>Ga0209278_1001603_pt1 | contig 13526 bp, 15 predicted proteins | sample JI81BgreenDNA_FD_187504 | JGI IMG/M metagenome (GOLD analysis project Ga0209278, IMG submission 187504) | Wastewater effluent complex algal communities from Wisconsin, to seasonally profile nutrient transformation and Carbon sequestration -... | ecosystem: Engineered > WWTP > Effluent > Algae... | reverse complement strand
TCGAGGCGCGCTATCGTCATGATGGCACGGCGTTGCTGGTGGGCGAAAGCGCGGCGGGGCACTTCGTGGTCGAGACATGGGCGCTAGCGCCCGGCCTGTTCACCGGTTACGCCGCGATCTCTCCGAGCCTGCAATGGGACTTCGAGGCGCTGAGCCGCCGCGTGCCCGGCGCAGACCCGCGCCCGCCGCTCTACCTCAGCTTGGCGGACGAGGGTGGGGCGACCGAGAGCGGAATGATGCGCCTGCTGGGCGTGCTGCCCAAGGATCAGCGCTACTGCTTCTCCGACCGCCGTAAACAGCTGCGCCACGCCACCAGCTTGCACGGCCTCTTGCCCGAGGCTCTGCAATATCTGATACCGACCAAAGCAGACTGGCTGGAGGAATACGGCATGATCCTGCGCTGCGACAGGCGAGGAAGGGCGTAGTGATCCGCCGCGCCACCATGCTGCTGGCGCTGGCTGCCTTGGCAGCACCGAGTGCCGCCCTTGCATGCAACGTCTCGCCGTCGCCCGCAATCAGGGCGGAGCAATACAAGGACGATCCCGAAAACCGCCGGGTCAAGGGGCGTTTCACTGTGACCGAGACGCTGATCGATGGGTATGGGCGCGGCGTCATTCGCGGACGGATCGAAACCGTGCGGGGCACCGGCTGGGATGTGTGGGTCGACTACGACGAGTTCATGATCGACTGCGTTTATTTCTTCGCGCCCACGATCGATGCGACGGGCGCTTTCTGGATCGCGCGCCGCGCGGTCGACGGGCGCTACGAAATCCGGCTGTGGGAAGGTGAATACACCCCCGAAGCGCTCGAAAGCCATCGGCGCGCGCAGGAACAAGCCGACGTGCAAGAGCCGGCATCGTGAGCCTCGGCTTCTCCGTTGACAGCCTGCTCCCCAAGGCGCGCGGGGGCGGTCAGTTGCGCATGGGGTTGGTGAAACTGGAGGAAAGCGAGTGGCTCCAGCCTCAGCCTGATCTGGCGGCGCGCGCGGACGGGTTTGCTGACTGGCCGCAAGGGGTGCAATTGACGCCCGAGGTGGACGCGCCAGGCCGCGAATTGGCAGCGATGCTGGGCGTGGAAGGCGCGCTCCCTGAGGCCGCGCTGGCGGTGCATGAAGACCTCTGCCTGTTGACGAAGCGCCAAGACGAGGACGTGTACCGGCTGATCGGCGCGGCGGTCGCATGGCCCTCGGACTGGCACCCGGCGCAGAAAATCGGCCTGCCCTTGCGCGCGCTCCATGCGCCCATCGCAGGCTACGAGGAGCAACTCGCCACCGGGGTCGACCGCTTTATGGAAACCCTGCGCCCCGGCCCGATCTACGCGCGCTGCAATTGGTTCATCGCTGCTACCGGAGAGCGCCGCTGGCTCCCTGACCGTCTGCCGCCGCAAGCCTTTGCCCATGTCACGCCGGACAATGCAGGCGAGACCCTATTCGTGCGCTCCGAACGCCAGACGCTCCGGCGGCTTCCGCAGACGGGCGCGATCCTGTTCGGCATCGGGATTTATGTCGAACCGCTTGGGCGTCTCTCCCCCGCAAATATCGCTATGCTTGGCAGGGCGGTGCAGACGCTGGTGAGCGGCGAGGGCGACAGGCGCGGCGCTCCGGCCTATGGCGGGAGCCTGATTGCCTTTGCTGAAAGGAATGCTGCATGATCGCCGCGCTCATCCTCCCGCTGCTGCTGCAATCCGCTGAGCCGCCCGTGCCCGGCTGGAACTGCGACGATCCGATGGTGCAGCAGGAGATGAACTGGTGCGCCGGGCAGGACTACGCCGCGGCCGATGCGGAACTGAACGCGCAGTGGAAAATCATCGCCGGGATCATGAAGGAGCGTGATGCGGGGATGGAAGCCGATTTCGGCCCGCTAAACCCGGAGACCCCGCGCGAGGATGCGGCGGCGCGGATGGCCTATACCGGCCACTTCCAGACCTTGCTCGAAGCCCAACGCGCATGGCTCGCCTATCGCGATGCACAGTGCCGGTTGGAGGGGTACAGCTTCCTCGGCGGGTCGGCGCAGCCGATGATCGTATCCGGCTGCCTCGCCATGCTCACCCGACAGCGCACACAGGAATTGCGCGATCTCGTCGAAGTCCTCGGCTGACAGCGCAAATCCGCTAGCTTGCTTGCCTTGCAATCCCTCGGCATAGCCCGGTTAGAAGATAACGCATCTGCACGAGAGGTTATTCGCCTTGTTCTCGAAAATCCTGATTGCCAACCGCGGCGAGATCGCCTGCCGGGTCATCACCACCGCGCGGAAAATGGGGATCAAGACCGTCGCGGTCTATTCCGATGCTGACGCACGTGCGCCCTTCGTGGCGATGGCGGACGAGGCGGTGCATATCGGGCCTTCGCCTGCAGCCGAGAGCTACCTGATCGCCGACAAGATTATCGCCGCATGCAAGCAGACCGGGGCCGAGGCCGTCCACCCCGGCTACGGTTTCCTCTCCGAGCGCACCTCCTTCGCCGAGGCACTCGCCAAGGAAAACATCGCCTTCATCGGCCCGCCGGTCGGCGCCATCGCCGCCATGGGCGACAAGATCGAATCCAAGAAGCTCGCCAAGGAGGCGGGCGTCAATGTCGTCCCCGGCTTTGTCGGCGAGATCGAGGATACCGAGCACGCGGTTCGGATCTCCAACGAAATCGGCTACCCGGTGATGATGAAAGCCAGCGCCGGCGGCGGGGGCAAGGGGATGCGCCTTGCCTACAACGAAGCTGACGTGCGCGAGGGCTTCGAGAGCGTGAAGCGCGAAGGCCTCAACTCCTTCGGCGATGACCGCGTCTTCATCGAGAAGTTCATCCTCAACCCGCGCCACATCGAAATCCAGATCCTCGGCGACCAGCACGGCAATATCCTCTATCTGAACGAGCGCGAATGCTCGATCCAGCGCCGCCACCAGAAGGTGGTCGAGGAAGCGCCGTCACCCTTCGTCACGCCGAAGATGCGCAAGGCGATGGGCGAGCAATGTGTCGCTCTTTCGCGCGCGGTGGGATATTACAGTGCAGGCACGGTCGAACTGATCGTCAGCGGCGCGGACCCGACGGGGGAGAGCTTCTACTTCCTCGAAATGAACACCCGGCTTCAGGTCGAACACCCAGTGACCGAGGCGATCACCGGCATCGACCTTGTCGAGCAGATGATCCGTGTCGCGGCGGGCGAAAAGCTGGCCATGACGCAGGACGATATCGGGATCGACGGCTGGGCGATCGAAAACCGCGTCTATGCCGAAGACCCCTATCGCGGCTTCCTGCCCTCGACCGGGCGGCTGGTGCATTACAGCCCGCCGCTCGCTGGCTGGAGCGAGGACGAGACGGTGGCGGGCAAGGCGCGCCGGGGTGTGGCCCGCGGCACCGGCTCGGTGCGCGTTGACGATGGCGTCTACGAGGGCGGCGAGGTTTCGCGCTTCTACGATCCGATGATCGCCAAGCTGATCACCTGGGCGCCGACCCGCGACGAGGCGGCCGATCTCCAGATCGAGGCGCTTGACCATTTCCGCATCAAGGGGCTCGGCCATAATGTCGATTTCCTCAGCGCGATCATGCAGCACCCGCGCTTCCGCTCGGGCGAGCTCACCACCGGCTTCATCGCCGAGGAATATCCCGAGGGCTTCCACGGTGCGGCGACCAGCGATGATGTGAAGCGCATCCTTGCCGCCGTGTGCGCGGGCAACGAATTCTCGCTGCAATCGCGCGCGCGCCGGATCACCGGCCAGCTCGATGGACCGCTGCCGGTCACCAGCGAATGGATGGTGAAGCTGGGCGACCAGCGCTTCGAAGTCACGCTGGGCGAGGGCCATGCGATGGTCGACGGTGTGCGGGTCGAGGGCACCTGCAACTGGCTGCCCGGCATGGTGCAGGCCGAAGCCACCGGCAAGGTGGGTGAGGGCGCGGAGCACCGGCTCGGCCTGATCGTCGAGCGCATTGGCAACCAATGGAAGGTCACCACCCGCGGCGCAGGCCACACTGCGCTGGTGTTGCCGCTGCGGCTGGCGCGGCACGAGAGCCTGATGCTCGAAAAGGTGCCGCCCGATCTGTCGCGCCTCCTCATCTGCCCGATGCCGGGGATGCTGGTGAAGCTCCATGTCGCCGAGGGTGAGACCGTCCAGCCCGGCCAGCCGCTTGCCACCGTGGAGGCGATGAAGATGGAAAACATCCTGCGCGCCGAAAAGGAAGGCGTGATCGCCAAGATCAACGCCGCTGAGGGCGAGAGCCTGGCGGTCGATGCGGTGATCCTCGAACTGGAGTAGCAGGCAGGCTGGCCGCGGCTTGACTGGCAGGGTGACCGCGCAAGGTTTGCGTCAAGGCGATTGATTGCTGCGCTACGCAGCAATCATCATGCGCGCTGCGTTGTAGATTTGCGCCAGATTGATGATTTCCGGCACAAATTTCGTGGCCACCCTGTCCTACAGGGCCGCGTGTGAGAGAATCCGAAGCTGCCGAGTCGCGGTATTCCCCGCGCCTGCGGATTGAATCTCAGTGGGAGGATTTGATCATGGCACATACCGGAACCGGATTTTTCGACCGGAAGGGCAACTTCTTCAAAACTGCACGCGATGCGACCGTGAGTGATCTGGCGGGCCTGTTGGGGCAGATCGGCGAGGGCGAAAGCCTTGCCCCGGGGATTGCCTATATGCTGTTGGAAAAGCGCGGCGAAATCGAACGGCTGTTCGCTGAGCATGACCAGATGCTTGATGAGGAGGCCGCGATGAAAGCCGCGCGGATGGCGGCAGAGCCGTTGGGTAACGTCGCCAAGCTGCCGAGCCGCCCGGCGCATTGATTTGGCGTGATCAATCCAGAGCCAGATGCAGGCACTGGTTGAAGTCGGTGAGCGTGTAGTCCGCGAAAGCCGCGCCATTGGCAAAGCCGCGCCGCCGGTAGAGCGCCAGCGCTGGTTCGAAGGCAGGCCCGCTGCCGGTTTCGAGACTGAGCACTGTCAGCCCCTCGGCGCGGGCATGGGCGATGATCGTTTCGAGCAGCGCGGCCGCCAGTCCCCGGCGCAGGAAATCGGGATGGGTGCGCATGGATTTGACCTCGCCGCGCGTGTCATCCAGCCGTTTCATCGCGCCGATCGCCGCCACTTTCCCCTCGGCGCGCACTTCCCAAACTGTTACATTTTCGGCCTGCAATCCGCTGAGATCAAGCGCGAAACTCAGGCCCGGCGGTGAGCCTGCAAGCATGGCCCGTTGGTGAAAGCTGATCAGTTCGCGCACCCCGGGATCGGCAAGGTCGGCGAGGGTGATCTGCATGGTCAGTCCGCCACCATCGCCACTGCCCGGATCCAACCCGCGCTGGCGCGTTCGATCTTCACCGGAAAGCAGCTCACCATGAACCCATAGGGTGGCAGGTTGGCGAGATTGCAGAGCTTTTCGATCTGGTAGTACGGCCGGATGCGCCCGGCCTTGTGGCCTTCCCAGATGATCGCCGGATCGCGCGTCTCGGCCCAGCGTTTCGCCGTATGGCTGAAGGGCGCGTCCCAACTCCAGGCGTCGGTGCCGACCACCTCGACGCCCTGCTCGGTTAGCCAAAGCGTCGCTTCTGCGCCGAGCCCGACGCCCTGATCGGTGAAGCCCTCGCTGCCATAGATGGCGCCCGACTGGATCAGCACGATGTCGAGCGGATCGAGTGCGTAACCGATCCGCGCCAGTTCCGCCTGAACTTCGGCTGCGGACACGACATGGCCGTGGGGAAGGTGGCTGAAATCGAGCTTCACGCCGGGACGGAAGAAGCGGTCGAGCGGGGCTTCGTCGATGCTCGGGGCGGGGGTCGCGCCTGAATCCGTGGTTGAATGGTAATGCCACGGCGCGTCCATGTGGGTGCCGTTGTGGGTCGACAGTTCGACGAATTCCACCGCCCAGCCTTCACCATCGGGCAGATCTTCGCGGGTTAGGCCGGGGAAGAACATCGCGATCTGTTCCCACGTCGTATCGTGGGTCATGTAGGTGACTTTGGGACGCATCACCTCCGGGTCAGAGACGACATTGTTGGTGATCGGGATCGACAGATCGACAAACCGGGTCATGCGGCAAGCTCCCCGTCGAGGAAGGCGGCGATGTCCGCCAGATCGACATCACGCGCCACATAAGCCTCCCCCAGCGACCGTAGCAGCAGGAAGGGCAGGGTGGCGGCCTCCGCCTTCTTGTCGTGGCGCATATGATCTACCAGCGCCGCGCCGTCGCAGGTCAGGCCCAGCGCAGCAAGGCTGGCGGGCAGGCCGGCAGCCGCTATCGCACCTGCCGCCCGCTCGGCATCCTCATGCGAAATCTCGCTCCGCCGCGCCGAATAGCGTGCTGCCAGCACCATGCCCAAAGCCACCGCCTCGCCGTGCAGCAGGCGGTCGGAAAAGCCGGTTTCGGCCTCCAGCGCATGACCGAAAGTGTGGCCGAGATTGAGCAGGGCGCGCAGGTCTTCCGTTTCGCGCTCATCCGCGGCGACGATCCTGGCCTTCATCGCGACACTGGTGGCGATGGCGTGTTCCAGAGCGGCCGGTTCGCGCGCCAGCACTGTGGTTCCATTGGCTTCCAGCCACGCAAAGAACCCCGCATCGCCGAGCAGCCCGTATTTCAGCACCTCGGCATAGCCGGCTCGCATCTCGCGGTCCGGCAAGGTCGCCAGCACCAGCGGGTCGATCAGCACCAGCGAGGGCTGATGGAACGCGCCTATCAGGTTCTTGCCTGCCGCGGTGTTGATCGCGGTCTTGCCGCCGACCGACGAATCCACCTGTGCCAGCAGCGTCGTGGGCAATTGCACAAAGCCGCAGCCGCGCTTCATAATTGCGCAGGCAAAGCCGACCAGATCGCCCACCACCCCGCCGCCGAGGGCAAAGACATGATCCTTGCGGGTGATGCCGAGCGCCAGCAGCCAGTCGCACAGGCGTTCAAGCACGCCCCAGGTCTTGGCGTCCTCCCCCGGTTCGACGACGAACCAGTCGGGCGTGAAGCCGTGTGCCGCCAGATTGGCCTCCACGCCGGCACCGTAAAGCCGGTGTGTGTTGGTATCGGCCACAAATGGAACGCGCCGCCCGCCCGCATAGCCTTTGAGGAACGGCGCCGTAGCCTCTGCCAGCTGTTGCAGCAGGCCTTCCTCGATCACGACATCATAGGGGCGCCCGGCCAGCGCGACGGGAATTACAGCCATTGGTCAATCGCCTCGATGATCGCGCGCGCGGTGTCGGCATGGGGGCCGGTTTCGCTGACGACGCGGATGTGGGCCTGCGCATAGAAGGGCGCGCGCTCCTTCGCCAGCCGGGTGAGGATTTCATGCGGGTTGCCCTGCTTCAGCAAGGGACGGTTGCCGCGGCGCGAGGTGCGTTCGACCAGCGTGTCGATATCGCAATCGATCCACACCGCGATCCCGCGTTCGAGCACGGCAGCGCGGGTCGAGGGATCGACGAAGGCCCCGCCGCCGGTCGCGATCACGCCGTGGCCTTCTTCCATCAGGCGGGCGATGACACGCCGTTCACCATCGCGGAAATAGGCCTCGCCAAAGGTTTCGAAGATTTCGGGGATGGAGCGCTGGGCGGCTTCCGCGATCGCTTCGTCAGCATCGACGAAATCCCGGTGCAGCAGGTTGGCCAGTTTGCGCCCGACTGTCGACTTGCCGACGCCCATCAGGCCCACCAGCACCACCGGGCGGGTGATGCGCGCGGCGATGGCGGCAAGCGCGGCAGGATCGTTGAGAGAGCGCGTGGCGGACATTGCCGCAGGGCCTATAGATGGGCTAGGGCACGCGCAATATGCGAAACTCGCGCCGCCTCTCGCGTCTCTCCCCGACCGGTCTTGAGCAGGCCTCTGCACCGTCCGTTCTGGCCGGACGGCGCAGGATCGTGATTGCGGGCGTGGTGGCAGCCGCTTTGCTGGCGCTGGCATGGTTCGACGGCGGAGAGGAACCGCTTCACCCGATCGCCGAGGATGTGGCGTTGCCGGAGCAGGGACAATGACGGGCAAACGCTTTGGAGCCAGTGTGCTGGCGCTGGCTGTGGCAGGCGCGCTGGGCGGGGCCGGGATGGCCGGTTTCGCCGCGGCGCAAGGCAAGCCCGAATCGCTGTTGCCGCCGGGATTTGACGATCCTGCGCCTGCGCCAAGCCCGCGTCCCAGCCCTGCGCCCGCGCAGCAGCCTGGCACAGCGCTGCCGCCTTCCGCGCAGCCCGGCGCTGTGCCGCTACCCGGGGGCGTGGCGGTTGATCCGGCGACTCTCCCTGAAATGCCGACGATCACGCGCGACGATCTGGCGCGCCTGCCGAGCCTCGAAAAACTTGAAAACATGTCGACCGAGGAGCTTGACCAGCTGCTCGGGTTGAAGCCCAAGTCCGACATTCCGGCCGGCGCGCAGCGGGCATTGACCCGCGTCGGCGTGCTGGCGGCGGAAGAGGGCGGATTGCCGCCAGTCGCGCTCGCCAACCAGTCGGACAAGCTCGTACGCGCGGTGCTGGCGGGCACGCAGGGGCAGATGGTGTCGCGCTGGGGCCATATCCTGATGCGCCGCGCGCTGGCGAGCCGTCTGGCTGCGCCGCTCGGGATGGACCCGATCGAGTTTGCCGCCCTGCGCGTCGGCGTTCTCAACCGCATCGGCGAATTCGCGACCGCCCGGGCCGTGGTGCAGGATATCGACAGCGCCAAGTGGTCGGCCGCTCTGACGCAGGAGGCTTTGACCGCCTATCTCGGCAGCGGCGACATAACCGGGGCATGTCCCGCCGTGCGGCTGCAAGGCTCGGCGCGTGAGGATGGCGAGTGGCAGATGTGGCAGGCGATCTGCAACGCCTATGCCGGTGAAGCTGCGTTGGCGGCCTCGCAGCTTGACCGGGCGCTGTTCCGCGGGGTTGCGCCGCGTATCGATGTGCTGCTGGCGCGGCGCTTCGCCGGAGCAGCGGGGCGCGGCCAGCGGGCTGTGCAGATCGAATGGAAGGGTGTTGAGGAACTCAACCCGTGGCGCTTCGGCCTTGCCACGGCGCTGGGAGAACCGCTGCCTGAAGGCCTGCTTGACGGTGCAATGGCAGCGCGCGGCGGAGCCTATTATGCCCGATCAGGCGCGCTGTTGCCGATGCTGCCTGCGTCCCAGCGCGCGCCTTTTGCCGGTCGGGCGGCGCGTGAAGGGATCATGTCGGCCGATGCGATGGTCGATCTCTATTCCGAGGTTTATGCCGATCCTGCCGCAGCCGGCGATCCCCGGACCCATGCGGCGGCTTTGCGCGAAGCCTATCTCGCGACCGATCCGGCCGCCCGGATCGCTGCAATGGAGCGTCTTTGGGCTGCGGGTGCGGCCCTGGGCGGAGGCGACGGTTACGGCGCGCGGGTGCTGACAGCTTATGCAGCTGCGCGCATTCCCGCGAGCGAGGCCCATGCCGATGCTGCGGGCGATCTGATCGCGGCGATGCTGGCGGCAGGGCTTGATGCCAATGCGGGGCGCTGGGCCAATGTGGTCGAGGAAGGCTCGTTTGGCTGGGGATTACTGGCAGTCGCAGCGCCGAATGGCGGCACGGTCGGGCAAGGCGCGGTCGAGGGCTTTATCGGCAATGATGACAGCGCGGCCTCGCGCAAGTCGGCTTTCCTGGTTGCGGGCCTCGCGGGGCTCGGGCGGCTGAGTGAAAGCGATGCGGGCGCGCTGGCGGGTGATCTTGATGTCGATCTTGCGCGGCAGACCCGCTGGAGCCGCGCCATCGCCCGCGCGGCCGAGGTCGGCAATCCGGCGCTGGTCGTGTTTCTGGCAGGGCTGGGGATGCAGGGGTCGAGCTGGGAGCAGATGACCCCGCTGCATCTCTATCACATCACTGCCGCGCTTAACCGCGTGGGGATGCAGGCCGAAGCCAGGATGATCGCCGCCGAGGCCGTGGCGCGCGGGTAATGTCCGCCGCGACAGAGGCGTTTCTCGCGATGCTCGCGGCTGAACGCGGCGCCGCGCTCAACACCCTTGCCGCTTACCGCCGCGATCTGGCGCAGGCGGAGGAAGCGATTGGCGATCTGGCCGCCGCGCCGCGCGATATGGTCGCCAGCCTCGCCGGAGAATGGGCGAGCCTTGCTCCTGCCAGTGTGGCGCGCAAGGCTTCGGCGTTGCGGCAGTTTTTCGGCTTTGCGGTGGACGAGGGCTGGCGCGGTGACGATCCCTCGGGCGCGCTGCCCGCCCCCCGCGCGCGCCGTCCGCTGCCCAAGGTGCTGGGCCATGACCAGATCGCGGCCCTGTTCGCCCGTGCCGAGGATGAGGCCGTTGGCGATGATCCCAAGGCGGTGCGGTTGCTGGCGCTGATCGAATTGCTTTACGGATCGGGCCTGCGGGCGACCGAGCTGGTGGCTCTTCCGCTCAGTGCCGTGCCGCGCGATGCGCCGTTTCTGATTGTGACTGGCAAGGGCGGCACGACGCGGCTGGTGCCGGTGGGAGCGCGCGCGCTCGAGGCATTGGCGCGCTGGCTGGCGCTGCGCCCGCAGGTGCCGGCGTCGCGCTATCTGTTTCCCTCGGCAAAAGGTCAGCCGCTCAGCCGGGTGCGCCTGTTCCAGCTGATCAAGGGGCTGGCGGGCCGGGCCGGGCTCGATCCTGCCATTGTCAGCCCCCACGTGCTGCGCCACGCCTTTGCCACGCACTTACTTGAAGGCGGTGCAGATCTGCGCGTGTTGCAGACCCTGCTCGGTCATGCCGACATTTCCACGACGCAAATCTACACCCAGGTGGATAGCGCGCGGCTGGTTGCCCTCGTCAATTCCCGTCACCCGCTTGCCACGCGGCCCGCATCGGACTAGCGCCGCGCAATGATTTCCTATCTCGATTTCGAGAAGCCGGTTGCCGCCCTTGAAGAGCGCATCGCACAACTGCGCAGCGTCAATGCGCTGCATGATGTCGATGTCGCCAGCGAGATCGGCCGGCTTGAGGCCAAGAGCACCGAGCTGCTCGCCAGCACCTATGCCTCGCTCACGCCGTGGCAGAAGACGCAGGTTGCCCGCCACCCGCAACGCCCGCATTTCCGCGACTATGTCGCCCATGCTTTCAGCGACTTCATGCCGCTGGGCGGGGATCGTCTCTATGGTGACGATCTGGCAATCATGGGTGGCTTTGCGCGGCTTAACGGCCGGCGGATCATGCTCATCGGGCATGAAAAGGGCAATGACACCAAGACCCGCATCGCGCACAATTTCGGCATGGGCAAGCCGGAGGGCTATCGCAAGGCGATCCGCCTGATGGAGCTTGCCAGCCGATTCGGCCTGCCGGTGGTGACGCTGGTGGATACCTCGGGCGCGTTTCCGGGGATCGAGGCGGAAGAACGCGGTCAGGCTGAAGCGATCGCCCGTTCGACCGAAGCCTGTCTGGCGCTTGAAGTGCCGATGGTGGCTGCCATTGTCGGCGAAGGCGGATCGGGCGGTGCTGTTGCGCTCGCCTCGGCTAACCGGGTGCTGATGATGGAGCACGCGGTCTACTCGGTCATCTCGCCCGAAGGTTGCGCCTCGATCCTGTGGCGGACGAGCGAAAAGGCGGCAGAGGCCGCGCAGGCGATGAAGGTGACCGCCCAGCATCTCAAGCGCGACAATGTGATCGACCGGATCGTCAAGGAGCCGGTTGGCGGCGCGCACCGCGATCCTGTTGCCGCGGCCCGCATGCTGGGTGCGGCGTTGACCGAAGAGATCGACCTGATGGCACCCCAGACCGGCGCGCAGCTGATTGCCCAGCGCGAAGCCCGTTTCCTCGGGATTGGCGGCTAACGGGCCATCCCGCGTTAACATTTCGTTTGCCAAGGCTTCCCGCTGCGCTGCTTTGCCGATAGGCTGGCAGCATAACAACACAGCGGGAGAAGCCGGTCATGGCACGCATTTCACGCAAGATTTTGGCGCTCGGCGCCGCGCCGCTGGCGCTGACCGGGTGCATGGGGGCGGGCGGAGCTATCCCCTCTGCGTCTACCCCGATCACCCAGCAGGAAGCCCAGATGGGGGCGCAATATCACCCGCAATTCCTTGCCGAATTCGGCGGGGCGATGACTGGCACCCATGCCCAGTATGTCGAACAGGTGGGGAAGAATATCGCGGTGCAATCGGGCCTCGGCAATGCGCGCGAGAGCTTTACCGTGAGCCTGCTGAACTCGCCCGTGCACAATGCCTTCGCGGTGCCGGGCGGCTATATCTACACCACCCGCCAGCTGGTCACGCTGATGAACAACGAGGCGGAACTGGCGGGCGTGCTGGGGCATGAAGTTGGCCACGTGGCCGCGCGCCACTCACAGCGCCGCCAGAAGGCAGCCCAGACCAATTCGATTCTCGGCGTGCTGGGCGCGATCGGCTCGTCGATCCTGCTGGGTGATTCGGGACTGGGCCAGACCTTGTCGCGCACCTTCATGGAGGGATCGCAGCTGCTGACGCTCAAGTTCTCCCGCACGCAGGAGCTTGAGGCGGATGATCTCGGCATCCAGTATCTCGGTAAGGCCGGCTATGATCGCCGCGCCATGGGGACAGTTCTGGCGAGCCTTGCGGCGCAAAACGGTCTCGATGCGCGGCTCGCAGGGCGTAATGCCAGCGTGCCTGAATGGGCGTCGACTCACCCCGACCCGGCAAGCCGCGTGCAAAGCGCCTTGGCCAAGGCCGGCACGGCCGGAACCGGAGGCGTAACGAATCGCGACACCTTCCTGACGCGAATCGACGGATTGCTGTACGGGGACGACCCTGCGCAGGGCATGATCGAGGGCAGCACCTTCATCCATCCCGAAATGCGGCTGGCGTTCACCGCGCCGCAGGGTTTCTACATGGTCAACGGCACCCGCGCAGTCAGCATCCAGGGGCAGGGTGGGCAGGCCCAGATGACGCTGGCGACCTATAACGGCAATCTCGAAACCTATGTCCGCCAGCAGTTTACGGCGCTCGGCGGGCAGAACAGCCAGCTTGCTCCCGCAGAGATGCAGCGCACCACGGTCAACGGGCTGCCCGCGGTCTATGGCACCGCGCGCGTCAATAATGGCCAGAGCCAGGTGGATGTGGTGGTGTTCGCTTACGAGTTCGCCCGCGACCGGGCCTACCACTTTACTGCAATCGCGCCGGCAGGCCGGGCGGCGACGTTCAATGCGATGTTCCAGTCGATGCGGCGAATCACCCAGGCCGAGGCGGGCGCAGTGGTTCCGAAGAAACTGCAGGTCGTGACTGTGGCGCGCGGCGATACGGTTGCCAGTCTGGCGCGGCGCATGGCCTATCCTGCCGCGCAGGAAGATCGGTTCCGGGTGCTTAACGCTCTGGGGAGCAGCGATACGGTGACGCCGGGACAGAAGGTCAAGCTGGTCGTCCGCGCACGCTGATCGCCGTTCTGTTGCGGCGCTGTTTTCCGGTTGATTTGCCGGACACAAACGAAAAACGGCGGGGATTGCTCCCCGCCGCTCTTCTCACTGTAAAACCCGAAGGTCTTACGGAGCCATTTCGTTCGAAACGGTGGTGAAGGTCGAGCTGAGGTTGGTGCCCAGCGAGGTCATGGCGGTGATCGCGGCGACGGCGATGAGAGCGGCAATCAGGCCGTATTCGATGGCGGTGGCGCCCTGTTCGTCACGGACGAGGTTCTTGAAGAAGGTCATGTCTAGTCTCCT
>Ga0209278_1001602_pt1 | contig 13533 bp, 13 predicted proteins | sample JI81BgreenDNA_FD_187504 | JGI IMG/M metagenome (GOLD analysis project Ga0209278, IMG submission 187504) | Wastewater effluent complex algal communities from Wisconsin, to seasonally profile nutrient transformation and Carbon sequestration -... | ecosystem: Engineered > WWTP > Effluent > Algae... | reverse complement strand
AGCCCTCGGGTTCCAGGAAGACCTGGTGACCATCCCGATCGCCAAATCGGACCACCTTGTCTTCGATGGAGGGGCAATAGCGCGGACCGACAGAAGCGATGTGGCCACCGTACAGCGCGGAGTCGCCCAAATGGTCCCTGATGATCCGATGTGTCTCGGGGTTGGTGCGGGTAATCGCGCACGGTAGAGCCGGGCGGTTGGATCGCGCCCCGCCCTGGCTGAAGCGCGGATCGTCGGCATCGCCATGCTGCCACTCCAGTGCGGCCCAATCGATGCTCCGCCCGTCAAGGCGGGCGGGCGTTCCCGTCTTCAGACGGCTGACCGGCAAGCCCATCGCCCGGAGCGCGGCGCCGAGATCGGAGGCCGCCGCGCCAACGCGGCCGCCCGCCTCACGGGCGCTGCCGATGTGCATCATGCCGCCCAGAAACGTACCAGTGGTAAGCACAACAGCCGGCGCTTCCAGGATGCCTGATGCCGTCTCAACGCCAACAATGCGGCCCCGTTCCCAGCGCAGAGCGCGAACCGCCGTGGGCACGAGGGTAAGAGTCGCGTGTTCGGCGAGGGCTTCCCGCATGGCAGCGCGATAGAGTTTCCGGTCCACCTGTGCCCTTGGCCCGTGGACGGCCGGCCCCTTGGAGCGGTTCAGCAGGCGAGACTGCAGACGCGCTGCATCGGTTACGCGGCCCATCACGCCACCAAGTGCATCGATCTCAGTAACAAGATGCCCTTTCCCGATGCCGCCAACGGCCGGGTTGCAGCTCAATGTCCCGGGGTCATCTTCTCGCATCGTGACCAGCGCCACACGGGCGCCGCGACGCGCAGCAGCGGCTGCAGCCTCGCAACCAGCATGGCCAGCGCCCACGACAATGACATCAAAGGTCGTCATGGGCCGTTCCATAGCGATTCGCTGCGGATGTTTCACGTGAAACATCCATGGTCCAACTATTTCCCGATGCAGAAGCGACTGAAGATGCGATCCAGAACATCGTCCACATCAACGCGGCCGGAAATCCGGCCAAAGGCGTGGGCAGCAGCCCGCAACCCCTCGGCCCTCAACACTGGCTCTTGCGCGTCGGCTGCTTCCCGCAAGGCCGCTTCGGCCTCCTGAAAGGCGGCGCGATGGCGGGCATGGCTGAGAAGGGCCGGCTCTCCCGGTCGCGTTACCCTGGCCGCCCAATCGACCAGCCATCGGCGCAGACCCGGCAAGCCAGCGCCGGTGTGGGCGGAGACAGCGATGGCGCCTGCCGGGATGCTTTCTGGCAGGCCCAGATCCGCCTTGTTGATGACCATCAACCCCGGCGTGGCTTCATCGGGCACATGATCGCCGGTCACGACCGTCATCACCAGATCCGCGGCAGCGGCCCTGGCTCTCGCCCGGGCAATGCCTTCTGCTTCCACGGGATCATCAGTGTCACGAAGGCCGGCCGTATCGATCAGGGTCGCCGCCACTCCGGCAAGATTGATCGGTACTTCCAATGCATCGCGCGTCGTTCCCGGGATGGCCGTCACGATGGCGACATCGCGCATGGCCAAGGCGTTGACCAGGCTGGACTTCCCCACGTTTGGCGCGCCAGTGACGGCAATGTTGAGACCATCTCGAATGCGGGCCGCGCGGGAGGCGTCGGCCAGAATCCCTGCGAGTTCGTCGGCCATGGCGATCAACTGGTGGCGCGCTGCTTCGTCCAGCCTGGCAGCCACATCGGCCTCATCCTCGGCGAAATCCAGCGCAGCTTCAGCCTCGGCGAGAACATCGATGCAGCGGCCGCGCCATGCTTCTGCCAGTTTCGTCAGAGCACCGCCGGCGAGGGCCAACGCCTGATCACGTTGACTGGCGGTTTCGGCGGCAACCAGATCCGCAAGACCTTCCACCTGTGCCAGATCCATCCGGCCATTGGCGAAGGCGCGTCGGGTGAATTCGCCAGGCTCGGCGAGGCGCACGCCCGCTTGGCTGGTGAGGGCCGACAACACCCCCGCAACCACGCCGGGGCCGCCATGCAGGTGAAGTTCGGCCAGATCCTCGCCACTGGCGGTGTTGGGCCCCGGGAAGATGGCGACAAGCGCATTGTCGAGAAGTGTGCCGCCGACTGGATCACGCAATGCGCGCAGGGAAAGACGGCGCGGTGGCGGCAGCGCGCCCGCCAGGGCGGCAACCGCGCCATGCGCGTACGGGCCTGAAATGCGAATCACGGCGATGGCCGAAGGCGGTCGCCCGCTTGCCAGCGCCGCTATGGTGACGTCTGTCATGGTGGGGCATCAGCCTTTTGGTGGCGGGCTCGTTGATCCCCCGGTCATCCCCGCCATGAACAGTTTCTGCCATTGTTCGAAGCCGCCGGCGATCCCCGGTGCCCACGTCCGCATCAGCTTCTCCCAATCTGCCGGGGTGATGCCGTCGGTCATCGTGGCACGCATGCGATCGAGGTAGAGGTCGTGCAGCGGCTTCAGATCCGGAAGGCCGAAAAATGCACGTGCCTCTTCCGGCGTACAATCAATGTCGAAACTGATCTTCATGGGCGCTTTGCCTCTTGGCTGTTCAAAGGTTAGTGTAGCGGCCTGTGCAATGGGGCCGCAAGCGATTGCTGATTCGAAGCAAGAGCATCGTTATATCAACAACTTACCGCGCAGCATGGAGGGTGATGTGAAGGCTGTCCGCATCGAGACGCATGGTGGCCCGGAGGTCATGCAGTGGCAGGAGATTGCCTTGCCCGCGCCCGGCCCGGGCGAGGTGCGCCTGCGCCACACGGCCATCGGCTTGAACTTCATCGACACCTATCATCGGTCAGGCCTCTATCCTTTGCCCCTGCCGGCTGGGCTTGGCCTGGAAGCGGCCGGCGTGGTCGAAGCGGTGGGTGAGGGCGTGACCGTCGCGGTCGGTGCGCGGGTTGCCTATTGCTGGGGGCCCATCGGGGCCTATGCCACCCATCGCAACATACCGGCTGCCCTGCTTGTCGCCTTGCCGGATGATGTCGCGGATGAAGCGGCCGCAGCCGGATTGCTGAAGGGCTGCACCACCGAATTCCTGGTCGAACGCTGCGCGAAGATTCAGGCCGGCGACTGGGCGCTGGTGCCGGCGGCGGCGGGCGGTGTTGGGCTGCTTCTGGTGCAATGCCTGAAGGCGCTGGGTGCCAAGGTGATTGCTGTGGCCGGCAGCCCGGAAAAGCTGGCGCTGGCCGCCGCCCATGGCGCTGATCACGGCCTGCTGGACACGGCCGATGTCGCTGCCGACGTGCGCCGGTTAACGAACGGCCGCGGCGTCGACGTGGTGTTCGATGGTGTTGGCAAGGCGAGCTGGGAAACAAGCCTCGACAGTCTGAGGCGACGCGGGCTGATGATCAGCTTCGGCAATGCATCGGGGCCGGTTTCGGGCGTCGATCTCGGGATCCTGGCCCGCAAGGGCTCGCTGTTTGCGACCCGGCCGACGCTGTTCGACTATTATTCAACGCCCGAAGAGCGGCAGACATATGGCGGACGGGTGCTGGCCATGATCGCCAACCAAACGTTGAAAATCGAAATAAATCAGCGTTATGCGCTGAAGGATGCGGCCCGGGCCCACGCCGATCTGGCGGCGCGGCGGACCACCGGTTCCACCGTCCTTCTGCCCTGACGTGTCAGCCGCCCACCAGTGGCGCGACCATCGGCGTGACCACTGGTGCAACCTCGTTGAAGCCTTCCCAGACCATCTTGAGGGCGACGTAGACAATCACCAGCAGACCGACGAAGCCAATCCAGCGATAGCGTTCGATATACTGCGCGATGAAGTTCGCCGCGATGCCCATCAGGGCGACGGACAGCACCAGGCCGATGATCAGGATATCGGGATGTTCGCGCGCGGCGCCGGCGACGGCCAGCACGTTGTCCAGGCTCATTGAAACGTCGGCAACCGCCACAGCCCAGGCCGCAGCGGCAAAGCTCTTGGCTGGTGGCGGCGCCTTTGTGGCCACGAAATCGTCGTCGTCACCGGGGGCGTCGATATAGGCGGCCCGCGGGTTCAACTCGCGCCACATGCGCCAGGCCACCCACAGCAGCAGCAGCCCGCCTGCCAGAACAAGTCCAACAATCTGAAGAAGTTGTGTAACAACCAGGGCAAAACCGATGCGCAAGACCAACGCTGCGATGATGCCGATCAGGATCACCTTCTTGCGCTGATCGGCCGGGAGGCCGGCGGCCAGCGCGCCCACCACGATCGCGTTGTCGCCGGCCAGCACCACATCGATCAACACCACCTGGGTGAAGGCCGACAATGCTTCCGGGGTCAACAGATGGGCGATATCCATGGCCGCGATGTAGGCGTTCGCCTGCGAAAGCGCCAGTGCCGGCTTACTTGTTTGCCAGCGCCAGCACCAGCTCGGTGAGATAATCGCGCCCCTTCATCAGACTGTCGATCCGGATGCGTTCGTTCAAACCGTGGATGCCGTTGCCATCCGCGTCGAGGAACAGGCCGGGCGCGCCATAGACGGGAATGCCAATCGGCGAGATGAAGATGGCATCGGTCGCGCCGGTGCTCATCATCGCGGCCAGCGGCACGCCGGGGAAATGCTTCGCGGCAATCTCGCGCATCGGGTTGATGATGGCCGGGTTGAGCGGCGGCGCCTTGTAGAGCGGGCGGATGGGTGGCTTCAGGCTGATGGCCACCTTGGGGTTGCCAATCACCTTGTCCAGATCGGCCTTCAGGGCATTGGGATCGGTGCCGGGGAACATGCGGCAGTTCACGTTGGCGCGCGCCCGCTGGGCCAGCGCGTTTTCTGCATGGCCTGCTTCCAGCAGGGTGGCGACGCAGGTGGTGCGCAACACGCTGTGGTTGGTGGGATCAAGGCTGACGATGCGATCGGCTTCGGTATCGGCGGGGTTGGCCAGAAGACGCTGCATCGCCGGCCCGACCGGATCGGGCAGCACTTTGGAAAGCGTGGTGAAATAGCCGCGCGTGGTATCGTTGAACTGCACCGGGAATTCGTGCGTGTTCACCGCCACCACGGCGCGGGCGAGATCGGTGATGGCGTTGTCTGGCCGCGGCACGCTTGAATGGCCGCCGGGGTTGGTCGCCTCCAGCCAGAAATTCTGCACGGTTTTTTCGCCCACCTGCACGGCCAGGCCCTGCGGCTTGCCATCCGGGCCATAACGGCCGCCACCGCCTTCGTTCAGGGCAAATTCGGCCATGATCAGATCGGGGCGATTCTTGGCCAGCCAGTCGGCGCCGTTGAAGGCGTAGGTGGTTTCCTCCCCACAGGTCAGCGCCAGCTTGATCGTGCGCTTCTGCGGCTTGCCGGCCTGTTTCATGCGGATCAGCAGATCAGCCCAGATACTGGCCTGAGCCTTGTCGTCGAAAGTTCCGCGGCCATAGAAATAGCCATCTTCCTCGATCAGCTTGAACGGGCTGCGCGTCCAGTCTTCCGGCTTGGCCGCCACCACGTCGAGGTGGCCCAGCAACAGCATTGGCTTTCGCCTGGCATCGCTGCCTTTCAGCTGCACCACGATCCCCCCTTCCTTCGGGAAAGCCGGGTCGGAAAACAGCGTGATGTCGGCATCGGCATAGCCCGCCGCCTTGAAACGCACCGCCAGCTTTTCGGCCAGCGCCGTGCAGCTGCCGGTGGTGACGCTGGTATCGGTTTCCACCATTTCCTTGAACAGGGCGCGGAAGGCAGGTTCGCCGGGCTGCTTCATTTGCGCGAGCGCCGGCGCGGCAGACAGGGCCACCAGGGCGGAAGCGAGGAGGGTGGGGGCGAGGAGGGTGGGGGCGAGGGCAGCACGCATCTTTTGGTCCTTACTTGCCGGCGTAGGCGACGATGAGATCGAACAGATAATCGCGCTCCTTCATCACGCCCGCCACCGAAATCCGTTCGTTGAGCCCATGCACGCCATTGCCATCGGGCATGCCAAAGCGACCGGGCATGCCATAGGTGGGCATGCCGGCAGCGTTCAGATAGCGGCCATCGGTGGCGCCCGTGCTCATCGTCGGGATGATGGGAATGCCGGGGAAATGCTTGCCCGCCAGCGCCACGGCCGTGCCATACACCAGCGGCGACAGCGGCGGCGGCGGCGCGGCCTCCTTCGGGTTTTCGCTCGCGCGCGGCGTGACGGTGATGCTGGCATCGCCAAGCCGCTCCACGATCTGCCCGCGCACCTTCTCCACGCTTTCGCCAGGGAACATGCGGCAGTTCACATTGGCCTGGGCGCGCTGTGGCAGGGCGTTCCGGGCATGGCCGGCATCCAGCATGGTGGCAACGCAGGTGGTGCGCAGCGTGGAATGCCAACCCGGATCACGTGAAACAATCTCGTTGGCATGGGCATCGGCCGGATTGGCGAGCAGCGCCTTGATCGCCGTCGCCGTGTCGGCATCGCTCAGCTTGGCCATCTCGGTGAAATAGGCGCGCGTCGTGTCCGACAGGATGATCGGGAAATCATTCTTCGCCAGCCGCACCAGCCCGGCGGCAAGCTCGTTGATGGCATTGTCCGGGCGCGGGCGGCTGCTGTGGCCGCCGGGGTTGCGCGTCTCCAGCGTGAAATCCTGATAGACCTTCTCGCCGGCCTGGAAAGCCAGGCTCACCGGCTTGCCAGTCGCGTCCGCCTTGCCGCTGCCGCCTTCATTGAGCACGAACTCGGCATCAATCCAGTCGCGATGCTCCTCCACCAGCCACTTGGCGCCGTTGAACGGCCCGCCCTCCTCGCCGCAGGTCAGCGCCAGCTTCACGGTGCGCTTCGGCGGCTTGCCGGCCTGCTTCAGCCGGATCATCGTGTCGGTGAAGATGGCGCCATGTGCCTTGTCGTCACTCACGCCGCGGCCATAATACCAGCCGCCCTCCTCGATGAACGTGAAGGGATCGCGCTCCCAATCGGCGCGCTTGGCCTCCACCACATCAAGGTGCGAGAGCAGCAGGATCGCCTTGGCCTTCGGGTCACTGCCCTTCAGCGTGGCCACCAACCCGCCATCGAGCGGGCGCTCGGCGGGGCCGGGGAACAGCTTGATGTCGGCATCGGCATAACCCGCCGCCTTCAACCGCGCCGCCATCCGTTCGGCGGCCAGGTTGCAGCTGCCGCTGGACACGGTGGTGTTGGTCTCCACCAGCTCCTTGTAGAGCGCGCGGAACGCCTGCTGATCGGGGCGGAGCTGAGCCTGCTGGGCGGCAGCCGGAACGGCGATGCTGGCCGCCAGAAGCGCGGTAGTCACGTGACGCATGATGATCCCCCTCTTTGACCGCATCAAAGCGGGGGGCGTGCGGGATGGCAAGGCCTATTGCAGGCCTTTGTGAGAACCCCTCAATCCCGCAGCAGTTCGTTGATGCCGGTCTTGCTGCGGGTCTGCGCGTCCACGGTTTTCACGATGACGGCGCAATAGAGGTTCGGTCCCGGCGTGCCGTCGGGGAGCGGCTTGCCGGGCAGGGTGCCGGAGACGACGACGGCGTAGGGGGGGACTTTCCCGACATGGATTTCGCCGGTGGCGCGATCGATGATCTTGGTGCTGGCGCCCAAATAGACGCCCATGGAGAGCACCGCGCCTTCGCCGACGATCACGCCTTCGGCAACTTCGGCACGCGCGCCGATGAAGGCGCCATCACCGATGATGACGGGGTTGGCCTGCAGCGGCTCGAGCACGCCGCCGATGCCGGCACCGCCGCTGATGTGGACATTTTCGCCGATCTGCGCGCAACTGCCGACAGTGGCCCAGGTGTCCACCATGGTGCCCTTCCCCACCCGCGCGCCGATGTTGACGAAGCTGGGCATGAGCACGGCGCCCGGCGCGATATAGGCGCCGCGGCGGACGATGGCGCCGGGCACGGCGCGGAAGCCGGCGGCGCGGAATTCGGCCTCACCCCAGGCATCGAACTTCAGCGGCACCTTGTCGTAGAAGCCGGCGTGACCAAGGCCCGGCATCACCACATTGTCGTGCAGGCGGAAGCTCAGCAGCACGGCCTTCTTCAGCCACTGGTGGGTGGTGCCATCGGGCTCTGCCACGCGCAGTTCGCCGCTATCGAGGGCGGAGAGCGCGGCGTTCACCGCGCTGCGCAGTTCGCCGTGGGTGGCGCTGTTGACGTTGGCCCGGTCTTCCCAGCCGGCGTTGATGATGGCTTCGATGTTCATGTCGGCTCCACTTCGGTGAGCACCTCGGCCAGGAAGGCGGCGAGGTCGTTGATGCGATAATCGATGTGGGTGAGGCCAACATCCGGGCCCTGTTCGGAGCCGTTTTCGATCCACACCGTCGTCATGCCGATCGCCTTGGCCGGAGCGAGGTTCCTCGCCATGTCCTCCACGAACAGCGCGTTCTGCGGGCGGATGCCATGCTGCTGGCACAGATGCAAATAGGCTGGCGGTTGCGGCTTGGGCACATAATCCAGCGCGTGGATATCGTGCAGCGCGTCGAACGCCTCGGTGAGGCCCAGGCGTTCCAGCACGCGCTGGGCATAGGGGGCATCGGCGTTGGTGAAGACGAACTTGCGGCCGGGCAGGCGGCTGATCAGGTCGCCAAGCTCGGGGTGGGGGCGGATCACCTCGATATCGACATCGTGGACATCGCGCAGAAATTCGTGCGGATCGACGTTGTAGAGCGCCATCAGGCCGGGCAGCGTCATGCCGTGGCTGTGGAACAGCCCCTTCTGGATGCGGTGGGCTTCCTGCGGGTCAACATTCAGCAGGCGCTGGATATAGAGGCCCATGCGCGCATCGATCTGCGGGAACAGCGAGGAGTGCGCCGGGTAGAGCGTGTTGTCGAGATCGAAGATCCACGCATCGATATGGGCGAGAGGGCTGCGCATCGCGGTGGGCCATAGGCGCTGGGGCCGGCGCTGTCATGCGCGATTTGGGCATGCGCTGCGGCAGGATGGGTCGGCGCGGGCAGCAACGTCCGGGGTCGGGTCCGGCGGTTGCGCCCGCGCCTCACATTGAGGGGAGGAATCTCAAGGCTTGAATCGCACATGCGCCGATCGCGATCATGTTGCACTGCGGCATGGCCGCCGCGCTTCGCAATGTCGCGGGCGGCGGATCAGGCGAAGCGCTGTTTCAGCGCCACCATGGCCAGCGCCGCCTTGGCCGCTTCACCGCCCTTGTCCTTCTGCGCCTTGTCGGCACGGGCGAGGGCCTGGGCCTCGTTTTCCACGGTCAGGATGCCGTTGCCGATGGCCAGCCCGTCCAGCGTGAGTGCCATGATGGCGCGGGCGCTTTCGCCGGCGACCACCTCGAAATGATAGGTCTCGCCGCGGATCACGCAGCCGCTGGCGACATAGCCATCATATTTGCCCGACTGTTCGGCCAGCGCGATGGCGGCCGGCACTTCCAGCGCCCCAGGCACGGTGATCACCTCCCAAGTGGCGCCGGCGGCCTTCAGGGCACTGGTGATGCCATCCAGCGCCATGTCGGCGATGTGGGTATAGAAACGCGCTTCGACGATCAGGATATGCATGTGTCAGCTCCGGGAGGGGATGGCGCGTTCGCCGACAACCTTCAGGCCATAGCCTTCAAGGCCGACGATGTTGCGGTGCTGGTTGGTGAGGAGGATCATCTCGGTCACGCCCAGGTCCACCAGGATCTGCGCGCCGATGCCATAATCGCGCAGGGTGATCGGCTGGCCGGCATCGCGGGCGCGCATCTGGTCGGAAATGGCGGTGGCGTGGCCGTCACGGATGATGATGATGATGCCGGCGCCTTCCTCACCCACGACATCCATCGCGCGCTGCAACTGGCCGGCGCGCTCGCCCTGCTCGTGGAACAGATCGGCGAAGATGGATTGGGTGTGCACGCGCACCAGCGTGGGCTTGCCCGGCTCGATGCGGCCCTTCTGCAGCACCATGTGCTCGGCATATTCAGCGGTGTTGGCATAGGTTTTGGCCACCCAGTCGCCGCCGTGCCAGCTGGTCATGCGCACTTCGGCAACGCACTTCACCAGCCGGTCATGACGGTGACGATAGGCGATCAGATCGCGGATGGTGCCGATCTTCAGGCCGTGGCGGCGGGCGAACGGGATCAGATCGGGCAGGCGGGCCATGCTGCCATCGTCGTTCATGATCTCGCAGATCACGCCGCTGGGATTCAACCCGGCAAGGCGGCTGATGTCGACACTGGCTTCGGTATGGCCGGCGCGCACCAGCACGCCGCCATCGCGCGCCACCAGCGGAAACACATGGCCGGGGCACACGATATGGTCCGGCCCCTTGGCGGCATCGATGGCCACCTGGATGGTACGGGACCGATCGGCGGCCGAAATGCCGGTGGTCACGCCTTCCTTGGCCTCGATGGAAACGGTGAAGGCGGTGCTGTGCCTTGTGCCGTTGTGCTGCGCCATCAGCGGCAGGTTCAGCTGCTTCACCCGTTCCGACGCCATGGCAAGGCAGATCAGGCCGCGGCCATGCTTGGCCATGAAGTTGATGGCGGCGGGTGTGGCCATCTGGCCGGGGATGATCAGATCGCCCTCGTTCTCGCGGTCTTCATCGTCCACCAGGATATACATGCGGCCGTTGCGGGCTTCGTCGATGATCTCCTCGATGGGTGCCAGCACCGGGCCGGCGTTGCGCTCGTCCAGCCAGGCTTCAAGCTTGCGCAGCGTGTCGGCGGTGGGGTTCCACTCGGCCTCGTCCAGTGCGCGCAGGCTGTTGGCGTGCAGGCCGGCGGCGCGAGCCATGCCGGCCTTGGTTTCCTCGCCGCTGGCAACAAGATCCCGCAAACGGGTAATCAGGGAATCGCTCATGGGGCGCCTCACATCAGGATGTGAAACGCTGATTGCGCCCGTCACATCACAGTGTCAAGCGAGTTGCTTCATCCGGAACAGGTAACGGGCCAGCACATCGATTTCGATGTTCACATCGTCGCCGGCCCGCGCGGTGCCGAAGGTCGTCCACTGGGCGGTGTGCGGGATGATGTTGACGGTGAAATCATGGCCATCTTCATGGTCGTGCACTTCATTCACCGTCAGCGACACGCCGTTCAGGCAGATGCTGCCCTTGGGCGCGACATAGGGCGCGATGCTGGCGGGCATGCGGAAGGTGAAGCGCCGTGAATCGCCTTCCGGCGTGACGGCAATGATCTGCCCCACCGCGTCGACATGGCCGGTGACAATATGCCCGCCCAACTCGTCACCCACCTTCAGCGCGCGTTCCAGGTTCAGGCGGGCACCTTCCTGCCACATGCCGGCGGCGGTGCGGCGGCGGGTTTCGGCCGAAACATCGAAGGTAAGGCTGTTGGCGGCCTTGGCCACCACGGTGAGGCACACGCCCGAATTGGCGACAGACGCACCGATGGCGATGCCGGTCGTGTCATGGGCGGTCTGCACCGTCACGCGCAGATCGCCGCGCTCCTCCACGTGGCTGATGGTGCCGATGTCGGTGATGATGCCGGTGAACATGGGCCAGCCCTATCGTGTCCGGATGAAGCGTTCAATGCGGTCAGGCCCGAGCGTCATCGCCGCAGCGCCAGCCCAGCGGCCATGCGCGTCCGCCAGATCTGCCAGCCCGATATCGCCCAGCGTGCGGCCCGCCCCGATCAGGATCGGCGCCCGGTGCAGCAGCAGCGTATCGACCAGATCGGCGCCAAGCAGGCTGGCCGCCAGCTCCATGCCGCCTTCCACCAGCACATTGAGCGCCGGATCGGCGCACAGCGCGGCGAGATCCGGGACATGCTGCACATGGGCGGGCAGGCCGCCGCTGCGCCCCACAACGCCAATGCGCGGTGCGCGCGATTCAAGCCCCGGCAACCGCACGTCCAGCCGCGGGGCATCGGCATCCCAGGTGCCGCGCCCCACCACGATCAGGTCGCTGCGGGCGCGCTCCAGGTGCGCGGCGGCGCGGGCGCGTTCGCCCGTGATCCACTGGCTGCGGCCATCACCCATGGCGATGGCGCCATCCAGCGAAACCGCCAGCTTCAACGTGATGTGCGGGCGGCCCAGCCGCAGCCGGGTGAGGAAACCGGCCAGGCCCGCTTCCGCCTCGGCGGCGCGCACGCCCTGCGTCACCGCGATGCCGGCGGTCGCCAGGCGCGCGGCGCCATCGCCATCGGTGCGCGGATCGGGATCATGGGCGGCAATCACCACGCGCGCGACGCCGGCGGCAATAAGGCTGTCTGCACAGGCCGGGCCACGCGGCGATTGGTGGGCGCAAGGTTCCAGCGTGACATAGGCGGTCGCGCCGCGTGCTGCTGCGCCGGCCTGCGCCAGTGCCACGGCTTCGGCATGGGGGCGGCCGCCGGGCTGTGTCCAGCCGCGGCCAACCACGCGCCCATTCTTCACCATCACGCAGCCCACCGACGGGTTGGGGGTGGCAAGGCCAACGCCCCGGCTGGCCAGCGCCAGTGCGGCGCCCATCCAGCGCCAGTCGTCTGCTGCTGTACTCACTCGATCGGCGGCTCGGCGGGGGCCGGCACGCGCACGATGGCCTCCACACTGGGCTGCGCTGCCACATAGGGAATGTCGCGCTTGAAGCCGCCGCCGTTCACATAGTCATCATATTGTTTCTGCGCGTCTTCCCTGGCCTTGCCCTGCAGCGTGGCGATAAAGGCGCGCGCCTCGGCCAGCTTGGCTTCGCGGGCGTCCCTGGTGGCCTTGGCATCGGCGATGGCCTGTTCGCGCGTGCGATCCGCCTTCCAGCTTTGCGCATAGATGATCTTGGGATCGGGCTTCATGTAGCCCCAGCGCGATTCCACCAGGAACATCGTCATGATGATGGTGGTGGCCAGCACCGAACCGGCCGCGATCCAGTATCGCGTGCGGCGGGCCTTGGCATCGGGCGGATCAAGGAACGACATGGCGGTGAAGATAGGCGGGGCGCGGCGGCTTGGCCAGTGGTGCGGCCTTTTCAGCCGCCAAGCCGGCGCAGCGCCTCATCGCGTCCGATCAGCGGCAACAGGGCCGCCATTTCCGGGCCGTGCGGCTGGCCGGTCAAGGCCAGGCGCAGCGGCAGGAACAGCGGCTTGCCCTTGCGGCCGGTGGCGGCTTTCAGCGCCTCCACCAGCCGCTGCCAGATATCATTGCCCCATTCGAGGCCGGCCAGCGTGGCAGCGGCGGTGGCGATATAGTCTGGCTCGTCGATTTGCGCCGTGATCGGCCCGGCGATGACCTGCTGCCACAGGGCGGCTTCCTCGATCCGGGTGAGGTTGCCGCGCACGGCATCCCAGCCGGCTTCGCTCATGCCGGCGGGCAGGCGGGCCTGCACCTGCGCAAAGTCCATCGCGTGCAGGCAGCGGGCCGACAGGGCGGCAAGATCGGCCGGATCGAAACGCGCCGGCGCGCGGCCGAAGTGATCGAGGGCAAAGCCGGGCAGCAGATCAGCCAGGCGCGCCACCGGTTCCACCGGCTGCGAGGTGCCGAGCCGGGCCAGCAGCGCCGCGACGGCGACGGGTTCAATGCCTAGCGCTGCCCAAGCCTCCACGCCTTCCGAACCAATGCGCTTCGACAGCGCGGCATCGGCGCCGGTGAGCAGCGCGAGGTGCGCCATGCGCGGCGGGGTTGCTCCCAGCGCGGCGAACATCTGCATCTGTACGGCCGAGTTGGTAACATGATCCTCGCCGCGCACGATGTCGGTGATGCCCATCTCGATATCGTCCACTACCGATGGCAGCATGTAG
>Ga0209278_1001597_pt1 | contig 13554 bp, 8 predicted proteins | sample JI81BgreenDNA_FD_187504 | JGI IMG/M metagenome (GOLD analysis project Ga0209278, IMG submission 187504) | Wastewater effluent complex algal communities from Wisconsin, to seasonally profile nutrient transformation and Carbon sequestration -... | ecosystem: Engineered > WWTP > Effluent > Algae... | reverse complement strand
AGGGCTCGAGACGATGCCCCGGGCGCTCGCCATGCGGATCGCGGGCGAAGTCGATGACTGACTGGCCATCAGCAGAGCGCCCGCCCGCAGATCCCGGCGTCGACAATCGTGTCCGGCTAGGCTTCGAGCGCCAGTCCGTCACAGTGCGCATCGACCAGATCGTACCCCTGAAAACATTGCGCGAGGGGGTGCGGGAAAGCCGGAAATATGCCCAGATCGTGAGCTCGATCAAAGCGATCGGCTTGGTCGAAGCCCCTGCCGTCGTCCCCAACCCGAAGAATCCAGAGCAGTATTTCCTCCTCGACGGCCATTTGCGCATCGAGGTGCTCAAGCAGCTCGGTATCGAAACGGTCGAGTGTCTCGTCGCCAATGACGACGAGACCTATACCTACAACAAGCGCGTCAATCGCCTGCCGCCGATCCAGGAACACCGGATGATCGTGCGCGCCATCGAGCGCGGTGTCACCGAGGCGGTGATCGCCGACGCGCTCGGCCTAGAGGTGGGTTCGATCCGTGCGAGGTTCCGCCTGCTCGATGGCATCTGCGAAGAGACCGCGGACATGCTCAAGGACACCAATTGCTCGATGCGGGTCTTCGACATGCTGCGCCGCATGTCGCCGATGCGCCAGATCGAGGCGGCGGACCTGATGATCGGCCAGAACAATTACTCACTGATCTTCGCACGCGCGCTCCTCGCGGCCACGCCGGACGATCAGCTGGCAGCGCCAGCGAAGAAGGCGCGGAAGAATGACCTCACGGGTCCGACCAGCCAGCAGATCTCCCGGATGGAGCGGGAGCTTGCAACTCTCCAGACGCAGGTGAAGTCGGTCGAAGACAGCTACGGCATCGACAATCTCCACCTGACTTTCGCGCGCGGTTACGTCGCGAAGCTGCTTGGCAACGCCCGGATCGTTCGCTGGCTGTCAAACCATCGGCAGGAATATCTTTCCGAGTTTCAGCGGATCGCGGAGATCGAGACGATCGGGTCAATGGCTGCGCCTTCACCGCAGGAATGAGATGACGGAGATCCGGATCAGTCCGCCTTGGTTAGATCAATCCCGATCACCGCAAGCCGAACGTCATGGTTCATGCTGATCTCGAGTTCGGCGGCCTGCGTCCGCAGTCGAGAGAGAACAGCCTCGAAATCCAGTCTCGCACCAGTGCCGGGACAGTCCCAATGGCGGGTCTTGTTCATCGTCACCAGCAGGCATCCAGCCCGGCAGTTTTCGTGCTGCATGTATTGGCCGACCAGTTGCTCCGCGAGTGCCTTCTCCAGATCAGGGATCGTATAGCCGTTGTTCGCAAGCTTCATTTCGATCACGGCTTGCGCGTTCGAGCGGACAGGCAGGAGGCGGATGTCGGTCTCCTTGTCGTTGACCACCAATGCCTCCCGATCGACCCGGTAGGCGCCGTTCTCGCGTTCCTGCAGGCGCTTCGCGAACCAGACCTGCATGTTCTTTTCAAGCGTTATCCCGAGCAGGATCGGGCGCTCTGAAAACTCATGCGCGGCAATGTCATGCTGAAGGTCGGCAAGCCGATCGATCATCAGGCGGAACATGCCGTTGCGATCCGTCGGCGGGGCTTCGCCATGGGCTTCAACCTTAGCGATATCGGCGTCTGCCTGCGGAGGACCTTCCGCCTCGCTCGCCGCCTTCTCACGCGCGAGTTGGTCCAGCCGATCCCTGAAATGCGCGAACAATGGGTCTGTCCGCATGGCCTGTTTGATCGCCCAGGCTTCGGGCCCGGTGCAGGCGAGCAATGCTCTCAGCACGGCGCTCCGACCGTGCTGAGCCTCATCGCGTGCGGTGGGGCTGTATGCGCCGGTGCCGGCGCGGTCGATGTCGTCGGCAAGGCGGATCTCGGCGTAGGCCAACCGGACCAGCCTCAGGAGCAATGGTGGGGTGAAGCGTGGATCGGACAGATCCGGACAGAAGCGCGCGCTGCGTCGGTCACTGAACGCAGCGAACAAATTGACGCTGATCTGGTAGCGCGCCTGCGGGTCTAGCGGGTCAACAATCCGCTCGAGGGCTTCTATCGCCTCTTCCGGAGCGGTACTGAGCAACAACATGAGCCACAGCAGAACGAAGGGGCTTTCGGGGTCGGTCTCCAGGCGTCGGTGGGCCAGGTCGAGCAACTGCGATCTGTCGCCTGAGCTACGCAGGAGATAGTCGATCGCCCGTTCGAGGTGATCGTAGACCCGCGCCAGTTCGTGCTCGCCATCGAAGGTTGCGGGCGTAGTGGACAGCCATGTGCTTACGCGGGGGGCGAAAAATTCCAGAACGGTGTGATCCGCGCGCGAAAAATCGGCGAGCAGCCCAGGGAAAGCAAAGCTGACCGCGTCGCTGAGCTGTGCTGTGAGTTCCTTGCCCAACGTCCGGTCAACAACATCCGGGTGATGCTCGACGAGCTGGGTCAGCCATGGCGGCATGCCGTCCATCTCCTCGGGTGCCAGCCTGGCCGCATATTCTGCGTCCTTGGCGGTCAGGCCCTTCGCCCAGTCCGGATCCTCAGCTTCGGCGTAGACGCCAGCCAGGGCATGGACCCAGTGGCTCCAAACGGTATTGCGCTCGTCTTCAGCACGTTCGCTGCGAAGTGGGACTTTGACCGTGCGCCAGTAGCGGCAAAACGCCGCCCGGACCTTGTCAGCGATCGCGTCGCTGAAATGTGCGGTGATCGTCGAACGGTGCCAGTGTGCGCGCCAGCCGCGGTCTTGCGGGTCGCGTTCCAGCACCTGGGCGAAATCCCAGACCACTTGCCTGTCTTTGGTCTTGGCAAAATAGGCGTCGGGATCGCCAACCACCTCATTGCGCCAGGTGACCCAGGTCTCGATGGCGGCCTGTTCTTTGGCCTTTCGCTTTTCAGCCTTTTGCTTCCATTTGGCTTCCTGCGCTTCGTACGTCCTGTCGCGTTTTGGCGGAGCAAGCCGTTCTTCGAGCTTCTCCGCCCATGAGGGCTCGCCGGCCGCTATCTCGCGCAGTTCGCTGACCCGGTTGTCGTCGAGCGTGCCGTTTGGTCTCATCAACCACATCGCATCCCAGTACGCGGCCGCGCGGGTCTTTTGCTCGACACTTGCGTCACGGCAGATTGCAACCAGCCAGCCGAAGTCGTCATTGTCGAGTTGGCCGACCAGCGTGCCATGCGTCAGGTTCGCGCCGAACTCATTGCCATTGCGGGCCGGAATGTGCGCTGCGCAGAACGCGCCTTCAGCCACATAGACATCCTTGCGCCAGGAACGCGGTGCCCGGTGGAACCGGTTGATGAGGTCCGCCCCCGGTTTTTCGTCGCCATATTCATGGCCGCCCAGGCGCGTTGCAATGACCGCCGCAGCGATCAGGTCTCGCGACGGGACCGCATCGCTTGTCAGTTCCGCAAGGCATAAGGTGGCAAGCGTCGAGGAGAGGTGGCTGTAGCGGCTTGCAAAATGCGGCCAATTTTCACTGTGTTCGATGCTGGCTTCCATCAACCGCGTGAGCGCAGCCCTAAACTCCCTTGACTGGGTACTGTCGAGACACATGGCCGGGATCAAACGCGGCAGGGTCCACTCGATCCCGCCGACGGTGTGTTTAGTGATTTCGATTTGCCCGATCATCTCGACAAACTGATCGATTGTCATGTGCTTGGGAAACAACGTACCGAGTACGCCTTCCTTGACCCGCGAGGGCCAGTGCTTCTCAGCCAAAATCGAGGCTGTCAGTGCGTCGAGGCCACCGGGGTCGGTCATTTCGGCAAGCGCCGTGAGCGCGGTCACCCGATCAGTCGGGGTGGCATCGGGGTCGTTGGCCACCTCTGATGCGATGTCGAGGCAATCCTGCATTTGACCCGCTTGCACCAGATCGATCAGCAACTCGCGCACTTCAGGGCTGGTGCTGCCTTCGCCCCAGAGTTCGCGAACGGTCGGCGACAGTTCGGGCGAGGCGAAGCGCAGGACCTGCGGATATGGAATGCGCACACCGCGCCACTCATCCTTGCCATAACGACGGACATATTCGGCCAATATTCGGCGCCGCGCGCTGAGCGGGAAACTCTCGGGGTCACCGTCGTCCATCAGCGCTTCGGGTTCGCGGCGAAGCAGTTCGTCGCGTACAGCGTCATTCCCGATGGCTAGCCAGGCAGCAACTGCGCGCATTGACGGAAAAACGAGCTGTTGGCCGTAGCATTCGCCAAATAGCAGGCCGAACAGTGCAGACTTGGCCATGTGCCCGTTCTGACAGAACCGGTTCAGGCGCTGCGCGGCTAAATACTCGGCTGCTGACCGATGATGGAAGCGAACCCGCCCATAGCTCGCAAACCCGAACAATGGGCGCTGGAGCAGTTCGGTTCGCTCTTTTTCTGACCAGTCACCCAGAATGAGCGAAGGATCGGTGGCCGACTCCTGCTCGGCAGCATCAAGCGATAGGTCCGAGAAGCGGATCGTGCGCTTGCGTGTCAGGATCTGGGCAAGGGCAAGGCGTTCGGCCCCTTCCAGCGCCTTCGCATCGGACAGGGTGACGTAACGCTTGCGCTCACCCGTTTCCTGCAGCTTCCTGCGGATGTCCTCGGCGACCTGCTGGGATCGGGTGCCCAACTGCCCATGTTCGTTCCAATAGGAGCAAATCTCGATCAGTTCTTGCGGTCGCCGCGCAAATTCCCAGGCCCGCTTGCGATCGATTTCGGCAATGAGGGCAGGCATGTCCCTGACGCCGCGCGAAGCCGCCAACCTCTCAATCTGGGGTTGGCTCAGCGATGTCAAACCTACAATGCGAACCCCGGTCTCAGGGTCAAGATCCCGAGGTTTATTGTTGCTTCCGTGATGTTCCTTGCGCTCTTCCCCGCTGATCAGGCGCCGGAATGGTTCATCGGGAGAATCGACGACTTCGACTTCGGGAGGCGGAGGGATAACCGGAAACTCGTTGGCGAAGGCATCTAGGTCGAGCGCGATAGGTCTGCTGGTGACGACGATGCTGGCGCGGTGCAACTGCCCATCAAGGGCGGCGGCGAGCTTGCGTAGCGCGAGCCGGAAATCGCCATGCGACAGAAGCAGTTCGTCGGCGGAATCCAGAAAGAAGTGAGCTTCAGTATGCCCATCCGTAAGCCAGTGGCGGTAGCGGGCCAATTGCGCCGGCTCGAGCAGGAAGCGAATGTCGTTAGTGGAAATGCCCTCGAGGGTCAGGAAGAAAGCGGCCTTACCTTCCAAAAACAGTCGTCTGGCCTGTTCCCGGCATTCGTGTGTCTTGCCGGCACCCGCTGTGGAAACAATCAGAACCCGTTTCGATCCCAGCAAGTCACCCCAGTCCGTCTGCCCGCCGAGACCCATGGACTCATAGGCCTCAAGCTTATCCGGATCAGCGATTTCTTCACGCGAAAGATTGCGAAACGTGCGAGTGAATCTAGAATTTTCAGGGAGGCTTATTGACTTGGACATTGGCGATTAGATGAGCCTTGTAGCCGATATCCACAAGACTAGGATGACCCGGCCAGAGCGTTGGGCAGTTATGCTCTCAGAAGTTCAGAAGTCCGCTTCGATGGAACGCTCCCGCCATGGTCTGGACCATGGTCGAGCGCTCTTGGTGTGCCCCAGGATGGTGCCGTCGAGAGGAAAGCATAAGGCTGGGCAAAGCTGCTGAGAGGTAGCCGATCGCCAGTGAGCGACGAGGCAACGCATGCCGTGCTACTACTACGGACCTAAAGCTATTTGCCCCGGGCAACCAGACCGTCGAGCCAGCGATTGCCTTCTAGCGATTCGCTATAAGGGCGGCGGCCAGAGATGCCGGCAGCGCCGCCCTTCCCCCAGCAGTTATACTGCGACAGATCGTCGAGCATCGGATCGAGCCAGTGATGACCATGATATCGGAACTGGCGATGCCCACCGTGCTGGAAGGCTTCGTAGAGTTCGGGCTTGTCGTCGCGATAGAAGAGGAAGTCGCTGGCGTAAACCTGAGTGATCTCGTTCAGCCGTTCCACCTCCTGGGCGCCAAGCCGCAGCGTCACTAGGCGTGGCTCAGAGGGATATTGCATTGGCGACATGTAGACGATCGTCGCCGTCGGCAAGATCGGTAGCGTTAGCTTTAGCCCGGAGTTGAGCGCGTCCTGCGAGGCAGGAAAATTGTGCAGAAAGCCGTCTCCCGCAATGAACTCCTTTTCGTCGCTGAACAAAATCGCCCAACGGCCATGCATCATGCGCTTGCGATAGGCGTCATAGAGCCCACGCTGGTTTGCAGCGATCAGCGTCTTGTCGGCGGTGGGATCGACCAGCCCGAAATTGCGCCGATGATATTCGGTGGTCCGCTTGATCGCCGCGCGAATGTTCGGACTGCGGGCCAGTAACGATGCAGTGACGCGGGCAATCTGTGATGCGCGTTCTTCGGGGAGCGGTTGCGGCAAAATCCGCTCAACCATCGCCCGGTCGGGCGTCGCTAGCGAAGCATCGAGCGTCGCCAGCCATTGCACAAACGCCGCAATTTCATTGTCGGGCTCATTGAAGATCGGCTCAAAGGTCGAGTCCCATGGCCCGCCCATCTTCATATGATGGGCATTGGTGATCGCGCCGAATGCGCCGGGCGGCGCGCGGCGCACGGTTCCGTCCGGTCGGATCACCGAGACCATGCCATCTCCCGCAGACCAATGATCGGCCAGCGTTCGCGGCCACCAATGGTGCAGTTCAGTCTTTAGCGGCTTCTGCTTCATGGCCTCAAACTGGAGGCAATGTCGTCCGATGTCGAGCCTGCGCGATGCCGAGCTTCGCGCGTCTCCAGAATGGGCAGTTCGCTGCCATTGGCTCCATACCTGTCGCCGCCATCATCGCAGAACCAACACGCAGATGCTTTTGGGGTATTGCACCCCTATAAATGACCGGCAGCTATCGAAAGAGCCGTTTTTCCTCAAATTGTCAGCAATGGGGCGGGAGCGGCGTGCGTCCGCGATCATATGGCAACGGAAGGTTTTGGCGATAGCCGACGATCACCTCGGTGCACTGCAACGACGTGAGTTGGTCGCGTGCTTCCGGACGTTCGTGGTCGATAGACAACGCATTACGACGCACTCTCGTCCAGCAGTACACCTAGGCGATTTCCCAACTCAGCATTGAGCCCCAGGCGCTGCGACTTCATCGGTTCGCCCAGCAATTCCGCATGCGTCAGGCCAAGAGCTGTCACGACCCGGGCGCGGAGAGTAGGTATCCGCTTCTTAAATTCACGCGTTCTCGGCTGATCGGGCACCAGTGCAATGATAGCGTCCAGTGCCCATAAGATGGTGGACCAGCATTCGAAGAAGTCCACCGGCATGTCGGCATAATCGCTAGACATCACCAGTCTTCCGATCGGGGCATTCTTGCCCCTAAAAAAAGCGGCAACGACCCTGACAACCAACCGTGGCCAACCCTTGTCATCTGCCACCGCGGGCATCCCCTTCGGGGCTGCCTCACATCTTGCTTCCCACAGCACGAGCGCAATCCAGAGTCGCAGGCGTAGCACCTCGCGTGGACCGATAGTTCTACCTTCCGCGGTGACCCCCTCCACGTAGGCTTTAACGGCACGGTCGTAGGCCGCCATATCGGGAGCGGGGCGAGTTTTCGGCTCGACGGCTTCTTCCGCCTCTGAAGGTTCGCTGGTATCCGCGAGCTCACCAGTCTCATCACCGAGATCCATCCACGATCCATCGTCCTGAGGGCCGCGACCACCCGCTTGCTTGTGCTCCACGCCGGACAGGCGATTCAACAGTGCACGAACGCTGTCAAAATGCGTGCCGGCAACAGAACTATCGCTGCGGCCACCCCTTCCCTTTCGCGTTGGGCGGGCGGCCATGAATTCCTCGTAGGTCATGAAGCTGACCTCCGGAGGTTCGGTTGAAGCAGCAGACTTTGCGCGCGCAGTTTTGCGAGTGGCGACCTCGTCGGTGCCCTCTTCCTCTACGTCGGCTCTGGCTAACTCGTCGAACATCTGAAGCATCCGGAGCTGCATCTCCGATGCATCGTCGAAAGTCGCCAGCGCATTGCTGACGCGTCCGCTGACAGACTCCCGCCGCCGCGCGCGCAGTGCCGATCGATGGACTACGAAGCCACGCAATGACTCGCTGGTGCTTGAACGAACCTGCGCGAACGCAGCGAGTTCGAGCACGCCTTCACCCACCCACGCTGTCAATCGGTCACCCGCTTCTGCGAAGCTCGCCACTTCGATCTCGGCCACGATGTCGCCGGACGCACTCGACAGGATGACGATACCATCGTTCCAACGCTCCGGCGGTCTGCGCCAACTGAGCCTGCCACCCTCCGTCTCAAATGTGCCAGCTCCTCCCGCATTCATTTCGTCGAGCGGTATGGCTGTCGTCCCCACCGGTTCAGGAAGATCGGTGAAGGGAAACGGGTCCGCTTCCAACCATTTGTCCACCTCGAGCGCTGCTGTGGCTGCGCCCCTCGGCAGTCGTCGATAGATGCACGCCTCAGCGTTAGTGCCGAGGAAGCCCTCACGCCCTAACGCCGCGACAGTGCAATTGGCGCTCCCACTGAGCACATGGTCGTGCGTCTGTGTGACCGCAATGATGACCTTAGCATGCTTGAATCGGCTAGCTTGCCAGCCCGAAATGTCGATGATGTCACACCTTGGCGGCATCACTGTGCCTGTTGGGAATTCGTGCCGAGCTACATCCAGCAGGATCTTTGTGCGCTCAGGGGCGAGCAAGCGGGTCAGGTCCTGAACGGCCTCCAGATTTGGGTCCCAGTACGGGCTGACGATGAGCAACTGTTCGACTGCTTCACCGCCAATCATGCCGCAAAATCGTGTGCCGATTCCCTCGCCGCCTGGCCTCGCAAGGAACGCGATTGCTGTGCCATCGCCTAATTGGTGAAGACTTTCTTCTTTCCTGCCTCCGTCCAGCCAGGGCGCACGATCACGAGCCCAGGTAATTGCCTCGCGTGCAGCGCCCGCGTCGGCGGGCACCAGGGCATCGACATAACGCCACGCCGCTTGCACAAGCTCCTTCTCGGGACCGGGTTCAATGCCGCATTCGATTTCGACCGCAACTTCGACATTGCCGCCTAGACCAGCGCCCGTGACATTCGCTGAACTGACGAAGCATCGACCGCCCTCGCGCCCCACCTGCACGACAACTTTTGGGTGGAATATCCCGTCCGAGACCGGAGGCGAATGCAGCACGTAATCTCTGCCCAAAGCTTCCGGCAGGGCGGATCCGTCACTCAGTGCCATTGTCGCCATGCGACCGTCTGCAATCAGAAGCACATTTGTCGCGCCCGACGCCGATATCTGCGGAAGCATCACTTCTTCGAACGCGGCGAACTCGAGCGAGAAGCTTGTCACAACCGCCGAGTGGAAGCCTCTACCTTTCCGCCTTGCTAGCCGCTCCGGCAGCTTCAACGGTTCGCTCCGAGCAGTGCGCGCCCTCGCGCGGTCAAACCGTCCGCACTCACAAGGTGGACATCTTCGAGGAACTGGATCGCCGGCGCCAAGCGCGGTGTGGTCGGCACGGGTTGATATGCGGCCCGGCGTACTAGCCTGCCGTCCCGCGCCTCAAACAGGAAGGTATAGTCACGCTGGCGTCTCAGTTTCTGCATTGCGACCCAGCTATGGCGGAGGACCACACGCTGCACGACGTATTCTCCGACGACATCGGCGACAGAACGGGCATTCTGGCCCTCAAACCAGCGCAACTCTGTGACGATCGATCGAGCCTGCCCATTGATTGGCAACACCTTGCGCATTGTGTCTGCGAGATCAGTGCGGATCGCGACGCGGCGATGAAGCGAGGCGATCAGCCGGACTGCATCCCAAGATTTCTCCTCCGGTGATCCTCGTCTGCCGGTGAGCTTCGACCAAACCTCTCGCCAGGCAAACCCTTCGATGTCCATAGCGTCCCGCAGATCCGACCATGCAACGCTCGCAGACGCGGTATCTGCCTGTGTTAACCGCGCCTCGACCGCATCCCGGATTTCAGGGATTCTGGCGCCTTCATCAGTCTCTCCCATGATCGAGATAGACCAAGCGAGCAAACTTGCCGCAGCGACCTGAAACAGGTCCTGACATTGATACGCCTCCCAGCGCAGACGTTGGCCTTCGAGATCAGCTGAAAGCGGGGTCGATGGAGGATCAAACAGCGCCCATCGAAAGTTTTCCGGCGTCGGTCGCTCAGCCTTACGCCCTGCGACCTCGAGGATCAGGCTGAGGCTGTCACGACGGCTTTTGTCTTCAGCTATCGCTGCCGGTCCGCCAGCAAACAGTACCTTCTCGTAAACCACCCGTTCGTCTGATGGATCAGGAATCGCCGACGGCACAATCGGATGTAGGGCCTTTAGGGTATCTCGATCGACTTGGGCCGCATCCATTGCCGCGGTGAACATCGTTTCGATATCCGGACCAATCGATGCGCGAAAGGCATTCGCCAATTCAAGACCAGCGTTTGGGGTGACCCGCTGAATGCCATTTGGCCCGAGCTCGAAGAGCCCCATTTCCTGCATCTGCGTGAAGTACGCCGCGCCGAAAACACCGAGACTCTGTATGAGATATCGCTTCACATCGGCGTCTGTCGACGCCGCCGCATCGAAATCGATAACCGCCTCACCGCTTTGAAGCGCTTCACTGGCCCACTCGATGCCTCCTACTCCACCCTCGCCGCTTGCGTCAGCACAAACGAGGGCAAATAGGGCCTCGGCCCGCCGTACCCACTTGCGCCACAGCTCAAAATCAGTCGTCACACCGCGGCGTGCGTAGGCGTCGCTGAGCCAGCAAAAAAACCCGTAGTATCGCATCCGCAGTGTGATGTTGCTGATTCCGGGTAGCAGATCTTGATACAAGCCCACGCCTGCGTTCTGCATTCCGAGCGGATCGAGACCCCGCTTGTCGATTTTGGTCGTCCACTGCGGAAGAGCGTCCAAGTTACCTCCTGCGCGCCGCTTTTCAATGCCGCCGAGGTGAAGATACTAGACTATGTCTTTGTTGCAATGGCAACTTTGCGCAAGGCCGCAACCTGCTCATCACGCTGCGACATGAGCCGTTCGCTTTCTAGCGAGACGAGATCACCAAAGTTGAGCTTCGCTTCTCGGTACAAATAGAGCAGCGCGCCGCAGCTGATTGGATCGATGCGCCATTCTGATGTAGCGAGTTGCAGGAGCCGCTCGAACAGGAAGGCGCGCTCATTGTCGGTGGCGGTAGCCAGTGCCGCACGGATCATCCATGCGGGGGCGGCGCGCAGCTCGATGCGAGATACATGCCAGACAGGCACCGCGAGAAGCAGGATCGCGAGCAGGAAACCGATGGTACCAGCGCGGATGGGCTCTTCTGCGTGAAGCCCTGCTGTCAGTGTGCCCGACAACAACATCAAGCCGGCAGTGAGCAGGCTGGACACGGCAATTCCGGTCCAACGCCAATGGCGGAAAACGGAAAATGCGATCCGCTCGATCCGGGTTGTTTTCGGACGCGCAATGAACCGCAAGCCGGACGCGGTGCGTTGGATAGAGGTCATAATGGGCCTTTCGAATACCGATGACTCCGGGCCTCGTCAGCTTTGAGACGCCAGACCAGAGCCAGAGTGCCTACCAAAGATCCATTCCGCTGCCGGTCGAACCCGGCGCACGATGATCATCGCCATTATGGGGATGATGGTCGTCCCAGCGGTCCAGATTCTGGCCGAAGGGATTGCCTCCGACATCTACGCCGCCGAGGCCCGGCCCGGTCATGGGGAGCCCGGTGGCAGGGTTGATGGAGACGCCCTCGTCAAAGGAGGGCTGCTGCGGGTCACTTGATCCTGCGAACAGATCGGTCAGCCACTGGAACAATCGCATCGGTTTCTCCTGTTGTTGAAAGGTTTCGGCGGCTCGATTGAGCTGGCGCTACCCTCATGTTCACACGTTCACATGTGCACAGTCACCCACGCTCACATCGCCACACCCCCCTTTCTCCCAGCCCGGCTTGGGGATCGACTAGCGCCCGATCGGGCTCTCGCCGTACTTGCGTAGGACGTCGTCGAAGGCTTCGGCCATCAGATCCTGAAGGCTAAGGCCATGGCGCCGGGCGCAGGTGTGCAAGGCAAGCGATAGCTCGGGTGAAAAGTAGCCTGAGATCGCCTTGCGACCGACGCGGCTTGGCGGCGTCGGGATATGGGCGACCGGTGATGCCGGTGCGGTCTGGTCCGCCTCGTCATTCTTGGGCTGGCGATCGGCAAGATTGGCGAAGCGGTTCATGCGGTCTTCCTCTGCTGTGCCGGGGTCTGCGGGCGCGTGGACATATGGAGTTGCTCACATGTCCACATGTGAAGCTGTTCGATCTCGCTGACCGCCTTGCCGTCAGGATCGAGTTCGAACACGGTCTGCCCGCCAGCGACCGCATGACGATAGGCGGCGCGGTCCGGCAGAATGATCGGGCAGGTCTGTCCGCCGAACCCCGCTACCAGCTCCCTGGCATCGGCATAGATGTGCGGCGCAGTTGGCGGCCCGGCGGTGAATACAACAAAGGCAGGGCGCGCCAGCAGCTCGACCAGACGGATGGTGGTGCGCATCGCGGCAAGGTCAAAGGCGCTGGGGCGGCAGGGAATCAGCACCAGATCGGCGCACTCGGCCGCCTTGCTGGCAGCAAGATCCGCGTGCGGCGGCGTATCGACGACGATCAGCTCAGCACCCTGCTGGGCGGCCGCCGCGATTTTGGCCGGGATGCGCGGCGGGGCGCTGTCTATCACCTCGGGAGGTGCACCCTGCCGCCACTCGGCCCATTGCGATGCGCTGGCCTGTGGGTCCGTATCGATCAATAGGCTGACCCGCCCGCCACGCGTAGCAGCGGCGGCGAGATGGATGGCGAGGGTGGTTTTTCCTGCGCCACCTTTCTGACTGATGATAGCGACGGTTCGGGTGTGGAGATGTGAAAGCGTGGTCATGTGGGTGCGTCCTCATGTTCACATGTGGGCATGTGAAGCTGTGCGATTGTGGTGGTGTGCGGGTGCCGACATGCTCACCGCCCCCGCTCGAGGTCGCGGCTTGGCTCTATGTCGCGGCCGAGTTCGACTTCGCGGCCGAGTTCGACTTCGCGGCCACGGCTCGGTACCAGTTCAAGCTCACGCTCCTTGTTCTCCAGCACCATTTGGGCAAATGCGGGACCACCGATGGCGACCAACATGCGGTGCTCGTCCATCATGCGGGGGTCCTGCTTTGGCTGATCTGGCGCGGTCTCAAGCGCGCTGGTTTTTGCTCCGGAGCGCGTATCGACCTGACGTTCGACCCGTTCGGGATTGTCGGTCACGAGCGTCGCGTTCTCCGCGATCCGGGTTACCGCAACCAGGAAGGAGGCCGAGGTGTTGAGCATCCGCTCGCGCTCGGACATCATGATGATGCCGTTCTGCGCGGTCATCCCCTGCGCGACATGGACGTTGATAGCGTAGGCGAGGTCGAGCCGCTCGAGCATAGGATCGCCGCGCGGAAGATCGTGCAGCTTGCCGTCGCTGGCCGTCACAGTGATGGTGTCGCCGTCGATCCGCGCGACATGGGCGATGTCGCCATTGAGCAGCCCGCGCGCCCCATCCTTCGCGGTCCAGCGGATGCGGTCGCCTTGATGGAGGGCGATTTCCTTGCGCTCGAAGATGGTG
>Ga0209278_1001595_pt1 | contig 13565 bp, 8 predicted proteins | sample JI81BgreenDNA_FD_187504 | JGI IMG/M metagenome (GOLD analysis project Ga0209278, IMG submission 187504) | Wastewater effluent complex algal communities from Wisconsin, to seasonally profile nutrient transformation and Carbon sequestration -... | ecosystem: Engineered > WWTP > Effluent > Algae... | reverse complement strand
CGAACAAGGGCTGATCGGGCGCGGCGCACCGCGCCAGGTCCGGGCGCTGCGGCTGAAAGGCGATGTCGCCGACATCTTCACCGACGCCCCACAGCCGCTGTCAGTGATGGCACTGCTGACCACCCTGCCCTCCTCCCCGGCAGGGCTGCGTGACCGCGTGCTGCTCCACCTCGGCACCGATCTCGGCCGGCGCCGCTCCGAATATGTGGCGATGACCATCGGTGATGTGGCTGCCGCCGCCGATGGCTCAGGCACCATCACCATCCGGCGCTCGAAGACCGACCAGGCCGGCATCGGCCAGGTCAAGTATCTGAGCCCGGAAGCAATGGCGGCCATCGCCGACTGGATCAGCGCGCGAGAGGAGCGGCAAGGCCCCCTGCCCTCCACTGCCCCGCTGCTCACCTCAGTTGACCGGTTCGGCACCATCGGCACGGGCCTGTCCGATGATGGGCTGCGCGACGTGCTGCGGCGCATCGCCCGCCGTGGGCTCCGGCAGTTGCGGCCAGAATTGAGCGCGGAAGAGGTCGAGGCCCAGATCAAGGGGATTGCGGGGCACAGCTTCAGGGTGGGGTTCGCGCAGGATCTCACCGCCAGCGGCGCGGAAATGCCCGCCATCTGCCAGGCCGCCGACTGGCGCTCGCCGGAAATGCCCGTGCGCTATGCAAGGGCACTGGCAGCACGCTCAGGAGCCGTGGCAAAGTTGCGGCGGCGGATGATGTCGCAGTGCGAGTAGACAGGGTGCTACCCTATCACGCCATGAAACCGGAAGAGCTGAGGCGACCAATTCCGTCAGCCCAGAGCCAATATGGCTGAATGTGCGCCGCTCGACACTAGACCGGGGTCCCTGCCCAACTCATCATTGCGGCCTGCAAATTCTCAAGGCGGCCCCGACGAGAGATCACAGAAGTGACACGTCAAATGGCTCCGTCTGGGTTAAACCAACGGCAATGAGGCCATCGCGAGTTCAGTCTAGGCCCTGCCGCGGACGGGGAGGCTGATGTTGGTACGCCGCAAATTGATCAGCTATGCTGCTTCACGGTTTAAGCCAACAGGGACTTGCCTACGCAATCGATCTGACCAGTCCATCGATACGAAAGCGAGAACTCGTCGCTTGAAACGGCTTAGGCGCGAAGCAAGAGGGGAGGAGTGAGGGGTCGCCAATCTGCGCGCGCCCCCGCGAACGAGCAACTGTGGAACGAACCACCCGGCGGAGCTACGAGCGGTGTAGATGTCGATCGGCAGGCAGCGGAGAGCGTACCGAGATCAGCCCTTGAAAGGACCGGCCAACCGACCATTGACGCCATCGGCGGCCCACTCGAAGCCGAGCGCCGCTTCAATCGCCTTCAGCAAATCAGCTGGCGCAGCGCCGCTCTTCGGGACAACCTCCATCACAATCCCCCCTCCCCTCTTGCGCGTGACCTTGAGCATCGGCTTCTTGTTTGGCGCCAGGATCATTTCGGTGCGAGTCTGTTCCTTGGCCGGCTTTGACCGTGCCACAGCAGCCTGCTGAAGCAAGCGCACAACGTCAGCCGGCCGGAGCACGGCTTCGCCCGCTGCCCGCGCTGCCTGTTGCCGTTCGGCAAGCTCCCCCGCCGCCGCCAGCACCTTTGCGGTACCAGGCCCACCGCGCAGCAATGGGGCAACATTCTTGGCGTGCTCGACCTTTAGAAGAGCAGGATCGCCAAAAGCGTCTTGAATGACGGCGGGCATGCGCGCGAGGTCGAGGAGACGGCTGAGCCAGGCAGGATTGACATTGAGCCGCTCTGCCATTGCTGTCTGTTTGCCGGCGTAAAACAGATCAAGTGCCTTCAGATAATCCCGCGCCCGCTCAAGATCGGAAAGATCCTTGCGAGCCCGGTTCTCGATGTCGGCAAGGCGGAAAGCCTCCTCGTCGCTGAGGGCCTGGACAGTGACCAGAAAGTCAAAATCGGGATAGTTGTGGGCGTTCAGCCAGCTCACTGTCCAATGGCGCCGCACCCCAGCGATGATTTCATAATCGTGCGAAGCGTCATCCTTCAACCGTCGCACCACGGCCGGAATGCGCTGGCGACCCTCCGCCTTGAAGGCCGCAATCAGATCACCACAACTTTCCTCATTGAGCAGTGCCTGGTCACGATTGTGATGGGCCCAAGGCCGGCAACGGTCGGCGCGCACCCACATGGTGCGCTCCGTGACCAATTTGCCCGTGGCCAACTCAGCCAGCGTGCTGGAACGCGACGAGAGCACGCCATCAGTTGGCAGCGCCGGACGAACCGGCTTGGCCGCAGGCACCGGTTTGTAGCCGTCGGCAAGTGCGTCGCCAAAGCCCTTGTTGCCCATCATTCAGCTCCTAGAAAAGTGGCCGCGCGACCGGGATCGCGGCGGAAATTGTCGATCGACAATTTCCGCCCAACTCCCGTTGCGGTGCCGGTGCGACGAGAGGCGCCCTGAACCGCGTCACTTCGCGGAATTAAGCGCTCCACACTGAACAGATCACTCCGCATGTTCAAGGGGTTCGACCGAAATTGTCGATCGACAATCATCACAGCAGCCCCTCCCTGCGCAGCGCTGCTGCATGGCTTGGCCAAGTCCGCCGAATCTCAAGCTCGATCTCGCCATTTACGGCATTCAGATGGTTGAGGCAGCGGTTGTGAACTTCATGACTGGTGATCGGACGATCAAGCTCATAGACGGTGCTAAGCCGCGAACTGGCATTATCGATCTCCGCCGAATCCTTAAGGCTGGCGCGCAACATGGCCGCGCCAAACAGGCGCTGAGACATGCGGATGATCTCCCGATGCATGGACTTGTTATCATCGGCCTTGCTGGCCACCATCCGCACAAAATTGTAGGCAGGGCTACGGCCGCGTAGCACCTCGAGTTGCTGCATCGTGGTGCCGAGCATGCTCAGGAAGGAGGCCGTTGACGAGAAATCGACCATGCTCGGCGGCATTGGGATCAGCATGGCGTTGGCGGCCGATAGAACGGCAAGCGAAATCATGCCGAGGGCAGGCGGGGGATCCATGATGACCACATCAAAATCATCCGCGACGGTCGCTACCGCCTCGCCAATGCGATCGATAAATCCAAAGCCGTCGCGGCCCTGCTGTGCAATGTAAGCGGCGATCTCATACTCGGCATTGTAGAGCTTGAGATTGGCGGGCAGCAGCCATAGCCCGTCAAAATGGGTCCGGCGCAGCAAAGGTCGCAGACCGAACATGCCATCGTCATGGAGATAGCCGTATAGGGTTTCGTCCTCGCCAATGTCACGGTCAGGCACGTAACCGAACATCATCGTGGTCGATGCCTGGCTGTCACAGTCCATCAGCAGGACGCGGTAGCCCTTGATGGCAAGATACTGGGCAAGGTGCACAGCGATCGTCGACTTGCCAACGCCGCCCTTGAAGTTCTGAACGGCAATGATGCTGAGTGGATCGCCAAGGTCGCGCCAGGGTCTGGTGCCAAACACGTCGCGCATGTGGTTGAGCTCTGCCAGCGAGTAGTTGACGCGCCGGCCGGTCGCTGTGCGGGCAGGGGAGGGGAGGCGACCCTCCTTCTCCGCCTCGCGTATGGCCGAGGCACCGCGACCCACCAGTTCTGCAGCCCTCGAAATAGCGAAGCGGGGCGCTGCCTTGTCACCGGTTTCCCGATCAAGACCTTGCTCGCGCAGCTGGCTAAGGACATGCTGGGCCTTGTCATAAAGCTCCACGATGTCTTCGGGACCAATAACTTCGGGTGGAAGGTTAGACATCGCAATCCTCGAATTTGGCACTTTCGGATGATATAGCTGTTCAGAAGCGCCAAGTCACGGCTTCATGACATCAGACGCGATAGCCAGCTGATGTGGGTACCAAGGGCAGTAAGGACGTGATGGCTGATCTGGGTACGGCTAAGGCTGAAGAAGGTACCATCCACAGATCAATCAGGCTGATAAGGGTACGAAAACGCATGAAAATTTTAGCTGATCTGGGTACGGGACATATACCTATATGGAGCTTCTGATTCCGATACGACTTCCGATAGGTTGATGTCGTGTGAAAAGTGATTCGGTCGATCCAACCGAACGCGTACCAAGATCAGCCAGCAATTTGGTGGTTTGAGGGGCGTTTCACCTTCGAAAGTGCCAAGGGGCTTGCCAAACTGTCCGAATGCATGTTTGGATCTCGATCGTCCTCTCCAACCGCAAGGCGATCTAGCCATGCAATTCGAATTGCCAATTGGCCAACAGTATGCCCGTAAACTGGCAATCGTTACGCACGACCAGCTTGCACTTGAGGCACCCGACAAGCGCACACTCAGCATCCTGAATGCCGCGGTCAATGTCCACGAAGCCGAAACTGTCCCGGCCTTTTTGCATTCCGCCCTATGCGCGATGTCGCTGCCAGCACGCCGGCCGAAAGATGAGATGGCGCCAATCATCCGCCAGGATGGTCGCTACACGCTCGCCATCACGCCCAAACCGACGTTGATCCGCCGGGGTGGCGAAGTGACGATGCAAAGCTTGGGCGTGCCTTTCGGTTCTTATCCACGTATCATTCTCATCTACATCATGTCAGAGGCAGTCAGAACCGGTAGTCGCGATGTGTATCTCGGTGGGTCGTTCGCTGACTGGTTGAGGCGCCTAGGCTATGACAATGCCACCCATGGCAGCCGCGGGACAGCCAGCCTCCTAAAGCATCAACTGGATCGGCTGCTCGCTTGCGAGTGGATGATTCGTTGGGACGACAATGATGCCGACGATGCGGCCTTCGCTGTCAAAGAGGTGAAGCTTTCCAACGAATATGCCGGCCTCAAGGGCAAGGACGGTAGCTTCATCAGAGAGATCAGGCTGGCGGAAGGTTTCTTCTCCCACCTGCGTGAGCATGCCGTTCCCCTGAATGAGGCGGCCATCCGCGAACTGCGCAATAATCCCACCGCGCTCGATCTCTACACCTATCTCGCCTATCGGCTGTTGCGGATATCCAGCGACAGGCCTCACATCCTGTCCTGGGAGCAACTCGCCACGCACTTGGGCAGCGCCGCGGAGTCCCCGCGCAAGTTCCGCCAGACCATCAGGCAAAATTGGGATCTAGTGTCTGCGGTCTACCCCAACGCCCGCGTGGATATGACCGGGCCGCTTATCAAAATGTGGGCCTCTCCGCCGCCAATCGAGAAAAAGCTCGTTGGCACCCACTTGCGTCTCGTGGAAGGCGAAGCACGGCAGACCGGGCAGCCGGCGCCGTCGAAACCACCTATTCCGCGCGTAACACCGCAAGAGGAAATACTCCGCTTTCCCAAGGGATCAATCTCGTTTGGCGGAGAAAATGAGCGCCGTTTGCGCCTGATCGCAAAGGAGCATGGTGGCGGCTATGACGTTGACCTCATCGCCGATGCTTATCGGGTTCAGGTGGGCGACGAACTTCAGAGTCTGTCGGGTCAGAGACTGGAAAGCTCATTCAAGGGTTTCTGCCAGTCGTACGTGCGCCGGCGTGGGCCAGCCTCGTAATTGCAGGGATCGATTTCCGCTTTGCGCCCTCATTGCCGACGTTGAGTCAACCCGCCGGCGGCTCCTAAAAGCCGTCGTTCGTTCAGCGTGTGATCTGACCCTTGCTACGGGGCGGAAGGCCTACCCTAGTCGATTTCGAACTAGCGCGTGTGAGCGGGTGAGGATAACCGAAGGCTCGATGCACGCTTTTTTGGTGTGCAGCCTTGGTTATGGTAACTGACCGGGGGGAGACGAGTTGGACGACACGCAGCGTTATGCTTACGGGCTGAAGTTTGAAAATGCCTATCTGCGCGAGCGCGGCAAGGCGTTCGAAACGCTGTTCGCGCGGATCATGGCACATGCGTTTTCGGGCGATTTCCAGCCGGTTCGGCCCTACGGGCCCAAGGGCGATCTCAAGTGCGACGGCTTTCGGCCGAGCGACGGCACGGTGTTCCAATGCTACGCGCCGGATGCCATGGACCTGAAGGCGCTACTCGCCAAGATCGGCGAGGATTTCAACGGCGCCGTCGCCCATTGGGGTGCGAAGATGAAGCGCTGGGAATTTGTCCATAACGATCATCGCGGCCTGCCTGCTGATGCTGTTCAGACGCTCGCCGATTTGGGTGAAGTGCATCCCAACGTGTCGCTCGCTATGTGCGCCGAGGCGGAGCTGCGCGCGATCGTCATGGCGCTGGCAGTGCACCAGCTCGAAGATCTTTTCGGCGCCGTGCCGTCGAGCCGCACGCTCGAACGGCTCGACTTCGAGGCGTTGCGGCCGGTGCTGCTGGCGATCCAGCGCCAGGAGCCTGACGCCGAGCCGTCGCTGGCGGCACCCTCGGCGGCCAAACTGGAGCGCAACGCACTTTCGAAGGATGCGGCGGGATTGCTGCGGCAGGGCCGCCGCCGGGAACAGCTCGTCGAGTCCTTCTTTTCGAGCTGGCCCGACCCTGGCCTCGGAGAAGAGATCGCGCAGGCGTTCAGAGTGCGCTATCAGGGGCTCAAGGCGACACGTCTGCCCCCCGACGATATATTCGGAGAACTCCAGGTATTTGCTGGAGGGATGACCGGCGAGCCGGCCCGGCAGGGTGCGGTGCTCGCCGTGCTGTCCTATTTCTTCGAGCGATGTGACATTTTCGAGGACGCGATTCGGATCGAAGCGAAATGATACTACCGACCAAACATATCCGGCCCGATCGGGCGTTGCTGGCAGTCGGTGCCGATCTGCTTGGCTGCCTGCGCGAGCCGATGACCGTGTCGCGACTATGGGACGAAATCCGGGCGAGCCGTGGTGGCCGCGTGCCTGCCGCCCCGATCAATTATGACTGGTTCGTGCTAGCGCTCGATCTCCTGTTCATGGTGAAGGCAGTCGAGTTCGACCGCGGCCTGATTCACAAGGCCGTGCCATGATTCACGGGCTGTCGAGCGACCTTCCAACCTTCAAACGCATCGGCTTCAGGACTGGCCTCAACATTCTGCTCGCGGAGAAGAGCACTGGCGCCACCGACCGCCAGTCCCGCAACGGTGCGGGCAAGACGAGCTTGGTCGAGCTTGTCCATTTCCTGTTTGGCGGGAGTGTGGACAAGGACAGCATTTTCCGCTCGCAGGCGTTGGCCTGCTACAGCTTCGAGGCGCGTGTGGACCTCGGGGGGGCCGTGATCGACGTTGCGCGGTCCGGTGCGAAACCATCCCGGATTCAGATTGATGGTAACACGTCGGCCTGGCCGATTGCCCCCACGCTCGACTTCAAGACCGGCGAGTCTGTGTTCAGCAACGATAACTGGCGGGCGGCGCTCGGTGCGCTATTGTTTCGCCTGAACCCCGATATTGGCGACGAGGCGAGCGGCCGCTTCCGGCCGACGTTCCGGTCGCTGTTCTCTTATTTGGCTCGCCGTCAGAACAGTGGCGGTTTCCTGTCGCCGACGCAGCATTCGTCGAAGCAGCAAGACTGGGACCAGCAGGTCGCCGTCAGCTACCTGCTCGGCCTCGACGCGGGCGTGCCGCAGCAGTTCCAGGAGGTGCGCACGCGTGAGAAAGCTATGTCGGAGCTGCGCAAGGCCGCGAAGGAAGGCACCCTCGGCCACTACTTCGGAACAGCGGCTGACCTGCGGACGCGGATGACGATTGCCGAGGCACGCGCACGGCGCCTGCACCAGCAGCTCGACGCGTTCAACGTTGTCCCCGAATATGCCGGTCTTGAACAGGAAGCTTCTCAGATCACGCGCGATATTTCGCTGCTCAACGACGAGAACACTGCGGACCGCGAACTGATCCTCCAGCTTGAGACAGCAATCGACAGCGAGTTGCCGCCCGCCATCACCAGCCTGGACCGGCTTTATCGTGAGGCCGGCGTCGTCCTACCGGGCTCGGTCGGGAAGCGGTTTGAGGAGGTCGAGGCCTTCCATGAGGCGGTAGTCAAGAATCGGCGGTCGCATCTGACGTCGGAGGTGCACGCGGCGCAGGAGCGTATTCGGAGTCGCGACAAAACGCGCGAGCAGTTGGATGCGCGGCGGCGACAGCTAATGGGAATCCTGCAGTCGGGCGGTGCGCTGGAGCATTATGCGGCACTCCAGCAGGAGGCCGCCCGTGCCGAAGCGGATGCGGAAGGCCTGCGCCAGCGGCTGAGCACCGCCGAGCAGATCGAAAGCACCAAGGCCGAGCTCGACATGGAGCGCGCGCGGCTCCTCAAAACGCTGCAGGATGACCACCATGAGCGTGAGGCGATTATCGCGGAGGCGATCCTCGTATTCGAGGACCTGTCAAATGCGCTCTACGAGAAGGCCGGCAGTCTAACGATCAGCGCGACGGCAAATGGTCCGAAGGTCGACGTCCGGATCGATGCCCAGCGGAGTAAGGGCATCACGAACATGCAGATTTTCTGCTTCGATCTCATGCTGGCCGACCTCGCAGCGCGGCGTGGGATTGGTCCGGGCTTCCTGATTCATGACAGCCATCTGTTCGACGGTGTCGACGAGCGGCAAGTGGCCAAGGCGCTGCAGCTCGGCGCCGACCACGCCGCAAGTGTAGGCTACCAATATATCGTCACGATGAATTCCGACGCTCTGCCGAAAGACGGGTTCAGGCACGGCTTCGAAGTGAACGACTATGTGCTCGACACTCGGCTGACGGACGCGACCGATACCGGCGGCTTGTTCGGCCTGCGCTTCAATTGACGAACGGGCTGTCACTTTGCTGAACGATCTCGTTGCCCGTCTTACCCGTCGCGATCAGGCACGTCCCAAGGCGGAAGACCGGTCGGATCTCCGGCAGATTCTACTGGCGGCTACCTACGGATACGATGGTCGAGACGCCCAATAACGTCCGCTTTCGTGGTTCTGGTACTCCAAAGCCGACATTCCGCTCACGGCCCAACTGCTGGCAATCGTCAAGACAGAGGGAGTCGTTGCTCTTCGCTGTCTGCAAAAGTTGTATCGCCCTCCGAAGACGCCGCTGACAATAGCCCTACAGCGCGGCCGACTCCCAATTCGGCAACAAGCCGCATGAGAACGTCGAACTGATCAAACATGATATCTGATCCGAGATGCCTTACTGCCGCTTCCCCTGCTGCCGCCGCTATTGGCGACAAACGAGAATGTGCTCGCACAATAGACGGCTGCCGCAATTCAGGTATGCTGGCAAATGCGCCAAGCCCACGGAAATTCATAGAAGACATAGCTGTCCCTCTCCGATCTTCGATCGGACTTTGGACCAGTGCTATGGTGCCATCATCGGCAAGGCATCGCAACCCGACGGTCACGTTGTAAGGTGCTTTTGTATGTCCATGCCTATTTGTGCGGCAGAGTTAGCGACACGCCCATTTCGAGGTGTGCTCATCGCAATCGGCCCGGACCACCAGTTGATTATAGGAAAGGCCAATCTCGATCTTCGTCTTGAGACAGATCAAGCGCTTCCATTGATCGATTACGTCAGCGACAATGCGTTCGACACGTTGAGAGTGACGGGCAAAGAAAGACGAACCCGGTTAAATCAGTTCCTGATACAGGCCTTCTGACAAGAACAGCCGTTTCCGCGCCCGGGTGCAGGCAACATAGAGCAGATTGATCTCCTGATCGATTTCGGTGCGCGATTCCGGTTTCTGGAAGCGCTTGGCGCGCAGCTCACTGGGCTTCGGAAAATCATCCAGCACCAGCACAGCGTCGAATTCGCGTCCCTTGGCCTTGTGCGCCGTCGAGACGATGATCTGGGCGTCTTGCTCCTTCTCGCGGTGCAGCGCGCCAAGCCGCGACAGGATTGCCGGCAGATCCTCGCCATAGGCCTCGACGATCATCCGCCAGCGCTTTGCCTCCGCGTCGCCGCGCTCGGCCGCTGCGTCGAGATGCGCCCAGGTCGCAAACCGCGCCACCGCCTGGTCGGTCACCTCGCGCACACGGCCGCAGCGCAGCGCCCAAGCGGATGCGATCTGGCGTTCCAGATCGCGGAAGCCGCCGATCAGATGAAACGGCCGGGCCAGTGGCGCCAGGCTCATAAACAGCCGTGCGTTGGTGCGCGCCAGGATTGCGGTTCCCGGCGCGATCGAAAGCCGGCCGCCATAGCGCACGATCTGGGTGGTGATCGCCGGATTGCCGGACAGACGGAACCGTGGCCGCACAGAGTGCGACGACAGGATTCGATTGGCGAGGCGGGCGACGCTCTCGCCGAACCGCCAGCTTTGCGAGAGGGGGAGGGGATCGGCCGCGAACTGGTCCATGGCATCGACCGCACCGCGGAACCGGTAGATTGACTGGTAGCTGTCGCCGACCACCAGCAGCGGGCGTCTGGCCTTCATGGCAATCGAGATCAGCACCGGGTTCAGGTCCTGCGCCTCGTCGACCATGATGTAATCGAACGCATCGTCGATTCGGTGCAGCAGCTCGAACGATTTCAGATAGACGTCGTGCGTGATCGGGCGGTCGTGGCGCTGGAAGTGCATCAACTGTTCGAGGATCGGCTTGGCGATGGCGCGGATGGCGTTGCTGCGGGCCGGGTCGTCGATGGGGCAATGCTCGACCTTCAGCCGCTTGCCGGCATCGATCAGGAAATTGTCGATAGTCTTGAGCACGGCGGTGCGCATCTGGCCGTCGCGCATGCCGTGCACGGGCTGCAGCGCATCGCGGTAATCATCGAGATGCTCGTGCCGGAACTTCGGCACCACATTGCCGCGCTTCGTCACCTCGAGTGCGCGGAAGGCAAAGCTGTGAGCGGTGCGCGGCTCGATCGATTTCGGAAACTTCCGCCTCGCCTCGTCGGCGATGGCCTTATTAAACGCCAGATACAGGCCGCGCCCGCGCCAGCGCTCGCCATAGGCGACCAGCGTCGAAGTCTTGCCGCAACCCGCACCGGCGGCGACCTTGATGATGCCTTCCGGGGGCCGCTCGAGGATGGCCTGCTGTTCGCTGGTATGCTCCATGAAACGCCCCGGAAGCTCCTCAAACTTCGCCTGTTCTACCCATCACCGGGCCACTGGCACATTGGCACGGATTGCGGTATGTATGTATCGGATTTGTTCCAATGGTGTCGCGATGAACGACCAGGTGTCCAAGGCTGAACTCGATGCGCTGCGCAGCCGTGTTGCAGAACTCGAAGCCGCGCGCGCCGAACCGGTCAAGGTCGAGATCGAAGGCCTCGATGGCCTCAAGGCCTGGAGCCGTGCGGTCGAGAACAAGGACCTCGACAATTTCTACCTCAACCATAGCGTGCCTGATCGCCAGTTCTGGGGTGTATTTTGGTTCATTGTCGGCGGTGCTGCTGTCTTTGTAGCTGCGTCGGTGATCCTGTATTGGTAGTCACCTCTTGGGTTTATCCATGCCCGTCACGTTTTTGAGCCCATCGACAAACGTCTCGCCGATATTCCGCTCATCCTTCCCGACCACATTGTCCATCGTCTGCTGCGGGACATTCGACAGATTCCTGTCGACACCTTCGAATTCCTCTTTGCGGCCATCGACATACCCGCCAAGCCGCGCCTCACCCTTCTCCGCGACGGCGCCGGCAACATCGGCGCGGCCGCTGTAGACCTCACCGGGGGTCCTCAAATTCTCGGGTCGCGGAACGGGGGTGGCGGAGACGCGGGCCAAGCCCATGCCGCCGATCTCGGCGACACGGGACTGGCTGTTGGCCGAGGGACCGATAAGGCCGGCGGCTGTGGGTGGGCCCCTGTCATCGGTAACGCCGGAAGCGATGCGCGCCTTTTCGCTCTCGAGAAACTTGTCGAGATACATGTCACGCTCCATCAGCTCGTCGCGCGTGACCGGCATGCCGCGCGTCGGGTTCCAGTCGTGCTGAATCCACGGCGTGCGCGCCTGTTCGCCGAGCACGAAATTGACGAAGCGCTGGCTGAGATTGTCGGCGACCGACACGCCTTCGCTGTCACGCAGGGTGGCAGCTTCCTCCCAGCGCCGGGCGGTCTCGTAGGCTTCGCGCGCCTCGCGGGCGACAGAGTTTGCCTCGGTGTAGCTGGCCGACAGGCTCTCCGACCGGGCGCGGATGTCGGAGCTGGTGCTGTTGGCGGTGGCACGGAAGAACCCCTCCCGGCTGTTGCTCCACCCCTGCGAACGCGAGACGCTGGCCAGGAGATCCTGCGCCTGGCTGACCGCCGATGACGCGCCCACCGACATGTTGGTGCCCACCGACTTGCTGCCGGTGGTGTTGACACCGATGCCGGCCTTGCCGGTGATAGGAAGACCAGGCGCCCCGGTTGCAGCGCCGCCGGCGCCGCCCGTCTGGCCGGGCCAGGATACGCCGGTGTTGAGATTGCCGGAGAACATCCACTGTGTTGCCATATTCTCGGCGGTCTGCCGGTCGAACCCGAGGCGCTCCTGCAGCAGCTTCGACGCCGAATCGATCTGCGACCAGGTCTGGTTGATCGCCTGTTGGTCCGACGCACCGAACGCCGTGTCCTGGCCGGTGCCGGCCGACAGCGTGCGGCGGAAGTCGGCTGCCCGGGTGTTGGCGGCGCTGAAGCTGGTCGAGGCGGCATTGGCCAGCGTCTGCGAACGGCCGAACATCTCGGTCGAGGATTTGGCGAAGCTCGCCTGATAGTCGCTGGTCAGTTGCGGATTGAACGGCAACTTCGAAGTCGCCGCCATCCCATCGACCACCGTGCCATCGGGGTAGGTGGTGGTGCGCGTGCCATCGGCCATAGTCTGGGTGTACGAGCCGGCGCCATAGTTGAAGCTCGGCGTCGACGACCAGACATTGCCCTGCTTCTGGTTGAAGGCAGAAGTTTCCATGGAGGTATTGCCGAATGCGATATTGCCGGTCGAGGCTTCGCGCGCGGCTTCCTCGGACGCATTCTGCGAGGGCGCCAAGTATGAGGTCGCCTGGGTCGAGATCGCCAGTGCTCCGCGTGCGATGCCGGCGGCGAGGAACGGGATGCTGGCAATCAAATAGCCGGCGAGCAGGCCGACATCGTCGTTGACGCCCTGGATGCCCACGTAAGACGCAAGGGTGATGCCGCCGGCACCGGGGGCGCCGGCGGCCAGCACGTCGCTCTGGGATTTGAGCGTGAGGATCATGTTGAGGATCACGTAAAGCGGCCCCCAGGCCGCCAGATAGAAGAAGCCGCTCGTGTAGCCCTTCAGCACCGCAGGGCCGGTGCGCGGGAACAGGAACAGCGGGAAGGTGATCGGAAAGAGCGCATAGAACACCACGGTCAGCACGATGTTGAGGAGCGGCACCCACTTCATCGCCGTTGAGCTGATCGAGCTGTAGGTGTTGCGCGTCTGGATTTCGGCCCGGGTTTGAGCATAGACATCGACCGACGAAGCCGCGCCGCCCGATTGCATCGTGTGCATCGCCTGCGTCATCGCGTTGATCATCAAATTCTGGCGCAGGATCTGCGAGGCCGAGCGGCTGACGCCGGTCAGATAATCATAGGCACCCGGCAGATCGGCAACCAGCTTGGCGCGGGCTGCATCGGGAAGCAGGCGCGGGAACAATTGCTGGCCGAGCGCGCGTTCCAGCGGCGTCTGCTGCATGTCCCACTGGGCCACGAACCGGCCGTAGGCATCGCGGCAGGTGATGATCTCCGATGAAACGGTGCCGTCGCCGTTGCGTGTCAGCCAGCGCTGGGCGCGGCTGATGGCGCCGGGGCCAAGGGCGGCGAGCAAATCGTCCGAGCGCGCCA
>Ga0209278_1001594_pt1 | contig 13567 bp, 7 predicted proteins | sample JI81BgreenDNA_FD_187504 | JGI IMG/M metagenome (GOLD analysis project Ga0209278, IMG submission 187504) | Wastewater effluent complex algal communities from Wisconsin, to seasonally profile nutrient transformation and Carbon sequestration -... | ecosystem: Engineered > WWTP > Effluent > Algae... | reverse complement strand
TACGCCGCTTGTAGGGGCGCGTTCTTGTTTGGCGACTTCTCCGGTGAATACGCCGCCGGTGTGGAAGGTACGCATGGTGAGCTGGGTTCCCGGTTCCCCGATCGACTGAGCCGCAATAATCCCGATCGCTTCTCCCATGTCCACCATTTTCAAGTGGGCTAGACTCCAGCCATAGCAGTGCTGACAAACCGATCTGGTTGATTCACAAGTCAGGGGCGATCGTAAATACACTTCTGCCACCCCAGCTTTACCAATTTCCGTGGCCAACTCATCGGTAATTGGCTGATTTCGGACGGCTTTTTCGCTGCCGTAAGTCACGATTTCCCCGGTTTTGGGGTGCACCGCATCCCTCGCCAACACGCGCCCTAGCAGCCTGTCCTTGAGGGGAATCAGCACTGTTGCTCCGTCCGTCATCGGCCGGACTCGAATTCCCCGCTGGGTGCCGCAGTCTACTTCGCGCACAATTACATCCTGGGACACATCCACCAAACGGCGAGTAAGATAGCCAGAGTCTGCTGTCCGCAAGGCTGTATCTACTAAGCCTTTGCGCGCGCCGTAGGAAGAAATAATGTATTCGGTGACGGTGAGTCCTTCGCGGAAGTTGGTTTTAATTGGCAAGTCAATAATTTCCCCCTGCGGGTCTGCCATCAATCCGCGCATTCCCACCAACTGCCGCACTTGAGAAATGTTTCCCCGCGCCCCGGAGAAGGCCATCATGTAGACGGAGTTTAGGGGGTCTGTGGCTCGGAAGTTTTTGACTACTTCGTCTTTGAGGTCTTCTGAGGTGCTGTTCCAGGTGTCGATTACTTTTTGGAACCGTTCTACTTCGGTGATTTCGCCTCTGGTGTATTTTTGTTCGGTGATGCGGATTTCTTCTTCGGCTGCATCTAGGAGCGATCGTTTCGACGGTGGCACCTGCAAGTCATCTACGCTAATCGAAACTCCGGCCCGTGTCGCAAAGCGGAAACCCAAGTCTTTGAGTTTATCTGCCATTTGCGCTGTACGGGCCGTTCCGTAGTGCATGAAAGACCAAGAGATTAATTTTTTGAGCTGACCTTTGTCAACAACTCGATTGCGAAAAACAATTTCCTTATTTTCTGTCATTTTTCTGAGTAGTAGTAGTAGTAGTAGTAATTGGTAATTGGAATATTGACGCAGGAGGCTCTCTTGCTGCGAGGCAGAGGGCAGTAGTAAGTAGGTTGGGTTGAGGAACGAAACCCGACATTTCACCCACCCAACATTTCACCCACCCAACATTTCACCCACCCAACATTAACCCAACCGTATTGATTAGTAATTAGTAAGCAGTAATGGGTAAATTTCCTAACTTAAATCACCATTATTTATTAGCGATTACTTATTAGTAATTACCCACCACCCCTTACCCATTACCTCCTAATTATTTATCACCGACTCAATAGTTTGGTGATAAATAATCCGGCCCGGAGTAGTGCGAATGAACTGATTGAGCACCTTGCCGTCTCCGTCTTCCCGAACTCGGCGGAACTTGTATTCTTTCGTCACGATACCGTCGGTAGAGCGTTCTACCTTCAGTGGTTCTCCTTCAGGTTCTATGTTTTCGATAGCGCCTTGAAACCTCACCCACACATAGGAGTGCAAGTCAACGACTCCTTGTTCGTAAGCTACAACCGCGTCGGTAAGGTTGGAGAAATAGTGACCGGCTCCTTTTTGAGCGTCAGGATTTTCGGCTGTTAAGTAATAGCAACCGAGCACCATATCTTGAGAAGGAGTAACGATCGGTCTTCCGGTTGCCGGCGACATAATGTTGTTAGAAGCCAGCATCAGCAAGCGCGCTTCCGCCTGAGATTCCAGAGACAAAGGCACGTGCACGGCCATTTGGTCGCCGTCAAAGTCAGCGTTAAAAGCCGGACAGACTAGCGGGTGAAGCTGAATTGCCCTCCCGTCCACCAAAATCGGCTCAAAGGCTTGAATCCCCAAACGGTGGAGGGTCGGCGCCCGGTTTAGCATGACCGGGTGTCCTTCAATCACCTCCTGAAGCACGTCCCAAACGCTGGGATCGTTGCGCTGGATCAGTTTTTTGGCAGCTTTGATGTTGTTGACCAATCCTTGGCGGATCAAGCGGTGGATGACGAAAGGCTGGAAAAGTTCGATCGCCATTTCCCTCGGCAAACCGCACTGATGAATCTTCAGTTTCGGCCCCACCACAATCACCGAACGCCCGGAGTAATCAACTCGTTTCCCGAGCAAGTTTTGCCGGAAGCGCCCTTGTTTCCCTTCAATGATGTCCGACAGCGACTTCAGCGGGCGGTTGTTTGCGCCCACCACAGTCCGGCCCCGGCGACCGTTGTCAATCAGCGCATCCACAGCTTCTTGTAGCATCCGCTTTTCGTTGCGGATGATAATCTCGGGCGCCAGAATTTCTTGCAGTCTCGCCAAGCGGTTATTGCGGTTGATGACTCTCCGATAAAGGTCGTTGAGGTCACTCGTTGCAAAACGCCCGCCGTCTAACTGCACCATCGGCCGCAAGTCCGGGGGAATCACCGGAATCACATTGAGCACCATCCAATCGGGTTGAGAACCCGTAGCGATGAAGTTGTCAATCACTCGCAAGCGTTTAATTAACTTCGCCCGTTTTTGACCTTTAGCATTAGCAATATCTTCCCGCAACTTTTCCGCTTCACTTTCTAGCGGAATATTTTGCAGCAAAACTTGCAAAGCTTCAGCACCAATCCCTACTTCTACACCTGTGAGTGTGGAATCTTCGCTGTAAAGTTCGTCTTCTATTTCCAGCCAAGCATCTTCTGTAAGCAATTGCTTGTATTGCAGCTTCTCTGCATTACCTGCATTGAGGACAACGTAGGCATTGAAATACACGATTTGTTCGACATCTCGCAGCGGCATATCTAACAGAATTGCCATGTAACTCGGGATGCCTTTGAGATACCAAACGTGAGCGACTGGAGCTGCTAATTTGATAAAGCCCATGCGATGGCGGCGGACGCGAGATTCAGTGACTTCAACACCGCATCTTTCGCAAACAATGCCTCTATGGCGAACTCGTTTGTACTTCCCACAATGACATTCCCAATCTTTGGCAGGCCCAAAAATGCGCTCGCAAAACAAGCCATCCATTTCAGGTTTTAATGTCCTATAATTAATTGTTTCGGGTTTTGTCACCTCGCCGGTTATCTGACCGTTGGGTAAAGTTCTCTCTCCCCACTGTCGAATTCTTTCTGGTGAAGCTAACCCTATCTTGACGTAATCAAAGCGTTGTTCTATCTTAGCCATTTTGACTCCAATTGATGATTTACAGTCGATTATTTGTGGTAATTTATCTTTTTTGTTTGCTTGTTTTGCGGCTTAAATCAATTTTATTCTCCTCTATATGTGACATTCCTTTTGATATCAGAAATGACATTTCTGGACACCTCAAATTCCTGAGCAATTTTAGCAATGGATTCTCCGGCTTAAATTCGTTCTCTGATTTCAAGAGCTTGAGCAAAAGTAAATTTGCGATCGAGATGTCCACCCATGCGAGGAAGTGGAACCTGTTGACCTGCTTCTTTCCAAGTGACGTGATATTTAATATCGTGTATGGTTTTGCGGCCGACACTGTATTCCTGTGCTACATCCTTCATCCTCTCTCCTGCTGCTAGCTTTTGTCGAATTTCTCGCACCTTTTCCCAATCTAATTTGGCATTGGAAAGAGGATGACTTTTGCCTTGAGTGCGTCCTTTCTTAGAAGCATCTAACAAATTTTGAGTGCGAGTACCAGCCCAAAGGTGTTCTGGATTGATGCAACTGGGATTGTCGCAGGTATGACAAGCATCCATCGAAGTCGGAAGTTCATATCCTAATTTCTCGGCTAAAACAGCACGGGTAACTGATTTTAATTTCCCATTTTTCCAGTATCTGCCATAACCTTGACCATCCTTTCCACCTGAGAAAATGATGCAGCCGCTGTCTTGAATTTCTCCTAAAAAATTGGGTGAAACTGTAGTGAAGTTATCGGGAATATTTGTCTGAAGTATCTTAATAATAGTTTCATGTTGTACTCCATACTCTTTTGCTAGGTGGTTCTTGATGGTTCCAGATAAATATTTAGTCTGAATTTCCCGTAGTTGTGCGATCGACAATATGCCAATACCGGGAATACTTTTGCGTCTGGGAGTTTTGCGATCGCGCCCCATCATCTGCCCGGTATTTTCAGCCGCAGTTCCCGCTACGAGATGTGCTGGGTTGATGCAGCTTCGATTGTCGCAGGTGTGGCAAGCAAAATAACCGGAACCAAGGAATCCTGCTATTTTTGATTCGAGGACTAATCGGTGGACTAATACCGTTTTGCCATCGAGCCACTTGCGCCCGTAACCGTTGCCAAACTTGCTCCCTTGCCAGTTAATACAGCCTGTCGCCCGGTCAAATTCTCCTTCTATTCCTGGGACAACTGTTACAATAGTCATGTCAGCGTCTCTCCTCTTAAGAGCGTTGATTCGCCTCACCAGTGTTCGTACCACTGCTGAGGCATTTTAATTGGGACTTCTCGATTTTAGATGTGAGATGTAAGATTGAATGCTGTCAAACAATTCTTCAATCTAAAATCTAAAATCTAAAATCTAAAATCCCTAATCCTCGTCAAGTTCGTCACGAGAAAGCGATTCGTAAGTAGGCCGGGAGGGCGATCGCTTGCCCCCAGCATCTGCCATCAAATCCACCTCAACGTGCTCGCTGCCCTCGTCGGACGTATTCACCTTGTGCACAGCAATATCCAAGCACAAAGACTGCAACTCCCGCATCAGCACCTTGAAAGATTCCGGCGTACCGGGGCGCGGGATAGCTTTGCCTTTGACGATCGCATTCAGCGCTTCATTCCGCCCCTGCATATCGTCCGACTTGACAGTCAGCAACTCTTGCAAAGTATAAGCGGCGCCGAACGCTTCCAGAGCCCAGACTTCCATTTCTCCGAACCGCTGACCCCCCTGCTGCGCTTTGCCGCCCAAAGGCTGCTGCGTTACCAGCGAGTAAGGGCCTGTGCTACGGGCGTGGATCTTATCGTCTACCAAGTGAACCAGCTTCAGCATATAAGCGATGCCGACTGTGATCGGGCGATCGAACGGTTCCCCAGTTCTGCCATCGTAGACAATAGTCTTGCCGGGGTGCTTTTCATTAAACACCCAAGGCTTACCGGTTTTTTCCCGTGCCTCCTGTAGCTTACCGTGTACGGTTTCCCGCGACTTTTCAGCCCCGTGCATTTCATCAAAAGGCACCATCTTGAACCGCATCGACAGATTTTCGCCCGCCCATCCCAGCAAGCACTCAAAAATCTGACCTACGTTCATCCGCGACGGTACGCCCAAGGGATTGAGCACTATGTCAACCGGAGTCCCGTCGGGCAAATAAGGCATATCCTCCATCGGCAGAATCCGGGACACAATACCCTTATTTCCGTGGCGGCCGGCCATTTTGTCGCCGACTTGAATCTTCCGCTTTTGAGCCACGTAGACGCGGACGACCATGTTGGCGCCGGGGGGCAGTTCATCGCCCTGTTCGCGGGTAAACACCCGCACGTCCACCACGCGGCCTTTTTCGCCGTTAGGGACGCGGAGGGAATTGTCGCGCACGTCGCGGGCTTTTTCGCCGAAGATTGCCCTCAGCAGTTTTTCTTCCGGCGGTTGGTCGGATTCGCCCTTGGGGGTGACTTTGCCCACTAGGATGTCGCTGGCTTCTACCCAGGCACCTTTGCGGATAATTCCTTGTTCGTCTAGCTGACGCAGCGCGTCTTCGCCGACGTTAGGAATTTCGCGGGTGATTTCTTCGGGGCCGAGTTTGGTTTGACGGGCTTCGATTTCGTATTTTTCAATGTGGATCGAAGTGTAGACATCTTCGTACACCAAACGCTCGCTAATTAGCATCGCGTCTTCGTAGTTGTAGCCTTCCCAGGGCATATAAGCTACGAGGATGTTGTGACCCAGAGCGAGTTCTGCCCCCTCGGTGGAGGAACCGTCGGCGAGCACTTGACCTGCTACGACTCGATCGCCCTCATAAATCAGCGGACGCTGGTTTAAACAAGTATCCTGGTTAGAACGCTGATATTTTTGCAGTTCGTGTTCGATGCAGCCAGCATATTTTTGCTTCCAAACCGAGGGCTGTTTGACTTTGAGATCGTCGTATTCCTTAATCAGGAAATGTTCTTCGCTGGAATTCGATTCGGCATCTACAGCCAGGGGTTTGACAATAATCCGGGTAGCGTCGATGTATATCACCTCGCCGTCGATCCGGGAAACCACAACCATCCCCGAATCTCGCGCCGCCTGAGCTTCCAAGCCCGTACCGACGAGGGGCCGTTCTGGTTTCAGTAGCGGCACAGCTTGCCGCTGCATATTCGATCCCATCAGAGCTCGGTTGGCGTCGTCGTGTTCCAAGAACGGAATCAGCGATGTCGCGACGGAGACGATTTGCACGGGCGAAATCGCCATGTAGTCCACCTGCATGGGAGTGGTGGTAGTAAACTCTTGGCGGTAGCGGACGGCTACGGTTTCGCCCAAGAGGTTGTTGTTTTCGTCGAGGCTGATGTCTCCGGGGGCAACGCGCAAATCGTCTTCTTCATCGGCTGTCATGTAAACAGGCGCTTTGTCGCGCAGCACCCGTCCTTTTTCTACTGGATAAAAAGGAGTTTCGATGAAGCCGTAGGGGTTGACGCGGGCGTGGGTTGCTAAGGAACCGATCAGACCGGCGTTGGGGCCTTCTGGTGTTTCGATCGGGCAAATCCGGCCGTAGTGGGACGGGTGAATGTCCCGTACTGCAAACCCGGCGCGTTCGCGAGTCAAACCTCCAGGGCCCAAGGCGGAAAGCCGACGTTTGTGAGTCAGTTCTGCCAGAGGGTTGGTTTGATCCATGAACTGGGATAGCTGGGAGGAACCGAAGAATTCCTTGATTGCTGCTACCAGCGGTTTGGGGTTGACCAGAGAGGCGGGGCTGAGGGAGTCGGCATCCGAGACGGTCATTCTTTCGCGGATGATCCGTTCTAAGCGGTTGAGGCCGACTCGGACTTGGTTTTGCAGCAGTTCTCCGACACTGCGGACGCGACGGTTGCCTAAGTGGTCGATGTCGTCGGTGGAACCGATGTCGAATTCGAGGTTAATTAAGTAGTCGATCGCTGTCAAAATATCTTGGGATGTCAGCACCCGCGTGGTATCGGGGACTGTCAAGCGCAATTTTTTGTTGAGTTTGTAACGGCCGACTCGGCCCAAATCGTAGCGTTTGGGGTCGAAAAAGCGCGAGTTGAGGAGCTGTTCGCCGCCCGCTACGGTGGGGGGTTCACCGGGACGGAGTTTGCGGTAGAGCTCCATCAAAGCTTCTTCTTCGCCGAATTGTCCTTCTTTCTCGATCGTCTTTTGGAAGTATTCCGGGTGCCGCAGGGAGTCGTAGATTTCGCCGTCTGTAAGTCCGAGGGCTTTGAGCAGCACCTGAGCCGATAGTTTGCGGGTTTTGTCGATTCTGACCCAGACTAAATCGTTTTTGTCTGTCTCGAACTTGAGCCACGCGCCCCGGTTAGGGATGAGCGAGGCGTTGTAGGAACGGCGACCGTTTTTGTCGGTTTCCGATTTGTAGTACACGCCGGGGGAACGCACGATTTGGTTGACGATGACCCGTTCTGCGCCGTTGATGATGAAAGTGCCGCGCTCGGTCATCAGGGGCAAGTCGCCGATGAAGACTTCTTGTTCTTTGATTTCCCCTGTTTCTTTGTTAATCAGGCGGGTGGGGACGTACATTTGCACCGAGTAGGTGCTGTCCCGGCGCTTGGCTTCGTCCACATCATATTTGGGGCGCTTGAGTTTGAAGTCTTTGCCCATGAAGTGGAGTTCCAGCTTGCCCGTGTAGTCTGTAATCGGGGAGAAGCTGTCGAGTTCTTCGATCAGCCCGGCTTCTAGAAACCAGCGAAAACTTGCCCGCTGGATTTCGATCAGGTCGGGCAAGGTGAAGGCGAATTCTGTGTAATCTTTAGTGGTCATGGGTGTCCTTTTTCCGCAGTGGCTCTAGCTTTTTACATGGCGCCAAGGCTGGGTTTTTTTTACCTTGTTGCGTTTTTTTGATGGATTGTGTGAGAGAATTTATATGATGTTTTCGATCGCCTGCCAACTGCTGCAACGGTTATTATTGCTTGGGGCTCGCAGTATTTTTGTGCGGATTTTAGTTTCGATCGAGATGCTTTTAGCTCTGATCTCGTGGTATCCCGGGGTGAATTCCCTACACTTTTGACTCCTAAAATTGACTTGACAGCTATTGCCAAATTGCTGAGGTTCCAAGTTTCTTCTGATGTGTAAGTTTGAGTGTGTAAGTTTGAGGTATTGCCTGAAGTTTTGACCGATCCCGAAGTTTAGCGTACTCGCGTTGTGTTGGTAGTTCCTGGGCGACCTCGCAGGATCGGATACTAAGCCAACGCCCGATCGGTCGGTTCTTTTTATTATAGGACGCAAATCCGATCGCAACAGGCAACGCCAAAAGAATCTCCAATAAAGGATGAATCCGGTTTTTCTGGCAGGATAGAAATGGGATTATCCCGATCGCTGGCTCCTAAATCAACCTGTTTTTCTCCTTTCTGTGCTCTGCTATAACTAAACAGAAAAGCCGAATAGCTGACAGGCATTTTCGGTTGTCTGCTGGGACAAAGTTAAGAGAGAAACTCCTCTCAATTTAGCAACTTGCTCGGCTACGTAGTAGACATAGGCTGGTTCGTTGCGTTTTCCCCGCTGGGGTACGGGGGCGAGAAAAGGGCAATCTGTCTCGACTAGGATGCGATCGCTATTTACCATACAAGCTGATTCTTGTATTTGCAAGGCTTTTTTAAAGGTGACTGTTCCGCTAAAACTAATGTAGAAACCTAGGTCTAAAAACCACTGGGTTTCTTCGGGTGTGCCTCCCCAGCAGTGCATGACCCCGCGCACGGGCCCGCGTGTTTGCCAAAAGTTCCTCAGCATTTCGGCCATTGGGGCGGCGGCGTCGCGACAGTGGATAATGACTGGTTTGTCAAGTTCCTGGGCGATTGCAAGCTGTGCCTCAAACACTTTAAACTGGTGTTCTCGATCGTCAGCTTTATAAAAGTCCAGTCCGGTTTCGCCGATCGCTACTACCCTAGAGTCCGAACTTGCTAATTCCCTAATCTGGCTCGCAGTCTCGTCTTTCCACTTGTCCGCATCTAGGGGGTGAAGTCCAACCGCAAACGAGACTTCTGCAAACTGATTGGCGATTGCTTGAATGCCCGCAAACTCTTCTGGCTCTACACAAGAATGAACCAGCCGAACTACACCAGCTTCGCGCCAGCGTTCTCGAATGGCTTCTAACTCAGATTTGTAGATTTCAAAGTTGATATGAACGTGAGTGTCGATGAGCTGCATGGGGGAAGCAGATTAGAGGTGATACGGGAGAGTCTTGGTGGGATAGGGCGAGGGGGGAGTGAGAGAGTCGGGGAGTGGGAGTGGGAGAGAGTGTGTGGGAAAAATCTTCCGTCTTCTTTCTTCCTTCTTCCTGCTTCACGCTTGACAATTCCCGCATCCAGGATACCCGCCACGTGATTCATCCGTCCAGAAATAAAAAACCTGTATCCGATGAAACTTGCCGAACGTATTTATCTCGCGCAAGTCAATGCTTCAATCGAAAATCGAAAATCGAAAATCGAAAATCGATTGACTTCTTCCCTCAACATCCATCCCTTCAATCTTGTACACTGCTTCGTTGCCGAACTTTCTGCTTCCTTAAGATGCTACCGAGGATGCTTCGTGTGGCTTGAGGGTTCTTGCCAAGCGGGACTTTTTGCGAGCGCCGTTGTTGCGGTGGAGTACACCTTTTTTGACAGCTTTGTCAATTTTGCTGTATGCCTCAGACATTCGCTGCTGGACTTCTTGCATTAATTCCGGGCTCGGAGCTGCGGCGTACTTGTCTACCGCAGCGAAATACTTCTTCATCAAAGTTTTGACCGCTGACTTGTAAGATTTGTTGTACAAGCGGTTACGTTCGGCGATTTTGACTCGTTTGACGGCGGACTTAATATTTGCCATAGTTCAGTTGCTGGAAGTAGGTATTCATGGATACGCCCTAGTCTAAAGACACGGGGATTTTCAAGGACAACCTTTTCGGGATCGATCCGCAAAAAGCTTGATTTTTAATGGCGGAGTAAGACAGCCACTTTCCATGCGCTCAGATTGAGCTGAGTCTGTGGCTACTTTTTGGCGACGCCCGCGCAATAATTTTTTATTGACTCATGTGAACAAGCCTGACGGTCAACTGAGTACAGTTAGAGCGCAAGCTTCTTTTTCCTTTTTTTCAAAGGCTTTTTATAGTGAGGTAGTTCCACCCCCACTTGCTAATATAGTATCAGAGTATTTCCCGATCATCTTGGGGTATAAAAGAATAATTGTCGGTTTCGGTACCTACACCCGACGAGCCTTTCATCCCAAGGAGTAATTCCCAACGGGGTACGGGGCGCAGCGCTCTGATTAATCCCCTCTAAATATACCGAGGGACTTCCCGGCTGGTAGTTAACTGCCTGTTTTTTACCCCTGACCATACCCAAAGGTATGACACGGGTGTTACGGAGGCGTTTTGCGGTGTTCCCACCGTCACGAGTTAAAGTCACGGTTTCTTGCGCGCAATTTTCAAGTATACAATAATTTGGCGTTTTTTTATAAAAAAATTATCAGGTGTTGGAAAAACTAATATAGCACCTATTTTGCTGAAAATCCAATTCTCTGAAAAATCCAAGTTAAGCTATAAGAAAGAATACGGGTTATTTGGGCTTCGGCAAGAAGCACTTACCGAAGGTAGAAGGTAAAAAGCTGAAGGTAGAAGGTAGAAGACAGCCGGATCTGAAGGTAGAAGCTAGAAGGCAGAACCAAAATTCTTGCGATCGAACACTCTCCCTCTCGGATACGATCGGGTCGAAAACTCTCCCCCCTCTGCGTTCCCACCCTCTCTCACGGCACCCGGTTCTCTGGCGGGCAATTATTCCTAGAGAAGGTGGTGACTTGTCCTCAGTGTTGCAAAATCCTCGACAGAGATTTAAACGCTGCACTGAAGCCTTGGAAAATGCCGCGACTATCGCGGTTTAAGCTTGTGGACTGGTGGTGGCCTACTTCTCTAGGAGAGCCCCACAAAAATCCCCAATTGTCAAGCAAATGTTAGTGAAGTTATAGACGGCATTCCTAATCTCCATGCTGCGAATCATTACTCAGTGGGTTGAGGCACAAGCTGAACTGCGACGGATCTGCGATCGCACCCATGACGAACTTGTCGTTCACAAAGAAGCCACCGTGCGGGAGGTGCTGCAAGCTGTAAGGCGCAGAGGCGATCAGGCTGTGCTGCACTACACTGCTGAATTTGACCGCATGACCCTAAATGTGGAAGATTTACGGGTGAGTGGCGCCGAATTGGATGCTGCTTATCAGCAGGTGTCTAAAGAATTATTAAATGCAATCCGCACAGCTTGCAAACAGGTAGAGGCGTTTCACCGACAGCGCGTACCCAAGTCTTGGGTGCAGTTTGGTGATGACGAGATTGTTTTGGGCAAGCGCTACACGCCGGTCGATCGAGCGGGAATCTACATTCCTGGCGGTCAGGCGTCCTATCCAAGCTCGGTGATCATGAATGCGGTTCCTGCGAAGGTCGCCAAGGTGCCGAGACTGGTGATGTGTACTCCCCCCGGACAGGAGAAGAAAATGAATCCTGCGGTGCTGGTAGCGGCTCAGGAAGCGGGAGTTGATGAGATTTATCGGGTAGGCGGGGCGCAGGCGATCGCAGCTTTAGCCTACGGTACGGAAACTATTCCGAAGGTGGATTTAATTACTGGGCCGGGGAATATTTACGTCACCCTGGCTAAAAAACTGGTTTACGGGACTGTGGGGATCGATTCTCTGGCTGGCCCGTCGGAGGTGTTGATTATTGCGGATGGTTCGGCGAATCCTGTACACGTGGCTGCGGATATGTTGGCTCAAGCTGAGCACGATTCGATGGCGTCGGCAATTTTGCTGACGGCGGATTCGGTGCTGGCTAGGAAGGTGGTGGCTGAGGTAGACAGACAGTTGGCAAATCACCCGCGCCGAACTTTAACAGAAAAGGCGATCGTCAACTATGGTTTAGTCGTGGTAGTTGACTCGCTCAAAGCGGCGGCGGAACTCTCTAACGAGTTTGCGCCCGAACACTTGGAATTGCAAGTTGCAGATCCTTGGGCTTTGCTCGACCAAATTCGCCACGCTGGGGCGATTTTCTTGGGCTGCTCGACGCCGGAAGCTGTAGGTGATTATTTGGCTGGCCCGAATCACACTTTGCCGACTTCTGGGGCTCCGCGCTATGCGTCGCCGCTGGGTGTCGAAACTTTTATGAAGCATTCGAGTTTGATTCAATATTCGCCGGCTGCACTTAAGAAGGTGAGTAGGGCGATTAATGTTTTGGCCGAAGCAGAGGGGCTTCCTTCTCACGCTGATTCGGTGCGGCTGCGGACTGAAAATGAGGGAGAGGGTGAGTTTTAGATGGTAAATTTGAGATGGGCGATCGGCAAAATACATAGGTAGTCAAAAGCGATTGAAATGCAATGAAAGGAAGCAATTCTCTTGCGATTATGGTAGCTTTACATTCTGTGACAATCGACCCAGTTTATTTGCACCTACCGAGTTACGCACTGCGGGTTTAAGAAACCCGGTTTCTTCAAGAATCTTGCTGAAAAGACGCAATTATGTTAAGAAACCGGGTTTATGGGTAGGTAATAATTATGTTGGTGGGAAGCGCGAAATTGTGGACAGTAGGCGAGAATCATCGAAAAATTTAAAGTCTAAATATCGGAAATTTAAAGGTGCATGGTATTGAATACTGTTTTGGTAGCGATCGACAATTCAGAGCTTGCAGAACGGGTTTTGCAAGTTGTAGGACAATTTCAGCTAGAATCGACGGCCAAGGTGATTCTAGTTCATGTTGTGAGTTCTGGTAGGTCGGATTTTGACGCGGTTGTCGATCGACCTCACGCTCAGGGAGATGAGATTGCTTACCGAGAGGTAGAGAAGTTGCTGCAATCTTATCAGGAAAAGTTGCCTTGCCAGAGTGAATTGGAAATTGTATCGGGACAACCTGCAGAAGAAATTGTCCGTTTGGCTCATATCTATAAGGCGGATTTAATTGCGATCGGCTGTCGGGGTTTGACTGGTTTAAAGCGGATTTTGGAGGGTTCGGTGAGTGCGGAGGTTGTGGCTGAGGCTCCTTGTTCGGTGTTGGTGGTGCGGGCGAAGTAAGTAGGCTGGTAAATGCGATCGGGAGCATCTCAGTTTTGCATTTACAGTGCGAGCGGGGACGCTCGCACTACAATAAAAAAAATGCTTTTTACAAAACTGAGATGCTCCCATGCGATCGACTATTGCATTTACATAAACCAAGATAGCTATTAATACCAAATCCGGGTATCGTACCCCCTTGATGTTTATTGACACTCCCCTGCCTGAAGGCGAGGGGATTCTTGGTTCTGCGACATACCTTAAAACTATCTATCCTTGCGGCAGTGTTTAAACCAGGTATCCGTTCAAAAGAACCAAATATCGAGCTTAATTTA
>Ga0209278_1001593_pt1 | contig 13574 bp, 15 predicted proteins | sample JI81BgreenDNA_FD_187504 | JGI IMG/M metagenome (GOLD analysis project Ga0209278, IMG submission 187504) | Wastewater effluent complex algal communities from Wisconsin, to seasonally profile nutrient transformation and Carbon sequestration -... | ecosystem: Engineered > WWTP > Effluent > Algae... | reverse complement strand
GCGCAACGCGGCACCGGTCCTTGCCATCGGCTCCTCCACCGGCGGCGTGCAGGCGCTGTCCGCCATCCTGCCCGCCTTCCCCGCCGATTGCCCCGGCATCGCCATCGTGCAGCACATGCCCGAGGGCTTCACCGGCCCCTTCGCCAACCGCCTCAACGCCCTCTGCGGCATCTCCGTACGCGAGGCGCAGGAAGGCGACATCCTCCGCCCCGGCGAGGCGCTCATCGCCCCCGGCGGCACCCGCCACATGACGATCCATCCCCATGGCCGCGGCACTTACCGCATCAGCCTGATCGACGGCGACCCGGTCTGCTTCTCGCGCCCCTCGGTCGATGTCCTCTTCGAATCCGTCGCCCGCGCCGCAGGCAACAGCGCCATCGCCGCCGTCCTGACGGGCATGGGCCGCGACGGCGCCCGTGGCCTTTTGACCATACGCAGCGTCGGCGGAACGACCGTCGCTCAAGATGAGGCGACTTCTGTCGTTTATGGAATGCCGATGGCAGCACGCGACATCGGCGCGGCCCAGTCCGTGCTGCCACTGACCGAAATCCCGGCCCGGATGCTTCAGGCCGTCACCACCCGTCAGGCCGCCCGCGCCTGATCCGGACCGCAAGATGAAAGAGAGTTGAGAGGAGAGCGACATGGCACAGGAAACCGCAGAAGCGAAAACCACGCGTCCCGACGGGCTTGCCCTGCGCGAGGCTGACAACATCGACGAGATGTATCTGACCTTCGCCCTCGGATCGGAAGAATACGGCGTCAACATCGTCGGCGTGACCGAAATCGTGGGGATGCAGCGCATCATGCCCGTGCCCGATGTGCCCAACTACATCAAGGGTGTCATCAACCTGCGCGGCAAGGTCATCCCGCTCATGGATGTCCGCCTCCGCTTCGGCATGCCCGAACGCGCCTATGACGAACGCACCGTCGTCATCGTCATGGACGTGGGCGAGGCCCCCATCGGCCTCATCGTCGACGGCGTCTCCGAGGTGCTGGAAATCCCGCCCTCGCAGGTGGACCGCCACACCCAGTTCGGCCGCTCCACCACCCGCTCGGTGATCGCAGGCATCGGCCGCATCGGCGAACGCGTCGCCGTGCTGCTCGATACCGCCGTTCTCGTCTCCGACAGCGACGTGACCCTGCCCGCCGAAATGGCCGCCTGACAGGACAGATCCCATGGCAGACCGCAGCCGCACCCGCTCACAGACCCCGCGCCCCGACCCGCTCGACCTGCTCGACGACGGCGCAACCCCGGCCCTCCCGGCCACCGAAGAAAGGACCGAACCCATGTCCGCCGCACCCGAAGCCGCAGCCCTCCCGCTCTGGCAGGATGCCTCTGGCCTCGCCGCGCTCGACCGCATCGCAACGCCGCTCCTCGTGGCGGATGCCGACATGGTCATCCGCCATGTCAACCCGGCCCTTGCCCAGATGTTCCGCCCCCATGAGGGCGAGATCCGCCGCGAACTCCCCGACTTCTCCGCCGCCGCCCTGACGGGCAGCAAGGTCGACATCTTTCGCTCCGGCATGGCCGCCGGTCTTGCCTCCCGCGAGACGGGCTCGCTTTCCCTTGGCGGGCGTCACTACGCCTATGCCGCAAGCCCGCTCTCCCCGGCGGGGGCCATCATCGAATGGCGCGACGAAACCCTCGACCACCGCGCCCGCGACGAGGCAGGCCGCTTCATCGCCGCCATTGGCCGCATGGCCGACGCCCACAAGAAGGGCGAGATCGACCACTTCGTCGATGCCACAGGCTATTCCGCCGGCAATGCCGAGGGGCTGGACGCGGTCAATGACATGGTCCGCCGCCATATCGAGGTGAAGCGCAAGATCATCGACGTCATCACCGAATTCGCCGCAGGTAATTTCGACGCCCCGCTGGAAACCTTCCCCGGCAAGTCCGCCTTCATCAACGACGCGATGGAAGGCGTCCGCGCCAGCTTCCGCTCCGTCTTCCGCGATATCGAGGCCATGTCCGAGGCCCTCGTCGAAGGCAATCTCGACCTGCGCCCCGACACGGCCAAGTATCGCGGGCAATTCCAACTCCTCATGGCGACGCTCGACCGCGTCCGCGCCAACTTCCGCGACGTGGCGGGCGAAATCGAACGCCTCTCCACCGCGATCGTGGCCGGTGAACTGGATACCTCCATCGACGCCGCGCGCCATTCCGGCGCCTATCGCCGCATCATCGAATCCTTCGAAGCCGCATTCGAAAGCCTGAACGCCGCCTTCAACAGCATCGGCCATCAGGTGGGTCAGGTCAGCGCGACCGTCCGCCAGCTCAGCCAGTCGTCGCAATCGCTGGCCACCAACTCGCAGGTGCAATCCTCTTCGGTGGACGAGGTTTCCGCCACCGCCGAGGAAACCGACATCCAGGTCAAGTCGAACGCCGCCGCCGCCGCTTCGGCCCGGCAACTCGTCACCGGCGCCACCGACATGGCCGCCGAGGGCAAGGCCAAGATCTCTGAGATGGTCTCCTCCATGGAAGGCATCCGCGCCTCCAGCCAGGACATCGCCAAGATCATCAAGGTGATCGACGAGATCGCCTTCCAGACCAACCTCCTTGCCCTGAACGCCGCCGTCGAGGCCGCGCGGGCAGGTCAGCATGGCCGTGGCTTCGCCGTCGTCGCGCAGGAAGTCCGCAACCTTGCCGGACGTTCCGCCCGCGCCGCGCGCGAAACGTCGGACCTCATCGAGGATGCCTCCACCCGCGTGCAGGCGGGCGTGCGCATCGCTGATGAAACCAGCCGCGCCTTCACCTCCATCGCCGACGACATCGAAAAGGTGAACGTTCTCGTCCGCGACATCGCCTCCGCCTCGGACGAACAGTCGCGCGGCGTGGCGCAGATCAACGCGGCCATCGGCGAAATCGCGAAATCCGCCCTCGCCACCAGCCAGCAGGCCGACGAACTCGCCGGTTCCGTGGCCGAGATGGAATCCGCTGCGGCCTCCATGCAGACCGAGATCAGCCGCTTCCGCCTGCGCGCCCGCGCGCAGCTTGCAGGCAGCGTCGCCGGTCTGGGCCCGATCCCGGCCGATCTCATGGCCGAGATTCAGGCCATGGTCGCCCAGCACTCCGCCACCCCCCATGCCGAACCGCGCCAGCGCGCGGCAGCCGGGGGAGGGGCCAATGCCGCCGTGATCAAGCTTTCCGCCAACCGCGACCAGCGCGGCTTCGGCAACTTCTGAAACGACCGGCCATGCCTCCCATGGCCCAATTTGAACCGGAGATGACCAGATGCCCTATAACGTGATGATCGTCGATGACGCCGCCATGATGCGGCTCTACATCGCCTCCTTCATCAAGACGCTTCCCGATTTCAAGGTGGTCGCACAGGCCGCCAACGGGCAAGAGGCGCTTGATAAACTCACCGCCGTGCCCGAGGTGGACCTGATCCTGCTCGACATCGAAATGCCGGTGATGGACGGGCTGGAATTCCTCCGCCACGCCAAGCTCAAGACGCGGGCCAAGATCTGCATGCTCTCCTCCGTGGCCGTCTCTGGCTCGGCGCATGCGGCCAAGGCGCGCGAACTGGGCGCGGATGGCGTGGTGGCCAAACCTTCCGGCACCGTTTCCCACGACCTCGAGGAAAAGACCGGCGATGAACTGGCGCGCACCATGCGCTCGCTCTGCGCGGCCTGATCCGGCGAACCCAACCTTCCCTCCCGACCGGGACGCGACCCCGCGCCCTGAACGGCTGTGCACGAGGCTGCCATGTCTGACGAAATGGACGAAATCTGGGCCCTTTACGCGGATGACGGCGCGCAGGCCCTCGACGCGATGGAAACCGCGCTCATGGCGCTGGGCGACGGCAGCGGTGCCGATGCCGGCTCCCATGTCGGTGCGCTCTTCCGTGCCGTCCATACCTTCAAGGGCAACTCGCGCGTGCTGGGCCTCTCGGTCGTCGAAAGCCGCGCGCATTACGCCGAAGACCTGATCGGTCTGGTCCGCGATCAGGGCGTGCCGTGGGATGCCGAGATCAAGGACATCCTCCTTCTCGCCTCCGACACCCTGCGCGCGATGCTGGAAGAAACCGCCGCCACCCATGCCGATGTCGCGCCCGACTCCTCCGAAGACCTGATGGTCCGGCTAAAGGACAAGATCGCCCGCGCCTCCGGCGCCGCCCCGGGCGGGGCCACCGCCGCCCCGGCGGAACCCGCCGCCGCCGCCGCCGCGCCGCTGGACATGTCGGCCTTCGCGCTCCTGTCCGATCTGGGCGATTCCGACAGTTCGCGCCAGGAAGATGACGATTACTGGTCCGACGAACCCGCCGCCGAGGCCGCGGCCGAGGTCGAACCCGCCGCCGAACCTGTGCAGGAGGCCCAACCCGAACCGGCCCCCGCACCGCAGCCCGAAACCGCCGAGGCCGTCGCCGCCGCCCCGGTCAAGCGCCTTGCCGACGATCCAAGCTACCGCGAAATCTTCCGCACCATGGTCGTCGATGCGCTCCGCAAACTGACCGATGCCGCGGCCAGCTTCGACGGTGACGCCCCCGCCATCGCCCGCCGCGAGGTGGACAACCTTGCTCACGCGGCCAAGCAGATGGGTCTGGACGACTGGCACGCCCCGATGCAGGCTTATCTGGCCGATGCCGCACCCACGGTCGGCACGCTGAACGCCCTGCTCACAACCCTGCACGACCTGAACGAAGCCACCTACGGCGTCGCGAAACCGGCGTCTGCCGCCCCGGCCGGAGAACCGCAACACGAACCGGCTCCCGAAGCCGCCGCCCCCGCCAAGCGCCTTGCTGACGATCCAAGCTATCGCGAAATCTTTCGCAACATGGTCGTCGATGCCCTGCGCAAACTGACTGATGCCGCGGCCAGCTTCGAAGGCGACACCCCCGCTCGCGCTCATCGCGAGGTGGACAATCTCGCCCACGCGGCCAAGCAGATGGGCTTGGACGACTGGCACGCGCCGATGCAGGCCTATCTGGCCGATGCCGCACCCACGGTCGGCACGCTGAACGCCCTGCTCGCAACCTTGCACGACCTCAACGCCGCCACCTACGGCGTCCCGAAACCCACCGCCGCTGCCACCCCGGCCCCGGCCGCTCCTGCCGCTGAACCCGTTGCAGCCGCTCCGGCCCCTGCGCCCGTGCCCACGCCAGCTCCGACTCCTGCCCCCGCGCCCAAACCCGCCGCCAAGGCCAAGCCCGGCGAAAAGCGGCTTGCCGATGATCCGACCTATCGCGACATCTTCCGCGGCATGGCCACCGATGCCACCCGCAAGCTGTCGGACATCCTCGCCAACTGGAACGGCGAATCCCCCGCCAAGTCGCGGCGCGAGGTGGACGGGCTCCACCACGCCGCCACGCAGATGGGTCTGGACGAGTGGGCCGAACCCCTTTCCGCCTATCTCGGCGAACTCGACCCCGGTTCCGAAACGCTCGCCGCCCTTCTCCTCGCGCTGGCCGATCTCTCCGAACGCACCTTCGGCACCCCCAAACCCACCGCCGAAGCCGCCACCGAAGACCCCGACTTCTTCGACAAGATCGCCAAGGCACTGGCCGACATCGCTGCTTTCGGCAACGGCTTCTTCTGCGGCGAAACCCCCGATCCGCAGGCAGTGTCCGACAATGTCGGCACCATCCGCCGCGCCGCCAAGGCCGCGGGCTACATCCGCGTCGAAGAGGCCGCCGCCCGCATCCCCGCCGCCCAGACGGCGCAGGATTTTCACGCCGCCGAACTCCGCCTCTACGAAGAACTCGCCGGGGTCGAGGCCGTCATGCCCGATGCCGCCCGCGCCTCGGGCGTCAGCCCGCGCGAGATGCTGCAGAAGTGGTGCGCCGAACACGTCTTCTCCACCCTCAGCGAACTCGAGGCCACGCTCGAACGCCTCAAGGCCGGCGAGGATCTGGATTCCAACTACATCCGCCTCGACCGCCTGATGCGGCTGGTCCACCACGCCTGCGGTCACCACAAGATCGAAACGGCGGGCCAGCTCGCCATGTCGCTGATCGACCTCTTCTCGCGGCTCCACACCCTTGGCCAGACGCCCGACGCCATCCTGTCCCACGTCGCGCGGGGCTTCATCGACACCATCGAAATCGTCTTCGACGCCATCACGCAGGGCCAGACCCCCGACACCGCCTCGCTGGATAAACTCTTCGAAGAGGCCTCCAACATCTGCTTCGTGCAGGACGGTGTGATGACGGCCTCCGCCATCGAGCGCCGCCTTGGCCTGCCCAAGGAATTCCACCGCGTCCTCTCGCCCGAATCCGTCCGGGCGGCCTCTGAGGCCATCGAGGCGGGCCTGCGCTTCTTCATCGTCCGCGCCGACATCAACAACGATGAAAAGATGGCCGAGGCCTTCATCACCTGGCTCTCCGGCGACACCGTCCACAACGTCACCAACGTGACCGTGTTCCAGGGCAATGACACGCTCTTCGATTTCCTTCTCGCCTCCGCACTGGACGAGGCCGGGATGGGCGAGGCGCTCGCCGCCATCGACAGCAGCGCGCGCTATCTGAAACTCACGCGGATGCTGGTCCCCACCACCGATACCGAAGAGGCCGCCCCCGCCGACCCCGAGGCCGCCCTCGCCCAGATCCCGCAGGCGGGCATCAGCGCCGAGATGGTCGAACAGATCGGCGAAATCGCCGCCAGCCAGTCCATGATCAGCCACATGCTCACCGAACTGGCCGAAGATGATATCTTCGAAAGCGTCGACGCCATGATGCGCGCCGCCGGACAGGATTGGAAACGCGCCCGCCCCAGCATCCGCACGGCGCTCACCCGCTATGCCACGAAACTGCAGGAACTGGCGCAACTGGAAACCCAACTTGTCGGCCAGATCACCCAGCTTCAGGAACAGACGGTCGAAATCCGCTCCCGCCGGATCGAAACGATCTTCCGCCCGCTCGAGGCTTTCGTGCAGACCTACTCCCGCCGCAACCGGCGCGAGGCCGTGACCTCCTTCGCGGGCGGCGAACTCACGCTCGACCTGACGATCCTCGAAAATCTCCGCCGCGTGCTGCGCAACCTTGCGGTGGCGCGGCTGGAAACCGGGGCAGGGGCCCCGCGCAGCCTGCACATCTCCTTCCACCGCGACGAGGAACGCGTGCTCGCCATCTATCAGGATGACGGCGGCACCGCCGAAAGCAGCGCCGCGCTGGACGAGGTTCACGCCGCAGTCACCCGCATGGGCGGCGAATTGCGGCAGGTCGCGCTGCCCGGCGCGGGCGTCCGTTTCCACATCTCTCTCCCCCTTGCCATGGTCGTGCTGGAGGGCATGGTCGTAGGGGTGCAGGGCGTCCGCTATGTCGTGCCCGTCGATGCCATCCGCATGATCCTGCAACCCGATGCCGACCGCCGCTTCCGCGTCTCGGCCGCCGACGGGCGCGAGATGCTCCGCATAGGCAATGACGAGATCGTGGCGATCCAGCCGCTCCCCGGCCCGCAGGGCGGGGCGCATGGTACCACCCAGTCGCGCAACGTGTTTGTCGTGCTGGGCGCGCAGGGCCGCTCCGTCGCCGTCCCCGTGGATGAGCTGGTGGGTCAGCAACTGGTCCTCCTGCGGCCGCTGAAAGGCGTGCTGTCGGGCATGCAGAACATGACCGGCATCGCCCTTCTGGCCGGTGGCGACGTGGGCATGGTGGTCTCGGCCAACCTGCTCTGCGCAGCCCAGGCACCCACCCACAGCGTGAATACATCCTTGCGGATGTAACCTCTCCAGACCCGGATGCCGCGCCCTGCGGCATCCGTATCGATGCCCCGAAAACCAATGAAACAAGGGAAAAAAAGGCCTATTCTGATCTCAAGTTAATCGCGCGAGTCGCGAGGCAGACCAGACCGGAACGCCCCCCCGACCCGCCCATTCATTCCGAAGGCCCGATATGCAAGCGCTCCGTGTTTCCCCGCCCTTCTATTCCGAACCCGCCCCCCGTGCCTTCATGCGCCAGCCCCTCACCGCCGCCATCCTCTCGGACCGTCCGTCGCGCCTCGTGGCGGCGCTCGCCAAGCGCGACGTCGGCTCAGTCGACGCCCTGACCGGCGACCTCTCGCTCCTGCTCTCCGACACGCCCGATATGCTGGTGATCGACCTCGATCCCGCCACCATGCCCGCCCGCCGCGTCGCCGTGGTGGTGGCCCAGCTGCGCTGGCTGCGCCGCGACATGGTCATCGTCGTCGCCCGCCGCACCGCGCCGCACCTCAAGAACCCGCGCATCGACGTCATCTTCGACAGCGAAGGCGATGACGAGGCGCTCGACAACCGCCTGACCGAGGCGACGCGCCTCCTCGCCCATTCCCGCCTGCGCCCGATCGAGTCCTCGATCCCCTCTGCCGCCGTCCTGCACCAGCGCCAGGTCGCGCGCCGCGTCTCGCTGTTCCGCTGAGGCAAAGTGCCGTATCACCAAAAGGGACGGATCGCCAACCCGGCGATCCGTCCCTTTTCGTTTCCGATCCGCGCGAGTCTCTCTCTCCGCAGGCTGTGGCCCTGTTTCCCGAACAACCCTGCAGGAATGGCCGCCCCTCTCCTAAAAGTTCCGCCGCACAGGTCGTTTTTCTTCTTGAAACAAGGCGATTGCCACACAGCAAAAGGATAGCCCGGATGACCTTCCTCGATGCCCGCGCCCAGTATCGCCGCACCGACACCGGCGAAGCCCTCAGCGTGGAAAGCCCGCATGGCATCATCCTCGTCACCCTGCGCGAACTGGAACGCTCCCTGCGCGCCCTCGCCGCCGCCGAACCGGAACGCACCTATCCCACCCAGCACATCAACCGCGCCTTCACCGCGATCTACATCCTTCAGTCCAGCCTCGATTTCGAAAAGGGCGGCGAGATCTCGGAAAACCTCTTCCGCGTCTACGAATACTGCCGCCTGCACGTGGCCGCCGCCTTCCGCCGCGAAGCCTCGCCGCAACTGGGGGATTGCGCCGATCACATCGGCAGCCTGCTCGCCGCATGGGAACAGATGGGCGGCGCCCGCAAGGTCAGCGCGGCATGACCGCCCCGCTCTCCCCTGCCTTCGATCCGGCCAGCCTCGAACTCGTCCTCATGGCGGACAAACTGCAAGAGGCGACCTCCCGCGCGGATGTGGTGCAGACCCTCGTCACCCTCGCCGCGCTCGACCGGATGGCCCGCAGCCTCGGCCCGCATCAGGCGGCCGCCGCGGAACATGCCCGCAGCATCGTGGCCGAGGCGATCACCGCCCTCGAAGCCACGTTGGAGCGTGACCGCACCGCCGACCGCATCGCCCGCCTCACGCGCGATGGCGGGGCCCGCGCCGCCTACGCCTCCGCCGCTGCTGCCCGCTAAGGGGACGCGCCATGGACGAGGTGGCAGATCCCATCGACGCGCCTCCGCCGCCCGATCAGGCGCTGTCGCCGCCGCAGCCACCCAAACGCAAACGGCGGCCAAGGGCCACCGCCCCATGCCGCCGCTGCCTCAATATCCGCTGGTTCCTCTTGGCCGCAGGCCCGCTTCTGATCTTCGGCCTCGTCTCGCCCGTCGCGGCGAACAGCCTTCTGTCCAACCTGCCCGACCTGCGGGAACTCGTCCTGTGGTTTCCCCTCGTGATCGTGGGAACCTTCCTCTACCGCTATCTCACCTGGCGTCGGCAATCAGACCACTGATGCTGCCGGAACGCGGCCCCGACAGCGGCTTCAACAGCCCGGTCAGTGGCAGCAAGTGCCGACGCTTCGGTCGATCCGCCTGATCAAAAACGACACATTCCACAGCCATGCCCTGCAGCATCGCCACGGGCACCCCGCCCTGCCGCGCCATCGCTTCCACCTGTTCCATATCCGGGGCCATCGCACTCTCCTGCATTGATCCGTCACGGTCATCCGTCACGTCATCTGTGCAAGTCGCGTGCCGTCCAGCCCCCCCTAGCGATAGATCGCAAGCGCCGTCAGCAGCACCTCTTCAACCGGTTCAGGCCATTCCTCCGTGCCCACGGTCCGGTTGATCGCATCCCGCAGCCGGGGCGGCAATTCCCTGTGCAGCTCGGCACTGTCCTGCGTCCGACCGAACACTTCCAGAACCTCCACCATCATCGCGGCCTCGATCTGCGCGATGTTGCCGCCCACCAGCGTGTTCAGCGCCAGCAACTCCTTGCTCGATCCGCGCACCGCCACGCTCAGTGACGCTTCCATGCGCGGCTGGCCGCGCCCAAGGCTCGCATCCAGAAACTTGGAAAGCGGCACATACAGCCGCTCGCCCCGCGCGCGCAGCTCTGCCGCCGGGTCAACCACAGGTGCCTCCACCTCTGCCCATTCCGGGGCCGGAGGGGGCTGCAACAGCATCATCCCCAGCCCGCCGATCATAGCCCCGCCCACCAGCAGGAACCCCACCATCACGGGCAGGACGCCACCGCGATCCTCCGTCATCATGCCCTCCGACTGTCTGGCACCCTTTCTCCCAGTAACGACCGAAACCCCAGCCGCTAAAGCCATCCCCCATCCCGATGACGGTTTTTCTCGTCAAAGGTCTAAACTGCCCTGCCGTCCTGCCGTTCCTGCTTCGGTAAACCACACCCATGAGGAAAGGCCGCGCAGATGAAAGAGAGGATGTCCCGGGCGCTGGTTCCCGTCATCTCTCGCCTGCCCAGCCTTGCCCGCCTGCGCGATGCCGTCGCGCATTACGGCGCCCACGGCGGCGCGCGCTTCGACGCCCGCCCCGCCCGCGCCCGCGATTACGATCTGGTCCGCCACGAAACCCACCTGCGCAACCGCGCGCAGGTCGAACGCTACCTGCCCGACATCCTCGGTCGCGCCTTGGCCCGCATCTGGATCGACCCCGGCTTCCGCGACCGCTTCTCCGCCGATCCGGTGGGCACGCTGGCCAGCTATGACGTCTACCTGCCCGACACGATCGAAATCGAATTCGTCACCGAAGGCACCTCCCGCCCGCAGGTCGTCGTCTATGAACGCCCCGTGCGTGGCCTCCCGCGCAAGCGGTTGCTCTATCTTCAACTCATCCTCACGGCCGCCCGATGACAGCCCGCCGCGCGCCCCTTGCCCTCTGCCTCGCGCTTTCGGCAGCGCTTCCCGCCCATGCGACGGATGAACGCCTGACCCCGATTCTCGCCGCGCAGCAGACCACCGGCACGACCCTGTCCGAGGCCATGGCCGAACTCCGCGCAGGCCGCGCGCCCGAGGGCGCGACCATCCTTCTCTTCCTTGCCCGTCAGGGCGGGGCCGAGGCGCAATTCAACCTCGCCCTCCTCTATTCCCAAGGGCTGGGCGTTCCCCAGAACACGCGCGAGGCGCTCTACTGGGCATGGCGCGCGCGTCTGGGCGGCATCGCCCCCGCCAATGCCCTGATCCAGCGTCTGGGTCAGGCCGCCACACCCGAATTGCGCACCGAACTCGTGACCCGCATCACCGCCGACCTCGAACCCCGCATCGCATCGGGCGACGGTCGCGCGATGCTGGAACAATCCATCCTTCTGGCCGAACTCCTGCCCAAGCCGGACCTTGCCGCCGCCTATGCCTGGCAGGCGCTCTCTGCCGCGCTGGGCACGCCCAACGCCGCCGCCGCCCGCGACGCCACGCTGGCCCAGATCCCGGCCAAGGATCATCTTGCCGCACAGGATGCCGCCGTGGCCCGCCTGCGTGATCTCTGCAAGGGCGGGATGCAGGGTCACGCGCTCTGCGCCACACTCCCCTGACACCCGCACAAGGCAAAAGGGCCGAACGGTTTCCCGTCCGACCCCTTCTGCTCGATTATGGAAAATCTCAATGCTTGCGGAAGGTCGCGATCGTATAGGCCGTGTCCCGCGTCAGCCCCAACTCGCGCCCGATATCGTCCGGCTCCAACCCGCTCTGCGCCATCTGGATCGCCTGTTCGATCATGCGCTCGCCCGCCAGCCATTCCACATCCGTCTTCAGATGCTGGATATCCGCCTTCAGCCCCGCCAGCGCCACCGACAGCACCTCCGCCTGACGCCGCGCCTGTTCGGCGATCATGCCCTCCACCCGCGCCGCAAGCGCAGCAGCCACCTCGACGCTGTCCTGCACCGGCTCCCATTCGGGCGCGTGGACGGCCATGGGCACCATGCCTGCCTCCTCCACATCATATGCGGCGGGCGCAGGCTGCCTGCGCGACCGCCACAGCCCGAAGGCCACAAGGCTCACGCCAGACATCAGCATGGCGAAGAAGAAGGCGAAGGTGCCGATGGTCATGGCATATGCTCCGGGATCGTCAGAAGGTCTTGGGATGAAGGCGCGTCACGACACCAGTTCGAGATAGTTCTCGAACAGGCTTTCCGTGATCGCCTCCAGATCGATCGGGTATTTCCCCTCTGCGATCGCTTCCTTGATCTTCGCCACGATCTCAAGATCGACGGGAGGACCGGATTTCAGCTCGTCAGGAAGGGCTGCCGCCGTCGGACTAAGCGTGACGCTGTCGCCGGCGGCAGGAATGGCAGCCGGCGGAGCGCCGCTTACGGCGGAACCCTGCACCGGCAAGCCGGCATCCTCTCCCGGTCGCGAAATGCGTGGGCGTGCGGCGGATGTCGAGATTGGGTCTACCATGAGAGCCTCCGTTTAGCTGTCATTACGGATGTTTTTCAGCGCATGTTAGTCTGCGCTGTTACAGAATTTTTTCCGGTGACAATGGCCTTCACCTCGCGCTGGCTGGAAAGGTTAAGAACGCGGATCACATCGCCCATCCCGCCATCGTCCAGCGCCTCTGCCGGGGCCGAAACGGCAAGTCCGCCCGCCTTGGCCACCAGAACCACCGGATTGCCCTTCGAGATCAGCCAGACAGGCTCCAACTGCCGCAGCAGCAGGGGCTTGCCCTCGCCGATCGCGGCTTTCGTGCGCCGTCCGATCACATCCGCCGGATTGGTGAAAATGCCATCCGGCCCCCGTGGCCCCGCTGCGGCCAGCGTGATGTCCTCCGCCGTCAGCATCGCGCCGCGCGGCACGCTGCGCGCCAGCGTCACGACCATCGGCCCCGCCTCCTCGGGCACGGGCGCGGCGGCGGGCAGGGCAGGGGTCATGGCCCCCGTGCGCACCGCCCGGCTCCAGACTGGGGCATCGCAGATCACCTCCGCCGTGGCCCAGCTTCCCTGCCGGGGCCGCACCACAGGCGCCGCCTCGCAGGGCGGAAAGGCCCGCACCGGATCGGCGAAATCCGGCACTACCTCGCCCGCCTCCGCCATCGCAGCGCGGATCATCCGCCCCACCTCGGCCCCCGGCACCCCGGACGCGAATTCCGCGGCCCCCGCGGGCATTGCGGCAGGCACCGCCAGCATCAGGCCAAGCATCATCCCCCTCACAGTCCCGTCTCCACGAAACGCACCGGCCGCCCGGCGAATGCCTTCGCCCCCCGGCCCGGATCAAGCGGGCGCAGCACCGACTGCTTCGCCCCGATCTCCACCACTTCCAGCATCTCGGTCGAATGGTCGCCATCGGCGGTGAAGGCGATGCTGCCCCGCGTCAGGCCCTGATTGCGCCCCACCGGCGCGATGATCTTCCCGCCCGACACCGTTAGATTGCTGACCACCGGCTTGCAGGTCTCGATGTCCAGCAGGTGGTCCATCTCCGCCTCGATATTCTCCGTCAACTGCCCGGCAAGCTGCCGCCGATCCGGCTCCAGCCCCGCGATCATCCGCCCCAGCGGCG
>Ga0209278_1001592_pt1 | contig 13580 bp, 9 predicted proteins | sample JI81BgreenDNA_FD_187504 | JGI IMG/M metagenome (GOLD analysis project Ga0209278, IMG submission 187504) | Wastewater effluent complex algal communities from Wisconsin, to seasonally profile nutrient transformation and Carbon sequestration -... | ecosystem: Engineered > WWTP > Effluent > Algae... | reverse complement strand
AGAAGGCGATCCGGCGGTAGCCTGCGGCGATGATCGCCTCGGCCATTTGCCGCCCCGCGCGGCGATGGGAGATGCCGACGGCGCTGTCCACCGCCTCGCCGTCGATGTCCATGATCTCGACGATGGGGATGCCCGCCTGCGCCAGCATGGCGCGGGAGGCTTCGGTATGTTCCAGCCCCGCGACGATCATGCCGGAGGGGCGCCATGACAGCATTTCGTAGATCACCGTCTCCTCGCGTTCGGGCGAGTAGTTGGTGACGCCGACGACGGGCTGGAGGCCGGTATCTTCCAGTGTGTCGGAGATGCCGGTGAGGACTTCGGGGAAGACCATGTTGGACAGGGACGGGATCACCACGCCGACAAGGTTGACGCGTTGCGAGGCAAGCGCGCCTGCGATCTTGTTCGGGACGTAACCCAGCGACCGCGCCGCCTCCAGCACGCGTTCGCGGGTGGCGTCGGAGACGTCGCCGCGGTTGCGCAGGACGCGGCTTACCGTCATCTCGCTGACGCCCGAGGCCTCGGAGACGTCGCGGAGGGTAAGCGTGCGCCTTGGGTCAAGGACGGGGGGTTTGGTCACGGGGTCGGTCCTGCCTGCGGTGGTTGGTTCTTTGTTAGCCCTAAACTTCCCCCTTGTCCAAGGGACGATCTTGGGGTAATGTTACCGCTAACAGCCAAAGTGCTGAAACATATCCTGCGCGTCCTGCAAGCTCTCAACCCAGACGCAACGGACCCGAGGGGGGAAGTGGTGGGCCAAAAATTCACTTCCCCCTTTTTCTTTTCCTGACAGTCCCAAGGTTGCGCAGACTGGCGTTTTCGCGCATCAAGGCGGGCGTGCGGTCCCGTAGCTCAACGGATAGAGCGTCCCCCTCCTAAGGGGAAGGTTGCAGGTTCAAGTCCTGCCGGGATCGCCAGTTTCCCAAGGTCGGATTCCTGGAACATGTGGGCGGGTGTCGCATTGACCCGCTGCCCCTTCGAGCGCGTGATGGGGGCAAGCGAAGGAGGCCCCCATGACGACCGTGGTGGAAGAGATCGGCGGAGAGCCGGTCGTGCGTGCGCTGGTGGAGCGGTTTTACGACATCATCGAGACGGCGCCGGAAGGGGCGCGGATCATGGACCTGCATTTTCAGGGGCATGGGCTGGCCCATGTGCGGCCCGAGCAGTTCGATTTCCTGTGCGGGTTCTTTGGCGGGCGGCGGTACTATGCGGAACGCCACGGGCATATGAACCTGCGCGAGATACATGCGCATGTGCCGATCAGGTTGCAGGATGCGGAGGATTGGCTGGGCTGCATGCAGCGCGCCTTGGATGACACGGGCATCCACGGCCCCGCCCGCGCCCGGATCGACACGGCCTTCGACCGTGCCGCCCGGATGTTGGTGAACGCCTAGAAGTCGAGGTTTTCGACGTTCAGCGCGTTCTGCTGGATGAATTCGCGGCGGGGTTCCACGACGTCGCCCATCAGCTTGGTGAAGATGTCGTCGGCTTCGGCCAGATCGTCGACCTTCACCTGCAACAGCGTCCGCGCGTCGGGATCGAGCGTGGTTTCCCAAAGCTGTTCGGGGTTCATCTCGCCCAGACCCTTGTAGCGTTGGAGCGATAGGCCCTTTTCGCCTTCGGTCAGGATCGACTTCAGCAGGTCGGTCGGGCCATGCACCAACTGCTCGCGGTCCTTGCGGATGAGGCGGGCGGGGTCGCGGTAGTATTCGCGCTGCGGGGCGGTGATGGAGGAGAGTTTGCGCGCCTCACCCGACCGGAGGACGGCGCCGTCGAGGGTGCGGAGTTCCTCGACGCCGCGCAGGATGCGGGACAGGCGGATGCCGTGGTCCTGCGTGATGCGACCCGTCCAGCCCTTTTCGTATTCGGCGGCGACGAGGTCGAGGCGTCGGGCGACCTGATCGGCGACGGCCTGAAGGTCGGCATCGGCGCGGCCGGGGTCGAAGGCACCTGCGATGGCGGCCTGTTCGAGGATGTTGCGCGGGTAGTGCGTCGGGAAAGCATCCAGCACGCGGCGGAAGCTGCGCGCGCCTTCGACGACGCGGGCGAGGTCTTGGCCTGCGATTTCCTGACCGTCGTTCAGACGAAGGACGGCGCCTTCGATGCCCATTTCGACGAGGTAGTCTTCGAGGGCGGCTTGGTCCTTCAGGTACACCTCGGATTTCCCGCGCGAGACTTTGTAGAGCGGGGGCTGGGCAATGTAGAGGTAGCCGCCTTCGATCAGGTCCGGCATCTGGCGGAAGAAGAAGGTGAGAAGGAGCGTGCGGATATGCGCGCCGTCCACGTCGGCGTCGGTCATGATGACGATCTTGTGGTAGCGCAGTTTCTTGATGTCGAATTCATCGCGCCCGATGCCCGTGCCGAGCGCGGTGATGAGCGTGCCGATTTCCTGTGACGAGAGCATCCGGTCGAAGCGGGCGCGTTCGACGTTCAGGATCTTGCCGCGCAGGGGAAGGACGGCCTGATTGGCGCGCGAGCGCCCCTGTTTGGCGGAACCGCCTGCGGAGTCCCCTTCGACGAGGAAGAGTTCGGACTTGGCGGGATCGCGTTCCTGACAGTCGGCCAGCTTGCCGGGCAGCGAGGCTACGTCCAGCGCCGTCTTGCGCCGCGTCAGTTCGCGCGCCTTGCGGGCGGCTTCGCGGGCCAAGGCCGCCTCGATGATCTTGCCGACGATGATCTTGGCGGGGCCGGGGTTTTCTTCGAACCATTCGGCCAGCTTTTCGTTCACGAGGTTTTCGACGGCGGGGCGAACTTCCGACGAGACCAGCTTGTCCTTGGTCTGGCTGGAGAATTTCGGGTCCGGCACCTTGACCGACAGGACGCAGGTCAGCCCTTCGCGGGCGTCGTCGCCGGTGAAATCGACCTTTTCCTTCTTCGCGATCCCCGACGACTGCGCATAGGCGTTGATGGTTCGGGTCAGCGCGCCACGGAAGCCGGCAAGGTGGGTGCCGCCGTCGCGTTGCGGGATGTTGTTTGTGAAGGGAAGGACGGCTTCGTGATAGCTGTCGTTCCACCACATGGCGACTTCGACGCCGATGCCATTCTTTTCGCCCACCATGTAGATGGGTTCGGCCATGACCGAGGTCTTGGAGCGGTCGAGGTACTTGACGAACTCCTTCACCCCGCCCTCGTAGAAAAGCTCGGTATGCAGCGGTTCAGCGGGGCGTTCGTCTTCGATGATGATGCGGACGCCGGAGTTGAGGAAGGCAAGTTCCCGCAGGCGGGTTTCCAGAACCTTGAAGCTGTAGTCGAGGTTCGAGAACGTGCCGTCGGGGCGGTTGGTCTTGGCGCTGGCGAGGAAACGGACTTCGGTGCCGCGCATGCCGGGGGCGGGGCCGACCTCATGCACGTGGACGGTGCATTCGCCGTCTTCGAAGCGGGCGCGATACTCGGTGTCGTTGCGCCAGACGGTCAGTTCCAGCCATTCCGACAGGGCGTTGACGACGGACACGCCCACGCCGTGCAGACCGCCGGATACCTTGTAGGCGTTGCCGCCTTCGTCGGTGTTGTTGAATTTCCCGCCCGCGTGAAGCTGGGTCATGATGACTTCGGCTGCCGACACGCCTTCCTCGGGGTGGATGTCGACGGGGATGCCGCGCCCGTTGTCGCGGACGGAGACGGAGCTGTCGGCGTGGATTTTCACCGTGACGGCGGTGGCGTGGCCTGCCAATGCCTCGTCAATCCCGTTGTCCACGACTTCGTAGACCATGTGGTGCAGACCCGACCCGTCGTCGGTGTCGCCGATATACATGCCGGGGCGTTTGCGAACCGCCTCCAACCCCTTGAGAACCTTGATGGAATCAGCGCCGTAATCGGCGGGTTTCTTCGCGGCTTCGGCCATGCGTCGGGCATCCCTTGAATTGCCCGCGATTTATAGCGGGGTGGGTGGGGAATGTCACGCCTTGGGCACAAGATATTGGGCCTAGGCGAAGGGAATGACGAGGCCCACGAGGATGAGGAGAATGCCGGAACCGATGTTCAGGCGACGGACGCTTTCCGGGCTCGACAGCAGGCGGCGCGCGCGGTCGAGGAACCATGCAAGCCCAAGGTTGCCGATCATCGGGACGAAGGCCGAGATGCAGATGATTGCGATGATGTCGGGGGTGGTGAGGGAGCCGAGGTCGAAGAAGCCCGGCAAAGCGCCCATGTAGAAGAGGATCGCCTTGGGATTGCCGATCACCGCCGCGACACCGACGGAGAAGCCCGCCCAGAGGCCCGGTTTCGTCAGGCGCGAGTCGGCGTCCATCGTGGCGGCCGGTTTGCGGATGAGCATGACGCCCATGAAGATGAAGATGACGGAGGCGACCCAGCGCAGGACCGTCAGGTAATCGCCATAGGCGGAATGGACCCATGACAGACCGAGGATCGCCATGAGCGGCCAGATCAGATCACCCAGCGCCACGCCCACCGCCAAGGGCCATGCGCCCGCCATGCCACCTGACAGGGCGCGGGCTGTCAGCGCCACCCAGACGGGGCCGGGAACGGCCCAAAGGGCGGCCATGCCGCCTGCATAGAGAAGGAGCTGGTAGGCTGTGACAGTCATTTCGGTTCCGGGAGGGTGAGGGAGCCATCGGGGGCGAGCGGCCAGAAGGGATTCATCGCGACTTCCCAGACATGGCCATCAGGATCGGCCCAATAGCCGGAATAGCCGCCCCAGAAGACTTTTTCTGGTGGCTTCAAAGCGGTTGCGCCTGCGGCAAGCGCGGCGGCGAAGGCGGCATCCACCTCAGCCTCGGTGGCGAAGTTCTGGGCGAGGGTTGTGGCACCCGTGCCGAGGGGCATGTCGGGGCGGCCCTGATCCTTGGCGAGGTCGGACATGCCGAACAGGGCGAGGGCCTGTCCGTGCAGTTGGAAGAAGGCGACGCCCGGCTGGCTTTCGGGATGTTCCTGCCAGCCGAGGCGGGCGTAGAAGGCGCGCGCGGCGGCAAGATCGCGGGTGCCGAGCGTGATGAGGGTGATGCGCTGGGGCGTCATGATGCGGTGGTTTCGGTGACCTTGGACATGCCGCTTTCCTCTGCGACCGTGAAGCTTTGCGCCCTGTTTCCAAGACTGTCAAACAGACCGGGCTCCGTCCCGGTCATCAGGGCCTGCGCGCCGAGGGCGCAGATTTCGTCGTAAAGCGCGGCGCGGCGGTTCTGGTCGAGGTGGGCTGCGACTTCGTCCAGCAGCAGGATGGGCGGGGAGCCGAGGTCTGCCGCAAGGGCGCGGGCGTTGGCGAGGATGAGGGAGATGAGCAGTGCCTTCTGTTCGCCGGTGGAGCATTGGTCGGCGGGGGCCCCCTTGGCGGTGTAGATCGCGGCAAGGTCGGCGCGATGGGGGCCAAGAAGTGTGCGCCCGGCGGCCATGTCGCGGCGGCGGTTGGCGGCAAGGGCAGGGGCGAGGTCTTCGGGGATGTCTTCGCCCTCTGGCCCGATCAGCGAGAGGTTGGCGGCGGGGAAGGCGGTTTCCGCGCCTGCCTGCGCTGCCGTGATGCGGGCAAGGGCATGGTGTCGGTTGGCTGTGATCTGGGATGCGGCCTCGGCCATCTGCGATTCCAGCGCGGTGTACCAATGGGCGTCCTGCACCATGTCCTTCAGCAGGCGGTTGCGGTCGCGCATGGCCTTTTCATAGGCGAGTGTCACCTCGGCATGGTCGGGGGCGAAGCTGAGGGTGAGGCGGTCGAGAAAGCGGCGGCGGCCTTCGGCTGCCTCGATCCACAGGCGGTCCATCGCTGGGACGAGCCAGAGGACGCGCAGGATGCGGGCAAGGGCGGTCTGCGGCGCGGCCTTGCCGTCGATGCGGGTTTGGCGGGAATCGGTGCCTTCGGCGAAGGTTTCCAATTCGTGGAAGGGGGCGGTGGTTTCGGCGCGGATCTTCCAGCCGATGGCATCGGGTTTGCGGGCGAAGTCATCCGTGGCGGCACGGCGCAGGCCGCGACCGGGGGAAAGGAGGGAGACGGCCTCGAGGATGTTGGTCTTGCCCGCCCCATTCGGGCCGGAAATGGCCACGGGCCGGCCGTCCAGTTCCAGCCGCGCGGCGCGGTGGCTGCGGAAATGGGAGAGGGTGAGGGTGGAGATCGTCAGCGCCATGCGAACCGATTAGCGGCAAGTGGGGCCGCGAACAAGAAAGCCCCGCGCAGGGCGGGGCTTTGACTTTGGCATGCGGGGAAAGTCAAACCCGCATCGGCATCACGACATAGACCGCGCTGGTGTCATTGCCTTCGCGCATCAGCGTCGGGTCGCCAGAGGAGTTGAACAGGAAAACGGCATTCTCGCGGTCGACCTGGCTTGCGATTTCCAGAAGGTATTTCGCGTTGAAGCCGATTTCGAGGCGTTCATCGCCATAGGCGACCGCGAGTTCCTCTTCCGCCGCGCCGCTGTCGGGTGCGTTGACGGACAGGATCAGGCGATCCTCGTCGAGCGAGAGTTTCACGGCGCGCGAGCGTTCGGAGGAAACGGTGGCGACGCGATCCACGGCCTTGGCGAATTCGGTCGCGTCCACCTCCAGCCGGCGGGTGTTTCCGGTGGGGATGACGCGGGTGTAATCGGGGAAGGTGCCGTCGATGACCTTGGAGGTCAGGGTGATGGCCGGGGTGGCGAAGCGGACCTTGGTTTCGGAAACCGAGACGGCGATGGAGGCATCATCTTCGTCCAGAAGCTTGCGCAATTCGCCCACCGTCTTGCGCGGGACAATCACGCCCGCCATGCCCTGCGCGCCTTCGGGAAGGGCGGTGTCGATGCGGGCAAGGCGGTGGCCATCGGTCGCCACGCAGCGCAGGACGGGGCCGTTTTCGCCGGTGGCGGTGTGCATGTAGACGCCGTTCAGGTAATAGCGCGTCTCTTCGGTGGAGATGGCGAATTTCGCCTTGTCGAAGAGGCGGCGCAGATCGGCGGCCTTGGCCGAGAAGTTGGTCGTGTATTCCGACGAGGCCATCACGGGGAAATCCTCGCGCGGCAGCGTGGCGAGGCTGAAGGTGGAACGGCCTGCGGTGATGGTGAGGCGGCCGGATGCGCCGTCCTCGGAGAGGTTGACCAACGCGCCATCGGGAAGTTTGCGCACGATTTCATGCAGCATCACCGCCGAGACGGTTGTGGCACCGGGACGTTCCACCATGGCGGCAGCGCGGTCCACGACCTCGATATCAAGGTCGGTCGCGCGAAAGCTGACCTGCGCGCCGTCTGCTTCGATCAGGACGTTGGCGAGGATCGGGATGGTGTTGCGGCGTTCCACGACGGATTGCGCCTGTGCCAGCGCCTTGAGCAGCGTGCCGCGTTCGATCGAGAGTTTCATCTGGTCCATCCCATGCTCTTGCCCCGGTCGGGGATACGGAAATTAGCCGTTTTGGGGCGGTTCACAAGCGGTTTGCCGCCCTTCACCGCCGGTTTTTGCATTGCCAGCAGGTGAAACCACATCGTTCAGGTCGGGGAAGGGCGCGGAACGCGCCCGTCCGATTTTTCGCAGAAAAATCGTCACCGTTCGCGCAGGGCTTCCGTTCCGCGCCAGAGCGGTTTGGTCAGATAGGTGAGGATCGTCTTGCCGCCGGTCTGGAACTCAACCTCGGCCTGCATGCCGGGGCGAATGGCGAGACCCTTTTGCCTTTCGGTCAGGGCGCCAAGGTCGACGCGCAGGGTGACGCGGTAATGGGGTTCGGCATCGCGGGCGCGTTCGTCGCGGAAGGTGTCGGCCGAGACGAAGGTGACGGTGGCGGGCAGGGTACCCCAGATCGTGTAGTCATAGGCCGAGAGCTTCACCGTGGCGGTCTGGCCTTCGCGCAGGGCGGCAATATCGGCGGGTTTCACCTTGGCCTCTACATACAGGCCACTGTCGAGCGGGATGATCTGCAGGATCTCTTCGCCCGGACGGACGACCCCGCCGATGGTGGTGACCGCTATGCGGTTGACGATGCCGCGCAGCGGCGCCGTGAGGGTGGTGCGGGAAAGCTGGTCCTGCGAAAGCTTCAACCTTTGGCGCAGTGAGGCGAGTTCGGACTGCGTCTTGGCGTAGTCGTCGGCGCGAGAGAGTTCCGCCTGCGTCGTGATCTCATCCAGACGGGCGCGGGCATCGGCGCGGGCCTTTTCGGCACGGGTCAGTTCGATTTCCGGGGCGAGGCCGCGGTCGGCCATGCGGCGGATCATGTCTTCCTCTTCCTCGGCCTGTGCCAGAACGGCGCGGGCGCCTTGCAGGCGCGAGGCAAGGTCGGTGCGGCGGGCGGCGAGGAGGGCGCGTTCGGAGGCGACAATGTCGGGCACGCGCGCGGCAAGGGTTTCGGGCGTGGCGAAATCGTCCTGCCCGGCGATTTCGGCCTCCAGCCGCAGGCGGCGGATGTCCAGCGCGGCGATCTGGTCGGTCAGATCGTCAACGGCGGATTGGTATTGCGTGCCGTGCAGGCGGCCCAGAATCTGACCTGCCTCCACCGTGTCGCCTTCGGCGACGTTGAGTTCGGCGAGGATGCCGCCTTCGAGGTTCTGGATGATCTGCGGGCGCGAGGAGGGGACGATCTGGCCGGGCGCGCGGACGATCTCTTCGACCCATGCGAAGGCCGCCCAGAGGAGGAAGGCGGCGACGGTAGCACCGATCAGCAGCACGGTGCGAGAAGGGGCAGTGCGCTGCAGCGGGGCATCGAAGGTGGACAGCGTCACTTTGCGGCCCGTGCGAGATGGGCGAGGACGGCATCGCGGGGCCCGTCCACGGCAAGGCGGCCGTTCTGCAGAATGAGCGTGCGGGATGTGAGCGAGAGGATCGGCACGCGATGGGTGGCGATCAGCGCGGTGCGTCCCTGCAGCCAGTGCGATAGGCGCGAGATGAGGGTGGTTTCCAGCGTCTGATCCAGTGCGGCAGTGGGTTCGTCCAGCAGCACCACGCGCGGATCCTGCAGCCAGAGGCGGGCCCAGCCAATGGACTGGCGCTGACCGACGGAGAGGCCCTCACCCATTTCGCGGATCTCCAGATCGAGGCCGTGGGGATGGCTGCGGATGAAGGGGCCGAGACCCGCGAAATCCAGAGCGGCGAGAAGGCGGTCGTCATTGCGTTCCAGATCCGACAGGATCAGGTTGTCGCGCAGGCTTCCTGAGAAGAGCCGGACCTCCTGACCCAGATAGCCGACATGGCGGCGCAGGTCGCGCGGGTGGATCTGGCCGATATCCAGCCCGTCCAGCATGATGCGCCCGCCACCCGGTTCGTATAGGCCTGCGAGCAGCTTGAGCAGCGTGGACTTGCCCGAACCGTTTGCGCCAAGTATGGCCGCGTGCTGCCCTGCGGGAATGGCCAATGCGGGAACATCCACCGAAGGTGCGGCGTCCGGGGCATAGCGGAAGGTCAGTTCGCGCAGGTCGAAGCTGCCGGTGACGGTTTCGCGGCGGATGTAGCGGCGGGCGGGATCTTCCTGCTGTTTCGCCTCGGCGATGGTCTCCAGCCCCTTGAGGGCGGCCTTGACCTGCGACCAGCGGGCTAGGGTCGCGGCAAGCTGGGAAAGGGGGGCGAGGGTTCGGCTGGTCAGCATGGAGACGGCGATGATCGTGCCCACGGTGAAACTGCCCGCAAAGACCATGTAGGTGCCGATCAGGATGGTAGCGATGTAGGTCGCCTGCTGCACCCCTTGCGCCCATGAGGACAGGAGCGTGGTCAGGTGCCGCTGGTCCGAGGCGCGCAATGCGGACAGGGCGACCAGTTCGCCCCAGAGGCGGCGGATGCGGTCCTGCCCACGCTGGGTGGTGAGGGTTTCATGTTCGAAGACCGCTTCGTAAAGTAGTTTCGCGGCGCGGGTGTTGGCACCCTGCGTGGAGTTCGTGAGCGCGATCATCCGCGATTGCAGCAGAAGGCCGGGGGCGACCATGATGACCCCGCCCAGAACCAGCACCCAGACGAGATTGCCGCCGATCATCGCGACAAGGGCGAGGAAGATGATGAGGAAGGGCAGGTCGGCCAGCGTTCCGATGGTGGAGGCGGTGAAGAATTCGCGGACGGAACCGAAATCGCGCATCGCGCCGAAGACCTGTGAGGGCTGGCGTTCGCCGGGGGCGGCGCGCATGCCCAGCAGGCGCTGCATCAACCTGTCCTGAACGGAGAGTTCGATCTTGCGCCCCGTATTGTCCATCAGTGCGGCGCGGGCGATGCGCAGTGCCCCGTCGAAGGCGATGGCCAAGAGCGCGCCCAGCGTGAGGACCCAGAGGGTGGATTCCGACTGGTTGGGGATGACGCGGTCGTAGATCTGCAGCGCATAGAGCGCGATGGCCGTGGCAAGGATGTTGGCGGTGAGGGAGGCGGCTGCCACCTCGGCCATGGGGCGGCGATGGGTGCGGAATTCCGACCAGAACCAGTGGGGCGCGGCCTCTGGTTCGGCATGGCGGGCCTCTACTTCGGCGAAGGGAAGGCGGGCACGCAGGACCCAGCCGCCATGGTGGGGGGTGAATTCGCGGAGAGGGATATCGGCGGTGCGGTCGGGAGTGGTGGGATCGAAGAGGGTGACCGTCTCGGCATCGCGGGACAGGATCAGGACGATCTGGCCGGTCGACATCTCGGCCAGCGCCGGAAGCGCCCCGAGGGCGGGGTCGTGATCGAGCGCGACGGAGTAGCCCGCGCGGCGGAAGGCGGCTGAGAGGTGGTCGAGCCCCGGCTTTTCGGGTGCGCCGGTGGTGACCAGCAGATCGACGACATCGGAGGTGAGCAGTTTGCCTCCGAGGCGGGCGGAAAGGACCGAGGCCAGTTCGGCACGGGCGCGCAGGGTTGCGGGGGCCTGTGGCGGAGCGGCGGGAGCGAAGAGGTTCGGGGCAGGCTGGGCGGCCCGCGCGGGGTGCATGTCGAAGGAGATGACGCGCGGGGATTGGCCTGTCGTCACAGCCGCGCCCCATCGATCAGGGCGCCGGCGTCGCGGGCGAGTTCCAGTTGCAGCCGGGCGATTTCGTAGACGAGCGCGGCCTGATCCCGTTCGAGCCGTGCGGCGGCGGCGGTCTGGGAGGTAAGGTCGGTCAGGCTGCGGCGACCGATGCTGTATTGTTCGGCGTAAAGGTCGAGATTGCCGAGCGTCTGGCGCAGCACGGCCTGCCCCTGCGCCTGCCGGGTGCGCAGTTGGGCGATGCGTCCCTGCAATTCGATGCGGCGGCGGTCTGCCGTCTGGCGGGCTTCGGCCTGCTGACGGGCGACGAGGTCGGGTGTGGCGCCGGCGGCCTGCAGCACGGCGCGATTGCCAAGACCAAGGCGGAGACCCCCTGCGGAAAGGCCGGGGGTCACGCCATCCTCGGAAAGGGTGGCATTGGCGGAAAGGCCCGGCAGGGCATTGGCGCGGGTGATGCGAGCCTCGGCCAGAAGGCGCGCGCCCTCGGCCTCGGCCCGGAGGATGGAGAGGGCGTCGTTGTTCGGCGCGTCGGGGAGGGGATCGAGGCCGGAGAGGGTGTAGGGAAGGGCCTGCCCGGAGAGTGCTGCGAGATCTGCCAATGCCTGACGCCGGGATTCGTCGTCGCTGGCCTGCGTGGCCTGCATTTCGGCGAGGGATTGGGCGATGATCTGTTCTTCGGTGCGATCGGACAGGCCGCCTTCGATGCGGGCAGTGACAATGCCGTGGAATTCGGCAAGGCGGGAGGCGGCGCGGCGGGCGATTTCGCCCTGCGCGCGGGATTGTTCGGCGGTGAGGTAAAGCGACAAGCCTTCGAAGGCGCGGGCGTTCTGGCGGGTGGACAGGGTGACGGCGGCGAGATCGAGTTCGGCGGCGGCGCGGGCGCGTTCGGCCTTGCGGCGTCCATGGTCGAGGAGGGGCTGGTCGACGACCAGTTGCGCGGCAAGGCCGGAGAGGGAGGTGAGCGTCAGCGTGGGGGTGACGCTGGGCCAGATGTTGCGAGAGGCGGCCTCGGCCCGCAGGCGGGCAAGGCCGAGTTCTGCCGGTTCGACGCCGGGGCTGTTGGCCTGAACGGCAGAGGCGATGCGGGCGAAGGTGCCGTCGGGCGGCAAGAGGCTGCGCCGCGCGGCCAGCGTGGCGATGATGGGAGAGGCGGTGCTTCCATCGGGGGAAAGCCGTTGGAGGAGGGCAGGGTCAGAGGGTGCGAACCCTGCGCCTTGGGCGGCCCGACCGGGCGGCTGCAACCCGCCCTGACAGCCGGACAGAAGCACCGCCACGGCCAGAAGCGCCCCTGCGAAAAGCGGGGAGGGAGCGGCAGGGGCCGCTTTGGCCGATGGGGTTGGGCATGGGCGGCGGCGGGGGATCATGGCGCGGGCGTCAGATCACCAACCTGTGGACGTCATCTTCCAGCAGGATGCGCGCGCCGGAATCGCCAAGGGTGTAGATGTCGTAAGCCTGACCGTTGATCGTTTCGCGGACGGGCTGGCCGTTGACATCGCGCAGCGTGACCGTGTCGTTGCCGTCGCCCTTGATGATGAGGGTCTGGTCGGGGCCCGTGAGCGATTCAAGCTGGTCTGCCGTGATCGTCAGCCGCGCATTGGGCGCGCGGGTCAGGTCGATGGCCGAGAAGTCGAAGGTTTCAAGACCCTGACGGTCAAGGTTCACCTCTACGCCCGTGGAGGTGTTCTTGATGAAGAGGGTGTTCGCATCGTTCCCCGCCGCGTCGCGGGTGTTGATCACGAGGTAGCTTCCGTCGGGAACAATCTGGCCGTTGAGGAAGGAGAAACGATCTTCGGTAAAGTCCGCATCAAAGGTTTCACGGGCCGTGATGGTTTCGGGTGCCCCGGTCGCACCCACGCGGAAGAAGCTGTATTGATCTGCGGTGGCAGACGTTGTGATGCCACGGTAGCCGCCATCCACATCCTCAGCTCCAAAAACACGCGGCGTCGCCGGGGCGATGGTGTCCACGTCGATGGTCTTTTCGAAGGGACCGCTGACATTCCCCGCCGTATCGGTGGCGGTGACGGAGATGGCAACCGCGCGGTTGCCGTTCAGTTCGCCTGTGGGGATCTGCGCCGCGGTGAAGTTCACGGACCAGATGCCGTTGCCGTCGGCGACGTCGGTCAGGGTATGGACCTGATTGGTGATCGGGTTGCGCAGTGTGACGCTCACCGTCGCGCCCGCCTCGGCACGGCCTTCGACGGGAAGGCCGATGGCATGTTCGCGGGCGTTCAGGATGTTGTCGGTGCCGGTGCCAAGGCGGATGTCGGCACCGTTGAAATTGGCGACGACGGTGTCGATGGCGATGCTGTGTTCAAGCGGCAGCGGGGTCGTGTTGCCTTGCGCATCGGTGGCTGTGGCAATGATGGTTGCCGTTTGCGCCGCGCCCTGCGGGAGGGCGGCGGCAGGGAGGGTGAAGTTCCAGGTTCCGCTGGCCGTCTGGCTTGCGGGGATGGTGGTGGACCAGTTGGTTTCGGCCACGCGGATGGTAATGGTGGCACCCGGTTCGACGGTGCCTTGGATGGGCAGGCCTGCGCTGCGTTCGGTGCCGTTCAGGACGGTGGCGTCACGCGGGCTGTCGGGGGTGGTGCCCAGTTGCAGATCGGGCGTGGCGAAGGTGAAGTTGCCGACCTGCGTATCCACGGTGAAGGTGCGTGTCACATCAGGCGCGATGCTGCGGTTTCCGGCGGCGTCGATGGCATAGGCGGTGATGGTGGCCTGTTGGCCATGGGTCAGGCCCTGCAGATCGGCGCTGGTGAAATTGAAGGACCAGATGACG
>Ga0209278_1001591_pt1 | contig 13580 bp, 12 predicted proteins | sample JI81BgreenDNA_FD_187504 | JGI IMG/M metagenome (GOLD analysis project Ga0209278, IMG submission 187504) | Wastewater effluent complex algal communities from Wisconsin, to seasonally profile nutrient transformation and Carbon sequestration -... | ecosystem: Engineered > WWTP > Effluent > Algae... | reverse complement strand
TCTTCGCCCTCTCAGCCGCCGACGGCGGCCGCCGCACCGCGATCATCGATGCCGTGGACGAGATGAACCCCGCCGCCGCCAACGCGCTCTTGAAGCTGCTGGAAGAGCCGCCGGCCAATGTGACGCTGCTGCTGATCGCCCACCAGCCCGCGCGCCTGTTGCCGACCATCCGCTCGCGCTGCCGGGAACTGCGGCTGGCCCCGCTTGGTGCGGCGGACCTCGCCGATGCCCTCACGCAGGCCGGCGGCGACATCGCGCCCGAAGCCCGCACCGCGCTCGCCGAGCTGTCCGGCGGCTCGGTAGGCGAGGCGTTCCGGCTGACCAACCTTGAGGGGCTGAAGCTCTACAGTGCCCTGACCCGGCTTTTCGCCACCCTGCCCCGGCTTGACCGGCCGCAGGCCCTGGCCCTGTCCGAACTGGCCGGCGCCCGCGGCGCCGCCGAGACCTTTGATCTCGTCGTCACGCTGATCGACCTCTGTCTCGCCCGCCTTGCCCGGCATGGCGCCACCGGCCAGCTGCCCCCCGAAGCGGCCCCGGGCGAAGCGCAGCTCTTGCAGCGGCTTGCCCCCGGTCCGCTGGCCGCCCGTGCCTGGGCCGAACTCGCCCAGACGCTCTCCGCCCGTGCCCGGCGTGGCAAGGCGGTCAACCTTGACCCTGCCGCGCTTCTGATGGATATGCTCCTGAAGGTCGACGAGACGGCGGGGAGCCTCGCCCTGAGGTAGCCCGCATGACATCCCCTGACGCCATCGATCTGGTCGACAGCCACTGTCACCTCGACTTCCCCGACCTGATCGGGGAAACCGAAGCGATCCTCGCCCGGGCAAAGGCCGCCGGGGTCAACCGGATGGTCACCATCTGCACACGCCTTAAGCACGAGCCCAGGGTCCGCGCCCTGGCCGAAGCGCATCCGGAGGTCTTCTACGCCGCCGGCATCCACCCGATGAGCGCGGCCGAAGAGCCGCTCACCTCGGTCGACGAACTTGTCGCGCTGGCCAGCCACCCCCGCTTCGTCGGCATCGGCGAGACCGGCCTCGACTACCACTACACGGCCGAGACGAAAGCCATCCAGCAGACCAGCCTGCGCATCCACATCGAAGCCGCACAGGAAACCGGCCTGCCGCTGATCATCCATTCCCGCGACGCCGACCAGGACATGGCGGCGATCCTGGCCGAGGGCATGGCGCGCAAGCCCTATTCCTGCGTGATGCACTGCTTTTCCTCCGGCCCCCGCCTGGCCGAGGCTGCGCTCGAGATGGGCTTTACCCTCTCGATCTCGGGCATCGCCGCCTTCCCGAAAAGCCAGGAGCTGCGCGACATCTTCGCGCGCGCGCCGCTCGACCGGCTGATCCTGGAAACCGACAGCCCCTATCTGGCACCGCCGCCCTATCGCGGCAAACGCAACGAGCCCGCCTATGTCGCCCATACCGCGCGCGCGCTGGCGCCGGTCTTCGGGCTGGACCTGCCGGCCTTCGCCGCGCTGACGACGGCGAACTTCGACCGGCTCTTCACCCGCGCCGCCGCCTTGGGCAAGGTCGCCTGATGGCCCGGCTCAGCTTCACCATCCTCGGCTGCGGCTCCTCTGGCGGGGTTCCCCGACTGGGCGGCGACTGGGGCGACTGCGATCCGGCCAACCCGAAGAACCGCCGCCGCCGCTGCTCGCTGCTGGTCACCCGCGAAACGGCGGCCGGCACGACCCGCGTGCTGATCGACACCTCGCCCGACATGCGCGAGCAACTGCTCGACGCAGGCGTCGGCGTGCTGGACGGCGTCGTCTACACCCATAGTCACGCCGACCACATGCATGGCATCGACGATCTGCGCCAGGTGGTGTTCAACCTGCGCCAGCGCCTGCCGGTCTGGGCCGACGGCCCCACGCAAGAGGCGCTGCTGTCGCGCTTCGGCTATGCCTTCGTCCAGCCCGAGGGCTCGCCCTACCCGCCGATCCTGGACCTGCACACCATCGACGGCCCCGTTTCCGTCCCGGGGGCAGGAGGTCCCGTCACCCTGACGCCCTTCCGCGCCGACCACGGCAGCATGGATGCGCTCGGCTTCCGCATCGGCCCGCTGGCCTACCTGCCCGATGCCGTGGACATCCCCGCCGAAAGCTGGCCGGTGCTCGAAGGGCTCGATTGCTGGATCGTCGACGCGCTGCGCCGCAAGCCGCACCCGACCCATGCCCATCTCGACATGACCCTAGGCTGGATCGCCCGCGCCAGGCCCGCGCGCGCGGTCATCACCAACATGCATGTCGACCTCGACTACGAGACGCTCAAGGCCGAACTCCCCGCCCATATCGCCCCCGCCTTCGACGGGATGACGCTCAGCTATGACAACCAGCCCTGACCCCGGGGCCTCCTTTCAGACTGGCACAAATATCCCACGGGGGTCCGGGGGTGTGAAACCCCCGGTCCGACGCCCGACATGAGCGCGCTTCTCGACGTCATCCTTCCGGTCTTCCTGGTCATCGGCTTCGGCTATGCCATGGTCCGGGCAAACCTCCTGGCCGAACCTGCCGTCGACGGGCTGATGCGCTTCGCGCAGAACTTCGCGGTGCCCTGCCTGCTCTTCCGCTCGATCGCCCATCTCGACCTCTCGGCAGCCTATGACATCGGTCTCATGACCAGTTTCTACGCCGGGGCCTTTGCGGGCTTCTTCGCCTGCTTCTTCGGCGCGATGCTGGTCTTTCGCCGCGACATGCCGGCGGCCGTCAGCATCGGCTTTGCCGGGCTGTTCTCGAACTCGCTCCTCCTCGGTCTCGCCATCACCGAACGCGCCTACGGCGCCGAGGCCCTGCAGGGCAACTACGCCATCATCTCGCTGCACGCGCCGATGCTCTACGGCTTCGGGATCGCGCTGATGGAATGGGCGAAAAGCCGGGGCGAGGGGCTTTCGGGCGGGGCGCTGACCCGGCAGATCGCGCGCTCGATCCTGTCGCAGTCGCTGGTGATCGGCATCCTCTTGGGCTTTGCGGTGAACCTGACGGACAATCCCCTGCCCGGCTTCTTCTGGTCGGGCATCGACATGGTCGCGCGGGCGGCGATTCCGGTCGCGCTTTTCGGCCTTGGCGGTGTCCTCGTCCGCTACCGGATCGAGGGCGACATCGGCCCGGTGCTGATGGTGACCCTGGCATCGCTGGTGCTGCATCCGGCGATTACCTGGCTCCTGGGGACGCGGGTCTTCCAGCTTGACGCCTCCGCCTTGCGCTCGGCGGTGGTCACCGCGGCGATGGCGCCCGGGGTCAACGCCTACATGTTCGCGCATATGTACGGCGTCGGGATGCGGGTGAACGCCTCGGCCGTCCTGGTAGCGACGGCCCTGTCCATCGCCACTGCCTGGGGCTGGCTGCACCTCTTGCCGTGACCGCTCCTCGTGCACCTTCGGCTTCTCGTCGCGGAGCCTTGGCGACGAGAAGCCGAAGGCGCACGAGGAGCCGGGACTAGCGCCCCGTGACGCCGCGCAGGCGGTCCGACCGCCGGCGCAGGAGCTCGACCGTGGTCAAGAGCAGGATCGAGATCACCACAAGGATCGTGGCCACCGCCAGGATCGCCGGGCTGATCGCCTCGCGGATGCCGTTGAACATCTGGCGCGGGATCGTCTGCTGGTCGGGACCGGCGATGAAGAGCACCGCCACCACCTCGTCGAACGAGGTGACAAAGGCGAAGAGCGCCCCCGAGATCACCCCCGGCAGGATCAGCGGCATGATCACCTTGAAGAAGGTCGTCCGCGGATTGGCCCCCAGCGAATGCGCCGCGCGGATCAGCGACTGGTCGAATCCGCTCAGCGTCGCGGTGACCGTGATGATGACGAAGGGAATGCCAAGCACCGCATGCGCCATGATCACCCCGAGATGCGAGTTCGCAAGGCAGCCCTTCTCGGACAGGAAGACCCCGAAGATCGCCCCCATCGCGCTGTCCGGCGCCACGCAGGCCTTGGCGAAGAAGAAGCTCATCCCGACGGCGATGATGATGATCGGCACGATCATCGGGCTGATGAGCAGCGCCATGATCAGCCGGCGATAGGGCATCTCGGGCCGCGACAGCCCCAGGGCGGCGATTGTGCCCAGCACCGTCGCCAGGATCGTCGCCCAGAGCCCGACCCAGAAGCTGTTCTTTGCCGCCTGCACCCAGGTCGCGCGCTCCCACACTTCGGACCACCAGGCACCATCGCGCGGCGCATCGGGTGCCGGGTGGCCCAGGGTCAGCAGCGTGTCGTACCAGCGCAGGGACCAGCCCTCGGGGTCGAAGGCCAGCATCTTCGGGGTGAAGGTGAAATAGGGCTCGGCGTTGAACGAAAGCGGGATCACGATCAGGATCGGCGCGATCAGGAACAGGAACACCAGTCCGCAGATCACGAGGTATGTGTAGTACCAGATCCGTTCCAGCGGCGAGGCATAGGTGGGCAGTGCCATGATGGTCTCCTCAGCCGAACTTCAGCCGGTCGATGCCGATCAGCCGGTCGTACAGCCAGTACAGAAGCAGGATCGACGCCAGCAGCATCCCCGCGATGGCAGCGGCCAGCGACCAGTTCGACTTGGACATGTGGAATGCGATCAGGTTCGAGATCAGCTGCCCGTCCGCGCCGCCGACAAGGGCCGGGGTGATGTAGTAGCCCACCGCCAGGATGAAGACGAGAAGCGACCCCGCCGCGATCCCCGGCAGCGTCTGCGGCAGATAGACCCGGCGGAAGGTGGTCCAGCTGGTCGCGCCCAAGCTGCGCGCGGCGCGGGCGTAAGACGGCGGGATCACCCGCATCACGGAATAGAGCGGCAGGATCATGAACGGCAACAACACATGCGTCATCGCGACGATGGTGCCGGTCATGTTGTACATCATTGTCAGCCGCCCATCGTCGGTGATCAGGCCGATGCCGACCAGAAGGTCGTTGACGATGCCCTGTTCCTGCAACAGCGCGATCCATGATGTTGTCCGCACCAGAAGCGAGGTCCAGAACGGCAACAGCACCATGATCATCAGAAGCGAAGACTTCGCCATCGGCAAGGTTGCCAGAAGATGCGCCACCGGAAAGGCCAGAAACAGGCACAGGACGGTGATGATCCCCGAGATCAGGAAGGTCTTGAAGAACAGGTAAAGGTAGATGCGTTCGTTGTCCTCGCCCCTGGCCCAGCCGTCGTCGTTCAGCTTCATGTCCGAGGCGACCTTGTAGAACTCGGCGGTGTAGACATGGGACGCCGAGGCCATGCCGCGCCACAGCGCCGGTTTGGCCCAGTCCGGGTCGACGGACACGAGCGACTGCTTGAACGGCGGGGCCAGGTCCTTCGCCTCGCGCGCGCCCTTTTTGAACATGCTGATCGTGCCGGGGACGGAATAGTTGATGCGGGTGCCCGCAACACCGGTGGTCTTTTCCACCTGCATCCGGGCCAGGTCCTGCACAAGGGCGGCATAAGCCTCTTCCGGCGGGTTGGCCGGGTCGAAATCGGGATTGGCCTCGAACCACGCCACCAGCGTCGGGGCGGACGACACGAAGCCATCATGTTCGAAGGACCGCTTCAGCATGTAGCCGATGGGAATGAGGAAGGTCAGCACCACGAAAAGCAGCAGCGGCAGCACCAGAAAGAAGGCGCGGCGCTTGGCGCGGGCCTGGGCGGCCTGCAACGCGGCCTTCAGCGGGCGGCCATCCGCGGTGGTCAGAAGTTCGGTAGTCGCCTCGGCCATGCCGTCCTCCCAAATGTGGCCGGGCGCGACAGGCGCGCCCGGCCGGGTCTTGATTACTGGGCGAGCCAGGCCTGGAAGCGCTCGTTCAGTTCCGCGTCATGGTCGACCCAGAAGTCGGACGAGGTCAGCAGCGCGTTGGTCAGGTTCGCCGGGCTCGTCGGCAGGTGCGGACCCATCTCGGTCTTGCCGTCGCCGGCATAGACGATCGGCTCCAGGTTGGCCGACTTGCGCGGCGGTCCGTAGGAGATGTGCGCCGCCTGGGCGCGCAGGCCTTCGGTGGACGTGGCGTACTTGATGAAGTCCATCGCCAGGTCCTTGTTCGGCGCGCCCTTCGGCACGACGTAGCTTTCGTTTTCGTAGATCTGGCCATCCCAGACGATCTGGAACGGTTTGCCCTCGCCCACGGCGGCGGCGAAGATCCGGCCGTTGTAGGCGGTGGTCATCGCAACTTCGCCGTCAGCCAGAAGCTGCGGAGCCTGCGCACCGGCTTCCCACCAGACGACTTCCGATTTGATGGTGTCGAGCTTGGCAAACGCGCGGTCCACGCCTTCGGGGGTATTCAGCACGTCGTAGACTTCGGCCGCCGGCACTCCGTCGCCCATCAGCGCGAATTCCAGAACGGCCTTCGCGCCCTTCTTCAGGCCGCGCTTGCCGGGGAACTTCTCCAGGTCGAAGAAGTCGGCGGCGGTCGTCGGGCCTTCCGGGAACTTGGTGGTATCGTAGGCAAAGACGTTCGACCAGATGTCGGTCGAGACGGCGCATTCGGTGACCGCACCGGGGAAGAAGTCTTCGGCGGCCGGGGTGCCGTCAGCACCGGCGGGCAGCGAGGCGGCGTCGATCGGCTCCAGCAGGCCTTCGTCGCACAGACGGATCGCGTCGGCATATTCGACCGAGGCGACGTCGACGGTGACGTTTCCGGCTTCGACCATGGCCTTGATCGCCGGGGCCGGGTTGTCGCTGTCGACCATGATGGCGGCATTGCCGGTGGAGGCCGACCAGGGCTTCACATGGCCTTCGGTCTGGGCCGCGCCATAGGCACCGCCCCAGGACATGACCGTCAGGTCGGCATGCGCCGCGCTGGTAAAGCCGACCAGAGCGGTCGTCAGGATGAGGGTCTTCTTCATTCGTAAGCTCCCTAGGTTGGTTGTCAGTATTGTTGCTCTTATCCGGCAAGCCGGCCCAAAGGCCGGTCAGCCGGCATCAGGGGTCGAGCGCGCGGGCGTCCTGCGGATGCCAGCCCACCTTGATCTTCTGGCCGGGGGAGAGCCTGGTCTGCCCCAGCGTGTTGCGCATCTTCATCACGAAGTCGTCCGAGCCCGCGACCTTCAGGACCGCGCGCAGGATGTCGCCCATGTAGATGATCTCGACCACCTCGGCGTCGATCGTGTGGGCCCCGGGCGGCATCATCTCGGGCTTGAACTCCACCCGCTCGGGGCGAATCGAGACCAGCGTCTTGCCGCCCTTTTCCTTGGCGTTGACCGCGGTGGCGTCGATCAGCTCCCCGGTGGTCAGGCGGACCAGCGCCTTGTCGCCGGTCAGTTCCTCGATGGTGCCGGGCAGCTTGTTGTTTTCGCCGATGAACTGGGCGACGAAGCTGTTCTCGGGGCGTTCGTAAAGGTCCGCCGGGGGGGCAAGCTGCTGGATGCGGCCGTCGTTGAAGACGGCGACGCGGTCCGACATGGTCAGCGCCTCGCCCTGGTCATGGGTGACGTAGACCACGGTGATGCCAAGCGATTCATGCAGGTGCTTGATCTCGAACTGCATGTGTTCGCGCAGCTGCTTGTCCAAGGCGCCAAGGGGTTCGTCCATCAGCACGAGCTTGGGGTCGAAGACCAGCGCCCGGGCCAGAGCGATGCGCTGCTGCTGGCCGCCCGACAACTGCGCGGGCCGCCGGTTGGCGAAGGCCCCCATCTGCACCATGTCGAGCGCGCGCTTGATCTTGGCCTCGCGCTCGGACTTGCCCATGCCGCGCACTTCCAGCGGGAAGGCCAGGTTCTCGCCCACCGTCATGTGCGGGAAGAGGGCGTAGTTCTGGAACACCATCCCGATGCCGCGCTTGTGCGGCGGGACCTGGTTGATGTTCACGCCATCCAGCTTGATCTCGCCGCTGGTGGCGGTCTCGAACCCGGCAAGCATCATCAGGCAGGTCGTCTTGCCCGAGCCCGAAGGCCCCAGCATCGTCAGGAATTCGCCCTTACCGATCGTAAGGTTCAGATCCTTCACGACCAGACTCACGCCATCATAGCTTTTCTGGACGTGCTCGAACGCGACGAACGCGTCGTTGCGGGGCTCTAGCGTCACCCGTGTCTCCCTGATGTCATGGGCGCTTGGCGCCTTCTGTTGGGACCTGACTAAAGCGAAACGCCTGCGCTAATGCAATGCAGAATTCGCCCTCGCGCCGGTCTTTGCTTAACTGCGGGAAATCTGGTCAGAAAAGCTTCCCCGAGCTGATCTTTTGACCTTTCGATCCGCCCGGAACGGGCAGAAAACCGACGGGTTCGGTGCGCAAGGCGCCATGGTCGCGACTCTCGCGCGCCCTGGGCGCCTTGGGCGCCGGCCGGGGACGGCCCGAAACGCGAAGGGCGCGGAGGTTGCCCCCCGCGCCCTGCGACTTGTCCGACTCGACCCTGGTGCGGATGAAAAGACTCGAACTTTCACTCCGGTTAAGGAACAGCGACCTCAACGCTGCGCGTCTACCAATTCCGCCACATCCGCACGGGGTCGGGTCCTGGACGCCCGCTATCTAGCGGCAGTCGCGCGGGAAGGAAAGGGGGATTTTCACCTCGGCGCGCGGACCCTCGCACCTTGGGCCGCGGCAGGCTATAGAACGCGGACCGCAGCCCGAACGCACAGGCGCATCATGGTGGAATGGACCCATATTCCGGGGCTTGCCCCCTACCCCGAGACGCTGGCCGCCATGGAGGCCCGCGCCGAAGCCATCGCGCGCGGCGAGGCCGGCGAGGCGATCTGGCTTCTGGAGCATCCGCCGCTTTACACGGCCGGCACCTCGGCCCGGCCGGCCGATCTGGTCGATCCCGACCGCTTCCCGGTCTACCCGGTCGGGCGCGGCGGGCAGTACACCTACCACGGCCCGGGGCAGCGGGTGATCTACACCATGCTGGACGTCAAGGCGCGCGGCGGCGATGTCCGCTGCTTCGTGCGGGAACTGGAGCGCTGGGTCATCGACACTCTGGCCGAGTTCAACGTGACCGGAGAGATTCGCCAGGGCCGCGTCGGCGTCTGGGTCACCCGGCCGGACCGGACCGGCCCTGACGGCGCGCCGGCCGAGGACAAGATCGCCGCCATCGGCATCAAGATCCGCCGCTGGGTCAGCTTCCACGGCATCGCCATCAACGTCGAGCCCGATCTGTCGCATTTCGGCGGAATCGTCCCCTGCGGCATTCGCGATCACGGGGTCACCAGCCTTGTGGATCTTGGGCTGCCGGTAAGCCTCTCGGACCTCGACGCAGCACTGATGGCCACCTTTCCGCGCCGCTTCCAGGGACGTTGCGCAGCGTAAGGCAGTGGCATAGCAGCAGGATGCTATTGCATATCAAGCCCCTCCACCCCCATGTTGCCAGCACGGAACAGCGCCTGTGCGCCCCGCAACCATGAGGACACCATGACGAAGTTCATCCTTCTTGCCCTGACCGCCGCTACGCTGGCGGCACCCGCCTTTGCGGGCGACCCGGAAGCGGGCGAGGATGCGTTCAAGAAGTGCAAGGCCTGCCACTCGATCGTCGCACCCGACGGAACCGAGATCCAGAAGGGCGGCCGTACCGGGCCGAACCTTTACGGCATCATCGGCCGGGGCGTGGCGGCGGACCCGGACTTCTCGTACGGCGACTCGATTGCTGCCCTGGGTGCGACCGGCGCGGTCTGGGACGAGGCGAGCCTGGCGGCCTACACCGCCAACCCCGCCGAATACCTGAAGACCGCGCTTGGCGACGATGCGGCCAAGTCGAAGATGTCCTTCAAGCTGGCTTCGGGCGGCGAGGACATCGCGGCCTACCTGGCTTCGGTCGCGCAGTAATCCCGGACGACCGGCCAGCGCGGGCGGCGCCCCGGGGCGCTTGTCCCGGCTTCGACACCTCCCACCCAAGGGCGCGGCCGATCCGGCCGCGCCCTTTCGCTTTTCGCCGCGATTTCTGTCCCCTGCGGCAAAGTCATGCATTGCGAGCCGCCCTCAGCGGGGCTAAAGACGAACGACAAGGGAACCGGCGGGCGCAAAGCTCGTGAACGGGCATGACGAGAACGACCAAAGCGGAGGACGCCAATGGCGGACGCAGCCATCCACGGCCATGACGAACATCACCGACCCGGGTTCTTCACCCGCTGGTTCATGTCGACCAACCACAAGGACATCGGGATCCTGTATCTGTTTGTCGGCGGTCTCGTCGGCCTGATCGCGGTCATGTTCACCGTCTACATGCGGCTGGAACTGATGCATCCCGGCGTGCAGTACATGTGCCAGGAAGGCGCACGTCTCGTCGCCGATGCCGCGGCCACCTGCACCCCGAACGGGCATCTCTGGAACGTCCTGATCACCTATCACGGCGTCCTGATGATGTTCTTCGTCGTGATTCCCGCGCTGTTCGGCGGCTTCGGCAACTACTTCATGCCGCTGCAGATCGGCGCGCCGGACATGGCCTTCCCGCGGATGAACAACCTGTCGTTCTGGCTTTACGTCGCCGGCACCTCGCTGGGCGTCGCCTCGATGTTCGCGCCCAGCAGCGGCGGCGACCTCGGGACCGGCTTCGGCGGCGGCTGGGTGCTGTACCCGCCGCTCTCGACCACGGCGGAAGGCGGCTATGCGATGGACCTCGCGATCTTCGCGGTCCACCTGTCGGGCGCCTCGTCGATCCTGGGCGCGATCAACATGATCACGACCTTCCTCAACATGCGCGCCCCGGGCATGACGCTGCACAAGGTGCCGCTCTTCGGCTGGTCGATCTTCGTGACTGCCTGGCTGATCCTGCTGGCCCTGCCGGTCCTGGCCGGCGCCATCACCATGCTGCTGACCGACCGCAATTTCGACACCACCTTCTTCACGCCCTCGGGCGGCGGTGACCCGGTGCTTTACCAGCACATCCTGTGGTTCTTCGGCCACCCGGAAGTCTACATCATCATCATCCCGGCCTTCGGGATCATCTCCCAGGTCATCTCGACCTTCAGCCGCAAACCGATCTTTGGCTACCTGCCGATGGTCTACGCGATGGTGGCGATCGGCGTCCTTGGCTTCGTCGTCTGGGCGCACCACATGTACACTGCGGGCATGTCGCTGACCCAGCAGTCCTACTTCATGCTGGCGACGATGGTCATCGCGGTGCCGACTGGGGTGAAGATCTTCTCGTGGATCGCGACGATCTGGGGCGGCTCGGTCGAGTTCAAGACCCCGATGCTCTGGGCCTTCGGCTTCCTCTTCCTCTTCACCGTCGGCGGCGTCACGGGCATCGTCCTGAGCCAGGCGCCGGTGGACCGGGCCTACCATGACACCTACTATGTCGTGGCACACTTCCACTACGTGATGTCGCTCGGTGCCGTGTTCGGGATCTTCGCCGGGATCTATTTCTGGATCGGCAAGATGTCGGGCCGCCAGTACCCGGAATGGGCGGGCAAGCTGCACTTCTGGATGATGTTCATCGGCTCGAACCTCACCTTCTTCCCGCAGCACTTCCTGGGCCGCCAGGGCATGCCGCGCCGCTACATCGACTACCCGGAGGCCTTCGCCTACTGGAACTGGTTCTCGTCGGTTGGTGCCTTCATCTCGTTCGCCTCCTTCGTGTTCTTCATCGGGATCGTGTTCTACACCCTGATGTGGGGACGCCGCGTGACCGAGAACAACTACTGGAACGAATACGCCGACACCCTGGAATGGACCCTGCCCTCGCCGCCGCCCGAGCATACGTTCGAGCAGCTGCCGAAGCAGTCCGACTGGGACAAGAGCCACGCGCACTAGGCGCCTGACGTGAACCAAGGGCCCCGGGCGCAATACCCCGGGGCCTTTTTCATTTTCCCGCCGGTAGGTCCGCCATGCGTGTCGTTGTCTTCGTCCTTGTCCTGATGGCGCTGAGCCTGGTCGGATATGTCGGCATCGCCAGCTACTTTCTGGCCCATGCCACGGCGAACCTGCTGAAGGTCGGCCCGATCGCGGCGATGCTGGCCACTGCCGAACCTCCGACCGACCCGCTGGCGCTTGGCTATCGCGGCGACCCGATGACCGCGCTGTCGCTGCCTTTCCAGACCCTGCAGCTGCAGACCCCGCTGGGCGAGGCCGAAGCCTGGCTGGTGCCCGCTGCCGGGCCTGAAGCCGGCCGTGCGATCTATGTCCACGGCATCGCCGGCGCGCGCGAGGATGGCTACCGCGCGCTCTCGATCCTGCACGAGGCCGGCTGGTCGGTTCTGCTGACAAGCTACCGCAACGACGCCGGCGCGCCGCCGGCCCCGGACGGAAGCTACGGTTTTGGCCTGACCGAATGGCCCGACCTTGAGGCCGCCGTCACCGCCATGGCGCCAGGCGCGGATGACAAGGTCCTGATCGTCGCCGAATCGATGGGCGGCGCCATCACGGGCCAGTTCCTGTTGCAAAGCCCAGCTGCCGCGAAGGTGCAGGCGGTGGCGCTGGACAGCCCCGGCCTCAGCTTCAGCGCCGTGGTCGACCATCTTGCGGCCCAGGGCCAGAAACCCCTGCCCGGCGTGATCGCCTGGGCGGCCCGGCAGATCCTGCCGTTCAAGACGTCGCTGCCCCTGACCAAGGCCGAGGTAGCCGACAGCTACGCCGCCTTCCCCGGCCCGCTCTTCATCGCCCATGGCAGCGGCGACCGCATCGTCCCCATCGGCCCCTCGCAGGCCCTGGCCGAGCGTCGCACCGCCCCGACCGTTGCCCGCTGGACCGACGCCGACCATCTGGGCTCTTACGCCCATGACCCCGAGGCCTATCGCGCGGCGTTCCGCGATTTCCTCAGCCGGATCGGCGGGTAGGCCTGGCGACCGTTCGGGGAGCCCGTCGCGGGACAAGCTGCCGCAAGCCAGGCCCCTTCCCTTTCGCCGGCAGTCGCCTAGAAAGGAGCCATGCCCTACGAATGGCTTCCGTCCGAACGCGGCGAGGACCGCCTGCATCTCTGGCCGCACCGCTCGCTCCGACAGCGCGGCTTCGTCTGGTTCATCGGGGCGACCGCCGCGCTGATCGCCCTGCCGCTGATCGGCGTGCTGGGCAGCCCGGTCCTCTGGGCGATCCTGCCCTTCCTGCTGGCCACGATCTGGGCGATCTGGTTCGCGCTTCGCAAGAACGGCCGCGACCGCGACATCGTCGAGGATTTGCGCCTGTCGCCCGACCGCATCACCCTTGTCCGCCATGGCCCGCGGGGGCGCCGCCAGGACTGGGAGACGAATCCCTACTGGCTGCGCGTCACCCTGCATGAAACCGGCGGCCCGGTGCCGAACTATCTGACGCTGAAGGGCGACGGTCGCGAGGTCGAGCTTGGCGCCTTCCTGTCCGAGGCCGAGCGCATCGCGCTGCGGGGCGAGTTGCAGTCCCGCCTGCGCTTGTTGCGCTGAGGCCCTCGCTGGCACGGGCCACGCGGGCCGAGAGCGGCGCAAGCCATGGCCTCGCGCAAGCGAGGCGGCCCTAGCTCAGCAAGGCGCAGCCGTAGGTCTTTTCCAGATGCGTCGTGATCGATCCGGCCCAGGCGTCGGTCTTGCGGGTCATTTCCAGCGCCGTGCCCAACGTCGGCGCGCCCGTTTCGATGTCCTGCATCATCTCGGCCACGAAGACATTGGCGAACTTCTCGGTGTTCTCCTCGAAGGCCGCCTGCGCCTTTTCGGCCTGCTTGCGCGGAGACTCGCCGGCCGGGCCGGGCTTGCAGGCATAGACATAGGTCTCGCCGGTGCTGGCCACGACCTCGACGC
>Ga0209278_1001590_pt1 | contig 13590 bp, 13 predicted proteins | sample JI81BgreenDNA_FD_187504 | JGI IMG/M metagenome (GOLD analysis project Ga0209278, IMG submission 187504) | Wastewater effluent complex algal communities from Wisconsin, to seasonally profile nutrient transformation and Carbon sequestration -... | ecosystem: Engineered > WWTP > Effluent > Algae... | reverse complement strand
ATTGACCAGAAAGCTCCGATGCACCCGGATGAACCCCACCGGTGTCAGCCTCTCCTCCGCTTCCGAGATAGACCACGGGCAGAACAGACGCTCCGTCCCCCGCAACAGCAGCGTGTAATGCCCCTCCGCCCGCACCGCCGAAATCGCCATAGGGTCGAGGAACAGCGTCCGCCCCTCCTTCTCATGCGGCACGCGCAGGGTCTCGGCCCGCCGCGCCGTCGCCGCCAACGGCTCCACGACGGGACGTGCAACCACCTCCGCCTCGGGCACAGTGGCCGGCACGGCCTCCCGCACCGGCAGCGACGCCAGCACCTCCTCCGCCGACGGGCCAAAGGTGATCCCCGTCAAAAGGAACGCGGCCGAGATCAGGAACGCCGCCAGCGTGACCACAATTCCCAGCGTCCCGTTCCCCAGCACCGGACCCACCACCGCAGCCCCGGCCTCCGGCAGGAACCCCGTCCCGGCCATGGCGATGAAATGCACCATGACCACCGCGACGCCGAACCCCACCGTCCCCCAAAGGATGTTCCGCCGTCCCCGCTCGGAATAGGCCACCCGTACCGCAAGCACTGGAAGGACAACCGCCGCCAGCAACGCGCCCCCCACGCCCAAGGGCGTATAGACCGGGCGGCACAACTCCATTCCCGACATCCCGATGTAATGCATCACCGCGATGCCCAGCCCCATGATCACCCCTGCCAGCGTCACGCTGCGCGACGTCCTCGGCCGGAAATGCAGGATCAGCAGCGCCAGTCCCGTCATCAGGATCGCCGCCAGCGCCGACACCAGCGTCGTCAGCGCGTCATAGAAATAGAAGATCGGCAGTTGCAGCCCCAGCATAGCCACGAAATGCATCGACCAGATGCCCCCGCCCAGCGCCACCGCCGCCATCGACACCGCAACCTTGCGCTGCGTCACCGACAGCCGCGACACCCCCCGCGTCAACGACAGGCCGGTGAACCCCGCCATCAAAGCAATGGCGAAAGAGGCCAGCACCAACCGCCAGTCATGGCCGTATTCCAGCACCCGACAGCCTCCCCGCCTTCGGACCGCGCCGAAACTCTACAGAAGCCCGCGCCAAATCCAAGGCGCAACCGCAGGCTCAGGCTGGCAAGGCCTCCCGCCCGATCCGCTCCGCCGCCCGCAGGGCCAGCGCCGCCACCGTCAAGGACGGATTGACCGCAGCCGAGGTCGGCAGGACAGAGGCATCGACGATGTAAAGATTGTCCAGATCATGCGCCTTCAACCCCGGATCGACAACCGATGTCGCGGGGTCCGCCCCCATCCGCGCCGTCCCGCATTGATGGCTGGGCTTCGACTTGGGAAACCCCTTCGACAGCACGATGGGCCACCCCGCCCGCCGCATCGCCCGCTTCAACTTCGCCACCAGCAGGTCATGCGCCGCCACATTGGTCCGGCGCCAATCCAGCACCACCTGCCCATCCTTCCACATCACGCGCGACGCAGGGTCCGGCAGATCCTCCGACATGGCCATGATATGGATCGAATGCTCCGCCACATGCCGCGCCAGCCACAGGGGCAACCCTGCTTCCCCCGCAAGGATCGGCCCCGTGATCCGTCCCAGCATCTGCACGTTGCCCAAAGGCTCTCCCCCCAGCCCGCCCGTCAGATACCAGTCGTTGAACTGGATCGTCTTCTCATAGACCGTCCGGTTCCGCCGGAACGGGTTCCACGCCACCATCCCCGTCAGGTTGTGGTTCATGAAATTCCGCCCCACCTGATCCGATCGGTTCGCCAGCCCCTCCGGATGCTCCGCACTGGCCGAGGCCAAAAGCAGCGCCGCCGACATCACTGCCCCCGCGCAAAGGCAGACCACCGGCGCCCGCATCACCTCGCGCCGTCCGGCCCGCTCCACCTCCACCCCGGTCACCCGCCGCCCCTCGGCCAACAGGCGCACCACCCGCGCCCCTGTCACCAGCGACACGTTCGGATGCCGCAACGCCTCGGCCAGCGCGCAATTCTCCGCATCGGACTTCGCGCCCGTGGTGTCGGGGAAGGCGTCCCATGTCGTTGCCCCCCGCGCCAGCCACGCCTGCAGATCGACACCCAGAGGCAGCGACGACACATGCAGACCCTGCGCCCCGAAAGCCCGCCGCAGCGCGGCTACATCCGGCTCATCCGGCACGGGTGCAAAGGGATAGGGCGCAGACCGCCACGGCTCCGTCGGATCGCCCGCTGCATCGCCCCGCACACGGTAAAGCGTCTCGGCCCGGCTGTAGAACGGCTCCAACTCGGCGTAACCGATGGGCCACCCCGGCGTCACCCCGCCCATATGGCGCAACGGCGCGAAATCCGCCTCGCGATAGCGCAGCAGAACCGCGCCGTAGAACTTGGTATTCCCGCCCACAAAGGCATAGTTGCCGGGGTTGAAGGCCCGCCCCTCGGCATCCAGCCACATCTCCTTGGGCCGGAAATGCCCCCGCTGGAAGATCGCCGCCGGATCACGCGCCTCCGCGCAATCCTCCAGCCGCTCCCCCCGCTCCAGAATGACGATCCTCCGCCCGCTCGGCGCAAGCCCCGCCGCAAGCGTCGCGCCCCCCATGCCCGAACCGATGATCAGGATATCGGGCCCCATGCCCCGCGCCCTCCGCTTGCAGGCCCCGGAAACCCAAGCCCGACCAGCACGTTAGCCAGCCCGCCCGCGAAAGGAAACCCGCTCCTCAACTCAGGTAGTGGTTCACCGGCCGCAAGGCGGGCGGGGCCTCCTGCCCCAGATGCGGTGCAAGGCTGATCTCTGCCGCACGGCACATGGCATCCATCGCGATGCCATTCTGGCTTGCCGCAAAGGGATGGCTCAACTCCTCGGTCACCTCGGCCAGCCCAAGGAACATGCAACCCACCACCGCCACGAAAAGCGGCGTGGCCCATCCCGTCGCATCCGTCAGGGCAAAGGGCAGCAGCAGGCAATAAAGATAAGTCGTCCGATAGATCAGCAACGAGTAGACGAAGGGCAGAGGGCTGTTCGCGATCCGCTCGCACCCCGCCTGCTGCATCGCGATGGACGCCAGCCGCTGCGTCAGCGCCCGCGCCCCGAACCCGTCGATGCCGCCGCCGCGATGTGCCTCGGCCACCATCTCCCCCATCCGGTCCAGCACCGCGCAGGGCGGATGCGCGGCCGCCGCGAGCGCCCCCACCTCTGGGCGAGGCGCGTCCGCGACAGGCAGGCCCCGCAGGTTGATGCGATGCGCATGGATGAAATCCAGCGCCCCTTCCAGCAACGACCGCCGCACGTCCGGCGCAGCGACAAAAACCTCAGTCTCCCGCGCAAGGCTGCGCAGATCGGCCAGCAATCCGCCCCACAGCCTGCGCGCCTCCCACCAGCGGTCATAGGCGGCATTGTTGCGGAACCCCAGAAACAGCGACAACCCGATCCCGAACACCGCAAAGGCCGATCCGTTCAGCCGCGGCACCTCCCCCGTCACCCGGTCCAGCCCGACCGCCATCGCCGCAAAGGCCGCAAGCACCAGAACCGGTGCAGCAATCCGCGACACGATCGACCCGCGCAGCGCCGTAAGCAGGTCCCAAAGATCCGGTCTTACCCTCACGATCATCACGCATCCTCCGCATCGGCGGGCCAAACGCCCGTCAGCCAGTCCTCCCCCGCCCTGGTCCGCCTGTCACGCGCATTCCCGCCACCGGGGCGAGGACTCCGCGCCCTGCCGCCTTCCCGCTCAGCCGGTCACTGCACCGCCGCTATCCGCGCCACAAGGCGCAGCGCATGCGAAGGTTCCTGCGCCATCCCCGGCAAGACCGGATCATAGGCCGCCCGGATCACCGCCGCGATCTCCGGGCGCAGCATAACGACCCCCTCCTTCCCCGCCGCCAGCGGCGCCTGATCGGCAAAGGCCCGGTCCGACCACAGAAGGATGACCTGCACCGCCTGGCTCAGCGCCAGCGTCTCCACCGGCACCGCCGCCAGATGATCGTCCATCCGGATGAAGACGAAAGCCGCCCGGATCGCACCCGCCTCGTCAAAGCGGAAGATGCGATACTGGTTCGCCTCCGCCGCCTCCAGCCGCGCGCAAAGATCACGCAACCCCGTCACCAGCCGGTCGAGGTTGGGCACCTCCGGCAATTCCGCCCAGTCGCGGAAAAAGAAGATCATCAGATTCGCGCCGAGTTCCGGGTCCGTCTCGGCCATGCGATGCCCCGCCAGCGCGACCACCGCCTCCACCGCACCCTTCACCACCGAAAGCGTGGCATCCTCCACCCCAAACACCACCGGCACGATGGGCCGCCCCCAGCGCGCGCAAAGATAACGCCCGTCCGCCCGCGTGAACAATGCCTGAACCCGCTCCGCTTCCATGCCCGCCCCCTCTGCGTCCCTGCCGCGCCCATACAGCCTCCCCGCCATCACCTCAACCGCAGGAAAAGGGCCCGGCCCTGCCGGGGGCAGGACGCAGGCCCTTCCCTCCGTCAAAGTCCCAGATGCTGCACCACCGCCGCAATGACTGCCCGATGGATCGCCGCACGAACCGCCCCCACCGGATCGGTGCAGACCGGATCATCCCCCTCCGCCTCCAGAATGGCCGCCCCCTTCTCCGTGCAGAGCGGCAGGACCGAGAAATGATAGGCCGGGGCCACCTCCGCCACCCGCGCCTGCGGCACCAGCGCCGCGAAGCCGCTCCCCCCGGCCGAGATGTCGGTGCTGTCCAGCCGGTCCACCCCCGCCCCCAACTGGATCAGCAGCGCAGGCACGGCCAGCCCCGCCACATCCGCCGCCTCCAGCCCCCATGTCAGCCCCGGATCGATCGCAACGACCGCATCCACCCGCGCATCCGCCAGATCGGCATCCCAGGCCCCCGCCTCCAGCAGCCCCAGATCACCCCCCTGCGCCACGATGTCCCGGCAATGCCCCGTCGGCGCCGTGGCGCAAAGCGCCCGATACCCGGCAAGGTTCCCCCGCACCCCCGCCAGAGTCAGCGCCGTCCAGCCGCCATAGGAAAACCCCGCCGCCGCGATCCGTGTCTCATCCACCATCGGCCCCAGCACCGGATCGGCCAGCACATGATCCAGCGCAAGCCGCAGATCCTCCGCCCGCGTCCAGTGCCGCAACCCCGCCTGCATGTCGAAATCGAAAACCGTGCTTTCCGGATGATTCACCGCCACCACAACCGCCCCCCGCTCCGCTAGCGCCACCGCCAACCAGCCGAGCGATCGGTAATGCCCCCCCAGCCCATGCGACAGCAGGATCAGCGGATGACGCCCCGCCACCGCCTCCGCCTCGGGTGCCACAGTCACAGGCCGGAACACGGGGTTCCCCCCAAAGGACGCGGTCGCGCTGCCCTGCACCGCCGGATACCAGAGGGCGAACTCCATTTCCCGCCCATGATGCGGCGCAGGGATCGTGCCCTCCTGCATTCCCGCTACATGCCCCGCCCCCTCGGCGCACAGCACGGCAGGCATCAGCGAAAGGCACAGGCCTAGGATCAGGGTCTTCATAGGGTTTCTCCATCGGAAGGAAGGGTTTGCGAATGCCGCCTCCGTGCCACCGCCCCCCCTCTTCCGCGCCCTGAAACCGGTTCGAGGTTGTGCAAAACCGGTTCGAGGACTACCGCTATCCCATGATCGCCCTGCCCCTGCCCCTCGTCCTGTCGCTGATCATGGGCTTCCTCGCTCTGCGCATGGTGCTGCGCGGCGGCACCGTGCCGGTCATCGCGGGCCTCCTCGCCCTGCTTGCCCTGCAGGCGCTCATCAACGCTCTCGCCCTGCACTACGGCCAGCCCACCGCCCGCTTCCTGCAACCCGTCACCGCCATGGCCATCCCCGCCCTCGCCTGGCTCGCCTGGAGCGCCGACGCCCTCGCCCGCCCCCTTCGGCCCCGCGACGCCCTCCATGCCGCGGGCCCGCTGGTGGCGCTCGCGCTGCGCTGGCAGGGCGGGCTCCTCCTCGAACTCCTTGTCCCCCTCACCTATGCAGCCTATGCGGCGGCCATCGCCACGGCGCTGCATCGCACAGGGCCCGACCTGCCGCGCAGCCGCCTTGGCCAGGGCGGCCATCCCCGCCTCCTCTGGGGCGGCATCGCCCTCGCCCTCGCCCTGTCTGCGCTCTCCGACTTCGGCATCGCGCTGGCCATCGCCGCGGGCAATCCCGCCCGTGTGCCCATGATCGTCGACATCGCGACCAGTGTCCTGCTTCTCGGCATCGGCAGTCTCGCGCTGGCCGCCGAACGGCTCACCGCCCCGGCCGAAACCCCGGACAACCCGCCCCCGCCCACCGCGACCGAGGACGACCACACCCTCATGGCCCGCCTCGCCGACCTGCTGGAAACTCGGGCCCTGTGGCGTGATCCGGACCTGACGCTCGCAAAACTCGCCCGCCGCCTTCAGGTGCCCGCCAAACGCCTCTCCACGGCCGTCAATCGCACGACCGGTGACAACATCTCACGCCTGGTCAACAGCCACCGCATCCGCGCCGCCTGCGACGCGCTCGCCCGCGGCGCAACCGTCACACAGGCCATGCTTGAGGCAGGCATCCTGACCAAGTCCAACTTCAACCGAGAATTCCGCCGCATCACGGGTCAAACCCCGACCGAGTGGCAATCGACCCACCGGCACCTCTGATCTGCCCTTCGTCTCGGCCCCAATACCCTGCGGGGGTGAGGCGCGGCACGCGCCGAGGGGGCGCAAAGCCCCCTGATTTTTCGCAGAAAAATCGTCGCCGCGGCGCGGCCTACTGCCCCGCCATCACCTGCGCCACTGCCGGTGGAAGCCCTGCCGACGCATCCCCCCACAAGCGCGGACCACTGCCCTCTTCCCATAACGCCACGACAACCCGTCCATCCACCGAACTCACCGCAACTGCAGCGCGCACCGCGTCGCACATATGCGCCTGACAGCCGCGCCCGGCGACCCAGTCACCCTGCCGCGCCATCTCGGTGCCGATAGCCATCGCCGCCTGCACGCGCGACAGCGCCTCGCCCCCCATGAGATCGGTGAACACCCCGGCCCATTCCGGTGCCGTCACCAGCCCGTAAGGATGCTGCCCGACCCAACCCTCAGCCCCCATCTCGGGCGTCTTGCCCGTCGCCTCCATCCCCAGTTTCTGCTCGACGATCCGCCCCTTGCCGTCCCAGACAAAGGCACTCCGCCCCTGCCCGGGCGGTCCCGGCATCGTGACCGTCACCGTCTCGGCATCTGCGGCAATCTTGTAAAGGTCCGAACAGGTGCCGAAGGTCTCGGTCAGCCGCACTTTGCCCGGCGTCGTGTCCAGCCATGCGAACTCCGCCGGACAGAGCGACCCGCCCGACGACATCTGGACCAGCACCAGATTGCCCACCCTGTCCGCAAAGGATACGAACATCATCCCGTCAATCGGAAACGCCGTCCCCGCGATGCGCAGCATATGCTGCCCCTCGCCCTTGGTGATCGTGGCCGGACCCGATGCGCTGTCTATGGCCTGCTCTGCCCGACCCGCGCCAGCCAGCAGCCCGCCTATCGCCGCCGCGACGATCGCCACTCGCAATCCATGCATGATGTTCACCCCTCAAACAAATCCGCCTGCCCCGGCCCCTTCGGCGGCTCCAGCCCCAGATGCCGCCAGGCCTTCGCCGCCAGCATCCGGCCACGCGGCGTCCGCTGGATCAGCCCCTGCTGCAAGAGATAAGGCTCGATCACCTCCTCAATCGCATCCCGCGCCTCCGAGAGCGCCGCCGCGATGGTTTCCACCCCCACCGGGCCACCGCCATAATTCTCCGCCAGCAGCATCAGATACCGCCGGTCCGCCCCGTCCAGCCCCAGATGATCCACCCCCAACCGCGTCAGCGCGCGGTCGGCGATCTCACGCGTCAACCGCCCGTCGCCCTCCACCAGCACGAAATCCACCACCCGCCGCAGCAACCGACCCGCCACCCGGGGCGTCCCCCGCGCCCGCCGCGCGATCTCGCGCGTTCCCTCCGCCTCCGCCTGCACACCCAGAAGCCGCGCGCCCCGCCCCACGATCAGATCCAACTCATCCTCGGTATAGAACTGCAGCCGCGTCGGTATCCCGAACCGGTCGCGCAGCGGCGTCGTCAAAAGCCCCAGCCGCGTCGTCGCCCCGACCAGAGTGAAAGGCTGCAGATCAATCCGCACCGTCCGCGCCGCCGGCCCCTCGCCGATCACCAGATCCAGCGCGAAATCCTCCATCGCCGGGTACAGCACCTCCTCCACCACGGGCGACAGGCGGTGAATCTCGTCGATGAACAGCACATCCCGCGGCTCAAGGTTCGTCAGGATCGCCGCCAGATCGCCGGGCTTGGCCAGCACCGGGCCGGATGTCATGCGAAACCCCACCCCCAATTCCCGCGCCATGATCTGCGCCAGCGTCGTCTTGCCCAATCCCGGCGGCCCATGGAACAGCGTGTGATCCATCGCCTCGCCCCGCATCCGGGCGCTTTCGATGAAGACGCGCAGGTTCGCCCGCGCCTCCGCCTGCCCCACGAATTCCTCAAGCGCCTGCGGGCGCAGCGCACGGTCGGTATCTTCCGGCAGACGGTCAGGGCGAAGCGTGGGATCAGGGGTCATCATGGGCGGGAACATTCACAGAACGCCACCCCTTTGGCAAGCACCCTAACCGCCCCACGGACCCCGCGCCTCGACACCCACCTTGCCCCAGCGCTTCCCCTCCGCCGCCAACGCCTCAAGCGCGGCGATCCGGTTCGCCGTGGCCGGATGGGTGGAAAACAGCGCGTCCCGCTTATGCGCGTGCAAGGGGTTGATGATAAACATATGCGCTACCGCCGGGTTCCGCTCGGCCTGTTCGTTGTCGATCCCCTTGGCGAAGGCGTCGATCTTCCTCAACGCGGATGCCAGCCACATCGGATTGCCGCAGATCGCCGCCCCCGCCTTGTCCGCCTCATATTCCCGCGACCGCGAAATCGCCATCTGCACCAGACCCGCCGCCAAGGGCGCGAAGATCATCACCGCAATCGCCCCCAGAATGCCCCCCTGCCGCTCCCGGCCGAAGAACATCGCGAAATTTGCCAGCATCCCGATGGCCCCCGCAAAGGTCGCCGTCACCGTCATGATCAGAGTGTCGCGGTTCTGGATATGCGCCAACTCATGCGCCATCACCGCCGCCACTTCCTCCGCCGTCAACCGCCGCAAAAGCCCCGTCGTCGCCGCAACCGCCGCATTCTCGGGGTTGCGCCCCGTGGCAAAGGCATTGGGCTGGTCGCTTTCGATCACATAGACCTTCGGGCGCGGCATCCCCGCCCCATCGGCCAGCCGATGCACCATCCCCACAAAGTCCGGCGCGCTGGTCAGGTCAACCTCGCGCGCCCCGGTCATCCGCAGCACCGCCTTGTCGGCGTTCCAGTAGCCGAACAGGTTCATCCCCGCCGCAAAGACCAACGCCAGCACGGCCCCGCCCGCACCCCCGATCATCGCGCCGATCCCCATGAACAGCGCCGTCAGCGCCGCCATAAGGATGAATGTCTTGCCATACCCGCCCATGACCTGACCCTCCATGACCAAAGGTAAAGATGGTCAACGTCCGGCGCGCTGCAAGTCTTACTTCGGCGCAAGCAGCTTCAATGCCGCCCGGATCAGAGCCGCCGCATCCGCCTCCGGCATCTCCGCCGCAACCGTCGCCACCGCCTGCGCAGCATCCCCCGGCCCATAGCCAAGGTTCGCCAAGGCCGACAGCGCATCCGCACTCGCCGCCGCCCGCGCCTGCGCGGCCCCGTCCACCTTCGCGGCCTTCTTCGGCGCGGGCGCGAAGGGTTCGATCACCGCATCCGCCGCATCCGCCACGGCCGAAACCGACAGCTTCCCTCCCATCGCCATCAACCCCGGCGCCTTGGCCTTCAACTCCAATATCACCCGCTGCGCCAGCTTCGGCCCCACGCCGGGTGCCGCCTGCACCGCACGCGCATCACCAAGGGAAATCGCCCGCGCCACCCCCTCCGCGCCCAAAGCGCCAAGGATCGCCATCGACGCCTTCGCGCCCACCCCCTGCACGGTCATCAAAAGCTTGTGCCACTCCTTCTCCAGCATCGTCGGAAAGCCGAACAACTGAAGCAGGTCCTCCCGCACCAGCAGATCGGTATAAAGCGAAACCGCCTCCCCCACCCCCGGCAGGGCGGCCATCGTGCGCTCATTCACATGCACGATATAGCCCACCCCGCGCACGTCGATCAGCACCGTATCCGACCCGCGCCAGTCCAGCCGCCCAGAAATCTTGCCGATCATCCCGCAGCCCTCTTCAGCGCGGCCTGCAAGCGCCCCGCGCTCTGGCTGTGATGGGCATGGCAGATCGCCACCGCCAAGGCATCCGCCGCATCCGGCCCCGCCACCTTCACCCCCGGCAGATGCAGCTTCACCATGTGATCCACCTGCACCTTCGCCGCATGGCCCACGCCCACCACCGTTTTCTTCACCGCATTGGGCGCATATTCCCCGACCGTAAGCCCGAACTGCGCCGGCACCAGCAGCGCGATCCCCCGCGCCTGCCCCAGCTTCAGCGTCGCCACCGCGTCCTTGTTCACGAATGTATGCTCTACCGCCGCCGTATCCGGCTGCCACTGCCGCAGCACCTCGGTCAATTGCGCGTGCAGCGACAGAAGGCGCAGCGCCAGATCGCCCTCTCCCTCCTCGCCCGGGGCGGAATGGCAGATGCCGTTGGCGACATGGGTCAACCTTGCCCCCGCCACGTCGATCACCCCCCAGCCGAGGTTCCTCAGACCGGGGTCGATTCCCAAAACCCGCATCCCTGCCCCTTTTCTCATTGCTTGGGTCAGAATTAGCACGAAACGGGAACATCCGGCAAATGCCATTTCCCCTTGCAGAGTTTGTAAACGATTTGTTATGCAGATGCAGAAAGCGACGCTGCCCGTCGACAATCCGACGCCGCACTCGTCCGGAACCGCATCATCCAGCAAAAACAGGGCCAGACGGCCCTCTCTCGTCATGCGGCCATTGCAAGGGTGCTTTGCCATTGCAGCGCTGGTTGTGCAGTCGCAGCACGATTATATGGCTGTCGTGAAGCAAGGTTGCTTCCACCATGAGCAGTTTAAAAAGGATACCTCCCATGGCCGCCTATGAAACGACCCGCACGGCGCCGTTCGGCGCCATTTCGATCTTCCGCGCTGTCCAGTTCATCTCGAACGGCTTCATCGCCTTCTCGAACTGGAACGATGCCCGCGTCACCCGCAAGGCCCTTGCCAAGCTTTCTGATCGTGAGCTTGACGATATCGGCCTGTGCCGTGGCGACATCGAAATGATCGGTCGCTGAACCACAGCACCGTTCCGAAATGCCAGAGCCGTCGTCCGTGGGGGACGACGGCTCTTTGCATTTCCGGGTTGCCAGAGACCCCACAGGATCCCGGTCCATCCCGCCCTCAGCTGCGGCTGCGCTCCACCACGATCTTGATCGCGCCCGAAATCAGGTTGGTCAAAGGCTCCGACTGCATCAGGAAGGCCTGCATCGCATCGACCCCCCCGCGGGACTCGATCTGCGCCACGCGCGCATCATAGGCCTCGGCACCCATGTGGTAATGGATTGCGCCCTTCAGGCCAAAGCAGAAGCAGAACAGGAAAACGCCGATCCGAAAGACCGGTCGCCGCCGCACTGGCAACCTGCGGTAATAGGATCGGCCAAGCGTGCCCGGCGCCTCGAACCCATAGCCCATTGCATGCGTCCGCTCGATGCGGCCGACACGCGTGTAGAAGTCATCCAAATTCGGGTCGGACATGGTTTGCCCCTACATCTCGACCCCCACCGCAGAAATTATTATTCAGAAATCATGGCAAAATTGCGGCAAAACGGCCCCTTAGCCGCATTCCTGCCGCAAGTTCTAATAAACCTTTCGTATAAACCCGCCGTTTCGCGGGCCTAGACCAGTCCTTACGCGCGCCGCAGCACAAGCGTGGACCATTCGCCGATATCCTCGCGCGCCTCCAACGCGAATCCCTCCGCGACATAGGCCGCCGTCACCGCCTCGGCCTGCACGACCAGAAGGCCCGACAGGATGGCGCTTCCTCCTTTGCCCACATTCGCCGCCATGTCTGGCGCAAGTTCGATCAACGGCCCCTTCAGAATATTTGCAAAGACCAGATCGAAGGGCGCCGCCTCTGCCAGCCGCGCATGGCCGAACCCCGCCGCCTCAAGGCATTCCACGCGACCTTCCAGCCCGTTGATCCCGACATTGGCGACCGCAACCTCGACCGCCACCTCGTCGATATCCGACGCGATCACCAGCGCATCCGGCAGCACCGCCGCCGCCGCCATCGCCAGCACCGCCGTCCCGCAGCCGATATCCGCCACCTTCGCCGGACGGAATCCCGCTTCGAACAGCCGGTCGAACGCCCGCAGACAGCCCAGCGTCGTCCCGTGATGCCCCGTCCCGAAGGCCACCGTAGCCTCGATCTGCAACGCCACGCGCCCGGCCGGAACCTTGTCTGCATCATGGCTGCCATAGACAAAAAACCGCCCCGCCTCGACCGGGCTCAACTCCCGGCGCACCTTTGCAACCCAGTCGATCTCCGGCAATTCCGAGAGCGCGAAGGGCTTCGCCCCGAAGGCCAGCGCGATCACCTCCAGCATCACCATGTCTGGCTTTTCAAGGAAATAAGCCCCCACCTCCCACAGCCCGCTGTCATCCTCGATCTCGAAGACACCCACCCCCGTGGGTTCCGGGTCCATCCGCTCGATGGCATTGGCAAGTGCCACTGCGGCATCCTCGCCTTCCAGCGTGGTCAGGGCGGAATAGGTGGGCATGGGGGCGTCTCCTCGTGGATCACCCCCGATAAACTCTAATCCGGTGTCGGGCGCAACCGCATCAGCAGATAGCGGTTGCTGCGCCGGAAAGCCTCCGCCGTGCGGTCATCCCCCGTCAGCCGCCGCACCAAAGACTTCCGGCGCCGTTCCCCCATCAAGCGCCCAAGGATGCCCACCGCCAACCGCCGCAGCAGGGGCCGATGCCGCCGCAACTCCCGGTCCATCCCCGAAAGCCCCACGCCCAGCACGTTGAAGAAAGCCTGTTCCACATCGATCGAGGGCGCAACCTCGTCAGTCACGTCGATCTGCGCCTCCACAGCCAGCCCCTCCTTGGCGGCAGCCGCAAGGAAACTCTCCACCACATGCCCGCCACCCACCGTCCGATGCGGGTTCTTCAACCAATCCCCGTCCTGCCGCCGGAACACATCGCCAATCACGATCGCCCCGCCCGGTGCCAGCAGAGCCTTGGCCCGCGGCAGGCTCTGATCCAGCGGAATATACTGAAAACTCTCCGAGAACAGGCACAGGTCGAACGGCCCGGTGACCCGCGCCTCCTCGAACATCGCCTCATGCACCACGGCCTCGGGCGCATTGTCCCGGCAGCGCCCGGCCAGAAAGGCCGACGGCACCACGATCTCCACCCGATGCCCCATCGCGATCAGCCGCTTCGCCGTCTCGCCCGCGCCGCCGCCGATATCCAGTATCCGCAACCGGCCCTCCGGGAACAGCGACATCAGCCGTTGACTATAGGCCTCCTGCGCCGCCCCCAGATTGGCCGCGACAGGCTCCAGCCCCGCCCACAGCCCGTAATGCATATGCTCCTTGCCCGTCAGCCACTTGGCCAGCGCGCAGCCAGCCTCCAGCCCGACG
>Ga0209278_1001589_pt1 | contig 13605 bp, 15 predicted proteins | sample JI81BgreenDNA_FD_187504 | JGI IMG/M metagenome (GOLD analysis project Ga0209278, IMG submission 187504) | Wastewater effluent complex algal communities from Wisconsin, to seasonally profile nutrient transformation and Carbon sequestration -... | ecosystem: Engineered > WWTP > Effluent > Algae... | reverse complement strand
AGCGATGCCATTCATACGTTCTTTCCCGCTTATTTTCCAAAAATAGAAAAACTAGAACGAGATGCAGATGCAAGTCCTTATGCCAAAGTACTCGAATGGTTCTTTGCTGAAACCGGCTTTGAATTACTAGACGATGCTAGCGATGAGGAATATAAAAAACAACTGGATGCTATTGAACCACTAACGGAGTTGCTTGAAAAATACCAACCAGGTATTGCACCAGCCGATGTATATTTCTTCAAAGAGTTTGTGCTTTGGGGTTTAGTGGAATATGATAAATTGAGTAAAGATAGAGTAGATGTTGGCTATCAGTTTAAAGACTTGTATAGCAGTTACATCAATAAGTTGAAGTAATTAATAAATACAATAAAAATGCCCTTTGTTAGTTATTGCAACTAGCAAAGGGCATTTTATTTTAATGTAAGGTCAAACTAATTATTATTTCAATAAAGATTAAAATGATAATCAACCATTCTAGTCGAGCGCTTTCTCTAACATTAAGCACATCCGTGAAAAGTGTTAGATTGTCTTCTACAATTTGTAGTCGATAATCGAGGTCTTTAAAACGAGTGTTGATGTCAAAATTGGCTTTGAGGTTACGGTTCAAGAGGTTCAGTTCTTCGTTGTCCCAAACTAAATTGGGATCATCTAGTATGTAAAGATTGTCAATGATACTGTTCTTTACATTCAATACTCTTCCAATATATTTTAGTAAGTTGGCTTTGGAGATACTTAGTTTACCATACTTTTCAAGTTGAACAATATAGAGTTTGGACGAAGAGATAAGCTCGTTGGTTAGGTTTTCATAATAATCTAATGCTACCGATTGACCAATGTTGAGCATAATAATACGCATCATAGAAGAGTCAATTTTTGAAACACTCACAAAGTTGTTTTTCACAATAGCTTTTTCGTTATTGGGATTGATTTCGATGCGGTATTCTTCAGAAAGGCTTAAATCAATAACGGAAGTAGCATATTTTTTTATGAAACCGACCAATTCACTTTTGGCAACAGCGTCATAATTAGCAAAAACAATAACACCATAATCAAAAACGTAGAGAAAACGGTTGTTCTCGGATAGCGTATAAAACAATTCGGAAGTAGAACCCGAATGGACTTCGCTTTGAAAATCACTGCGGAACTTTTTGATGTTAATAGTCTCCGCCAACTGAATGGCTTCTATCTTAATCTCCATAGTATTTTTGGCTTTTTACAAATATAAGGAATATTAAGCTAGTAGGCGTTTACTAATTTTTATCAAATAGTATTATTTTGTCCATCCAGCAAAGCTCCGCTTTGAGAATAGTATAAAAAAAAACGCTCAAGTGAACTTGGCATCTAATTATTAGTGATGTTAATCCTTATTAGGTCAAGACTGGATTGACTTCGTCCATCCAGCAAAGCTCCGCTTTGAGAATAGTATAAAAAAGAAAAAACGCTCAAGTTAACTTGGCGTTTTTTCTTTTTTATACTATTCATTCGTGACCTCGACAGGATTCAAACCTGTAACCTTCTGAGCCGTAATCAGATGCGCTATTCAGTTGCGCCACGAGGCCTTTTTTGTGGGTGCAAATATAGAGAATATTGTTAATGCTGCAAATAAAATTAGATATAAAATTTCAAATTTTAAATATAAATTCAGCTAAACAAATTAACTTTCTCAATATCAATAACAATAGCAAGTTCAAAAATCAATCTCAAAAATCAACTTCAATTTGAAATTTCTAACTTCTGATTTCTAACTTCTAAATTCTATCTCCTAATCCAAAGCTCTAGAAGTAACATAATACCGCCAAGCAATAATAGCCAATTGCCATTTCTTAGCTTTAGAAACATCCAGTCCTTGCTTAGTGAAGCTAGGAAGAAGCAGTTTATTCAGTTTTGCGAGTAGTTTATACATGAGGCAAATATTGGGAAAGATTAGAGGATTGAAGGATTGAAAGATTGAAGTTGACTTTTGTTACAATTTGGCACAAAAAAAGCCACTAGATAGGTTAGTGGCTTCTCAATAGATTTTGTTACAGATGGTTATACTTTTTTAGTTTTCAAACTGGATTTGGTCTTTTCGATTTCCTTTTTGGTTTCTTGCAGTTCTTTCTTGGCTTTCTCTAATTCTTTTTTAGATTGTTCCAATTCTTTGTTGTCGCTTAAACCATTTTTCTCCAAAAGCTTGTTGATTTGCTCTTGCATTTTATCCATTTGCTTTTGTAAATCGTTTTGGTTGTTGAAGTTAAAGTCAGAGAAGATACTAATTTCATCATCTTCATTGGTGCTAAATTCTTCCTTGATTTTTTCTATTTCTTCTGGAGTGTAATCATCTCCACCTTCAATTACTTCGCCATTTTCGATAACTAATGGTTTTTTACCGTCTTTTTTGATGATGGATTTTTTAATGGAAGAAATTTTAGGTTTATTACCTGGTATAGTAAAGTCCAACGACGGAATGCTGTCGGTATCAAAATTGAAGTTGAATTGTTTGAACGCTTCGCCATTTCCAAAATCACTAAACGCCATTACATCTCCAAATGAATTGGATGGATTTCCAAAGCCAACTTCGTCGTCTTGTTTGTAGAATTTAATGGTTGCAATAGGTTTGTTGTTTTTGTAGCTCAATGAACCTTTGCTTCCGTTTTTATCTTCATAGGAAACATCGATTGCAGTAATCTCATTTTTGTCGTTACGTTTTACATTGGCATATTTAATCGTAACGCCATATTCTGCTAACGCTTTAATATCATCTTTCATTTCTTGTTCTGGCGTGGTTGCGTTCCAAGTCATGACTACATTTTCTTTGGACGGTTTTTTATCCCAAGTAAATGATTTACTGCTGGTTTGAGCAAAACTAAAAATAGAGGTAAACACTAAAGCTACGGCTAATTTCAATTTGTTTTTCATATGTTTAAATGTTTTAAATTATAGTATTAATTTGAATTCAAACTTAAAAAGTTGTCTTAATTTGAGAAATAGTGTTTGCAAAAATTTAACGTTTAGCTTATTTTTTAGCTTTAATTTTTTCTCTTTTTTCCATCATTTTGGCTTCTAGTTTTGCAGCATAGATTTCCATTTCTCTTTCAAATGCTACCATCTTTTTTTCAAAAGCTTCCATTTCTTTTTCAAAAGGTTGCATTTGTTCGTCAATATTAGCCATTTTTTCAGCATATGCCTCAATTTGTGGTTCTAGGGCTTCCATTTTCTTTTCAAACTCTTCTATTTGTTTCTCAAACTTCTTCCATTCTTTTTCATTGTTTAATGGTGTTCCACTTGGTGGAGTTGGAGCAGTTGGCATGTTTGGAAAAGTGCCTACATTTACCTTGATTATAGGTGCAACTGGCGGAACTGGAGCAACAGGTGGAACGGGAAAATCAGCATCATATTCGTAATTGTATGAATAAGCATAAGTTTCATCGCCGTTATCGCCTTCGCTGTTGTCGTCATTTTCTTCAGAACCTAAACGGTCCAATTGTACTAAACGAGAACTTGAACTTGTAGTGCTTTGTGTTTTAATTTCGATTGCATTTTTGGTCAGGTGAACCAAAATTGGTGTGATTGGCTCGCTACTATTAATGTGAGAACTACTTTTGTTACCATCTTTATCTTTACAGTCAATTTTGATAGCTGTAATTTCACCATTTGAATTTCTTTTGACTTTGGAGAATTTTACAATTGCACCTGTGGTATTTTTTAATCTCTCGGCTTCAATTTTCATCTCGGTGTCAGTAGTACTTTTGTCGATTTTGATACCACTTTCAGGATTGTTGGATTGCTTTAATTCTGAATAATTGTTTTCCTTTTCTTGTGCAATGGTTTGAATTTGAAATAAAAAGATAAAGCCAATTAAAGCTGGAATGATTAAAGCATACTTGAATGAGTTTCTTTTTCTTGATTGATTTTTGTTTAACATAACGATTCGTTTTTTGATTAATGATTGATAAAAATTATTAGTAATGGACAAGCAGTTTTGATTAGTAACTACTTTTAATAATGCTAGTTGATATGATTTTTTGTCTTCTATTTGTTGCATCGCTTTTTGGTCGGCAATGTATTCTAGGTTTTGTAAAATGGCTTTTTTGTACAACCAAACAAACGGATTGAACCAAAACACTACGCAAAACAGTTTGGCAATTAAAACATCGATGGAATGCTTTTCTTGGCTGTGGATTTTTTCGTGTAAAAGAATACTTTGCAATTCTTCATTAGAATACAAATCGGGGTTGATTACAATGTAATTGAAGAACGAAAAAGGAGCGATGTTTTGGTTTAAATTAACTAGTTTAAATCGCTCTTTTTTAATAATTTGCTGTTGAAAAAGCATTCGATATAGCGAAATAAAATTCATAATGATTTTGATCACTAAAAACGAAGCGATGACGATATAACTAACCCAAACCAGTTGCATCCAATCGAATGCTTCAACAGCCGAAATTTCATTTACCGTTACCGGATTTTGATTGGAAAAAGCAATCAAATCGTCCATGGTATATTTTGGTCGTTCTACATAAACCACTTTCTTTATAAAATACAACGGCAATAGGAGTGAAGTGATCAATCCGGAAAGTAAAAACCATCGATTGCTATCGAAAAAAGTTTCTTTTCTTAGCAAGAAATGATACGCCAAATAAAACATAGCAATCAATCCGCTGGATTTTAATAAGTAAATGAAAATGGTTTCCATAGTTTTTATTTTTTTGATGATAGATAATAGACAAAAAGATGATAGATGTTGTTATTAAAACTTTGTCTATTTTCTTTTATCTATTTTCTTTTTTCAATAATTTCCAATATTTCTCTAAGTTCGTCAGCCGAAATCTTTTCTTCTTCGGCAAAAAAGGAAACAAGGTTTTTATACGAACTATCAAAATAGTTTTCGATAGCAGTATTCATAAAGCGTTTTCTGTAGTCTTCCATTTGTACAATTGGATAATACTGATGCGTATTTCCAAAAGCATTGTGTCCAACAAATCCTTTTTCTTCCAAATTTCGGATAATGGTAGAAAGTGTATTGTAATGAGGTTGATCTTCGGTAATTTCTGCTAAAACTTCTTTTACGAAAGCTTTTTTTAGCTTCCATAAAATTTGCATAATCTCTTCTTCTTTGTTCGTTAACTTTTGCATAGTCATTTCGTTTTTTGTGTTCTTTTAATTGGACAGAACAAACGTATAACTATATTTTTAGTTACGCAACTATTTTTATAGTTATTTAACTATTTTTTAAGAGAGTTGTGTTTAAGTTTTTCTTTTTGAACGAGTTGATAGGTTGCTATTCCAAGGATTGCTCCTATTAATCCGATGCTTCCCATTAAAATCCAATTGTATGAAAAACTAAATTTATCAATCATTTCCATGCCAATCATTGGACTAAAGATATGAGCCAAACTAAAACTCATCGTATAAATTGCCATGTATCGACCTTCGTGACCTTTTGGCGCACGACTTAACGCCACGGAATTAGAGAACGGAAAAGCAAACATTTCGGCAAAAGTCATCACAATCATCATAATCACTAAAACAGAGGTAAACCCTGAAACAAGTAACAAAAAGAAGCTAACTGCCATCAAAAAACAACCCAGCGTAACTACTTTGATTTTATCAATCTTTTTTCGCTCAACATAGCTTACAATTGGCATTTCAAGAAAGAAAATCATAATTCCGTTCATCGTTAGGAGTAATCCTGTTTGGAATTCGGTTAAGCTAAATTGTTTCTTGTGGTACAACGGAATAGTATTGAAGAGTTGGAAGAACAAAATTCCAGTTATCAAACACATCGCCAGAAAAAACCAAAACGGTTTGTCTCTAAAAACGGAAGTTGTCAATACTTCGCCAGGATGTTCTTTGTCTTGAAACTTGGATTTTTTCTTTTCTTTTACCAAAAGCCAAAAGATTAAAATAGCCAAAATACACGAAGTACCATCAACCCAAAACAATCCTTCGTAGCCAATTCCCATGATGATTAATCCGCCCAAAGCTGGTCCAGCGGCAAAACCAAGATTGATAGCCAATCGTACTAAAGTCAAAGCTCTTGTTCGATTTTCGGGTTTGGCATACGCGCCAAGCGAAACAAACATTGCTGGTCGAAACATATCGGCAATGCTCATCAGAATAAACATCCCAATGCATAAACCCGCAAAACTTTTTATGAAAACAAGCGTAAACATTCCCAATCCGCTAAAGAGCAAACTGAAAATCATAATGCGATAAAACCCTATTTTATCCGTCAGTTTTCCGCCAAGCCAAGAACCAAGCAACGAACCTGCGCCAAAACACACCATAATTAACCCAACTTGACTGTAGGAAAACCCTAAATCTTCGTTTAAATATTTGGACAAAAATGGTAGAACCATCGTTCCTGCACGATTGATAAACGTGATGATGGTCAATATCCAGATTTCTCTTGAAAAACCTTTGAAGTTATTGATGTAGCGTTGAAGAGCAGTTTGCAGCATGATGATTGATTGATACAGCAAATTTACGAAGTTATGGTTCACTTTGTTGTGTTAACTTTAGGACTTTTGAACTATTTTTGTTGAAAATCCTTTTTTATGAAATCATTGTTTTCAATCGTATTCGTTTTTGCAAGTTCGTTGTTTTTTGCTCAGGAAACTGCTACTCAAACAGCTCAGGAATTTCAGGATGAACTCAATAAAAGTTATGCCGATAAAGAGAAAAGTCCGTTGATGGAAGAAGATTTTAAAACCTTTACACATTTGGAATTTTTTCCAATTACAGAGGAATTTATTATTAAAGCAAAATTCATTCGAACCCGAAAAGAGAAACCGTTTGAAATGAAAACCACTACAGCGCGACTTCCGATTTATAAAAAATATGGCGAGTTGCATTTTACTTTTGAGGGAAAAGAATACAAATTGAACGTATATCAAAACTTGGATTTGATTAAAAAAGAAGGTTACGAAGATTATCTTTTCTTGCCGTTTTCGGATACAACCAATGGCGATGAAACCTATATTGGTGGACGATATATAGATTATCGTATTCAAAAAGAACTGGAATGGACGATTGATTTCAACAAAGCTTACAATCCGTATTGTGCATATAATTATAAATACTCTTGTCCGATTGTTCCAATGGAAAACGATTTACCCATTGCCATAAAAGCTGGTGTTAAAAAATTCCATGACTAATGAAGTTCTACAATTTACATACACATAAATTTACTAACAATCCAGATGTTTTTGAACTGGTAAATCAATATCCGTGGGAATTTGACGAAAGCATTCCATACTATTCGATTGGTATTCATCCTTGGTATATTGATGAAACTCGATTACAAAACGACCTACAAATCATTGAAGAAAAACTCCAGTTAAAAGAATGTTTAGCACTTGGTGAATGTGGTTTAGACAAACGAATTGAAGTTCCGATGGCATTGCAAATCGAAGTTTTTGAGAAACAAATTGCTTTAGCCGAAAAACATCAAAAACCATTGGTATTGCATTTGGTTGCTGCTTTTGATGAATTAATCGAAATAAAAAAGCGATTAAAAATTTCAGTTCCAATTGTTATTCACGGATTTTCAAAAAGTGAACAACTCGCTAAACAATTAATCGATAACGGATTTTATCTTTCGTTTGGGAAATATTTACTTCGTAATAAAGAAATGGAAACTGTTTTTAAATCCATTCCAAACGATAAATTCTTTCTTGAAACCGATACTATAGAAGAAACCTTGGAAGAAGTGTATCAAAAAGCGGCTTTGTGTAAAACTATTTCTTTAGAAGAATTACAAGAAATGGTTGAAAAGAATTGGGAAACGGTTTTCTAAAACCCTTCAAAAACACCCAATCCAAATAAAGCAAAATCATATTTTACAGGATCGTTTTGGTCTAATGATTTTAGGTTGGTGTCTAATTCTGATAATGCTTTAGCATCATTTTGTTTTCGGGTTAATAAATTTAATTTACGAGCCACATTACCTGAATGAACATCCAGTGGACAAGATAATCTTGATGGAGAAATACTTTTCCAAATACCAAAATCAACGCCAGCATTATCCTGACGAACCATCCAACGGAGAAACATATTTATTCGTTTGGCTGCCGAACCTTGCAATGGATCCGAAATGTGTTTGGTTGTTCGATTGCTATGCGGAATTTCAAAAAACAATCGCTTGAACTCGCTAATATTTTCTTGCATGGTTTTTTCTGTTGAAGCAAAAATAGTTTCTAAACCATTGTGATTGGTATAACTATTTTTTAACCCAAGAATAAAGGTTTGAAAATCAATGGAATTAAATGTTCGATGTACAAAACCGTTTAAATCCTCAAGCTGATGCTCTTTGTGGTTCATCACAAAATCATAAGGCGAATTTCCCATCAAATTCATCATTTTTGAAGCATTGTTGATAATCATTTTACGATTTCCCCACGCGATTGTTGCGGTTAGAAATGCAGCAATTTCAATATCTTCTTTCAACTCAAACCGATGCGGAATTTGAATTGGATCGGTTTCAATAAAGTTGGGATTGTTATACAAAATGACTTTTTCGTCAAGAAATTCTTTGAGTTCGGATGCGTTCATGTTTTAGGTAATCAATCCATCAACCATAACCAATTTTCGGTCAGCCATGTTTGCCAATTCTTCGTTGTGGGTAACAATTACAAAGGTTTGGTTGAATTCATCACGAAGTTTAAAAAAAAGTTCATGTAAATTTTCTGCCGAATGCGTGTCTAAATTTCCTGAAGGTTCATCGGCAAAAATGACTAACGGTTTGTTGATTAAAGCACGAGCTACGGCAACACGCTGTTGCTCACCACCCGAAAGTTCGCTTGGTTTATGATCAATTCGGTGCGAAAGTCCAAGATATTCTAGTAATCTTTTGGCTTCAATTTCGGTTTCTGCTTTTTCTTTTCCAGCGATAAAAGCTGGAATACAAACATTTTCTAAAGCGGTAAATTCAGGTAATAATTGATGAAATTGAAAGATAAAACCCAAATGAAGATTTCTAAATTTTGAAAGCTCTTTGTCTTTCATATTCAGTATGTTTTCTCCATTTATTTCAAGTAAAGTTTCGTTATTTTTTGATGGATTGTCAAGTGTACCAAGTATTTGCAACAAAGTAGTTTTTCCAGCACCAGAAGCACCAACAATGGAAACAATTTCACCTTTGGCAATGTGTAAATCAACTCCTTTTAAGACTTCTAATGTATCGTAGAATTTATGAATATTTTTTGCAGTAATCATACCAATGTAATTTTCACAAAGAAACGAAGTATTTTAATTAGTATCAATTTTATTTATAGTTGTATAATATTTAAAGTTATGTTAATATTTATTTATTGTTTAATATTTAGTTAAATTTGTTAAACAAAAAATATATTCATGGAAACTGCTATTGAAAAAGAATTATACGATATTTTAGGTGATAACCATCAAATGACTTCAGCGGAAACGCCAATGAGAAAGGATGCTTTCGTAAAATCAGACGAAGAGAAAATGAAAGTTATTGAAAACCATTTCTATGAAATTATGCATGAAATGGGCATGGACATGACAGACGATAGTTTGAAAGGAACGCCACATCGTGTTGCAAAAATGTTCATTAAAGAAATTTTCTCGGGTTTAAATCCTGAGGCAAAACCAAAAATATCGGTTTTTGAGAACAGTTATCATTATGATAAAATGTTGGTTGAAGCCAATATCAGTTTCAATTCTACTTGTGAACATCATTTTTTACCTATAATTGGCAAAGCACATATTGGTTACATTTCGAGTGGAAAAGTAATTGGTTTGTCAAAATTGAATAGAATAGTCGATTATTATTCGCGTCGTCCACAAGTGCAAGAACGTTTGATTATGCAAATTTTCAACGAACTGAAATCGGTTTTGGAAACAGAAAATGTTATTGTGGTTATGGAAGCCAAACATTTGTGTGTTTCAAGTCGAGGAATAAAAGATGAAACTAGTTTTACCTCAACAATCCAGTATGGTGGCGTTTTTAATGAGAAGGAAAATCGAAACGATTTCTTTAATTTATTGAAATCAGAATAAGTTGGCATTAGTTTTGATAATTATTTATTGTTTAAATAATTATTACATTTTCGATACATTGGAAACACAAATTAATACGGTTAAAAAAAACAGCTTTGAAACGGATAAAAATCAAAAATTAATCCTTAGTGTAGTGCTGGATTTAGTTGGAATGGCTACGTTTTTAATTCCTTTTTTAGGTGAAATTGGTGATTTGTTTTGGGCACCAATTGCCGCTTATATGATGGCAAAAATGTACAAAGGTTTCTCAGGAAAAATGGCTGGTGTTTTGACATTTTTTGAAGAAATAATTCCGTTGACCGATTTTATTCCGTCGTTTACTTTAATGTGGATTTACACTTATATTATCAAAGGAGAAAAGGAGGAAAGCAACTAATTTTTTTCGAATAAATCTACAATAAAACCTAATTTCATGCTACGAAGCATTTTCTTTTCGAATGCCCAAAAGAATTTGAATTGTCCAAAAATAAATCCGAAGGAAACTAAAAGCACTTGATAAATTGGGAAAATCATAATGATGTATAGCGGATAATAAATCCAACCCGAAAGTGTTTCTTTTGAAATTCCAAAAAGCGATAAGAAAGGTTTTGCCAATAAAGCAGACGAAGAACCTGTAATTGCGAATACGACCAAAATAACAAAAACTTGCCAATTTGAGGTAATATTCCAGCGTTCTTTAAAACTTGCCATATTGTTTTTTTTGCAAATATAAGGTATTATCGGTTTGGCACAAATCCACCTGCTAACCTTTGATTGAAAGTATTTTGAAAATAAATAAAGTAATTATAAATTAAATAATTCACTTCGTATCCATAATTTACATTTTGATCATAATCAATTCGCATAGTGTATAAATTTGGATCATACTGATATGGATTTTGCGCTCTGATATTCCATTCCGTTACGTACATTCTATTTTTCATTTCTAAAAAATTCTCTGAATGATAACCGCGAGGAAAAGCACGACCATTTATCCAAGAACTAAAACCGGCATCAATAATAATTACTTCGTATTCTAAACTATCATTGGCAATTTTAACGGTATCCGAAACTTTATTGGAGGCAATATCATTAGAATTTGTTCCAATATTTTTAGTACTGTTACAACCAATAACAGCCACAAGAATAATCAATATTGAAACAATAGATTTCATCTGAAAAGAATTTCTATAAAATTACGGAAGTTTTCCGAATGGTTTTACTGTTAAAGTGTTAAAAAAAACAGGTCTTGTTTATGAGACAAGACCTGTTTAACTAACCAAAACAAAATGTATTAAAAGCCTAAACCAACCGCCATTGCAGTAGTTTGTATGTTGAAATCGGCTCCTTTTGTCGCCGCACCAGTTGTTAAATTGATACTATATACAGAGGTAACACCATTTACTTTAAGTAAAGCATAAGCATTATTACTATTTCCTCCAATGTCAAAACCATTATCAGCTTCAACATTTACACCTAAAGAACCTACTGGAACTAATGTACCATTGTTAGGTGGATTTTGAGTATAAAGCATATCAGTTGTAGAATCTATAACAAAAAGAGTTGTAGTGGTTGCACCAGCAATGTTGTTAGTATATGCCGCAGCGTTAACAAACGGTGTTCCTGGATTTAGCATTCCATCTGTAAATACCACAGTTCCTAAATCTGGATGTAATCTTAGATTTTGTCCTGTATTACTCACTAATCTAATTCTATCTACTGTTGGGTTAAAATCGAAACCAAAAGAAGTTCCAGATAAAGCTGGCGATAAATCTGAACCAACTTGAGTTAATTGTCCATTTGCAGTATTCACTTTAAAAAGACGACTTTGATTTGAAATTGCATACAAAGTACCGTTTGCAGGTCTGAAGTCAAGTCCTACAATCATTTCACTTGCCATTAAACCTGTAAATGCAACTGAATTAGCCATTGGACTCATTGGGTTGAAACGGTGCAAAAGATTATCAGAAGAAGCGGCAAAAGCAACAGGGTTAGTTTTAAAAGCTAAACTTATTACTTCACTACCAAAAGTACCTACATCAACTGCTTTTCCTGTTGTTAAATCAATTGTATATAATTTTGACATGCTATTATTGTTTGTAACAGCAAGTGCTGCTGAATTGTCTGGAAGAATATCAAAATCACCTTGACCTTGGAAGTCAACTGTTAAATCTCCAACTAGTTGTAAACCTCCATCATTTGGTGGATTTTGAATGTATAATTTGTCTTCACCAAAATCAATATCAAAAAGCATAGTTGAACTTGCTCCAGCCATACTATTTGTATAAGCAACTGCTCCAATTTTTGTATTTGCATTTCCACTGATTGGTGTATCTGTTGCTGCTACAGCACCAGTTTCTGGATGTAAACGTAAATTTTGTCCTGCTTCTGTAACCAATCTAATTCTATCTACTGTTGGATTAAAATCAATAGAGGCGTTCATTCCATTTACTTCTGGTGTGAAAGAAGTTGTTCCTAATGCTGTTGCTGCGCCACTTTGTTCGTTTATAAAATACAATTTACTCAAAGAACTTAAAGCATACAATTGACCAGTCGCTGGTCTATAATCAATACTAATGATTTGTTCTCCGCTTGCTAATCCTGTAATAGGAGTAGTTGAAATGGCACTATTTAAGTTTCGTGCATTGAATACAGCAATACTGTTGTTTTTTGTTAAAGCTGTAAAGTTTACGTTGGGAGCAACAACTGTGTTGTTATTATTGTTATTGTCGTCATCTTCACATGAAATAAAAGAAGTTGATAAACCCACCATCAATAATGATGTCCCAATTAAGTTAAAAATTTTGTTGTTTTTCATGATAAAATTATTTTAAGTTTTGTTTATCTACGAAATGAAAAGCAACTTGGTTTTTTTATTTTAAATTTTTTATAAAAAAAAGTCGTGTTATTAAACACGACTTTGAAAATATTAGAATAATTATAGTTTTATTTTCCAAATAAACGTCCAAGCAATCCGCCTAAACCGCCTTTTTTTGAAACAGCAGCAGTAACATCGCCCATATCAACTTTTCCATCATTATTTTGGTCAAGACCAAATTGTCCGCCATATTTAGAAACTGCATCCATTAATCCGCCACCATTTCCACCAGAAATTGAATTGATAATATCTTGAATATTCAAACTACTATCATTTGGATTTTTAGCTTTGTTAATTAAACTTTCTAAAACCTGCGGAATTAAATTACTAGCAACTCCAGTCGAAGCTTCATTGCTAAGTCCAAATTTTGAACCTAAATTTCCTGAAACTTGCTCTATTAGATTTTTAACAACAGGATTTGAAGCATTTCCTGCATTATTTCCTTGAAACATTTCAGCCAATTCAGAGATATTTCCATTGGCAACCATATTTTTTAATCCATCAACAATAGATGAACTAGCTTCGTTCATTACTGCATCGTTTTGCTCATTTGGCACAGCCGAGTTATTTACAACAGCTTCACCACCATATTGTTTTACTAATTCTGTTAGTTGCTCAAACATCTTTATGTTTTTTAATGATTAACTATCAAATTTATGAAAAAAAATACAGCTAATGATACAATCTATATTATTTTTCGTTCTTTAATAAGCTAATAATTTGCTCGGCTAATTCGGTTCCAA
>Ga0209278_1001588_pt1 | contig 13606 bp, 11 predicted proteins | sample JI81BgreenDNA_FD_187504 | JGI IMG/M metagenome (GOLD analysis project Ga0209278, IMG submission 187504) | Wastewater effluent complex algal communities from Wisconsin, to seasonally profile nutrient transformation and Carbon sequestration -... | ecosystem: Engineered > WWTP > Effluent > Algae... | reverse complement strand
GATGAAGTTCGATTTGATGATCAGCGGCGCGGCCTTGCCGCTTTCGAACCAGGCAAAGGCGCGTTCGAACGAATGCGCGGCAAGCAGCTGGCGATCCTCGCCCGCCATGCGCGCCAGGCCCAGCGGCGCTTCGGCAGAGCCGTCGCGGCGATAGCGCAGATGCGCAAGCTGGGTCATGTTGCGGTCGAGGAACCAGCGCAGCAGCGCCGCGCCTTCGCCATCGGCCATCGCAGCGGCATCGGCCGCCATCGCCGCCTGCAGCATCGGCCAGTCGGTTACCGCAGCGCGCACATCGGCCATGGCGGAAAGCAAAGCGGCTTCGAGCGCCTTGCGCTGCCGGGCATCGGCGCGCTCGACCTCGAGATAGACGACGGACTCGCGCCGCTCGCCGGGGGCCTCGTCGGTATAGATTTCGCTCAGCAGTCCATCGGCATCGCGGCGCAGCGCCACCACCGGATGGATGACCCGGTCGATCGCCAGGCCGAAGCGCGAGATCGTGGCAGCGATGGAGTCGACCAGAAACGGCATGTCGTCGTTGATGATCGCCAGCCGCATGTGCCGGTGCCCGGCCTGTCCGGGGATCGATTCGATCGCAAGCACGGTATCGGCGGAAGGGCGGCGCGCCATCGCCCGAAGCGCGAAATCGGCAGCCTGGTTGCTTGCCTCCGCGTCAAATCCCTCGTTCTCGCCCGGCAGCGCCCCTTTGAGGAACGCATCGCTCAAGGTCTGGCGAAGGCTTTCATGCTGTTTGGGATCGGAAAACGGGGTGCTGGACGGCGCGTCTGCATCGGACGCAGCATTATGGATGTCGGCCATGGGTTCCTCGTGCCCCGCGTGCGCGCTGGTTTGCCGCCTCTTTATGGGGTCTGCTGCCCCGGCTTATGCGCCATCGCTCGCGGCTTCTCAAGCATACAGCCGGGTAACCACGCCAAAATGACGTAATTTTCTTTCAGTCGATCGATTAAATGTTACGAGCTTTGCAGATAGCGTTCCGGGCTCAGCCCGCGATCTTGCGCAGGATGCGATCGGCTACCGGGTCGTCCTCGCCGATGATGCCGATCACGCCGAGCGCACCATTGGCATCGCGCCGCGCGACCAGCACCGCAAATTCGCTGTCGCCCAGGTCCACCGCGCCGACCGGCTGGGCAGGGGCGGCGCGCAGACGTTGGCGCGTCTCGTGCTTGCGGCAGAGCTTTTCCGCATCTTCGTCGCGCGCACGGCGCGCCTTGCGCTCGATCTGCACGATCGCCTTGAGCCCGCCGGGCTGCTGTGCGAGCAGGTCAGCGAGGCCACCGCGCGGTACGTCGCGGCGCATCGCATGGGCGAGCACGCACGCATATTCGGCAAGCCGCGTCTTGTCATAGCTTGCGCCGAAGACAAGCTTCACCAGCGGGGTCATCGGGGCACGCGCCTGGGCCGCGATGCCGCTATCGGCCAGCAGCGCGGCATAATCGTCAGGCCTGCCGCGCGCCGCCAGCGCGAAATCATAGGCGCGGCCGATTGCGGCATAGAGCGCGTGACGCGACCGGTCCTCGGTCGCCAGCGCGGCCTCGACATGCGCGCGGGCGAAATCGAGCAGATCGGCGAGAGCTTCGTCGCCGCCCGGCAGGTCGACCACCGGAAAGGGATTGGCTGCCGGCTCGTCGTCGAGCCCGCCGAAGCCAACCTCGATCAGGCCATCGGACAAATCGTCGAACATCGCATAGCCATCGAGCGAAAGCGGCTCGTCGAGCGGCTCCGCACCGATTTCACCCGGCGCCAGATTCTGCACGGGATCATCTTCCCAGACCGGCAGCGCGGGCTTGCGCGGGGCCTGTTTCACCGCCTCATCGATCTGAAGGATCAGTTCCTCGGTGAGCTTGCGGTCGGCCAGCTCCTTCCAGTTAATCACGCCATAGACGAAGTCGATCGTGTCGTCGTCGGTGGAGAAGGGCAGCAGGATGCCGCGATACATGATCGTCGATCCGCGATCGTTCACATATTCGGCTTCGAATCCGATCGGCGCCTGGTTGGCCAGGATCTGCATGTAATGGTCGGTGATTCGCGACAGCAGCGACCGGCCCGGCACCTCGTCGAGATAGGCGATCGCCTCGGGCAGGTTGCTTTCCTCGCGCAGCGCCTTGCCGATGAACGGGATCGCCGGATTCTCTATTCCCGAGGTGAAATCGAGCAGCACGCTGTGCGGCCCGAAGTCCTCGATATTTTCCGGATCCAGGTCCTCGATCGACGGAAATACCCTATTTCCCAACAGCTTGGCCCAATGGTTGTACGCGCGGACGTGCATGCGCCGCTCGTCGCTGCCAAAGGTCTGGGGCGGGTCCATCAGCGCTTCGTCATCGCTGCTTGCGTCTGCCGATGCCAGCAGCTCTTCGTCTGCGGCATCATGGCCTTGTCCGACATCGCGATATCCGCGCAGAGTATCCATGGAACGGTCCCAATCAGTGTCCTAGGCGGCCACTGTCTCGCAAGGAGGTAAAACTAGGGTTAATTAACCACATCAGTGCGTTAGCCAGACCCCGTGCCAGAGCTGGCGACGCTGCCGACTTCGCGTCCCCGTGCCGCAAGCTGCTCAAGGCGTCTTGCATCCGGCCCGCGAGGCTGATAACGGCACCGCTCGCACCGGCCAACCAAGGCCCCGCGCGCCGCTTTAGCTCAGTTGGTAGAGCACATCATTCGTAATGATGGGGTCACGTGTTCGAGTCACGTAAGCGGCACCAGTGCACCTTCCCAAAACGTTGCAAATCCTCGATTTTATGCGGGTTTCGGGCTATATTGCCCCTAACTGGAATCTCGTTTTGTTCCGAGTGATGTCACCAAGTCTCGAAAAATAGGGGGCAAATCTGGGGGCAACGAGCGAGGAAGAAAGGCGTTGCCCCCAAATGCCCTTGAAAGCCGCAGAAATCCGTGGGTTTCAGCCAACTGATACCCCTTACCGCAAAACGGATCAAAATGGGCTGTATTTGGAGATTCGGCCTAACGGTTCGAAGCTCTGGTACTGCAAGTTTCGGATCCAAGGGATCGAGAAGCGGTTGTCGCTCGGGGCCTGGGCCGAGGTGTCATTGGCAGAAGCAAGGGAGAAAAGGGATGATGCCCGCAGAAAAATCAGAGCAGGGGAAGATCCGCTTCACTCCCGCAAAATGGAGAAGATCAGGGGGCGATTATCGGCTGGGAACAGTTTCCAGTCGGTGGCCGAGGACCTGATTGCTGTCCGGTTCGTCGCCAGCAAGAAAGCAGAATCCACTATCGAAAAAGCTCGCTGGTATCTCTCGCATTTGACGCCGGCAATCGGCCCACGCCCTATCGACGCGGTCGAGCCTGCAGAGCTCCTGGTTGTGCTCAAAAAGATTGAGAAGGCAGGCAAGCGCGAAACCGCTGTCCGAACCAGAGCCTTTGCCAGCCGCGTGTTTCGGCATGGGGTTGCGATGGCGCTATGCAAACATGATCCCGCAGCCATGCTTGGAGGGGCTTTGGCTACCCCGATCGTGACGCATCATGCTGCTGTGCTCGAACCCCATCAGCTGGGAGAGGTGCTCCGCTCAATTGATGAATATGCCGGAAGCATCGTCGTGAAGATTGCGATGCAGCTGTTGCCGCACGTGTTCCTTCGTCCTGGCGAGCTACGGCAAGGCAAATGGACAGAGGTCGATTTTGACGAGGCAGTCTGGCGGATACCGGCAGAACGCACCAAGCTGCGTCGGCCCCACAGCGTTCCGTTGTCCCTGCAGTCTGTGAAGCTACTCAAGAGGCTTCGCGAGCACACCGGCTGGCGGGATTATATGTTCCCTGCTCAGAGCTCGCTCAAGAAACCGATGTGCGAGAATGCGATGAATTCCGCTTACCGCCGAATGGGGTTCGGCAAAGATGTGGTGACTTCCCACGGGTTCAGGGCAACTGCCAGCACCTTGTTGAATGAAAGCGGAAAATGGCATCCCGACGCTATCGAGCGCGCCCTTGCCCACGGGCACAGTAATGCCGTGCGAGGTGCATATGCTAGAGGCCAGTATTGGGATGAGCGCGTCGCGATGGCACAATGGTGGAGCGACTACCTGGATCGAATTTCTGTAGGCGCGCAGGTCGTTCCGATGATTAAAGGCGCCAGCGGCTGATTGGACGAACGCTGGATCAGGGAGGGCGGGCAGGGCGAGTATACTGTCTGTCCCTCAGTTTAGGTCCTCAGTCCTCCTCCGGTGAAATTTGTGGTGGATCAAGGTGCGACATGATCTGCCCGGAAAGAATGGGATCGAGCTTTTCAGCTTCCGCCAGTGCCCATTCGTCCCAATCTAAGAGAGGTTGTTTGGAAAATCGCCTGAAGGGATTGTGTTGAGGTTCGCTGGCTGATTCAGGCTCTGTATGTGAACGCATCAGAGCCGAGAGCGAATGGCGGCTTGGCGGGAATAGGGACGGCGATTCGCGGAAAGCCGCTGTCTGGTTCGCCAATCAATAACGGCTGGGGTCGACCCAGACCCGGTCATTCACGGCAACGGCCTGGAGTGTCTGCTCCTGACAAAAGCTGCCGCATAGACGCAATGAAGCGCAGCGGCAGCTTACCGAATTGCGGATAAGCCTTGAGTCGGCGGTCAGCCTTGGTCGGGTTGAAGATTTTGCCAATGAGCCAGTTGCGTTTGGGCTGCTCCGTGCTGGCGCACAGACCGGTATAGGGGAGGCATTGATAGACCTCGTATCGAGTTGCCAGCGTGTCAGCGGGAAAGTCTGCCAACAACCATGAGCTATTGGTCATTCCCAAGGGCTCGAAGATGTTGTCTCTGGCCAACGTTGACAGCGAGGCACCGGCTGCTCGTTCGGCGGCTGCTCCGGCTACGCCCGCCCCTGGATTGCTATATTCGCGCACCGTGCCTGGCTTCGCGTCCAGATAGTGCGCGCCGTTGTCAAAACGCGATCCGTCTTTCGCAAGAATGCTGCGCAGGTAATCGGTCAGAGCCTGCGGGGCATCGGCTCCTTCCTGATAATCGGCGGTATGCCCCATTTGCGAAGAATTCCTGCCGTTCAGCAAGCGACCCCATAGCAGAAATCGGGACCTTCGATTATTGTGGTCGGATGAGTGCAGACCCGATCCAAACAATTGAGACCGCGTTCGGATGGCATGGGTTTCCCGGCGGCGTGTTCTATCATTCCCCGTTTGGACTCCGTTTTGAATTGGGTGGCGAATTAGACGTGGGACCACTCCGGTTCATCCAAGCACTCGACAGAGCGCGTGCTGTAGCTAAAGACCTGTTTTCGGAATCCGAAACACTAGTTGCAATAGTTTCGATCTACAGTGAGAAACGTACAACAAAACGACATTCTGCGGCGATCCAACAGTTAGAACGAATTGGCTTTCGATATCCTTTTGGATCGGTAACCAAGGTTCCGCAGCATGAGCAGGACCATATCGCCGAGTTCGGCAGAGACTTGTATCGTCATTGGTATGCTGCTGAGTTTACCAATGACGATACATCGATCCTTGCTCTCCTATGGGCCAGCATTGCGCGAGAGATGGAGATCCAACCCAAGGCGCGATGGCTTACTACAATACACATAGTCGATGTTCACAAGCGACTTGCTCTCACTGCCTATGATGACCGCGGAATGGATGTGATTGGACCGAGCAGGAGCTCGCTTTCCTCGCTCTACAGGAAATACAATCCGTGGCTCTTGGACTACGACCGCGCTGAGATGGATGCGAAGTTCTCCATCTGACTGCGCCAGCTTAACGTCCTAAAACCACCCAGGTGCGGCCATGGGATGCCCCGCGGCGGCCGCCTAAAAACTGACATGCAGCTTCAGCCATTTCGCGGCCGGGACCTGCCATTCAACAACCGGCCCAGTTGCCGAATTTCTGAAATTGGGGACAGAGCCGCCAAGCGCTGCTGAGCTTTGGAACGACCGGTTTCGCTGATACCGGTCATTCCTGATCAGCGAATATGGGCTCGACGATGACGGCACTTGGGCTGGGAGCGGACTGGCGGTCCTAGGTTCCGCGGCGAGAAAAGCGGACCTTCTTTCGGCGCGTAGCCAAACTTATTTGCCACCGGCCTTGTTAATTAAATCGCCGACTTTGCTGACAACGCTTCCGACCAGCTTTATCTTGTCCGCAATGCCCTTGGCTTCCTCGTAGGCATCGTTGACCTCCTTCTGCGCGGCCTTTGCGGCTTCAAAGGCATTCTCAACGGCTTGCGCATTCGTATCCAGCGCCTGTTTTGCCGCTTTCAGGTAAAGGGCTTCCAGTGACTCTACATTCTTAAAGATCGTGTCCGCCTGCGCTTTGGTCTTGGCGTCCTTCCAGTCCTGCGCGCGCCGGGCATAGGCTTGGCTGTAGGCCTCATAGACGACGTAAAGGCGTTCCGCTGGAGTGCTTGCCATGAGCTATTCCTTCTTGCCAGCATCGAGTGAGGCGTTGAGCTCGCCCAAAAACCGATCGACGTCGGCCAGCGAGACGCTCTGGTTCTTCTTGAGCTCGTCATGCGCGCGCAGCAGAGCGTCGAGCGCAGCGATCGAAGCCTGGTATTTGTCCTTGTCGAGCTGCACGTCCGCGCGCGACTGCGCCTGCAGCATGGCGGTTAAGGCGATCTTGGTCTGTGGAGATTTGGCGATGACCGCGTCAACGCCCGATACCGGCTTCAGACCGAGATTGGCGGCCATCGGCATCAAGGCGTCGGTGTTAGAGACGAGGCCCGCGTCGAGCATTCGGATCTTGGCCGCCGTCCGGCTCTTTTCGATATAGTCGGCCAGGCTGTCGTAGACGAACGCTTCAACCGCCAGCGCGTCGCGGAGCTGTTTGGTCGCCGCGGCGATCGCTTCGCTTCCGGCCAGCAGGCGCCGGCGCTGGTTGCGATCTGCCAGCAGCCCGACGCCGAAACCGGTGATCTGCTTGAGCGGCTCGCCGATCAACGCCGCTGCGGGTGCGGCGCCGCCAATCGCGAGAGCGGCCGCCGCGAAATTGTTGACTCCTTCGATCGCGCTGTTGGTCGCGCTGACGAGGTCGCCCCGCGCATCATATTCAGCCTCGGTCTTGAGCGCTCCATATGCCTTGCCCAACGCATCGATGGCCTTGGCGCGAAGCAGGATTACATTGGCGAGATCCTGGCGCAACTTGACCATGGCACCAGATTGCAGCTGCGGCGAACAGGGGAGCGCGGGATTGGCGCAATAGTCGTAGGTCGCGACGAAAGCCTCCGTCACGTCGACATATTGGACCTGCGACGCGGTGGTTCGCACGTTTGTGCTGAAGGTGCTTGTAGTGGCGACGCCGGCGTTCGCCAAGCTCAACGCCGGTCCATGTGGTACGCTCGCGCACGCCGAAAGGAACAGCGAAGCCATAATCGTCGCTCCGATGGTTCGCTTGAGGGCATTGCTCACATCGCTCTCCTCGGAAAAGCTCTCGCGTCGTGATCATCTCGACGGCATAGGCAGGATGGATTTGACCAGCATCATTTCACCCAGGTACAGTAAGAATAGCCAGTCTTTCAGTCAACAGCAATACCGGGGCCAATATACGCCTTAAACAGAATCGGGCAGCTCGAGTCCACTATTTCTCCGCACAGATCGTCACCGATTACCAAGTATTTGAATTAATAGGAGAATGCCGGATCACCTGTCGTCCGGTTAGAACGCCCGAAATTATAGCCACATGCGTCTGGCGATAGAATAATTGCTGGCTTGGGCTACAGGCGAGCGCAGCACCGTCGCTCGCCCACTCGAGTTTTATGTTCGGCAGAATATTCGACTTCGCGTTGCTGTTTGCCCTTGGGGCGCGAGTGTGCCCATGTCTCCCTAGGCCGTCCGTCCTCCGGCTGTTCTACAGTCTGGGGATAGTCGCTCGCATCCGAGAGGCTGCTTTCCAAAACAACAGGAAGCCGAGGTTGCTTTTTATTCGTTGTCGCAACAGAAACTTGGTATACAAATCGAGGGTGCTGGACGGCTATTGAGCATTCGCCAGCCCCCGATCGCCCAGCATAGCTGACCGGGATCACTCGGTACCGTGTGATAGCCCGGAGCGATGTCTAAAAACTATGGCTTGCCCGGATTAGGTGAAATCAGACGTGCCGGCATGTTCCCGCCCATCACCGATCACTAGCACGGCTAAGGCGCAATCCCGCAGGCACTCGGCGGCTTTAGGCGGAACCGGACGTTCATTTTGGCGCACTTGAACGACCGCCTGTGGGTCGGAAGCCGTCAGCCTTAGTGCTGTGCGTCCACGCGAGAGCAGCAATCGTATGAAGCCGAAGCTGACATCTCGGGCAGCTTTGGCAGCCAGCCTGGTGCGGAGAACAACTCTCTGTTTGTTCCTTTGTCGCCCCGGCTGCCCCGATGAACAGGCGGCACCAAGGCGGCTTGCAGGAGATGTCGATGGCGACTTCGTTGCTCCCGGGATGCAGGACGACTGCAGCGGATGCTCGCCTGGTGCAGAAAGCTGCTCGTTGGCGAGTGGTACTAACTGCCTACATTGTCGTTCGCCCAGTTCCGGGCCAATTTTTCCCGGATGCTGGCTGTGACATCGCCGCGGAACTGTCGCTGGCGATCGGGAGCAAGTCCGCAACCATGGCCCGTCTCGGGCCAGGGACCATGCTCCAATCTGGGCATTTTTCCTCAAGGTTGCTGGGCCGCGATGCTTCGCATCGGACCGGTAGATTGGATACACACCTCACGCACGGGTGCATGCAGCATTTCCGCCATTTCTCGAGGCAGCGCGAAGGCAGCGCCCGGTCCCGTCGGAAACAGATCAACGGATTTCAGCCTTTTTCCGCGGCAGCGCTAAGGCAGCGCGCTCGCACCGCCCCATGACCCTGGCTCGTCACAACATTCGGCTGACCGCAGCTCTCGACAAAGCGTTGCGAAAGCTCGCCGCGGAGCAGGGCGTAACGCCATATGCAATGCTCCAGCGTAGCGTAAGAGCTGGAATTGCGGCGCAAGGGCGTGAAGCGAGGCGAGGCTCTGCGGATCGAAAGTATCGATATGGCCAAAGGCGCAATCGCGCTGAAGGGTGAGGACGGCAAGGCCGTCGACTGGCGGCTGCGCCAATGGGGTACGGGTGAAGTTCAGGTGTTTGAAAGCCAGCGGCTGGAGCTGCGGGCCGGAGACACCATCCGGTTCACGCGCAACGATCGTGACGCGGGACGCGTCAACGGCGAACGCGCGCAGGTGCTGAAGGTTGATGCTGACGCCCGGACAGCCACGATCCGAAGCCCGAAGAGTCAGTTACGGACCCTCGACCTCGGCGCCGCGCGCGACCGGCATATAGCCCATGGCTATGTCGATACTGCCTTTGCCGCGCAGGGGCGAACGGCAGATCATGTCATCGTCCATGCGGACAGCCGCGCGACCAACCTTGTCGATCAGAAGAGCTTCTATGTCGGAATATCGCGCGCCAGACGATCCGCCACAATCGTGACCAATGATCGCGCAAAGCTTGTCGCCGCGATCCGTGAACGGGCAGGAACCGTCCAGACAGCCATCAGGCCGGCTGAATCGCTCCAACCGGTCGGATTGCGACCTGAAGCAGCGGGACCAGTCAAGTCCCTGGGTCCCAGAGGGGCTGGGCTTTGAACCCGATGCCGAGTTGGTACCGATGGATGCACCAGGTCGTTTCATGCCCGGATCGACCGGGTGAAACCTTGCCTTGTCTTCGGCTGGCCTCCGCCCCGGGGACCAAATCGCCGGGTCCGTTCAGCGGGTCATGCCACAGAAATACTGGTTCAGACCTTCGAGAGTCTGCGCAGGCAGTGTGATGAACTTGCGCCTCCCGTCCATGGGGTCCGGGTTGCGCGCAACAATCCCGCTCTCGCAAAGCTTGGCGATGAGCCGGAGCGCGGTGCTCATCGGTACTCCCGAACCGATGCACAGCGCGCTGGTCGGAACCTGCCTGCCGCTCTCGGCATGCAGAAACAGGTCGATCAGCATGTCCCAGGCCGGGTTTGCCAGCAGCGAGGGATGTCCGATCAGCTCGCGGCGGCGCTCGCGGTGCCAGGCAGCGAGGCGGGCATTGGCTGCAGCGGTCGGGCAGACGCTGCCCCTTTCGTGGACGCAGCCTGGGGCGCTGTCCTTCAGGTCGAAGAACGCAGCCAGCGCGGTCGGTCTGGTAATTGGGGTTCGCAGCATCGCATGGCAGCCGCGCCGGACCACGATGAGATGCTCGGCTATCTCTACCCCGAGCATTCGTCCCAGGCGCACCAGCCATTGGGTAGCCTCCAGGTCCTCGGGGCTTGGCCTGGGATCGCCGCTCGGATGGTTGTGCGCGAGAATGACTGCGCTCGCCCCGAGCGCAAGGGCGCGCCGGAAGATGAATCCCGGCTCGAGCAGCAGGCGCTTTGCGGAACCCTGGAGAAGCCGCTCATGTGCGATCAGTACATGGCCCTGGTCCAGAAACAGGACCTCGAGCGCCTCATGGGCAAGAATGCCGAGCGTCGCCTGCAGATGCTCGCGAAGAGCCCTGCTGCCGGGTGAAACCCTGCTGCCAGTCAGCGCATCCAGCCCGGAAATACGAGCTTCGTCAGGTGTCTTTCCTGTCATTGCCTGGCCCCAGCGCTTCGCGCGGACGCAATGCCTGGCTCTGGCCTTATCTGCGAAATCAGGCTGGCACGCGATGCCAGGATGGATCTGCTCCGGTCATAGCCTTGCGCCTGCAATGATACCATGTCGCGCCCATCAGAACCGGTGGCACCAGCCAGGATGGCGACACCTGCATCGCGAGATAGGCTGCAGGGTGCATGCCCAGGTCGAGCACCCTGCTGGTGTGTGCCAGCAGCGGCAGGATATGCAGGACTGCCATGGTCATGGGCCAGAAGCGGTGTGCCGTCAGCGCGAGCGTGGTGGTGGAGGCAGCACCAAACATGTCGATGGCCAGATGTCCGGTATCGAGCACTGCGAATTGGGCCGGGACAGCAAGGTGGAGCAGTCCGTCCAGCGCCACCATCAATGCTGCAATCACGGCCATCACGCGTTCGGGCCCGCCGGCGCGCCATAGCGCATAGCCGAGCGCGACCGAGAGCAGGGCAAGGAACAGCATTGTCCGCATGAATGCAGCTTTTCATCGTGCCCGCTCCCGGTCAATCGGGGTCAGGCAACGGCTTGCAGATGGGTGACCTCGCCTGCCAGTTTCGGGCATTCGTGGAGATCATAGCCGGCCAGTTCGCGCCCGATGCTGCGAAGGTCGCCATGGACCCGCAGCACATCGCCGCTCGCATCGATGAGCGCTGCCTGCGCCTTGGCAAGCCTGCGGATCGCCGCCTGGCCCCTGGCTGCGGGAATGGCGTCGGCGGCGTCAAGGTCCGCGTTGCCGAGAAACTCCGTGATGAAGCGGGTGACGATAGCAATGTTGGCATCAGACATCGGACTCTCCTCAGACTGCTTCCAGTATAGCGACTGCCGAGGAATTTTGCTGTTCGCGTTGATCGATAGTGATTATCATCCAACGTGATGGATCTGCGCGGCTTCGATCTCAATCTGCTGCTCGCCTTTGAAGCACTTGCCGATATTCCGCCGCCAGTCTGCACCGTGATGCGTAGCAGGATCATCGCATGCAAAGCGGTGCAGACACGACAGAGCACGCGCCACAGTCAGGCTAGCCGGTTGCCATGGCTTACCTAGCCTGCGAGGAGCATCAGGGTCTTGGGCAAATCAAACGCAAGGATTCCCTCCGATTTTCGCCAAGGAAGTGCGATGCGTGGCTCACGACCCAGCAGATTTAGTTGCAGTACGCGGAGAAGTCTGGCCCGCCCGCCTCGCGGATCAACGGCATGTACCGCTCGGTCATCGGGTCAGAGAGGATTGGCTGAACCATCGAGGGGATCCTTCCTGGAATGCCGGACAGGCGCGACGTCGAGCCTTGCCCAGTCTGTTGCGGTCAATTCGGACGCAGAAGGACGGGCTTGCTGCCTATCTTGATGCGCAGAAGCTCGTAAGGTTTGCGGCGCAAGTCCCGCCCGCCGTGGAAGCCGGGCTGCCGGTGGAGCTGGTTTGCGGTGAAGTAGAGATATCCGTCAGTACTGATCGACAGCGTGTCGGGCCAGCTTATCCGCGGGTCGCTGACCAGCGTGGTCCAGTGGCCCCGATCAAGCATACGGATCGCGTTGTTCTCGTAATCGCTGGCGAACACGCGGCCACGGTCGTCTTCGGCGATACCGTCCGAGGCACCTTTACGGCCCATGCTACGGATCGCGCGGGCGAGTTCCTGTTCCGATACGGCGGTATCGCGCAGCATCGCCGTGGGCACCGCATGTAGCGTGCGGCCCGAAAGCGGCCCGTAGTAAAGCAGGCTGCCATCCGCGCTGAGCCCGATCGCGTCACTTGCGATTGCAACCGGTGTTGCGGGCCCGTTGGCGGGGCGGTTCATCAAAACCTCACCATCCACGAGCGGGGTGAAGCCGGGTTCGGGATTTGTGCTCGCGTGGCCCGAAAGGCGGCGAATTGATTGCCCGCTGGCGATATCGACGACGATGATCCCCCCGATTCCCGCATTGCTGCTGTCGGTGATGTAGGCGACGCCCTCAGCGCCCTGACGCAGATCGAAGCGCATGTCGTTGAGATATGTCGTCGGCAGCACCACACTGGGGGGCAACACGATGGTCTTGACCACCCGGTTGGTCGCAAGGTCAATCGCGACCAGTTTCGCGCCGCCAACTTGCGGCTGCGCAAAATTGGGGGCCGCCGTGTCGAGCACCCAGAGCCGATCGACACCATCGGCCACAACGCTCTGCACCGAGATGAAATGGCCTGCCGGATCGGCAGGGTCGGGGCGATTGGTCGCAGCGTCGGGGTAGGGCACCGCCTTACCGTCGACCAGTTCGGCCACTGTGAACGGTGCGTTGTCGCCCCACTGCGGGAAGTTGACGAAGATGCGGCCATTGGGGGCAACGGTCACGCCCGTTGGCATTGCGCCGTCGAAGGTGGCGACCTGTTCGATTCGTGGCGCCGAGGTGGCTTCCGGGGTGGTCGAGCACGCCGCAAGCGTAACGACGGCGGCAGCGGCGAGCAGAAATTTGATCGAGCGTTTCATGGCTTCATTTCCTTGAGGATGCGTAGGGCTTCGCGCGGTTCGGAGCGGAGATATTGCGGCGGTGCCTTGGCAGATGCCCCCAGCGCGGCGGCGGCGTGCCACGGCCAGCGGGGGTCCCACAGCACCGTGCGCGCAATCGCGATCATGTCGGCCTCGCCGCGCGCGATGATCTGTTCGGCCTGATGCGGATCGGTGATGAGGCCAACGGCGATAACCGGCATGGTCACAGCATCCTTGACCGTGCGGGCCAGCGGTACCTGATAGCCGGGACCCACCGGAATATCCTGCCGCGGATCGAGCCCGCCGCTTGACACGTGGATCGCTGCGCAGCCGCGTGCTTCGAGTTCGCGGGCGAAGGCTGCGGTCTCCTCTAGGGTCCAGCCGCCCTCCACCCAGTCGGTGCCCGAGACGCGGACAGTTACGGGCTTGTCGGCGGGAAAAGCTGCCCGCACCGCCTCGAACACCTCGAGCGGGAAGCGCATCCGGTTTTCAAGGCTGCCGCCGTATTGGTCGATGCGAGTATTCGAGAGCGGCGAGAGGAATTCGTGGAGCAGGTATCCATGCGCGGCGTGGATCTGGATCGCATCGAGGCCCAAACGGCCCGACCGCTGGGCC
>Ga0209278_1001587_pt1 | contig 13622 bp, 14 predicted proteins | sample JI81BgreenDNA_FD_187504 | JGI IMG/M metagenome (GOLD analysis project Ga0209278, IMG submission 187504) | Wastewater effluent complex algal communities from Wisconsin, to seasonally profile nutrient transformation and Carbon sequestration -... | ecosystem: Engineered > WWTP > Effluent > Algae... | reverse complement strand
GACGTTAAAGTTTTCTGCAGTTGTTTATAATTCAACTTTTGTTCCAGCTTGACGGAATTCTACTCACCTATTTAGCTAAATTTGAACAACAAAACAACTTTGAGCATTTGTAACGGGCTGACAGTTATCAAAGTCCACAACGTGCACAAAGCCACGAACGTTGGCTGCTACTTTAGAAAAACACTCTACATTTTATAAGTTGACAAAAAACATAAATCTACTTTATATGACTTTATCATTTCGACATTTTGCATTTATTATTTTGACAACTCTATTGTTGAGTTGTAGTAATGACAAAATAGACACTTACGAAAAACCAATCAAAGAGATTGCAGTTGGTCAAATAGACTATACAATTTATAAAAAAAGTTATGGAACAAATATTTCAAAAGATGGCTCTCAATTAGACACTTCAAATGGCTATTTTTTGCAAGTAAATATTGGAGTAACAAATAAAAGCAGTGAGCAAATAAAGTTTGACACTTCAATGTTCAGGTTGACAAATTCTGCTGGTAGGACTTTTCCCTTTTCTAATAATTACTCAGAAGTATTTAATTACATTGACACTTGTTTAAATGGACTTGAAATACCATCAAATTCGACAAAAAAAGGATTTTTGATTTTTAATATTCCGTCAACTGACGAATATATTTTAGAACTTAACAATGGTAGTTGGACAAAAGAGAAAACTTCATTTGTTGTTAAGCCAGTAGACTAAAAAAAGCAGCAGCCAACAAGAGGTTTTGTGCAAGTTGGGCAGACGTAACGCAATTCAACATTTGTTTTTCAATTTAGCTTCAGTTCCAGCTCGACAGAACGCTATTCAGCAAAACAACAAACCATCAACTTAAACCTATAAATTTGGCTGACGTTTACAAGCAGACGGAACTCAGATTCCCCAACCTGCACAAAGCCCTGAACGTTGCCTGCCATTTTATGGAAACTCTTTGTTTTGACATCTTTATCTAAAACGACAATAGTTTAAATGGACAAACAAAGAAGAAAAAAAGTTTTATACATTCCTGGTATAATTAGTTTGATAATACTTCCAATCATTTTTTTCATTTGGACTAAAAAAATTATAAACGCAAAGACAGTTTCAGTAATACCAATCGTATTTGCAGACACAAATTTTTTAAAGAAACAATCAGAAATATTTAAAGAATATGACAATAACTTTCCACCAAAACGAAATTACATTGACATAGATTTTACAGGTAATAACAGGGATGACAAAACAAAACTTGACTTTGCACAAATAAGAATTAGAGAATTTGTTAAGACAAAAGACTATAAAAATGGAATACATTTTAGTTTTGGAGACAGCTCTGAATATTGGACATTTGTAAAGACAGTTGATATTTTAAGATTAGAAGGTGCAAAAACATTTATGCCACTTGACAAAGACTTATGGTTTTTCAATTTAAAGCCAGACATGACTTTGATTAACACAATACCTTATTCTTGTATGCTTTGTGACGATGTTATTATTATTGAGCCACAAGTAACTTGGTTGACAAAGACAAAGGAAAAGATTAGGGTAATGATAAAAACATCGTGGACAATTATTGTAGCTTTTGTTTCCTTCTTATTTCTAGTAATTTTAATTCAAAGGAAGAAAAACGGCAGGCAACATTAGGTTTGGCGTTATTGGGGCTTGACGAATTAAGCCTCAACATTTGTTCTTTATTGTGCTTTAGTTCCAGCTAACGTTATAAATTTGGCTTATGAATAAAACATCAGCAATATTGCAATTATCAACTTCAGTTACGGGCTGACGGAACTCGAATTCCCCAACAACGCCAAGCCTATTTCGTTGGTAGCCATTTTAGAAAGACTTTAGTAGATATGAAAATCTATTTTTTTAATTTTCTTTTACTTATTACCATCTTGACAATTGCTGTAAGCTGTGGCACAATTTCACAACTTTATCGGCGTGACGACAAAAACAAAATTTATACAGGACAATTGAGTGAATCCAATTTTACTTCTTTAAAACAATATTTGACTTTCACTACAAATTCCAAACTAAAAGACACCATTATTATTAAGTATAACTACAATAATGAAACTTGTTGGAATGTTTTAGACCAAAGTGAAGACGACTATATAATGGGTTTTGTAACAAGACATAAAGCAAGAGTGCAACAAATTTTAGCTCAAAGACAAAATGTTTCAGTTTTTGACTTTAGAGAGCCTGGAAACAACTTAAATAAAATTATTAAATGGGACAGTTCAATCATAATTGACAGCTCTAAGCAACTTTTTAATTTAATCTTTAAGGAACGTTGTATTTGCGGAAGTTCAATCATCGTTATGCCAGACAGAAGATTTATTTTTATACGTTCAGACTCACACTCAGAAGCTTTGGACTTAACACAAAATCAAATTGAAGAATTATTGAGTAAGAAGTAAAAACGGCTACCAACAAAAGGTTTTGTGCAATTGTGGCTTGACATTCAAGCAGTCGGCAATCGTTTACAATTCAACTTTTGTTCCAGCTTGACGGAATTCTACTCTCCTATTTAGCTAAATTTGAACTATAAATCAACTTTGGGCTTTTGTAACGGGCGGACAATTATCAAAGTCCACACCTGCACAAAGCCACGAACGTTACCAGCCATTTTAGGACGATACACAAATGACAGCGATAATAATATTTATAGGACTAATAATTGGACTGAATTGTATTCCACTTCTGACCAAGAAGACTTTCCCGAAAGCAGAAAGGACAATTAAGATAATATTGGTTGGTTCAACAATTTTGTTTTTGACCTTTACAATTTTTGCATTTAATGGTTACAGACTAAAAGGACTCTACACCTTCTCGATAATTAGCTGGACATTCATATTATCGACAATTGCTTATTTCGCAATATTTAAAAACACAAAGAAGAAATTAATCACAGTATTTCTGCTGACACCTCTAATAGTTTTGAGTATTTTGACACTCTTACTTGGCCAACTTGTGTATGAAAAGAAAATTGACGAAACCAACAAAATATCGGTTACGACAGGCGGGTTTTTAGCTTGTGGAGAAATTATCCATATCACTCAAACAAGATTTGGAATTTTTGACAAGGACGTATTTCATATTGGCAATCTTTGCTTGATTGGAATTAATAAAATTGAGACAGTAAAGCTTGACGACAAACACGCTGAATTTTTAATTTATCACAACGGAAAAATGGACTCTGAAAATCCTTACAAATATGACGTGGAAAGAAAAAACGGCTGGTAACAAGGGTTTTGCGTCAGGCGGGCTGAAGTGCAAAATTCAACGGCAGTTTTTCAATTGAACTTTAGTAATAATATCGGCTTTTGTGCTTCGCTTTCCCGCCCGAACGCAAAGCCCCGAAACGTTGCACGTAATAAATTCCAAATTTGGTTTTCGGGTTTTTACTTGGTTCTTTTTCAGTTGACAAACTTTCATTTGGACAGCTACAACTATTTTGAGAATCTCGGGTTGACAGTACTTCGCTTTATTAGAAGTTTTCGTTTGACGTCTCGCCTACTCTTATTTACTCGTTGACATTTTTTTAGCTTGACAAAAAAGCGATTTAAAGTTTCAAATACTTTCAATAACGCTTCAGTCGGACTTTGAACTTAGCGAATGACACTCTAAATCTGGCTTTATTAATTGTGTCAGCATTTCGGTTGACAGTGAAGCGCTATTCATGGCTTCAAAGTGGGTTGACGCAACGCAGTTCAACATTTACCGTGAGGACAAGAGACGAAATCAAATGTTGTTGCTTTAACAATGGGTTTGACTGACAGTATTTGCGACGTAACTACTTTTCATTCGTTTCAGGTAGACGAAATTTCGTCTACCAAGAAGTTTTACTACGTGCAACAAAAGCATTTGTGTCATTGCAGGTGTTGCACTAAACCTCAACTTTTGAACTTTTATCAACTTTTGTTCCAGCTGGACATTTTCTAATCAACTAATGAACTAATTTTCATCTCTAATCTAACGCCAAGCATTTGTTGTGACTGACGGTAGCGAAGCTGCAACTACACAAATGCACGAACGTTAGCGGTAATACAAACGGCACCGCAAATCTTCAAACAGACAAATTCCGGATTCCTCTGTTTAACGTTCTGACGGTGATGCCAAGATAAGATGCCATTTCTTCTTTAGAGAGCGTCAAACCATGTTTTGACTGCAATTCCAACAGCTTTTTCAGACTGTGTTCTACGGTATATAATTGTTGAAAAGAGGAGCGGATGGATGTATTGATGATTCGCCCGGCAAATGAATCTAATAAGTAATGATTCAATTGTAAGTCGGTTTGTAGCAAATACTGAAAATAGGAAACAGAAAACGCATATACAAATACATCTGTTACGGCTTCCACACTGCAAAGACAAGGAATGTTACGAATGCATTCCAGCTCGCCAATCACTTCACCTTTACCTAAAAATTCTATGATGTATGTTTTATCATTGCTTTCCGTGAGATAACATTTTGTAATCCCTTCTTTTACTATGATGACTTTAGCTGCAGGCATATTCTGACGCAGCAGTACCTGTCCGTTGGCAAAATTTTTTACAATAATATCCTCTTTGCGTGACTGTTTGTTGTACAGCATGCCGGCATATTCTAATAAGGTTTGATTGGTGCGTACCATAATTTTCTGTTGGGACAAATGTCCTTTTTCAAATAGTTGATTGTATTCAGTTTTGCAGTTACAAAAATAAATTATGCTGAAAGAAAATATTACCACGATTGCTTTTGATGCTGATGATACGCTTTGGATACACGAACCGCATTTTCAGGAAGCAGAGAAAATGTTTTGCGAACTGATGGAAGACTATCTGCCTCAGCATTCTGTATCGCAGGAACTGTTTAAAACAGAAATGGAAAACCTGGCGCTGTATGGCTTTGGCGTAAAAGGATTTATGCTTTGCATGGTGGAAACAGCCAGCCGGCTTACTGAGCGGAATGCACCGATAGCACTGGCTGAAAAAGTGATCCACATTGGTAAAGAATTGTTGCAGAAACCGATAGAATTACTGCCCGGTGTGGCTGAAACTTTAGAACAATTAAAAGGAAAGTTCCGGCTGGTTGTTGCCACAAAAGGAGATTTGCTGGATCAGGAAACCAAGCTTAAAAAATCGGGGCTGGAAGCTTATTTCCACCATACAGAAATTATGAGCGATAAGCAGGTTGCCAACTATCAAAAGCTGATTAAACATTTGGATTGTAAGCCCGAAAACTTTCTCATGCTGGGAAATTCCATTAAATCAGACATATTGCCTGTTTTAGAAACCGGCGGCTTTGCTGCGCATATTCCATACCATGTTTCGTGGCAGTATGACCGCTATGAAAATCGCTTAGAACATGAAAGATTTTTGGAATTGCCATCTATTGATAAAATCATTGACCATTTGTTGTAGCCATGAAAACGTTGATAGATATAAACAATTGGAACAGAAAAGAACTCTACCACTTCTTTTCCCGCTTTGAAGAGCCCTTCTTTGGTGTAACGGTTAGCATAGACTGCACCGTTGCTTACCAACAGGCAAAAGCAAAACGCATTTCTTTTTTTCTATACTATCTCTACCGGTCGCTCAGAGCGGCGAATGAAGTAGAAAACTTTCGTTACCGAATCAGTGATGGCAATGTGCTTTTGTATGATGCCATCCAGGCTTCGGCTACTGTAGATCGTCCAAACGGAACCTTTGGTTTTTCTTATATTGATTATATAACTGGCGAAGATGAGTTTTACGAAATAGCAAGTAAAGAAATAGAAAGAGTACGACAGTCAGAATCTCTATTACCAGCCGTTTCAGGTGAAAATGTGATTCACTTTTCGGCAGTTCCCTGGCTTAACTTTACAAGTCTTTCTCATGCACGAAGTTTTAGTTTCCCGGACAGTTCTCCCAAAATATCGTTTGGAAAAATGACAGAACAAAACGACATTAAAACAATGCCAGTTTCTATTCATGCTCATCACGGCTTGATAGATGGTTATCATGTGGGTTTGTTTGTTGACAGGTTCCAACAACTTTTGAATGAACTGTAAGAGAGCAAGTACTACCGCTAACAAATGCATTTGTAAAAGCATGGCTTGACCAGCCACACTTGTATGGCAGCAATTCTTATCATCTTTTGTTCAAGCCGATATTTCACTATTGAACATTTGTAATTATCTTCAAACATCAGTTTTTCAATTAAGCGTTTGTACCGGCTGACCAATCGCTATTTCCATGCCTTCACAAATGCTTCAACGTTGGCTGTAATTCGACATTTTCTGACCACAGAAATAAAATTCCTCAGCTAACGAAATAAACATTTTTAAAATTCATAGAACCTTGATAATCGAGACTAATTGTTCACGTTAGTAAGAATTTGAAAGACACTTATAATATGAAACTTATTTTATTTTTTGTAGGACTGACTTTTACTTTAATGAAAGGACTAGCACAACAATCAGACATAAAAACCGACACATCATTCACTTTATCGTACATATCGATTGGACTTGGAAGTAACATGTGGTCAATGCAACCTATGTTTAGAGTCAAAAGTTCTCAATTTATTTACACATTTGAGGAAGCTTGGCAATTAAAAGACTCTGATAAACCAAAGGCAGACACTCTATTAATAGGAAATTTTAGAGCCTCATCTATTGACTCAATCTTGAACTTATCGACAGAAATTAAAGGTGACTCTGTATACAGATTGAACTCTGGATTTAGGAGTGGAGGAATTATCAATCTTTACCTTTCATCAAATAGACGTAAACTCAGCTTTGACTTGCATAATGCAAATGACACGACAGCACAGAAAATAGTTGACATTCTAAACAGCTATATTCCAGATAAATATCTAAAACTTTGGATTAGTAACATCAAGCCAGATATTTCAAAAATTAAGTAGACAAACTACAGCCAACAAAAGGTTTTGTGCAATTGTGGCTTGACGTTGAAGCAATCGTCAATCGTTTACAATTAAACTTTTGTTCCAGCTTGACGGAATTCTACTCTCCTATTTAGCTAAATTTGAACAACAAATCAACTTTGGGCTTTTGTAACGGGCTAACAGTTAACTAAGTCCACACCTGCACAAAGCCACGAACGTTACATGCCATATTATGAGAGCAGTCACCCTACTTTTTCTTTCATTCATTATCTCGTGTGACAGTCCGCAGAAAGATATTACGGGCATTCATGGTTACGACGGTAACACCTTTGCTTACATCTACAGAGAAAATGGAAAGGAAGGCTTGCTTGACACAAACATGAACGTTATACTTCCTGCTCAATTTGACTACATAGAAGATTGGCAAGTTGATAATCTTGTACGTATTGACAGTGGTGGCGAAAGGTTGAAAAGCGGCGATGTTGTTGGCTACAATTTCAAAAAGTATGGGCTTATAACTACAAGCGGTAAAATTGTTTCTCGACCAAAATTTGACAACCTGACTATCTCCGATAATTCAGCACTTGTTAGGTTGGACAGTCTATTCGGCTTCTTAGATAACACTGGGAACTGGATATTAAAACCAATCTTCAAGACGGCATATCCATTCTACAAAGGAACAGCAGTCGTGAAAGACAACAATCAATTTTCATTACTCAATAAGCAAGGACAAAAAATAATCAGTGAAACGTTTGACACCGTATATCGTTTCAAAAATGATGTAGCCATTGCTTCAAAAAATAAGAAATGGGGGTTAATAAATTATCGTGGACAATTTATTTTACCGCTTGACAATTATCGAGGACTTGGTGAGTACAATTATTATCATGGAACTTTTATGAAAAATGATGGCAAATGGTATCTTGTTGATACAGCAGGAAACATTCCTATAAAAGAAGGATTTGAAAAAGTGCAAACAGAAGCTAAAGGTGACACAATTTTTGCAGTTGGCTTACAGAATGGCAAACAGGTTAAAATCCGACTGAATTAATACGGCATGTAACATTGGTATTTGCAAAAGCTGGGCAGACGGAAGCTGTGTTTCAACTTTTGTTTTTCAATTTGGCTTCATATCGGGCAGACGAATAACTATTTAGCTATGTACAAATCATCAACATTAATTTATAAATTTAGCTTCAGGTAGCCGGGGCGGACGGAAGTCTATTCCCCAGCCTTCGCAAATACCTGCTCGTTACCTGCAATTATTATGACACCAGCAAAAGACATAATTACAGCAATTCAAGGTCTAGACTTGACCCAATATCCGCACGATCAACTCTTGGCGGAATTAAGAAAGATTGGTAAAGCCGGGCTTGTAATGAACACACTTCATCCAAACTATGAAGTAATACGTGTTAGACCTAATCGAGATGGAGAACGATTTACTAATATCCGCCAACTTACTTATAAACCTCAAGAGTATAACAAAACATATCAAAGAGGAAGTACTCCAAATAAGACAATGTTCTACGGTTCTTCAACCCAGAAAGACATACCCGGAGCCAGTCCAGCAATCGGAAGAATTACTGCAACATTAGAAGCAATACCAAGACTTCGAGAGCCTGACGCAGAATTTGAACAGAAAGTAACCTTTTCTAAATGGACTGTTGTAGAGGATATTAACTTAGCAACAATTTGCTTCGACAAAGAATTACACCAAAACTACCTTGACCATAAATATGTTTACGAACAGTTTGAAAAATATCTTGACGGTTACCCTGAATACAAAGACAGGACGCTTGAAATAAATTCCTTTCTTGCAAAAGAGTTCTCCAACCCGGAACCCGGCGGCGACAGAGACTATCTATATATGACATCAGCCATTTACACAGAGATGGTTAGTGAATTCCATTTTGAAGGTGTTGTCTATCCAAGTGTAAGAACAATCGGACACGGGATTAATATAGCTATCAATCCTGAAAGCGCAGACAAGAAACTAATCTGCTCAGCGGTTGGTGAAGCTTTAATCGTAAAAAGAAAAGATAGACAGATCGAAATTATAAATGGACCGACAATTATATTGGCAAAAGGACAGACCGACTTTGAATTTAAGCCATAACTGCAGGTAACATTGCATTGGCAATATTGCGGGGTGACGAATATATTCTCAACTTTTTATTCGCTAATCAGCTTCGGTTTCGTCAGACGAATAACGCTGAGCAACAGAATAAACATGAACTTTTTTAACTTTAATCAGCAGCGGCACCAGGCAGACGTAACACAGAATACCGCCACATCGCCAATGCTTCAACGTTATAGCCAATTTTAAAAATAACAGAAGAAACTATGGCAAAAAAAGAGATTAATCCAAATGCAGATAAAGAATTTGTTGACCAAGTAGATTTAACACTTGAACATAATTTTCCAAAATTTCTTAAAACAATAAAATTCTCCCCTTTCAGACATATCAATGAACTGACAATAAATTTTGTTCATCCTATATCTGTAATTGCAGGTACAAACAGGTCTGGAAAGTCGACAGTATTAATGGCATTAGCTTGTAGTCATTTCGACTTCAAAAAAAGAAATGTACACAACGGATTACTGGAAAGACAGACTTGGAGTTCAATTATGCAATTTACAAGTCAAGATAAGCAGAAAAGTGATTGGACTTACTACATTACCTATAAACTTGGCAAAAAAGAAGAGACAAAAAGAGGGCAACGCAAAGCTTCAACTAAGAAATGGAATGGAATTGGTAAAAAGGAATCACAGTTTACTAATAGACAGGTTGTTTTTCTAGATTTAGATCGAATTGCGCCAGCTAGAAATTTTGGAAGAACTATATTTAACAAATCTCAAAAAGCACCTGTTACGAATATTTCGGCGGCTAATATTCCAAGAATTGAAAAATACCTTTCATATGTTTTGGAAGAAAATTTTAAATTAAATAAACTAGCATCTCATTTAGATAAAGATATTTTTAAATACAGTAATTCAAATGAATATTCAAGTTACAATGCAGCAACGGGTGAAGAAGTTCTTACTAAAATCATTATCGACATTATAGAAGCACCAGACAATTCATTGATTTTAATTGATGAAATAGAAGTTGGATTACATCCGAAGATACAAAGACGTTTGATTCAGGCAATATACAATATTGCAAGAAACGATAACAAACAATTTGTATTAACTTCACACTCTCCATCGATTCTCTCATCTTTACCTGACAAGGCTAGAATATTTATTGAAAAAAATTCAGACGGAAACTTTAAAGCAATACCTAATATAAGTGTAAATGCTGCATTATCAAAAATGGACTCAATTTCCTATCCTTTAGTTGACTTATATTGTGAGGACAAGGAAGCGAAAAAAATTATTCAAAAAGCAATTTCATCAATTCAGTCTGAAAATTCATTGACTAATTTTTCTGATCTTATAAATATTGTGGTTTCAGGAAGTGGAGATAGAACATATACATACTTCAAATCACATCAAGAAACCTATCCAAAAAAAAGAATAAAAACTGGTTTTGCATGTATTCTAGATGGAGACAGAAGAAACCTTAAAGACTCAATCGGTAATTTGAGCTACCCCCCGGAAGAATGCTTGCATTTTATATATTCAAATGATAGCCCTGAAAAATTCTTAACTGCTGAATACTTAAAAAAGTTTCCAAACAATACCCTAACATATCATTTGAACAATTCTAATCCGCACTGTCTATTTGACAAAATGATTGAAAACTCAATTTGCACAACAAGAGATGAGGCTTTTGAGATAACTTGGAATTATTTCATAAGTACAACAGACGGCAATCTCTATTTTGAAGAGTTGAAATCATTTATAATTAATATGACAAAAAAATACTCTCCAGACTTATGATTACAAAAAACTGGCTATAACAACGGTTTTGCGTCAGCATGGCTTGACGTCTTGCCATGCAACTTTTAGTTCGCTATTTAACTTTTGTACATGGCTAGACGGGAACGCAACCGAACAGTAGTTTCACTTATGTTTCTCTCCTATCTTTATTCAACTTTTGTTCAGTCTGACGTGCTTCGCAGCCATGCCGAATCGCAAAGCCGACAACGTTGCCTGTAACCTTTGGTGACAGTTTCTAATATTAAATCAGCATTGACAAGACAGACATTTATGAGAAGTCCTTACATTCCATTTCTTGCATTTTTTATTTTGTTGTTGCTGACAATTCCCTTTTCATTTGACTTTGCGACTTCTGTAGTTCCAGGTTGGCATACAACAATTTTTCCACCATATTTTATTGGGGGACTTATTGTTATAACTGTTTTGCTTTTGGTGACAATCGGTTATTGGTTGTTATCTAAAAGGACAGACAAAACAAATTGGACATTATTTGCGATTCACTTTGTGCTGACAATTCCGACAATAATTTATTTAAACTTTCCTTCAATTTTTTTAGACGGACAACAAGCAAACCGAAACGAATTGATAAAAGACGTAGAGTTTCGCATAAAGCTAATTCCTTACACATGGACACTTTTTATCTTTGCACAAATACTGTTTTTAATTTATTTTACTAGGACAATTCGACAATCAAAAACGTAACAAAAAAAGGCTACAGGCAACATTGGTTTTGTGCAAGTGTGGCTTGACGGAAGAGCAATCGGCAGAAAATCAATATTCAACTTTAGTTCCAGCTTGACGGAATACTATTAAACAACAGAATTAACAATCAACAAAAGAATAGAAATTAGGCTTGACGTTATGGGCGGACGGAATTCTGAGTCCACACCTGCACAAAGCCTATTTCGTTGTAGGCAAGCTTAATGATAAACAATGAAATTATTAAAGAAAATAGTTGACTTATTTTCAAAGTCGAGTATCGAAAAAAATAAATTGACAGAACAGATGCCCCAAAGTCCTATTGAATACAAGAATATTGAACAATCAAAAATAGAATTACTCCTTAATGAACATAACTGTGAGGATCAAGAAGAGTTAGTTGTAAAACTAGTTGAAAAAGAAAGACTTGGCGAAGAATTCTCTGAAGACGAACAAGCTTTCTTTTCAAATCCAGAATGGGAGTTATTGAAATCTTTTGCAGAATTAGGATTTACATTACATAATGAACAATTATATGGGAGGTCTTTAGCTGTGAGAGAATTAATCAACAACACTTACCAGACTTTATCAGATGAATACGGAAATCCATTCAAGGAGCTTATAAACTTTACATTAAAATATTTTGAAAAATATATCGAGGACAGACCACTTGATGCAGAGAGATTACTACAGCAATGTTTTCCAATTATGCACCTTTTCATTCAGCAGCAAATTCTTAAACAAAAAACCTTAATCACAGTTGACAATGATATTGACGAACAAAAAGCTTATGACGAATTCTTGACTTTTTGCAGCAATGTCTTTTGTTCACTCTATCCAGACAAAACGAAACGAGATGAACAACTCAAGCATCATTTCAGAATATTACATAACGACTTAATTCATTTTATTGAACAAGAAAAGACGTAAGAAAAAAGCCATGCCTACAACAATAGTATTTGCAAAAGCAGGGCTGGACAAGCAAACATCATCTATGTGCATGCATCAACAGTAGTTCGGGCTCGACGTTCAGTGTTCGGCTTTAGTTCTTAACTTCAATAATATATTTTTAATTGGGCATTTGTACCGGTCTGGACAACCAATGAATTCCCTGCCTTCGCAAATACTCGATCGTTGTGCGTCACCTTGTATTGATACTCCAAAATTTCAAATCTGGTAAAACCATTACTTCTTCTCAATATGAATAGAATATTTCTTTTTTTACTTAATGCAATGATAGTTTTACTGACAGCATCCTGCTCATCGGCAATTCTTGGCTTGTACGGAATGAAAAATGCTAAACCAGTTCAGGAAGCAGATGTTTTAAAGACAGCACAATCCTACAATATTCCTTTAGATGATATCTATGAATTAAAAAAGGAACAGCTAAACTATTTGTTTAGCCTTGATTCGGCTAAATTTGCTTCTGCAATACATGACCATTACCAACCTTTACAAATACTATATTATGACAGTAATGATAGTTTGATTTCTTTTCATCCCAATTGCTACATTGGAGGATTCCCTAATTTACAATGGAATAAGAACGGAAAGTTCGATGTTTTTCCACCTATATCTTCTGCGCCACTTGACACAATTCTACCTTTAAAAAAGCATTTATTATTTCTGCAACCCTATTCCACGACCAAGATTTTTAACCGTACTGATTATGATTATGTAGTAGTAGTATATTGGAGTAATCATATGGGGCGACAGTCAAAACGATTAGTCGAAGTCGTTAAAAACAATTTAGCATTAGCTAAAAGTAAAAAAATCAAAGTGATTTATGTGAACAACGATAATGTGGAATCTTCTAACCAATGATAAACTTAAAGGGTAAAATAGGCGAACGCACAACAAAAGGTTTGCCGCAAGGCTGGCGGACGGAATAAAAATCATCAGTTATACTACTATCAACTAATATCGGGCTTGACCGAATACAATTTGGCTTTTAGTTGTTAACTTCAACATCAGTAATTTTAATCGGCTTCAGTTGCCGGCGGACACAGCAACAATCCCAGCCCCGCGGCAAGCCTATACCGTTACCAGTAATTGTAAAACGACACTATCAAAGATGATTACAGACAGACCATTCATATTTTACTCACTTCCCAAAAGCAGGACGACACAACAACTTATTGGTGGTAGAAAAATTGAAAAAGCGTGG
>Ga0209278_1001586_pt1 | contig 13624 bp, 11 predicted proteins | sample JI81BgreenDNA_FD_187504 | JGI IMG/M metagenome (GOLD analysis project Ga0209278, IMG submission 187504) | Wastewater effluent complex algal communities from Wisconsin, to seasonally profile nutrient transformation and Carbon sequestration -... | ecosystem: Engineered > WWTP > Effluent > Algae... | reverse complement strand
CGCTGATATCAAGTACGCTAAACCCAAGCCAGTCGTACCAGAGCCTGTAGATTTGAGTCAGGTTAATACGAAAGATAATAGGTTTATCTGGGTGGCGTTAATTGCGATCGGGCTAATTTTAGGCGGCTTATTTCTTAGTTATTAATCATTTTTTTAATTTCATATGCGGTCGATTACCCAATATGGTAGGGGCGGGTTCACCAACAATACTCGCCAATAATTGACAATCTCAAAAACCCGCCCTGGTCGCTATATTATAGTCAATCGATCCGACATGATGATATCAAACCATTGCTTGCATAAGCCCTGAGAGAAGTTAAGCAATGCCTTTTAGCAATTATAAAAGTATCAGCGCGGTCGCCAAAGAATTCCAAATTAATTGCCTACGGGAGAATTTCATTGTCGAAACAGAATTTGCAGTCAGCGAAGTTTTTCGGAATGAATTAGAATTGATTTTCAATGAGGGAGTATTTGACAACTCGGAAATCGCCATTTGTGAAAATATCATTTATCCTGTATTAAAAGAAGTTTGGAAAAATTATCGCAGTAATTTTCTCCTCTGGAGTCACCAAACTTTAGTCTATAATGAGAATCTGTCCGGAATTCCAGATTATATATTGGCGAAGCGCTCCCCCCTCGGCACAGTAGTTTTTGACCAAGAAACTGGGATACAAGCCCCGTCCTTTTAGGACGGCTTTTCTTGGTTTCTAATGTATTCCTTCAATACTTCTAGAGGTGCGCCACCTACGGAAACCGCAAAATAACTAGGACTCCATAAAGCTTCTTTGTGGGGTTTTTTGTATCCAGCCTGTCCGTAGCGACGACTAGAAACACCTTTGAGTGCATTAACTATTTGAGAAATAGATAATTTAGGCGGATACTCGATCAGCGCATGAACGTGATCGGCTTCCCCGTTGAACTCTAGCACTTGAAAGTTCATTTTTTGGGCTACATCTCGAAACGACTTTTCAATCAAATCAAGACTTTCGCTCGTGAATACAGACCGACGATATTTTGTTATACAGACCAAATATATTTTAAGTTCTGTAACAGAATGGCGTTCCCGACGGTAAACTGTTGTCATTGCTTGTCAACCAATATATAATTAAACCTACAGACCAACATTCAATATAACCATGAAGGCGAGATTCAAGTACAGATTTTATCCGACGACCGAACAAAAGCAGAGCTTGGCTCGGCTGTTTGGCTGCGTCCGGGTGGTTTGGAACGATAGTCTAGCCCTCTGCAAGCAGTCTGAAAAAAAGGCAAGTTCATCTGAGCTGCAAAAAATCATAATAACCCAAGCAAAAAACACCGAAGAAAGAGTTTGGCTGAGCGAAGTTTCTAATATCCCTCTACAGCAGTCTGTAGCGGATTTAGAAACAGCTTTCAAGAACTTCTTCGATTCCTGTAAAGGGAAGCGAAAGGGTCGTAAAGTGGGTTATCCTAAGTTCAAGAAAAGAACAAATAGCCAGTCTGCCAGATTTCGGATTGGAGGCTTTTCTTTTAAGAATGGCGGTGTGTATTTAGCCAAGATTGGTATTGTCAAGCCAATCTGGTCAAGAGAACTTCCATCTGAAGCTAGCTCAGTCACAGTAATCAAAGATTGTGCAAATCGTTATTTCCTAAGTTTTGTAGTAGAAGTTCAACCCGTTCACTCTGATGCCAAAAACCAAAGTATCGGAATTGATTTAGGAATAAAAACTTTTGCAGCAATGAGCAATGGAGAAAAAGCTGAAAGCCCTAGCTACCAAAAATTAGACCGGAAAATTCGCAAACTCCAGCGCCAATTAGCTCGTCAACCAAAAGACTCTAAAAGGAGAAACGTAACCCGAATTAAAATTGCTAAGTTGCACAATAAAATTGCCGATACCCGGAAAGATTTCCTGCACAAATTGTCAACTAAAGTAGTCAAGGAAAACCAAGTGATTATTTGGGAAGACCTCAATGTATCGGGAATGGTAAAAAACCGGAAACTTTCACGGGCAATTAGTCAGCAAGGATGGCGAGAATTTAGGACTCTCTGTGAGGCTAAATCTGAAAAGTTTGGTAGAGAGTTTCAAGTAATTAGTAGATGGGAACCTACTAGCCAAGTTTGTGCGGATTGTGGTTTTAAATGGGGCAAGATTGATTTGTCTATTCGTTCAGTGCTTTGTGTTAGTTGCGGTACTGAGCAGGATAGAGATCAAAACGCTTCGAGGAATATAGAGAAAGTCGGGATGGGGAATCGCCACGACTCTAAACGGACGCAGAGGGAGAGTGAGACTATTTCGGTAGCATCACCCGATGAAGCGTCAAGAATCACCGCTGCTTCAGCACGGTGAGTATTTCAAAAGCCCTATTTCATATTAGTTGAAGCCAAGAAAGAGAGCGCATTTGATGAAGGATGGGGGCAGTGTTTGGCAGAAATGATCGCCGTGCAGCGACTTAACAATGAACCGGAACAAACTATCTTTGGGATTGTTTCTAATGGGGCAATGTGGCAGTTTGGCAAGCTGAAATTAGAAATGTTTACTCAAAATAAATTTTTCTATACAATTCAGGACTTAGAGCGACTGTTTGCAGCAGTTAACTATGTTTTTAAACAGTGTGAATTACAATTATAGAGGAATGCTCTTCAGTTTTAGGCGCGGGTGTCGAGAAACCGGGTTTTTATGGAAATACTTCGCTGTAGTCGGCAGATTCACAAAAAACCCGGTTTCTAAGTTGAATTATTTACAGCAATCTTTGGAGATTTTACAGCATTTGCGATCGCCCGACGCGGAGACAGTGAGAGAAATTATTGCTATGGTTCAGCAGATGGCTGGGGATTGATGGATGCACTTCGACTAAAGAAACTGGGTTTTTCGCAGCTTTTCGGTGGTGTATCGATATTCTGGGAAAAAACCCGGTTTCTGGCAACACCCTAAATCGCTAAAATAAAGAAAAGACCAAACCAAAAAGGCGATTATTGTGAGCGATTCAACCATAGAACAGATATTAAAATTGGCATCTCAACGCGCGGATGCCGCTGAAGTATACTACCTGTCGAGTCAAGACACCCCCATCGAATTTGAAAACAATCGCCTCAAATCCCTGCAAACCAAAGCACTGCAAGGCGTAGCACTGCGGCTGATTTCGCACGGCAAAATCGGTTTTGCTAGTTCCACAGATTTAACGCGGATAAACGATTTAGTAGATGCAGCCATTCAAACAGCCGAAATCGGCGACCCCGCAGAATTTGAACTCGCCTCCGACTTCCACCTAAAAGGCCCGGAAACCACCTACACTCCGCCCACAACTCAAGAATTAGTCGAAAACGGCAAAAACCTGATCGAGCAAGTTCACGCCTACAATCCCGATATTATGGTAGATGTCGGCTTCCACGTCCGCAGCGGGCGCGTCAAAATTGCCACGACGCGAGACGTGTATGCCGAAAGAAGCAGCCAAATAGTCAGCGGGACGATCGCGGGAAATTTGGTAAAGGGAGAAGACTTTATGCAAGCATACAGTTACGATGTTGCGCGCGATCGTCCCCTAGACACCAACAGCATCCTCGAATCACTCCTCGAAAAATACCGCCTCGCTGAACATTCAGCCAGCATCACCAGCGGTTCCTACCCAGTATTATTTACCCCCAGAGCCGCCGCTAGCACCCTCGGTGGCCTCTTTGATACCATCCTTTCAGGCCAAGCAGTAGTTCAAAAAGCCTCTCCCCTAGCCGACAAAATCGGCGAAACCTTATTTGACGAACGCTTTACCTTTTTTGAAGACCCCACTTTAGGCCCTTCTGCTTGTCCCTTTGACGACGAAGGTACACCCACCACCCGCAAAGTCTTGATAGACAAAGGTACTGTCACCGGATTTTATTGGGATCGCAGGTGGGCCGCTCGCGCCGGTGTACAATCAACCGGCAACGGTTTTCGTGGCGGATTGTCTCGCCCCGGCCCTGATTTGACTAACTTTTGCATTTCCCCCGGAAATACCGCCACTCAAGACTTGATTGCTAGCATGGACGAAGGTCTAATAGTAGAACAGGTTTTAGGTGCCGGTCAGTCCAATCAGTTAGCTGGCGAATTTTCTGTCAATTTGGACTTAGGCTATAAAGTAGAAAAAGGCAAAATTGTGGGTCGCGTCAAGAATACAATGGTGGCAGGCAGCATTTTTGAAGCCTTTAAAAATTTGGCAGATTTAAGTAGCGAAGCCGAATGGGTAGGCGGTGCAGCCTATTTGCCAAGTATGCTGTTTCAACAGTTGGGTGTAGCTTCGAGGCAATAAGTTCAGTGCGGTTTTACTCGTTACCAGGCTCTGCCTGGTAATACAGATGATGAGGCTCTGCCTCGAATTTGGATGAAAGCTTGCGAGGCAAAGCGTCTGGACATGGGTTCCCAGGCAGAGCCTAGGAACCAGTTAAACAAACATAGAAACAGTGTCGGCAATTCAACGCTTTGCTAATTCATGCAAATAGGTAAAAATAGGGAAAAATATATAATGAAAGAGCAAAATGTCAAGGATGGAACTGGGAAGAAGAAAAAGCACTTTTTCTTTCTTTTACCTTTGGTTTTTTGCCTTTTAACTCTAGTGACTGGATGCGTTCAGTACGATGTCGGGGTCAACTTTGAGAGTCAAACTCGCGGCGAAATCGTGCAGCACATTAAACTAGGGGAAAGGTTGACGAGCTTCAGCAGCGAAACTGTTGCAGAATGGTTGAAAAGCGTAGAACGCCGGGTGAGGTTGCTGGACGGAAAAACTAAACGGGTTTCCCCCACAGAAGTTCTAGTGACGATTCCTTTCAATAATGGATCCGAGTTGCAAGACAAGTTCAACCAATTTTACAATCCGATCGCACCAACGACAAAATCTCTGGTTTCAAGTCGGCTAGAAACCGATTTGCCGAAGTTTGAATCTCACCTTAATGTCAAGCAGAATAATTTGTTATTGGTGCTGAGAAATCGGTTGAGTTTGGAATTGGATTTGCGCTCTCTTTCACTGCTTTCTTCTAATGGCAGTCTGCTGCTGAGTCCGGGGGGACTTTTGGAGCTAGACTTTAGCTTGAACACACCTTGGGGCGCCGAAAGTATTGAAACAGTCGCTGGTGCGCTGGTTCCCGAAAGCTATCAGCAAGGAAAACAGTTAGTTTGGAAGCTCAAACCCGGAGAAGTTAACTATTTGGAGGCGATATTCTGGATTCCCAGTCCCGTAGGAATTGGGGCGCTGATTATTGCCTTATTTGTGGCGGCGGGCATTGCTTTGAAATATCAAATATTGCCAGGGCTGGGAATCGGCAAGAAACCGCAAAACATCGGTCAAACCTAAAGAGGATATGTCCTAGAGGGGCGGCTTAACCAATCTCTTCAATCAACTCTCAGAGCTGCCATCAACCCGCCCCTCCCCGGATATTATGGTTAATTGACCCGATTAGATTTTATAAAAACACTGAGAATATATGCCTAAAAACAGTTGACAAATGGTAAATAATTTGCTTAACCTGAATTGAGAATTAGGAACAGAGAAAATGCGATCGCTAAATTTCTTCTTCATCTTTCTGATTTGCTTGGCTCTAGTATTATTCAGCATAGAAAATACACAGCCAGTCGTGATTCAAGTTATCGAAGGCGTCCAAGTTAAAGCTCCGCTGTGCGTAGAACTAATTGTAGCGATAGGATTAGGGGCAACACTAGCGTGGCTGTTCAGTCTGTGGTCGAGAATGCAGCGAACCCTCGCCTCGCGCCAACAACTCCGCCAAGTTCGCGAAAAAGAGCAGCGGATTCAGGAATTAGAACAAAATCTTGAACGCTATAAAGCCGAAGTAGAAGGCCAACAACCTTTGTTAGAAAGTGCAGAACCGATAAGTTTAGAAATAGCAGCCATTGAGGCCAAAGCTGCTGAAATGACCGCCAATTAATTTGATATGCTCTCTGGTTTTCTCCGAGGCAAAATCTAAAATCTAAAATCTAAAATCTAAAATCTAAAATCTAAAATCTAAAATCGAATGGCCGTTTCCCGAGACCAAGATGGTTTAGAAACGATTTCCGAGGGGATCGCAATTTTAATTGACCTCGCCGAACGGGGAGAAATTGATCCTTGGGACGTTAAGGTAATTGAAGTGTTCGATCGATGTCTGAGCAAGCTTACGAACGCCTGCGATACTGATCAGAGTAAGGATTTCTCCGATTTGTCCCACTCCGGCCAAGCGTTTTTGTACGCTTCAATGCTGGTTTTGCTCAAAGCAGAAAGTATCGTCCTCTCAGAACCCCCCGCGAATCCCGACGCCGACGAGCCTGCAGTAGAAGACGCAGAGCACTCAGGCGGGCGACACTTGCCGCAGCATTTAGAGCGGCAATTGCGCCGTCGCGGTGTAGCTCAACTACCGCAAAAACGACCGGTGACTCTCCCAGAACTGATTGAGCAGTTGCAGCTAATGAAAGCAGCAATGGAGCAGCAGACAGTTACCCCCCGGCGCCGCCCTACCTCAAAAATGCGATCGCAAGCGGCCCAGGCTATCTTTGAGCTAGCTCACCAAGAAAATCTCGTAGAAACTGCTAGTGAACTCGAACGGTTTCTGGCTCAGCGGGGCGCGGAAATTGACGAGGGTTGGCTGGACTTGGACAACTTGCTAGAGCTCTGGCATCATAAGGATTTGCACTCCTCTGTCAACCCAGAACACCCGGTATCCACTGGGGAAGTTCACTTGCCAAATCATGACCGCGTAGGTATTTTTTGGGCGTTGTTGCTACTATCGGCTCAGTCTAAAGTAGAGTTGCTTCAAGAGGAGTTTTATCAAGACCTCAAAATCCGCGCGCTTTGAGCTTAGAGGGTATTAGGTTCTCGGGCGAAACTAATAACTATGCCACTGCGTCGGTTAAAATTCCAGGGAGAATCTCGCTCTATGGCATTCTGTTGCTGAGTCCCGAATGCGGAGAGTGGCAGTGCGAAGTTCTTGGTGATTCCCTATTCCTGGTTTCTTAAATCTAGGTAAATTGGGGATAAATGATTGATAGCCTGGTACGATGTCGCCTATAAACTGGTCAGGATTTTGCTGTGCTCGATCGATTCGACGATCGCCACCGCTAGCATCTAATTGTTCAGTTGATATCAGTTAACAGAGGGTTGAGGAAGTTAAGAGTCAGGAACTCAGGGCTAAAGCCACTGAGCTTGTAAGAAATTGCAAGCTGTTCTGACCAGACCCCTCGAAAGAGGAGACGTTATTTAGGTCACGACACCGGAGAATGCGACGCTAGTTTTCCGCTCTGTCATCTGCAATTAAACAGTTTTAAAGTCACTGAAACAGTGTTGCAGGTCTAACAAGCTTTTATAACCAGGTCGAAGCGAACATTACCCCGAAAGGGAGGCTCCATAAGAGCAAACATTATGCGTACAGAGTTGCAAGGTTTGAGGCGCTAACTGTCCTGCCGAAAGTGCATTACAAAAGTACACTCCTGTCGAGCAACTCCAAGGCGGTAATGGATACAGAAAGATTAAAGGCGGTTGAAACCGCCCGTGTCGTTTCCCTCTCAGGTCTTTCATACCCTGAGTTTCCCACTTACCGAGTTTTTCTTATGAAAGCGATGATTCTGGCGGCCGGTAAAGGCACTCGCGTCCGTCCTATTACTCAGACAATACCCAAACCGATGATTCCCATCCTGCAAAAGCCAGTGATGGAGTTTTTGGTTGAATTGCTCCGCCAGCACGGATTTGACCAGATTATGGTCAATGTTTCCCACCTGGCCGACGTGATTGAAAACTACTTTCGCGACGGTCAAAAGTTTGGGGTACAAATTGCCTATTCTTTTGAAGGGCGAATTGAGGAGGGAGAACTGATTGGAGAGGCTCTCGGTTCTGCTGGTGGCATGAAACGAATTCAGGATTTCTCGCCGTTTTTTGACGATACTTTTGTGGTGCTGTGCGGCGACGCTTTGATTGACTTGGACTTGACTGCTGCTGTGAAGTGGCACCGGGAAAAAGGGGCGATCGCTACTATTGTTATGAAATCGGTTCCCCGCGAGGAGGTTCCCAGTTACGGAGTGGTGGTAACAGACGAGTCTGGCAAAATTAAAGATTTCCAAGAAAAACCTTCTGTAGAGGAAGCTCTGAGTACCGACATTAACACTGGTATTTATATTTTTGAACCGGAAATATTCAAATACATCCCTTCGGGCCAGGAATACGATATCGGTTCGCAGTTATTTCCCAAGCTAGTAGCAGAAGGCGCGCCTTTTTACGGAATTAGCATGGACTTTGAGTGGGTGGATATCGGCAAAGTTCCTGACTATTGGCGGGCAATTCAGAGCGTGCTGCTGGGACAAGTTAAAAATGTTTCGATTCCGGGAATTGAAGTGCGCCCCGGCATTTACGCTGGTTTGAATGTAGCTGTTAACTGGGATAAAGTTGATATTACTGGGCCTGTTTACATAGGGGGGATGACGATCATTGAGGATGGAGCAAAAATTGTCGGCCCGACAATGATTGGCCCAAATTGTTGGCTTTGCAGTGGCGCCACTGTGGAAAACAGCGTGATTTTTGAGTATTCCCGTTTGGGCCCGGAGGTGCGGTTGGTTGACAAACTGGTGTTCGGGCGCTACTGCGTTGATAAAACCGGGGCTGCGATCGATTTGCAAGCGGCGGCTCTCGATTGGCTGATTACTGACGCTCGCCAAGTTTTACCCACTCAACACGGAGAAGAGCGGCGCGCGATATCTGAAATTCTCGGTAATGGTGGATAATTGCTAATTGCTAATTGCTAATTGCTAATTGCTCAAGGTAAGGTGCGCCTAGCGCACCCTACTTTTACATTTACGATCTCAGCTTTCAATTCTGGTTATGTGCTTAGGTTGCACCTCACCTCTTCCACCATTCTCGCTTAACAGGCTTTCCGGCCTGTTCCACAAGAAAATCTACTGTTTGTGGAACAGGCCGGAAAGCCTGTTCATAAAAGGCTTCTTGACAGTGGTGCAACATCTCAGTTGCACCCTACATCTTGCACCATTCTCAATTAGCCCTAGGGGCGGGTTCGCCAACAGCCTTAAAGCTTGCAAATAGGTTCTATAAACCCGCCCGATCCCACGAAAAATCCTCTTATTGATATTGCTGCAAGATGTCAGTTGCACCCTACATTTTAAGACTGAAGATAAGTATATTGGCTGAGACTCCGCTCATAATTTTGCAGCAAAAGTTGGGCCTCGGAAAGAGTAATTTTATTTTGCTGCAAAGCTGCTTCTGTCTGACGGCGGATGCTTTCCACCAAATTTTCTGAATCGTACTGTACGTAGCTAAGGACTTCTTTCATAGTGTCTCCTTTCACAACGTGTTCGATATGATAGCCAGAAGGTGTTAGCTGAATATGAACTGCATTAGCATCGCCGAATAAGTTGTGAAGGTTGCCCATAATTTCTTGATAAGCACCTCCCAAAAAGAGCGCCAAATAGTAAGGTTCTCCAGGTTTGAGAGTATGCAGTTCCAAAACCGACTTCACATCTCGCAAATCGATGAATTGGTCGATTTTGCCGTCGCTGTCGCAGGTAAGATCGGCTAAAATACCGCGTTGAGTTGGTTCTTCGTCGAGTCGGTTAATTGGCATAATTGGGAACAATTGGTTAATTGCCCAACTGTCCGGTACTGACTGGAAAACAGATAAGTTGATGTAATAAATGGACGCCATCACCTTTTCTAAGTCTTCCAAATCGTCAGATACGTATTCATTTTGCCGCGCGATCGCCTGTATTTTATCGCAGCAAGCCCAGTACAACTGTTCGGTTTTCGCCCGTTCCGCAATTCCCAAATAGCCTAAGTTAAATAAACTGACTGCTTCTTCCTTGAATTGGATAGCATCGTGATAAACTTCTTGGTAATTTTCGGGACTGATAGATTGGTAAATTTCGTAGAGATTGCGCGGAATTTGGTGCGCGTTTTCGTCTACTGGTTCGGGTACTTCTCTGGGGACATCGCTAGTACCGAGTACGTCAAAAACTAACACTGATTGGTGAGAAGCGATCGCCCGCCCGCTTTCGCTAATGATAATTGGAACCGGGATTTTCCGCTCGTCGCAGGCATCTTTCACTCCCGCTACTACGTCGTTAGCGTAGTTTTGCATATTGTAGTTTTTGGAAGCGTGGAAGTTTGTTTTAGACCCGTCGTAGTCAACGCCGAGGCCACCGCCTACGTCCAAGTAGTTCATATTAGCTCCCAATTTAGCTAATTCTACATAAATGTGGCTGGCTTCTCGAATGGCGTCTTTGATAACGCTAATTGAGGAAATTTGAGAGCCGATGTGGAAGTGCAGTAACTGCAAACAACCGAGCATTCCCGCTTTTTCTAGTTCGCCGACTGCACGCATAATTTCAGGAATTGTCAAGCCAAATTTTGCCCGATCGCCCGTGGAACCTCCCCAGCGGCCAACCCCTTTGGTAGTGAGTTTTGCTCGCACTCCCAAAATCGGTTTAATGCCTAATGCAATGCTTGCGGCGATTGCGAGTTCTACTTCCTCTATTTGCTCCAGCACAATTACGGAAGTTTGCCCTAGTCGCTGCGCCAAAATAGCAGTTTCGATGTATTCGCGGTCTTTGTAACCGTTACAAATTAATAAAGCGCCTGGGTTTTTTAAGGTCGCCAAAGCTATCATTAATTCCGGTTTAGATCCGGCTTCGAGCCCGAAGTGATGGGGTTGACCGAAACGCACCAAATCTTCAATTAATTGTCGGTGCTGGTTGCATTTAACTGGAAAGACACCGCGATAGACATTTTTGTAGTTGTACCGAGCGATCGCTCTGGCAAAACACGAATTTAAGCGCTCGATCCGGTCTTCCAAAATATCAGAAAATCGAATCAGCAGGGGCAAAGCCAAATTTCGCTGTTTTAGGGATTCTACCAGTTCGCACAAGTCGAGGGAACCGCCGCGATCGCCCTTGGGAGAAACTGTAACATGACCGGCTGCATTGATCGAAAAATACGGTTCGCCCCAACCTTGAATTCGGTAGAGTTTCTCACTATCTTCTATTGTCCAAGATGCTTGTGGCAGTTGAGCCGCCGTTACCAAAGCAGTGTCTGGTGCCACCGAACTCGTGACTGTTGGCGAGTGAGTCGATAGCGGATCGAGATCGGAGAAGGCAGCGGTAGCTGGGGAACTCATCTTATCGAAAACCTCTTTTAGGAGTGGTCAAATAGATAGTTTATCGCAGATATTGGGTTTCCTGATGCAGTTGAAAAATCACTTTGGGTACACGGGCGGGCGATTTTAGATTTTAGATTTTAGATTTTAGATTTTAGAATTGAGTCTACAGATAGATGAAAAGCGGGGATTGAACTACAATCTCAACCGTATTTGCTTTGCGGGACTTATTTCTTCAAGCAAGTATCCCTATGCAGGTGAACTCTGAAACCGAGTTTCCGAGTTCACCTGCGCCAAGAGAGTTATCGGACGATCGCTCGCCCGACACACACTAACCAAAAATCACCTCCGGCGGCGCCATGTCAGCGCCCATAATCATTCCCCCGGTCTTAGACTTCTTCAAGCCCGGTTGAGGTGCTTTTTCTGGGGTCTTCTGAGCCGGTGCAACTGAGGCTGGCGGTGTCACCTGCGGTTGAGGTACTGCCTGTGCTCCTGGCACCACGGGTTGCTGCGACAGCCAACCCAAACCCCCTACAGCCCCAGCCATCAAAGCGGTGTAGCCGATGTACAAATGCACCGGACGCATTTGAAAGCCTTCGCCTGAGTCGGAATCGGAAACAGACACATACATACTGGGAATTGGAGTCGGAGCGGGTTTGGGCAAAGCATTCGCCATAGCGCTGCCGTCTAGTCCCAAGGCGTCGCCTAGTCTGCGGATAAAACCTCTAACGTAAATATCTTGGGGCAGTTTGTCGATTTCCCCATTTTCGATCGATTCGATGTGGTGCAGCGGCACGAGAGTTTGACTGTGGAGTTGGAGCAGGGATAGGGAGCGAATTTGCCGTCCCTTACGCAATTCTTTACCCAACTCCCGCAGGCATTCTTCTCGCTGTTGAACGGCTAAAGCTGCTTCTTCTTCCTTGGTGAGTTTTTTCGGCTTTTTGGGAAAACCGAACCCTGGAAAGAATTTTCCGGGGACGGTGACAGTTGCAGGTAGAGCCGACTCGACTTTAATTTCGTCTTGGGGCGCTTGTTTGCTGTCTTCAGAAGTGTTAGTTTCTCGATCGGAATTTTCTTCTGTGTCGGACTCGGTTTGGGGGGGCGCTTCCACCGTAGCGCTGCGCCAATAGAAGACAGGAGCAGTTACTGGTGGCTCCAATTCTTGAATTTCTGTCACCGTCTCAATAGCGGGACTTACAGCAGTAACACTCTCTTGGGCTACTTGCGCTTCAATTTTGTTCTGTTTGGGAAATCGATCGAATGCGAGCTTGACGGCTTCTCTGCTAACTGCTCTAATTAAAATTTCGGCAGCGGAGGCTGCTTCGCCCAACATTGTTTGCAGGCTAGCTAGAGCGTGGCTATAGGTGTCGCTACAGAGGAGTTCAGCTTCTATTTGACCTAGAACAGAACGAAAACTTTCTTGAGAAATTTCAATAGTTGGGTGATCTGTCACCCCAAAATAAGCCTCGGGTTTCAGTGCCATGATATTCATGTTGTCTTGGTAGAAGGTATCTGAGTACGTTCTTCGACAGGTTGGCAGTGATTCCGGATGTCGGTTGGGGGAGAGTGGGAGAGTGGGGCATCGGGCATCGGGCATCGGGCATCGGGCATTGGGCATCGGGCATCGGTTGCCCCTCCCCAATAACTATTGTTTGTGGATGCGATCGAGCAACCAAAGAGCCCCGAAAATCCCGACAAAATGGGCAACTGTGGCGTGAGTATTGGCGAGTACCACAAATATATCTAGAGGCTGAATAAATCGACCCACATCAACTGCGGCACCGAACAAGGCTTGCGGCTGAGCTAGAGATTTCGCTAAAAGCGTGCCGCTGATGGCTTCTGCGCCGATCAGCGTCAGGATCATTCCTGACAAGTTGCTCATCAGTGCCAGCCGCACCTCTTTGATGGTGTCTGCTTTTTTGGGGCGCGCTGCGTTACCGGGCGATCGCAGTTGTCTCGACAAACGGGTGAAGCGGAAAGAGCGATATACGCTGTAAGCGAGTACGGCTAGCCCGCAAATGGCAAAAAAAACGCCCCCGCCGGTGCCGGCACTGGTTGAACGCCCAGCGACGGTAGTGCTGGGGAGGGCGAAGGGGATGGCAAAGAGCAAAATGATCCCCGCTACAACCGCTAGCACTAACTGTACCCAGAAGCAAACCCAGCCTGTTGTACGAAGGGCAAAGGCTACTCGCTGTACGGCGACAGGAAGCTTATCGTTATCTAACTGATTAGTCATATTTTGAGCGGGTATAATTAATTGGCATTAGTTGGCAGCAGTTTTTTCTCTTCGGGGACGGTTGACGGCGGTTAACCCTCTTTATAATAGAAGTAGCAATGTTTAAGATTTGTAACTAACATTGGATTTCACATTTGAATAGCGTCGATCGCCAGGTATCCAAAGCAATGACACAACTACAACCCACCGTCACTCCCAAACTGGAACAGCCAAAGTTTGGCTTCAACAGCTACGCGGAACGCCTTAACGGTCGAGCCGCGATGATCGGTTTTTCTCTAACTTTAATTATCGAGTATGTCACAGGC
>Ga0209278_1001585_pt1 | contig 13629 bp, 9 predicted proteins | sample JI81BgreenDNA_FD_187504 | JGI IMG/M metagenome (GOLD analysis project Ga0209278, IMG submission 187504) | Wastewater effluent complex algal communities from Wisconsin, to seasonally profile nutrient transformation and Carbon sequestration -... | ecosystem: Engineered > WWTP > Effluent > Algae... | reverse complement strand
CCTCACCGCCGTGCAGGTGGGCCTGCTCACCGTGTACGACATGCTCAAGGCCGCCGACCGCGGCATGGAGATGCACGGCATCCGCGTGCTGGCCAAGAGCGGGGGCAAGAGCGGGGACTGGGTGGCGTGATGCGCCACAGGCGCGCGGGATTGGGTTAGCCTGCCCCGCGGCCGGACACCCTCCCCGGCCCAGGGGTTGGCGATGAGCGGCTTGCTGTCGAACGCGGAACTGGTCGCGCTGGCCTTCGACGAGGCGCCCGTCGCCACCATCGTGACCGCCCCGGACTGGCGGGTGCTGCATTGGGGCGGCGCGGCCGAGGCGCTGTTCGGCTGGACGGCCCCGGAGGCCCTCGGTCAGCAGCTCGATCAGCTCACGGGCCCCGGCGCCGGCAGCCCCGGCCCTCGCCTGCTGGACATCGCCGCCAACCAGCCGGCCGGCTCGCGCGCCATCGTCATGCGCCGCCACAAGAACGGGCGGCTCCTGCACGTCGAGGTGTGGTGGCGGACGGTGCACGGCGACGACGGAACCGTGCGCTACCACGTCGCCGGCAAACGCGACGTGAGCGACGAGCAGCTCCGGCGCGACGTGCGGCTCGTCAACGAGCGCTACCGCGACCTGCTGGACTCGGTGCCCGATGCGATCGTCGTCGCCAACGACGTGGGTTCGATCGTGCTCTTCAATGCCGAGGCGGCCCGCCTGTTCGGCAGCACGGCGGATTCAATGATCGGCGCCCCCGTCGAGCGCTTGATCCCCGACCGCTTCGCGCGCGGGCATTCGCGCCATCGCGAGCGCTTCGCGGCGCAGCCCCAGCGCCGCCCGATGGGCAGCGGCCTTGAGCTGCGCGGCCGGCGGGGTGACGGCACGGAGTTCCCGGTCGAAGTGAGCCTGAGCCCGCTTCTGCTGGGCGATCGCCGCTTCGCGATGGCGGCGCTGCGCGACCTGAGCGAGCGCGTCCGCCTCGAGGAGGTGCAGCGCACCGCGACCAGCGCGCTGCAGGCCAGCAGCGCCAAGACCGAATTCCTCTCGCGCATGAGCCACGAGCTGCGCACGCCGCTGAACGCCATCCTGGGCTTCGCGCAGGTGCTCGGCGTCGACGTGTCGCGGCGGCTCGATGCGACACAGCACCACCAGGTGGAGCAGATCGCCCGCGCCGGGCGCCACCTGCTGTCGATGATGAACGACCTGCTGGACGTGACGCGCATCGAAACCGGTGCGCTGTCGCTGTCGCTGGAGCCCGTCGAGCTCATCGGCCTGCTCGACGAGGTGGTGGCAATCTGCGAGCCGGCCGCGGACGACGGGGCCGTGACGGTCTCGTTGGCCGTCGACCCGCCGGACCTCTGCGTGCGGGCCGACCACCTTCGGCTGCGGCAGGTGCTGCTCAACCTGCTCAGCAACGCGATCAAGTACAACCGGCGCGGGGGACAGGTCGAGCTGGTGGCGTCGCGAGCGGGTGCCGAGGTCTGCCTGAGCGTGCGCGACACGGGCGTCGGCATGTCGGCGTCGCAGCTGGAGCGCCTGTACCGACCCTTCGACCGGCTGGGCGCCGAGGCCGGCAGCGTCGAGGGCACCGGCATCGGCCTCGTGATCGCCCGCGGGCTCGTGGTCGCCATGGGCGGGCGGCTCGAGGTCGAGAGCGCGCCGGGCACCGGAACCACCTTCAGCCTGTGGCTCGCGGCTTCGGACGCCCGCTCACCCGCGGCGCCGTTGCAGGCTCTCCCAGCAACGGCCGGGCAGGCCTCGGCGGGCGCGGTGCCCGCGCTGCACCTGCTGGTGGTGGAGGACAACGAGGCCAACATCGAGGTCGTGCAGGCGGTGCTCGGGCTGCGCCCGCACTGGCGGCTGGCCATCGCGCGGACCGCCGCGCAGGCGCTGGAGATGGCCCTGCGCGACCGCCCGGACCTGCTGGTCGTCGACATGCACCTGCCCGACGCCGATGGCCTGGAGCTCGCCCGGCGCTGCGACGCCGAGCCGGCCACGGCCGACATCCCGCGCGTGGCGCTGTCGGCCGACGCCACCCAGGCCCGCCGGCTGGCCGCGGCCGAGCATCGCTTCCGCCACTACTTCACCAAGCCGCTGGACGTGCCGGGCTTCCTCGCCTGGCTCGACACCTTCGCGCGCGAGCGCGCGGCTGCCTAAGCCTCGAGCACCTGGTCGAGGGCCCCGCGCAGGGCCTCGGCCGACACCGGCTTGGCCAGGAAGGGCACACCCGGCGGCAGCGTGCCGAAGGACGCGAGCTCGTGCGGCAGGTGGCTGCTGACGAGCACGAAGCGCAGCCCTGCGGTGGCCTCCTGCGCGCGCAGGCTCTCGATCATGGCCAGGCCGTTCATGCCGGGCAGGTTGATGTCCATCACCATGACGTCGGGCAGGTCCTTGCCGGCCTGCACCAGGGCGACGAAACCATCGCTCACGACGCTGAGCCGGGCGTCGGGCAGCTGCGCCCGGATCTGCCCGCACAGCAGCTCGGCCATCGAGGCGTTGTCCTCGACGACCATCACGCGCAGCACCCGCGCCCGCCGGGCCTCGTCGCGCTCGCGGCGCTTGTCGAGCATGGCCTGCACCGAGGCCTCGCTGATGCGGCGGTGCCCGCCCGGCGTGCGCCAGGAATGCAGCAGCCCGGCGTCCGCCCACAGGATGACGGAGTTGGGGGCGACGCCCAGCCGCGCAGCGGCCTGCGCCGTCGTCAGGGTGGGGCTTTCCTCGTCCATGTGAACTGCATCGCGGTCGCTGGGGCCGCATTCTGCGGCCGTGGCGGATCAGGCGCCCGCGCCGGTGGGCGACTTCCTCACGCCACCGGCACCGGATCGGGCGGCCACTGGAGCGCGCCGACCAGTTCATCGAGCAGCGCGTCGAAGACCGGCAGGTCGAAGGGCTTGGTCATGAAGAAACGCACGCCGAGCGCCATGGCCTCGGCCCGCAGGGCCGGCATCGCGTCCGCGGTCAACAGCACGACGCGCTGCGGTTGCAGCCGCCCGGCGCGCCGCTGGGCCTCGAGCCAGTCGAGCCCGAGGCCGTCGGGCAGGTTCTGGTCGAGCACGACCAGGTCGACCGCATGCCCCTGCAGGAACTCCGTGGCGCGTTCCAGCGAACACATGTGCTGCACCGTCCAGCCGGGCCGCAGCAGCTTCACCGACTCCTGCAGCACGAGCGCGTTGACCTCGTTGTCCTCCACGCACAGCACCCGCAGGGGCGAGGGTGCGGGGCGGGGCGCCGGCAGCACCGGCGGGGCGGCGCGGGCCGGCGTATCGGCCGGCTCGGCGAGTGGAAACGCGATCACGAAGTCGGTGCCCCTTCCGGGCTCGCTGGACACGTCGATGGTGCCGCCCATCAGCCCGACCAGGGTGCGCGTGATGGTCAGGCCGATGCCCGTTCCGGGCACGCCGCTGGTCTCGCGCCCGAGGCGGTTGAACGGCTGGTAGAGCTGGCCCAGCTGCTGCGGCGTCATGCCGAGCCCGGTGTCGCGGACATGGATGCGGGCCAGCTGCCCGTCGTGTGCCAGCCGCACTTCGACACGGCCGCCATCCACGTTGTACTTGATGGCGTTGCTCAGCAGGTTGCTCACCACCTGCCGCAGGCGCTTGACGTCGCCGTGGATCCACGCATCGGCCGTCTCGGCATCCAGCGTGATGCGGCGGGCCTCGGCGGGCGCGGCCACGAGGTCCAGCGCGTCGGCGACGACCTCGGCCAGGGCCACCGGCCGCCGCTCGATCGCCGTGGTGCCGGCCTCGATGCGGGCGAGGTCCAGGATGTCGTCGATCAGCGCCAGCAGGTGCCAGCCGGCGGCCTCGATGCGCGCCACGCGCGCCCGCAGCGGGGCGATGTCGCCCGAGGCGTCGCCGGCGACGATCTGCGCATAGCCGATCACCGCGTTCAGCGGCGTGCGCAGCTCGTGGCTCATGCTGGAGAGGAAGGCGGTCTTGGCGGCGTTGCGCGCGTCGGCCTCGAGTCGCGCCCGGCGCTCCTCGCCGAGCTCGCGCGCGACGGTGACGTCGAGCAGCGTCCCCACCAGGCGGGTGGCACGGCCGTTCGCGTCGCGCTCGATGACACACTGGTTGCGCAGCCAGCGCACCGCACCCGGGCCCGGCTCGTAGGGGCACTCGAAGTCGAGCCGCGCCACGCCGGGGTCGCGGATCGCCCGCCGCAGCAGGCCGGCGGTGGCGGCCCGGTGGGCGGCCGGGATGCGCTCCTGCACCTGGCGGCCCGCGGGCGGGGTGCCGGAGGCCGGGAACCCGGTCAGCTCGAACATCATGTCGTTCCAGCGCGTCTCGCGGTGCAGGACGTCGCGCTCGAAGATGCCGATGCGGGCGTTGCGCGTGGCCAGCTCGTTGCGCTCCTGGATCTGCCGCATGGCGTGTTCGCGCTCGATGTCGGCGGTCACGTCGGTCTGCAGGCCGATGTAGCTCTGCAGCTCGCCGGCCTCGTCGAAGACGGGCGTGATCTCCAGGTCCACCCAGTACGCGCGCCCCGACTTGCTCACGTTGCGGACACGGACACCCACCACGGGCCGGCGCGCCGCGATCGCCTCACGCATCGTGGCCCGCACCGCGTCGGGGACGGCGCCGCGCTGCAGCAGCCGCCCCGGGTGCTGGCCGCGGATCTCGTCGATCGTGTAGCCGCTCACGCGCTCGAAGGCCGCGTTGCACCAGGTGATCCGCTGCGCGGCGTCGGTGCTCAGCAGCAGCTGGCGCGAACTCGACACCACCAGCGCCAGCTCGCGCAGGCGGCGGTCCTTCTGCTCCAGGTCGGCGCGGGTGCGCACGCTGTCGGTCACGTCCTGCAGCGCGCCGTCGACACGTTCGATGCGCCCGTCGGCGCCCCGCACCGCGACGGCGGTGCTGCGCAGCCAGCGCTGCTCGCCGCCCGGCAGCGTGAGCGGCAGCACGAGGTCGTAGCCCACACCCTCGGACAGCAGGCGCCGCCGGGCCGCCTCCAGGGTGCCACGGGCGGCTTCGTCGGCGCAGGCGAAGTCGAACCAGCGCGCGACAGGCGCGTCCGGGGCCATGCCGTAGAGCTCGCGCGCGCCCGGGCCCATCTCGAGCACGCCGGTCGCGGGATCGGCCGTCCACGGGCCGATGCGGGCCAGGCGGCACATGCGCTGCAGGGTCTGCAGGCCCTGTTCGGCGGCACGCCGGGCGTCGGCTTCGGCCCGGGCGGCGCGCTGCAGGCGCCCACGCGACCAGGCCACGACAACCACCGCCAGGCCCAGCAGCAGCACGGCCAGCAGGTGCGCCGGCGCGCGCTGGTGCAGCCAGCGGGCCAGGAGGTCCTGGCGCGACCCCGCGACCAGGATCCAGGCCCGGGTGCGCGGCACCTCGGCCCAGGCGATCAGCCGCTCGACCCGGTCGGTCTCCGTGGCCCGCGCGAGCACGTGCCCGCTGGTGCGCCCGGCCAGGGCCGCTGCGGCGATCGCCTCGGCCGTGGCGGTGCCCGAGGCGCGGGCACCGATGGCGCCGGGCACCAGCGGCTCGCGCAGCAGGATGTGGTCGTCGTGGGCACGCAACCCCAGGGCGGCCTGCACGCGGGGGTCGGGCTTCGTCCACTCGGCCAGCAGCTGCGCCACGGGCAGGCTCACCACGAGCAGGCTGCCGTCCGCCCGCCGGTAGAAGACCGGCAGCATCCAGGCCTGCCCGCGCTGGTAGGCCCAGCCAACGACGGTCTCGCGGGGCGCCGCCACCCGCGGCAGCTGCGCCTGCCAGACGCTGGCGTCGACGGGCACGGTGTCCGTGCTGAGCACCGGCGCCCCGGGCCGGGCCGGCACGAAATCGGCGACCTCGTCGCCGCCGAAGCGCTCCTGGAGCTCCTGGCGCAGGAGCGCCGCGGTGAGGGTCTGGCCGGCCGTCAGCCGGGCGTCGACGGACTGCTCGAAGCGCTGGGCATCGCGTGCCGCCAGCGCAACCGACAGCGAGTTCGAGCGCGCCAGGTGCTCGAACTCCAGGCCCGCCTCGTCGAGCGCTCGGTGCCAGTCGCTGCGGATCCAGGCGCCGAGCGCCAGGGCGCCGAGCAGCGCGAGCACCAGCAGGGCCACCTGATCCCGGCGCGCACGCGGGGCGCCATCAGGCGGGGCGGACGCTCGAAACCCGCTCATGGTGGCGGCGCGCCCGAGCCCAGGGCCTGCTCGATGGCCTCGCGCAGCGCATCGGGCGACACCGGCTTGTTCAGGAAGGGCACATCGTCGGGCAGCGGGCCGAACAGGCCGAGTTCCTGGCGGCCGTGGTTGCTGACGATCACGAAGCGCACACGCGCAGTGGCGTCCTGCGAGCGCAGGCTGTTCATCATCGCGAGGCCGTTCATGCCCGGCAGGTTGACGTCGCTGATGAGCAGGTCGGGCGGCTCGCGCCCGGCCAGCACCAGGGCCTCGAAGCCGTTGCGCACGGTGCGCACCTTCGCCGTCGGCAGGATCACGGTGAGGTGCGACGAGAGCACCAGGGCGGTGTCCGGGTTGTCCTCGACCAGCATCACCGTCGCCGCCCGCTGCCGGGCCAGCGCGGCCCGCTGCCCGCGCTGCTCGAGCATGGCCTGCACGGAGGCCGCGCTGATGCGCCGGTGTCCGCCCGGCGTGCGCCAGGCCAGCAGCAGCCCGGCGTCGGCCCAGGCCATCACCGAGTTGGGCGCCACACCCAGGCGGGCGGCGGCCTGGGCGGTGGTCAGCGTGTCGTCGCTGCCGGGATCGGCCATGGCGTGCCGCAGTGGCCGAGCCTCAGGCGGAGGCGCCGGCCAGCTGCCGCGTCCGGAACACGGCGACCGCGTCGACGAGCTGCGCCGCCTGCTGCCGCAGGCTTTCGGCCGCGGCCGCGCTCTGCTCGACGAGCGCGGCGTTCTGCTGGGTGGCCTGGTCCATGCTGGCCACGGCCTGGCCGACCGCGCCCACGCCCGTGCTCTGCTCGGCCGAGGCGGAGCTGATCTCCGAGACGATGTCGGTGAGGCGCCGGATCGAGGCCACGATGTCCTGCATGGTCTGCCCGGCGGTGCCCACGAGCTGCGTGCCCTGCTCCACCTGCTCGACGCTGCGGCCGATGATGGCCTTGATCTCGCGGGCCGCCTCGGCGCTGCGCTGGGCGAGGCTGCGCACCTCGCCGGCGACCACCGCGAAGCCGCGCCCCTGTTCGCCCGCGCGGGCCGCCTCGACGGCGGCGTTGAGCGCCAGGATGTTGGTCTGGAAGGCGATGCCGTCGATGACGCCGATGATGTCGGCGATCTGCTTGCTGCTCTGGTCGATGGCCTGCATGGTCTGCACGACCTGGCCGACCACGTCGCCGCCGCGGGCCGCCACGTCCGAGGCACCCTGGGCCAGCTGGCTGGCCTGGCGCGCGCTGTCGGCGTTGTGGCGCACGGTGGTGCCGAGCTGCTCCATGGTCGCCGCGGTCTGCTGCAGCGCCGTGGCCTGCTGTTCGGTGCGGCCGGAGAGGTCCTGGTTGCCCTGCGCGATCTGCGCGCTGGCGGTGGCCACGTTCTCGGCGTTGCCGCGCACCGACGAGACGATGGCGTCGAGCCGGTCGCGCATGCTCAGTAGCGACCCGCTGAGGACCGCGAGCTCGTCGCGGCCGGTCACGCCGATCGGCGTGTCCAGCCGCCCATCGGCGATGGCGGCGGTGGCCGCCACCGCATCCGCCAGTGGCCGCACGATGGACCGGGTGATCAGCCAGGCCAGCAGCGCCGACAGCACGACGGCCAGCACCGTGGCCACGACCATCAGCACCATCGAGCGCCGATGGCTGGCCTGCGACGCCTCGTACAGCGCCAGGTTCTCGCGCTTGAGCAGCTCGACGTTGGCCTCGATCGCGGACTGCCACGCGCCGGCCTTGGGAATGGCCTCACCCAGGAGCAGCGCGAGCGCCTCCTCGTCACGGTTGGCGAACGCAAACTCGCGCAGCTGGTCATAGATGGGGATGACCATCGAGCGGCCACTCTCGATGGCCGCGCGGATGGGGGCGGCCTCGTCACTGGCGGGTCCCGCGGTGAGGGCGGCCCAGGCTTCGGCATAGCTGGCGCGCGAGGCCTCGAGCTTGCGCGCCTCGGCCGCGATCTGGTCGGTGTCGTCGAGCAGGAGCATGGTGCGCACCACGCGAGACTCGACATGCACCGCGTCGCTCATCGTGTGGGCGTGCTCGAGCTTGGCGTTGTTCGTCTTCACGATCGAGCTCAGCCGCTCGTTGCCAAGCTCCAGCTGGGACAGCGCAAACAGGTCCGTGAGCACGGCCAGCGCCGCGAGCAAGGCAAAAGCGATGCCCAGGCGCGGGCCGATGCGGATGCGGTTGAGGTTCATGGGGGACGGGCTCCGTGAGGGTGCGGTTCAGCCCCTGCACCAGGCAGGCACCGACTTGAGGTGATGCAGTTATCGGAGCTTTTGGAGTTTTTTGATCCCGTCCATCGCCACGCTTCGTGAACAGGTTCACACGACGGCGCGGCGAACACAGCCTCCTGCGCGTCCGCCCTCGCCCCCGCGGGGCACCGGCCACGCCAGGCTCAGCGCCGGGGCTGGGCGAAATCTGCCCAGGAAGGCGCCGGCTGCGGCGGCGGCTGGCACTGGAACGCCGTCGCCGCCGAGGCCGCGTCGGCACAGGCCGCGAGGAAGCCGCCGCCATCGGGCCGGCCGAACTCGCGCAGCCGCGCCGCCAGGTGGCGCGCGCCGGCCTCGTCGCCCTGCGCCGCGAGCGCGCGCGACCACGCCACCATGAAGCGCGTGTCCAGCAGGTAGTGGCTGGCGCGGGCCAGGGCCTGGGCCGGCTCGGCCACCGGCAGGCCCGAGGTGAAGGCGGCGTAGTCGGCGTGGTGGCCGAAGAACACGCTGCGCTGGCCTTCCTGCACCCGCTGCACCAGCGGCGGCGCGCCGGGCTCGGCCTTGAAGATCTGGCTGACGCGGCGGTAGTCCCAGGTGGCCAGCGACGCACCCAGCAGCAGCAGCATCGAGCCGGCCACCAGCACCCAGGCCGCGGGACGGCGCGCCGCCAAGGTGGCCGCCGGCGGCGCGGCGTCTTCGGGCCGGCGCAGCGCCACGCCCAGCGCAAAGGCCGCGGGCAGCAGGAAGTAGCTGTACCAGAGCGGGTACTCCAGCAGGCTGTGCAGGCCGATCATCACCACCACCAGCACGGCGCCACGGCGCGCCACGCCCTCGTCGCCCGCCTCGCCCCAGGCGCGCCACGCGGCGCGGCCGAAGCTGCCCAGCAGCAGCGCCAGCACCACCGTGGCCAGCGGCAGGCCCAGCTCGACGGCCAGGTGCAGCGGCAGGTTGTGCGCGTGGTCGAAGAAGGCCGTGGGGCGGCCGGGGAAGGGCGTGAGCGACCAGGCCATGTTGAAGCGGCCCCAGCCGACGCCGGCCCACGGGTGATCGGCGATCAGCGACAGCGTGTTGGCCCAGATCGCGAAGCGCGAGCTGGAGATGTCGGTCTCGGCCAGGCGCGCGGCACCGCCGAAGGCCTGCTGGGTGCTGGCGGCCCACTGCGACATCAGCCACCAGGCCAGGGCGTAAATCAGCGGCGCGGCGATCAGCAGCACCCGCGCCGGCCGCGCGGCGCGGCGGTCGAGCAGGCCCCACAAGGCCAGCAGCAGCACGCTGACCAGCCCCGTGCGCGAGGCCGTGAGCACGACGGCGAACACCAGCGCCGCCAGCAGCGGCGCCGCCGCGGCCAGCGGCAGGCGCCGCAGCTGCAGCAGCACGACGGTGGCGATGCAGGCCCACATCAGCAGGCTGCTCAGGTGGTTGGGCTGGCGCAGGTTGCCGACAGCGCGGCCCACGTAGCCCGAGGCGGCGATCCACTGGCCGTCGGCCCGGGCAGGCATGAACACCTGCACCAGCGAGATGGCGACGTTGAGCACGCCAGCCAGCAGCAGGCCCCAGCAGAGCAGCACAAACACGTCGCCCACGGACGGCCCGCCGGAGGCCACGCGCCCGGCCTGCAGCAGCAGCGCCGCGGCGGCCAGGGTGCACAGGGCGGACAGCGCCAGGGTGGACGGCAGAGAGCCCGGGCCCCACGACCAGGCCACGGCGGCCATCAGCAGGCCGATGGCGAGCTCGGGTGCGCCCAGGCGCAGGCGCAGGGCGGCCGGGGCGAGCGTGAGGACGAAGACCGCCCACAGGCCGAAGGCGAGGGCCTGGTTGAGGAACGTCGGGGAGGGGGCGACGTTGTAGGCGACGAGGGTGGGGGCGGTGGCGGCGGCGAGGGCGAGCAGCCATCGCGCGGGATCGCGCACCGGCAGGGGGGCGGGTGGGGTCACCTGCCGATGGTAGGCCGCCTGAAAGGGTGCCGCCTCAGCGGCCGACGGCGGGTAACGGAACCGCGCGCAGCGCAGGCTGTTCCGTCGCCAGGGAAGTCCAAGTGTTCACCGCGTCTCGGCAGTGATTGATCGGATGCATGGCACACAGCAGCCGCAGCGTCTGCGCCGCGGCGTCGACGTCACCATGCAACGCCTGCCAGCGCGCCAGCCGGAACTGAGCGGGCGGATACGCAAACCTCTGGGCCACTCGCCTTGCAAACTCGACTTCTGCTGCCGTGGCGCCGGACCGCGGCTCTGCCCGGGCGAACACCTGAAAGGCCTCGAGTTGCGTGAGGACCCGCAGCTGCGGTGGCGGTGACTCGACGCGCTCGGTCCCGATCCGCGCGGATTCCAGGCGCAGGGCACGGTGACTCTGCTCTGCCTCGAGATAGTCCATCGCCACCAGCACCAACAAGGCCAAGACAGCGGCGCCCGCGAACCGAAGGACGCCCTTGGACACCACCACTGCCGCGGGCGGAGATGCAGTCAGCCGCTCAGCTGCGCCGATCATCAAACCCATGGGCAGCAAGAAGTAGGCGTACTCGATTGCGAACTCCACCATGGAGTGAGCGAGGACGCCTGCCACTGCGAGCAACAACCCGGCTGCTCTGGCGTCCCGTGTTTCCTTCAGCACGCGCCAGAGGCCCCATCCTGCCAACACGGTCAAGGTCAGAGCTACGGGCAGGCCAGCCCACACGGCCAGATCGAGCAACAGGTTGTGCGAGTGCTCGAAGTGGATGTTCAGCGGTGGCCTCTCCAGCGCGACGGCTTGTTGCGCCAGCACCATCTGCTGCCACCCGTAGCCCAGCAGCGGGCGCTCGGCAATGGCGGCGAGCATGGCCTGCCAGAGCGGGACCCGGATGCCTCCCCGGGTCTGCTCGGCAATGCTGCGAACCGCGCCTGGTTGCGCATCGACGTTCGCACCCAGCACCGGCCAAACCAGCCAAGCCACCAGCACACCAGCAAGGGCCAGCCCAGCCGCCCATGGACGCAACCTAAGTGAAGCTCGTGAGGACAGCCACAAGAAGATTGCGGTTCCGGCTCCCAATTGAAGCCATGCCGTGCGCGACCCGCTGACCACCATGGCAATCAGCATTACGGCGCTCAGCAGACCAAACACGAAGGGGCCGATGCGACGGGCCTCGAACAACACCCAGGCTGCACCAAGGCCGATCAAGGATGCCGTGCACCAGTGGTTCGGCTGGCCAAAGTTGGCAAATGGGCGGCTATTCGGCGGTAGGTCTGCCCCGAAGATGCCGAGATTCAGCACCCCGGCCCATTGTGCGAATCCGACTCCCGCAGAAAAGAGAGCCGCCGCCAGCAGCGCCAGGCACAGCAGCTCCAGCCGCGTCGACTCCTTGCCCGGGCCGTCCCGAACCAACGTGGCGCCGGCGGCAACGGCCAGGCCGAAGCCGGCCAGGTAGGTGGCAACGATCCAGGCATCACCCGCGAACAGCAGTTTGCCGGACACGGCTTGAATCAACACGCTGAGCAGCGCCAGTGCAAGGCTGGCCAACCAGACCAACGGCATATGCGCTCGACGGCTGATGCACACAGCGCTACCCACCACCAGGAACAAGGCGATCCCGTCCTGCCACGCACTTGGCCACGGGTGGTAGTGGTTGGCCGGCACCCATGCCAGGGCCACCAGCGCGACGAGGATCGCATCCAGGCGCATCGTTGCGTGCGTTTCGCAATGAAAAAGAGGCAGCCTAGGCTGCCTCTTGCTCTTGAATCGACCTAAATCCGATTACTTGCAGGAACCGGGGCGGAACTTGGCGGGGATCGTGCCGCCACAGGTCCACTCGCGGATCACCGTGCTCGTCCCGGCCACCGGGGCGGGGTTCGGCGTCAGGGTAATCGTGCGGGTATCGATCTCGGTGTCGCCGAAGCCCTGGGCGGTGACGGTGATCACGCCAGCAGAGGTCGTCGCCACAGAGGCGACATACTTGGAGGTGGACGAAGCCGACTCGCAGCCCCACTCGTTGTCACCAGGCAGCGAGGCGCTGCCGGTCGTCTGGGCCACTTCCGTGATGGTCGTGCGGCAAGCCGACGCCGCCAGGATGACTTCCGACATCTTGGCCTTCTTGGTGTAGTCCTGGTACGCCGGCAGGGCCACGGCAGCCAGGATGCCGATGATCGCCACGACGATCATCAGTTCGATCAGGGTGAAACCTTGTTGGACGCGCTTCATGAGGTGAACTCCCGGGAGGGTGGGGGTGGAAAAGGAAATCAGGCCTCCCCCACGAATGCAGGGTGCGTGCCAGCCGGCGCGGCCCCGCGGGGCGAGAAGTTCCGCACAGCGGCTGACAAAAATGGTCGGTGCGGGGTGCCGCAGAGCGTCGCACCCGCGTCGCGGGTGACGCTTCTTGTCAGGTGGTCGGCCCGCCCAGCGTGATCACGTCGCCCGTGGCCAGCGCGCGCACGCGGTGCGGACTGCCCAGCGCCGCGATCTCCGACATCACCGCCTCCACCTCGCCGGGCTTGATGTGGGTGATGCAGACCTCGGTGGGGTGGCGCAGCTGCTTGAGCTCCTGCGCCAGCAGCGCCGGGCACAGGTGCTGGCTGATGCCGGCGAGCTCGAGCTCGTCGTCGCGGAAGGCGGTTTCGATCACCAGCGTGGCCACGTTCATGTTGGCCAGGCGCTGCCACAGCGCCGGGTTGGGGCCGGTGTCGCCCGTGAACACCCAGGCGCCCTCCGGGCCGTGCACGGCATAACCCACGGCCGGCACGGTGTGGCGGGCGGGCAGCACCTCCAGCGTGTGGCCCCCCAGACGGAGCTGGTCGCCCACGGCCAGGGTGTGGAAGCGAAGCACGGGGTTGGTGGTGTCGGGCAGGCGGCTGAAATCGGGCCAGATGACGCCGTTGAAGACGTGGGCCCGCAGCGCCGCGATCGTCTCGTGCAGTGCGTGCACGCCAATCGGCGGGCGGTTGGCCGCACGGCGGCGCCGCGTGACGCTGTCGGCCAGCAGGCCGATGGCCAGCACGTGGTCGAGGTGGGAATGCGTGACGACGATGTGGTCGACCGCCACCATTTCGTCGAGCGTGAGGTCGCCCACGCCCGTGCCGGCATCGATGAGCACGGTGCCGTCGAGCAGGAAGGCGGTCGTGCGGCTGCCAGCGGCGATGGAACCCGAACAACCGAGGACGCGGATCTGCATGGGGCGGCGGAAGACAAGTCGCCACACGCGCCTGCGCACGGCCAGGGTGCCATGCTGAGCCGGCGGCCGCGCCAGCGCAAGGGCGGCCGCCGCGGGTTCACCCGCTTTGGGGAAAACTCACAGCCCGCGCCGTGAGGCGCGTCACGGCCGTGCGCGCTGTTTCAGCGTGAGATGAACTGCATCTGCGTGCCGGCGAGCTCGATGACGTCGCCGTTGCGC
>Ga0209278_1001584_pt1 | contig 13638 bp, 8 predicted proteins | sample JI81BgreenDNA_FD_187504 | JGI IMG/M metagenome (GOLD analysis project Ga0209278, IMG submission 187504) | Wastewater effluent complex algal communities from Wisconsin, to seasonally profile nutrient transformation and Carbon sequestration -... | ecosystem: Engineered > WWTP > Effluent > Algae... | reverse complement strand
TGGCCTCGCCACCGAACTTCGTCGACAGCACCGTCGTGATCGCCGCCGTCAGCGTCGTCTTGCCGTGGTCCACGTGACCGATCGTGCCCACGTTCACGTGCGGCTTGGTGCGCTCGAACTTACCCTTTGCCATTTCCGTATTCCTTGAAGAAAGAACGTTGCCAGTGCGTGTTTAAGGTCTGCGCGCATCGCCGGGCCACTGGCAGCCCGGCCCCTGGGCCGCAGACCACTTGATCAGTTCTTGCCGCGCGCCGTGATGATGGCGTCGGCGACGTTCTTGGGAGCTTCGGCGTAGTGCTTGAACTCCATCGTGTACGTCGCACGGCCCTGGCTCATCGAGCGCAGCGTGGTGCTGTAGCCGAACATCTCCGACAGCGGCACCTCGGCCTTGATGATCTTGCCGCCGCCGGGCATGTCGTCCATGCCCTGCACCATGCCGCGGCGGGACGACAGGTCGCCCATGACGCCGCCGGCGTAGTCCTCGGGCGTCTCGACTTCCACCGCCATCATGGGCTCCAGGATCACGGGGCTGGCCTTGCGGCAGCCTTCCTTGAAGCCGATGCTCGCGGCCATCTTGAACGCGTTTTCGTTCGAGTCCACCTCGTGGTACGAACCGAAGGTCAGCGTGACTTTCACGTCGACCACGGGGTAGCCGGCGAGCACACCGCTGGGCAGCGTGTCCTCGATGCCCTTCTTGACCGCGGGAATGAACTCGCGCGGCACGACGCCACCCTTGATGGCGTCGACGAACTCGAAGCCCTTGCCCGGCTCCTGCGGCTCGACCTTCAGCACGACGTGGCCGTACTGGCCCTTGCCGCCCGACTGGCGCACGAACTTGCCTTCGACGTCGGCCACCGGCTTGCGGATGGTCTCGCGGTAGGCCACCTGCGGCTTGCCGACGTTGGCCTCGACACCGAACTCGCGCTTCATGCGGTCGACGATGATTTCCAGGTGCAGCTCGCCCATGCCGGAGATGATGGTCTGCCCACTCTCTTCATCCGTGCGCAGGCGGAACGACGGGTCTTCGGCGGCCAGGCGGCCCAGCGCGATGCCCATCTTTTCCTGGTCAGCCTTGGTCTTGGGCTCAACGGCCTGCGAGATCACGGGCTCCGGGAAGATCATCTTCTCGAGCGTGATCACGCTTTCCGGGTCGCACAGGGTCTCGCCGGTGGTCACGTCCTTCAGGCCCACGCAGGCGGCGATGTCGCCGGCCAGGATCTCCTTGATTTCCTCGCGCTGGTTGGCGTGCATCTGCAGGATCCGGCCGATGCGCTCCTTCTTGCCGCGGATCGGGTTGAACACCGAGTCGCCGCTCTTCAGCACGCCCGAGTAGACGCGCACGAAGGTCAGCTGGCCGACGTAGGGGTCGGTCATCAGCTTGAACGCCAGGGCGGCGAACTTCTCGTTGTCGTCGGCCTTGCGCGTGACGGGCTGGTCGTCCTCGTTGGTGCCCGGCACCGGCGGAACGTCGATGGGCGAAGGCAGGAAGTCGATGACACCGTCCAGCATGCGCTGCACGCCCTTGTTCTTGAAGGCCGTGCCGCAGAACATGGGCTGGATCTCGGCGCCAAGCGTGCGCGCGCGCAGGCCGGTCTTGACCTCGGCCTCCGACAGGTCGCCGGATTCAAGGTACTTGTTCATCAGCTCTTCGCTGGATTCGGCGGCGGCCTCGAGCATGTTTTCGCGCCACTTCTGGGCGTCGGCCTGCAGCTCGGCGGGGATGTCCTTGAACTCGAACTTCATGCCCTGCGAGGCCTCGTCCCAGTAGATCGCCTTCATCTTGATGAGGTCGACCACGCCCGTGAAGTTCTCTTCGGCGCCGATGGGAATGACCACGGGCACGGGGTTGGCCTTCAGGCGCGCCTTCATCTGGTCGTAGACCTTGAAGAAGTTGGCACCGGTGCGGTCCATCTTGTTCACGAAGGCCAGGCGCGGCACCTTGTACTTGTTGGCCTGGCGCCAGACGGTCTCGGACTGCGGCTGCACGCCACCCACGGCGCAGTAAACCATGCAGGCGCCGTCGAGCACGCGCATCGAACGCTCCACCTCGATGGTGAAGTCGACGTGGCCCGGGGTGTCGATGATGTTGAAGCGGTGCTCGGGGTAGGACATGTCCATGCCCTTCCAGAAGCACGTGGTGGCGGCCGACGTGATCGTGATGCCGCGCTCCTGCTCCTGCTCCATCCAGTCCATGGTGGCCGCGCCGTCGTGCACCTCACCGATCTTGTGGTTCACACCCGTGTAGTACAGGATGCGCTCGGTGGTGGTGGTCTTGCCGGCGTCGATGTGGGCGCTGATGCCGATGTTGCGGTAGCGCTCGATGGGGGTCTTGCGGGCCATGAACTTTCTCCAAATGCAGGGGCCGCCGACGGGCTAGTACTAACCCGATGGGCGGCCGGAACGCGGAATGCGGGTGGGGCTTAGAAGCGGAAGTGCGAGAACGCCTTGTTCGCTTCGGCCATGCGGTGCACTTCGTCGCGCTTCTTGCACGCGCCGCCGCGGCCTTCGCTGGCCTCGAGCAGCTCGTTGGCCAGGCGCGCGGCCATGGACTTCTCGCCACGCTTGCGCGCGCTTTCCTTCAGCCAGCGCATCGCCAGGGCCTGGCGGCGAACCGGGCGCACTTCCACGGGCACCTGGTAGTTCGCACCACCGACGCGGCGGCTCTTCACCTCGACCATCGGCTTGATGTTGTTCAGCGCGACCATGAAGACCTCGAGCGGGTCCTTGCCGGCCTTCTGCTCGACCTGGTCGAGGGCGCCGTAGATGATGCGCTCGGCGACGGCCTTCTTGCCCGATTCCATGATGACGTTCATGAACTTCGAGAGGTCGACGGAGCCGAACTTCGGGTCGGGGAGGATCTCGCGTTTGGGGACTTCGCGACGACGTGGCATGGCACTCTTCCTTTTCGGGGGTTCAGTCGGCCGCCGCTGCGCGACGGCCACGGAGCGGCATCAGGCCGCTCCACTTACTCGGCAGGTTCGCACCCGCCGCAGGGGGCGAAGGCGCTTTAGGCCTTCTTCGGGCGCTTCGCGCCGTACTTCGAACGCGACTGCTTGCGATCCTTGACGCCTTGCAGGTCGAGCGAACCACGGACGATGTGGTAACGCACGCCGGGGAGGTCCTTCACGCGGCCGCCGCGCACGAGCACCACGCTGTGCTCCTGCAGGTTGTGGCCTTCACCGCCGATGTACGAGATCACCTCGAAACCGTTGGTCAGGCGCACCTTGGCCACCTTGCGCAGCGCCGAGTTCGGCTTCTTCGGGGTGGTGGTGTACACACGGGTGCAGACGCCGCGCCGTTGCGGGCTGTTCTGCATGGCCGGCGACTTGGACTTCGTGGTCTCGACCTGGCGGCCGTGGCGCACGAGCTGGTTGATGGTCGGCATGAACGCTCTTTCTCTCTCGAGAAGTCTTCGGTGGAAGTCGCCAGCTCTGCGATTGGAGCGGCGAACGAATACGCGCCCAGGCACGAGCCAAAGCGCGAAAAGCCCGCGAGTATAGTGCGCCCGCCCATGTCCGACAAGCCGCTGGCCGTGATCGACACCCAGCTGCTGCTGGATTGGCTGGTCTTCGCCGATCCGGCCGCACAGGCCTGGGCGGCCCGCGTCGAAGCCGGCGAGATTCAGTGGATCGCCTGCCCCGCCATGCGCCGCGAGTTCGCCCACATGGCGCGCCACCCGCGCTTCGCGCGCTGGCAGCCCGACAGTGAGCGCGTGCTCTCGATCTTCGACCGGCGTGCTGAGCTGCTTGACGATCCGGACACCAGCCACCCGTTGCTCCGGTGTCGCGACGCCGACGACCAGGTGTTCATCGATCTGGCTCTCCTGCACCGGGCGCACAGGCTGTTCACGCGCGACAAGGCCCTGCTGGCGCTGGCCCGCCGTGCCCGGCCGCTCGGGCTCGAGATCCTCAAGCCCACGCCCTGAGCCAAGAAAAAAGGGCGGCCGAAGCCGCCCTTGGGGACAGAACCGCGCCGACTTACTCGGCGGCGTTCTCGCCCGCAGCCGTGGCCGCATCCACACCCGCCAGCTGCACGGCGGCCAGTTCCTCGGCCTCCTGCATGGCGATGGCACGGCGCTCCGACTCGTCCATCTCTTCCTTGATCTTGCGCGCCTGGTGGAAGGCCATGCCGGTGCCCGCGGGGATCAGGCGGCCGACGATGACGTTTTCCTTCAGGCCCCGCAGCTCGTCGCGCTTGCCCATGATGGCCGCCTCGGTGAGCACGCGGGTGGTTTCCTGGAAGGAGGCCGCCGAGATGAAGCTGTCGGTCGACAGCGAGGCCTTGGTGATGCCCAGCAGCACGTCGGCGTGCGTCGCGGGCACCTTGCCCTCGGCGCGCAGCCGCTCGTTGGTGTTGAGCAGCTCCGAACGCTCGACCTGTTCGCCGTTGATGTAGCTGCTGTCGCCGGCGTTGACGATCTGCACGCGGCGCAGCATCTGGCGGACGATCACCTCGATGTGCTTGTCGTTGATCTTCACGCCCTGCAGGCGGTAGACGTCCTGCACCTCGTCGACGATGTAGCGCGCCAGCTCCTCGATGCCCAGCAGGCGCAGGATGTCCTGCGGGTCCGCCGAGCCGTCGACGATGAGCTCACCGCGGTTCACCACCTGGCCTTCGTGCACCAGGATGTTCTTCTCCTTGGGCACCAGCACCTCGTGCACGCGGCCCTCGGGGTCGGTGATCTGCAGGCGGTTCTTGCCCTTGGTCTCCTTGCCGAACGACACGGTGCCGGTGATCTCGGCCAGGATGCCCACGTCCTTGGGCGAACGGGCCTCGAACAGCTCGGCCACCCGCGGCAGACCGCCGGTGATGTCGCGCGTCTTCTGGCCTTCCATCGGGATGCGGGCCAGCACCTCGCCCGGGGTGAGGTCCTGCCCGTCGCGCACCTGGATCAGCGCACCCACCGGGAAGCCGATGGTCACGCTGTGGTCGGTGCCGGGGATCTTGACCTCGCTGCCCGAGGCATCGAGCAGCTTGACCTGCGGGCGCACGACCTTGGCCGCGCCGCGGCGCTTGGGGTCGATGACCACCAGCGTCGACAGGCCCGTGACCTCGTCGACCTGCTTGGCCACCGTGACGCCTTCTTCCACGTTCTCGAACTTCGCCTGACCGGCGAACTCGGTGATGATGGGGCGGGTCAGCGGATCCCAGTTGGCCAGCACGGTGCCAGCCTTCACGTGCTGGTCCGCCTTCACGGTGAGCGTGGCGCCGTAGGGCAGCTTGTGGCGCTCGCGCTCGCGGTGGTGGTTGTCGAAGATGATCACTTCGCCCGAGCGGCTGATGACCACCAGCTCGCCCTTGCCGTTGGTGACGTAGCGCATCGTGGCGTTGAAGCCGATCACGCCTTCGCTCTTGGCCTCCACCGAGTTGGCCACCGACGCGCGCTGCGCGGCACCACCGATGTGGAAGGTGCGCATGGTCAGCTGCGTGCCGGGTTCGCCGATGGACTGCGCGGCGATCACGCCGATGGCCTCGCCCATGTTCACCAGGCCACCGCGGCCCAGGTCGCGGCCGTAGCACTTGGCGCAGATGCCGAAGCGCGTGTCGCAGGTGAGCGCCGTGCGCACCTTGACCTCGTCGACGCCGGCGGCCTCGAGCACGTCGATCGTGTCCTCGTCCAGCATCTCGCCAGCCTTGACCATGACCTCCTGCGTCTCGGGGTGCAGCACCTCGGTGGCCGTCACGCGGCCGAGGATGCGGTCGCGCAACGATTCGATGACCTCGCCGCCCTCGACCAGCGCCCGGCGGTTCATGCCGTTCTGCGTGCCGCAGTCGTCTTCGGTCACGACCAGGTCCTGCGTCACGTCCACCAGGCGGCGCGTCAGGTAGCCCGAGTTCGCGGTCTTCAGCGCCGTGTCGGCCAGGCCCTTTCGGGCGCCGTGCGTGGAGTTGAAGTACTGCAGCACGTTCAGGCCTTCACGGAAGTTCGCCGTGATGGGCGTCTCGATGATCGAGCCGTCGGGCTTGGCCATCAGGCCGCGCATGCCGGCCAGCTGGCGGATCTGCGCCGCAGAGCCGCGCGCACCCGAGTCGGCCATCATGTAGATGGAGTTGAACGACTCCTGGTCGACTTCCTTGCCGTGGCGGTCCTGCACCTTCTGCTTGGACAGCTGCTGCATCATGACCTTGCCGACTTCGTCGCCGGTCTTGCCCCAGATGTCCACGACCTTGTTGTAGCGCTCGCCGGCGGTGACGAGACCCGAGACGTACTGCTGCTCGATCTCCTTCACTTCCTTCTCGGCGCGCTCGATCAGGCCCGGCTTCTCCTTCGGCACCAGCATGTCGTCGATGGCGATCGAGATGCCGGCACGCGTGGCCAGGCGGAAGCCGTTCTGCAGCAGCTTGTCCGCGAAGACCACCGTCTCCTTCAGGCCGCACTTGCGGAAGCTGACGTTGATCAGCTTGCTGATCTCCTTCTTCTTCAGCGCCTTGTTGATGTTGGCGAAGGGCAGGCCCTTGGGCAGGATCTCGCTCAGCAGAGCGCGGCCCACGGTGGTGTCGACGAGCTTGGTCTCGGGCACGAACTCGCCCGTGGCCTTGTCCTTGGTCCACTCGACCATGCGCACGGCGATCTTGGCCGTGATCTCGACGACGCCGTTGTCCAGCGCGCGCTGCAGCTCCAGCAGGTCGGCGAAGACCATGCCTTCGCCGCGGCCGTTGATGCGCTCACGCGTGGCGTAGTACAGGCCCAGCACCACGTCTTGCGACGGCACGATGCTCGGCTCGCCCGAGGCCGGGAACAGCACGTTGTTGGAGGCCAGCATCAGCGTGCGGGCTTCCATCTGCGCCTCGATGGACAGCGGCACGTGCACGGCCATCTGGTCACCGTCGAAGTCGGCGTTGAAGGCCGAGCACACCAGCGGGTGCAGCTGGATGGCCTTGCCCTCGATCAGCACCGGCTCGAAGGCCTGGATGCCCAGGCGGTGCAGCGTCGGGGCGCGGTTCAGCAGGATCGGGTGCTCCTTGATCACCTCTTCCAGGATGTCCCACACCACCGGCGTGCCGCTCTCGACTTCCTTCTTGGCGGCCTTGATGGTGGTGGCGATGCCCATCGCCTCCAGGCGGCTGAAGATGAAGGGCTTGAACAGCTCGATGGCCATCAGCTTGGGCAGGCCGCACTGGTGCAGCTTGAGCGTCGGGCCGACCACGATGACCGAACGGCCCGAGTAGTCGACGCGCTTGCCCAGCAGGTTCTGGCGGAAGCGGCCGCTCTTGCCCTTGATCATGTCGGCCAGCGACTTGAGCGCGCGCTTGTTCGCGCCCGTCATGGCCTTGCCGCGGCGGCCGTTGTCGAGCAGGCTGTCGACGGCCTCCTGCAGCATGCGCTTTTCGTTGCGCACGATGATCTCCGGCGCCTTCAGCTCCAGCAGCCGCGCCAGGCGGTTGTTGCGGTTGATGACGCGGCGGTAGAGGTCGTTCAGGTCGCTGGTGGCGAAGCGGCCGCCGTCCAGCGGCACGAGCGGGCGCAGGTCCGGCGGCAGCACCGGCAGCACGTCCATCACCATCCAGTTGGGCTTGATGCCGCTCTTCTTGAAGGCCTCCAGCACCTTCAGGCGCTTGGAGTTCTTCTTGATCTTGAGCTCGGAGCCGGTCATGTCGTTGCGGATCTTGTCGATCTCCGCATCGATGTCCATCTCCTCGAGCAGCTTCTTGATGCCCTCGGCGCCCATCAGCGCGACGAACTCGTCACCGAACTCGACGCGCTTCGCCTCGTAGTCGTCCTCGGTCATGATGCTGAACTTCTTCAGCGGCGTCATGCCGGGGTCCACGACCACGTACGCCTCGAAGTACAGCACGCGCTCGATGTCGCGCAGCGTCATGTCGAGCACGAGGCCCAGGCGCGACGGCAGGCTCTTGAGGAACCAGATGTGCGCGCACGGCGCGGCCAGGTCGATGTGGCCCATGCGCTCGCGGCGCACCTTGGTCTGCGTGACCTCGACGCCGCACTTCTCGCAGATCACGCCGCGGTGCTTGAGGCGCTTGTACTTGCCGCACAGGCACTCGTAGTCCTTGATCGGGCCGAAGATCTTGGCGCAGAAGAGGCCATCCCGCTCCGGCTTGAAGGTGCGGTAGTTGATGGTCTCGGGCTTCTTCACCTCGCCGAACGACCAGCTCCGGATCTTCTCCGGGGACGCGAGGCCGATCTTGATGGCATCGAAATGCTCATCCGGGGTGAACTGCTTGAAAAGGTCGAGAAGTCCCTTCATGGTGGTTCCCTGTTCCTTCCTTAGTTGCGCTCGAGCTCGATGTCGATACCGAGCGAACGGATTTCCTTGACGAGCACGTTGAACGATTCCGGCATGCCGGCCTCGATGGCGTGTTCACCCTTGACGATGCTCTCGTAGACCTTGGTGCGGCCGTTCACGTCGTCGGACTTCACGGTCAGCATCTCCTGCAGGATGTAGCTGGCGCCGTAGGCCTCGAGCGCCCAGACTTCCATCTCGCCGAAGCGCTGGCCACCGAACTGCGCCTTGCCGCCCAGCGGCTGCTGCGTGACGAGGCTGTACGGGCCGGTCGAGCGCGCGTGCATCTTGTCGTCGACCAGGTGGTGCAGCTTGAGCACGTGCATGTAGCCCACGGTGACCGGGCGCTCGAAGGGCTCGCCCGTGCGGCCGTCACTCAGGATGGCCTGCGTGCGGCTTTCGGTGAGACCCTTGCGCACGCGCAGCTCTTCCGGGTACGCCAGCTTCAGCATGGCGCGGATTTCGTGCTCCGGCGCGCCGTCGAACACCGGCGTCGCGAACGGCACGCCATGCTGCAGGTTGTGCGCCATCTCGAGCACCTCGTCGTCGCTCATCGACTCGATGTGCTCGGGCTTGCCGCCGCTCTTGTTGTAGAGCTCGTCGAAGAACTTGCGCAGCTCGGCCACGCGGGCCTGGCTCTGCAGCATGTCGCCGATGCGCTGGCCGATGCCCTTACCGGCCCAGCCCAGGTGCACCTCGAGCACCTGGCCCACGTTCATGCGCGAAGGCACGCCCAGCGGGTTGAGCACGATGTCGCAGGGCGTGCCGTCGGCCATGTACGGCATGTCTTCCACCGCCACGATCTTGGACACCACACCCTTGTTGCCGTGGCGGCCGGCCATCTTGTCGCCGGGCTGCAGGCGGCGCTTGACGGCGAGGTAGACCTTCACCATCTTGAGCACGCCCGCGGGCAGCTCGTCGCCCTGCGTGAGCTTCTTGCGCTTCTCTTCGAACGCGAGGTCGAACGAGTGGCGCGTCTGCTCGTTGGCGTTCTTGATGCTCTCGAGCTGGTTGGCCACGTCGTCGTCGGCCGGGCGGATGTCGAACCAGTGGTACTTGTCGACGCTCGCCAGGTACTCCTTGGTGATCGTCGTGCCCTTGGCGATCTTGTTCGGGCCGCCGTTGGCCACCTTGCCCACCAGCAGCTTCTCGATGCGGTCGAAGGCGTCGGCCTCGACGATGCGCAGCTGGTCGTTCAGGTCCAGGCGGAAGCGCTTGAGCTCGTCGTCGATGATCTGCTGGGCGCGCTTGTCGCGCTGGATGCCCTCGCGCGTGTAGACCTGCACGTCGATGACGGTGCCGCTGGTGCCCTGGTCGACACGCAGCGACGTGTCCTTCACGTCGGAGGCCTTCTCGCCGAAGATGGCGCGCAGCAGCTTCTCTTCGGGCGTCAGCGTGGTCTCGCCCTTGGGCGTGACCTTGCCCACCAGCACGTCGCCGGGGTTGACCTCGGCGCCGATGTAGACGATGCCGCTTTCATCCAGGCGGGCCAGCTGCTGCTCGCTCAGGTTCGGGATGTCGCGGGTGATTTCCTCGGAGCCCAGCTTGGTGTCGCGGGCCATCACCACCAGCTCCTCGATGTGGATCGAGGTGTAGCGGTCGTCGGCAACGACGCGCTCGGAGATGAGGATGGAGTCCTCGAAGTTGTAGCCGTTCCAGGGCATGAAGGCGACCAGCATGTTCTGGCCGAGCGCGAGCTCGCCCAGGTCGGTGCTGGCGCCGTCGGCCACCACGTCACCCTTGGCCAGCTTGTCGCCACGCTTGACGATGGGCCGCTGGTGGATGTTGGTGTCCTGGTTGGACCGCTGGTACTTGATGAGGTTGTAGATGTCGACGCCGACCTCGCCCGCCACCGTCTCGGCGTCGTTCACGCGGATCACGATGCGGTTGGTGTCGACGTAGTCCACGATGCCGCCGCGGCGCGCCGTGACCACGGTGCCCGAGTCGACGGCGGCCACGCGCTCCACGCCCGTGCCCACCAGCGCCTTCTCGGGGCGCAGCGTCGGCACGGCCTGGCGCTGCATGTTGGCGCCCATCAGCGCGCGGTTGGCGTCGTCGTGCTCCAGGAAGGGCACGAGCGAGGCCGCCACCGACACGATCTGCGCCGGCGCCACGTCCATGTACTGCACCCGCTCGGGGCTCAGCAGCACCGACTCGCCCTTTTCGCGGGCGCTCACCAGCTCGTCGATCAGCTTGCCGTCCTTGTCCAGGCCGGCGTTGGCCTGGGCGATGACGTACTTGCCTTCCTCGATGGCCGAGAGGTAGTCGATCTGGTTCGTGACCTTGCCGTCCACCACGCGGCGGTACGGCGTCTCGAGGAAGCCGTACTCGTTGAGCTGCGCGTACAGGGCCAGCGAGTTGATCAGGCCGATGTTCGGGCCTTCCGGCGTCTCGATGGGGCAGACACGGCCGTAGTGCGTGGGGTGCACGTCGCGCACCTCGAAGCCGGCGCGCTCGCGCGTCAGACCGCCCGGGCCCAGGGCCGAGACACGCCGCTTGTGCGTGATCTCCGACAGCGGGTTGGTCTGGTCCATGAACTGCGACAGCTGGCTCGCGCCGAAGAACTCCTTGAGCGCCGCGCTGATCGGCTTGGAGTTGATCAGGTCGTGCGGCATCAGGGCTTCGGTCTCGGCCTGGCCCAGGCGCTCCTTCACGGCCTTCTCGATGCGCGCGAGGCCCGAGCGGTACTGGTTCTCGGCCAGCTCGCCCACGCAGCGCACGCGGCGGTTGCCGAGGTGGTCGATGTCGTCGACGTCGCCGTTGCCGTTGCGCAGGTCGACCAGGATCTTCACGACATCGAGGATGTCGTCGTTGCTCAGCGTCATCGCGCCTTCGGGCGTGTCACGGCCCACGCGCGCGTTGAACTTCATGCGGCCGACGCGGCTCAGGTCGTAGGTGTCGGCGCTGTAGAAGAGGCGGTGGAACAGGGCTTCCACGGCGTCTTCGGTCGGCGGCTCGCCGGGGCGCATCATGCGGTAGATGGCGACGCGGGCGGCCAGCTGGTCGGTGGTCTCGTCACCGGCCAGGGTCTGGCTGATGTAGGCGCCCTGGTTCAGCTCGTTCGTGTAGATGCACGGGATCTCCTTGATCCCGGCGGCGCGCAGCTTCTTCAGCAGCGTGTCGGTCAGCTCGTCGTTGGCCTTGGCCACGATCTCGCCCGTGTCGCCATCGACCACGTTCTTGGCCAGCACGCGGCCGACCAGGAAGTCTTCCGGCACGCTCAGCCACTGGGTGCCGGCTTGTTCGAGCGTGCGCACGTGGCGCGCGGTGATGCGCTTGTCCTTCTCGACGATGACGTTGCCGTTCTTGTCGGTCAGGTCGAAGCGCGCAACCTCGCCCTTCAGGCGCTCGGGCACGAACTCCATCTGCGCGCCCGAGTCCATCAGGCGGAAGTTGTCGTTGACGAAGAAGTGCGCCAGGATCGATTCGGGGTTCAGGCCGATCGCCTTGAGCAGGATCGTCACCGGCATCTTGCGGCGGCGGTCGACGCGGAAGAACAGCACGTCCTTGGGGTCGAACTCGAAGTCCAGCCACGAGCCGCGGTAGGGGATGATGCGCGCGCTGAACAGCAGCTTGCCGCTGCTGTGCGTCTTGCCCTTGTCGTGCTCGAAGAAGACGCCGGGGCTGCGGTGCAGCTGGCTCACGATCACGCGCTCGGTGCCGTTGACGATGAAGGAACCGTAGTCCGTCATGAGCGGCACTTCGCCCATGTAGACCTCTTGTTCCTTGATCTCCTTGACCGCCTTCGCCGGGTGCGATTCACGGTCGTAGATGATCATCTGCAGCTTCGCGCGCACGGCGGCGGCGTAGGTCAGGCCGCGCTGCTGGCACTCGCGCACATCGAACGCCGGGCGCGCGATGTTGTATTCGATGAACTTCATCTCCACGAAGCCGTTGTGGCTCGTGATCGGGAACGCGGAGAGGAAGGCCGCCTGCAGGCCCTCGGGCTTGCGCTTCTGCGGGGGCACGTCCTTCTGCAGGAAGGCGACGTAGCTGTCGCTCTGCATGGTGAGCAGGTACGGCACCTTGAGCACGCTCGCGCGCTTGCCGAAGCTCTTGCGGATGCGCTTGCGCTCGGTGTAGGTGTAGGGGGTTGCTTGCGCCATTGATCTCTCCGTGTCGAGAGCCCCCACCGGGCCAGGGCGGGCGCTCGTCGGCGACTGGCGACTCGGACCTTGCGTCCGAGGCTTGGTGGCAGGCCACTACCTGCCGCTGGCGGACAACCCCGGCGTTGCACCGGAGCCCGACCAAACCCGTTCCCTGCAGTCGATTCAGAGAACACTGGGAAACCCGCCAGACGAACTGGCCTGCCGGGCTTCGCGGTGTGCTCGCAACGGGGGCACGAGGCCCCCCGCGGGATCACTTCATCTCGGCCTTGGCGCCGGCTTCCACCAGCTTCTTGACGGCGGCTTCGGCGTCGGCCTTGGCAATGCCTTCCTTCACGGCCTTGGGGGCGCCGTCGACGAGGTCCTTGGCTTCCTTGAGGCCCAGGCCGGTCAGCTCGCGCACCGCCTTGATGACGCCGACCTTGTTGGCGCCGGCTTCGAGCAGCATCACGTTGAACTCGGTCTTCTCCTCGGCGGCCGGGGCGGCGGCGCCACCGGCACCACCGGCGGCCGGGGCGGCCATGGCGGCGGCGGACACGCCGAACTTCTCTTCGATGGCCTTGACCAGGTCATTGAGTTCCATGACGGTCATGCTGTCCATCGCGGCCAGGAAAGCGTCTTTGTCGAATGCCATTTTGTGTACCTGTGAAACGTTGATTGATTGAACGGTGGGGGCGATCCGGCGTCAGGCGGCCGGCGCCTCGGCGGGGGCTTCGGCGCCGCCGCCCTTCTTCTCGGCCACGGCCGCCAGCACGCCAGCCATGCGCTGGATGGGCGACTTCAGCAGGCCGGCGACCTGGGCGATCAGCACCTCGCGGCTCGGGATGGATGCCAGGGCCTTGACCCCGTCGGCATTCAGCACCTTGCCGGCGTACGCGCCGCCCTTGATGACCAGCTTGTCGTTGGTCTTGGCGAAGTCCGCCATGACCTTCGCGGCGGCCACCGCGTCTTCGGAAAAGCCGTAGATCAGCGGGCCGACCATGGCACCCTGGGCCACCTCGAACGACGTGCCGGCGACGGCACGGCGGGCCAGGGTGTTCTTCAGCACGTGAAGGTACACACCCTTGGACCGCGCATCGACGCGCAGCTTGTTCAGGCTTTCCACGGTGAGGCCACGGTACTCGGCCAGCGCCAGCGTCTGCGCACGTGCGGCCTGCGCCGACACGTCCGTGACCACGGCTGCCTTCTCGTTGCGATTGAGACTCAAGGTCTGCTCCTCACACATAACGTGCGGCTTGCGCGTTTCCGCGCTTGCCGCACACCGGTTTCAGCAGCCATCCGTTCACAGG
>Ga0209278_1001583_pt1 | contig 13640 bp, 13 predicted proteins | sample JI81BgreenDNA_FD_187504 | JGI IMG/M metagenome (GOLD analysis project Ga0209278, IMG submission 187504) | Wastewater effluent complex algal communities from Wisconsin, to seasonally profile nutrient transformation and Carbon sequestration -... | ecosystem: Engineered > WWTP > Effluent > Algae... | reverse complement strand
TCGGCAAAGGGCTGTCGAAGATCATGTCCAAGATGGGCGTGTCGACCTACATGTCCTACTGCGGTGCCCAGCTGTTTGAAGCCATCGGCATCAACAAGGAAACCATCGACAAGTACTTCACCGGCACGGCCAGCCGCGTGGAAGGCATCGGCGTGTTCGAGATCGCCGAAGAAGCAATCCGCATGCACAAGGCGGCCTTCGGCGACGACCCGGTGCTGGCGACCATGCTGGACGCCGGCGGTGAATACGCCTGGCGCGCCCGTGGCGAGGAGCACATGTGGACGCCGGATGCGATCGCCAAATTGCAGCACAGCACCCGCGCGAACAACTGGAACACCTACAAGGAATACGCCCAGATCATCAACGACCAGAACCGCCGCCACATGACGCTGCGCGGCCTGTTCGAGTTCAAGATCGACCCGAGCAAGGCGATTCCGATCGACGAGGTCGAACCGGCCAAGGAAATCGTCAAGCGCTTCGCCACCGGCGCCATGTCGCTGGGCTCCATCTCCACCGAGGCCCACGCCACGCTGGCGGTGGCGATGAACCGCATCGGCGGCAAGAGCAACACCGGTGAGGGCGGCGAGGACGAGCGCCGTTACCGCAACGAGCTCAAGGGCATCAAGATCACCAAGGGTGAGACCCTGAAGTCGATCATCGGCGAGGACGTGGTCGAGGTGGATCTCCCGCTCAACGACGGCGACAGCCTGCGCTCCAAGATCAAGCAGGTCGCGTCGGGCCGCTTCGGGGTGACCGCGGAGTACCTGCAGAGCGCCGACCAGATCCAGATCAAGATGGCGCAGGGCGCCAAGCCGGGCGAGGGCGGTCAGCTGCCCGGTGGCAAGGTGTCGGACTACATCGGCAAGCTGCGCTACAGCGTGCCGGGCGTGGGTCTGATCAGCCCGCCGCCGCACCACGACATCTACTCGATCGAAGACCTCGCCCAGCTGATCCACGACCTCAAGAACGTCGCGCCGCACGCCGACATCAGCGTCAAGCTGGTGTCCGAGGTGGGCGTGGGCACGATCGCCGCGGGCGTGGCCAAGTGCAAGGCCGATCACGTGGTGATCGCCGGCCACGACGGTGGCACGGGCGCCTCGCCGTGGTCGTCGATCAAGCACGCCGGCAGCCCGTGGGAAATCGGTCTGGCCGAGACCCAGCAGACCCTGGTGCTTAACCGCCTGCGCAGCCGCATCCGCGTGCAGGCCGACGGCCAGATGAAAACCGGCCGCGACGTCGTGATCGGCGCGCTGCTGGGCGCCGACGAGTTCGGCTTCGCGACCGCGCCGCTGGTGGTCGAGGGCTGCATCATGATGCGCAAGTGCCACTTGAACACCTGCCCGGTGGGCGTGGCCACGCAGGACCCGGTGCTGCGCGCCAAGTTCCAGGGCAAGCCCGAGCACGTCGTCAACTACTTCTTCTTTGTCGCCGAGGAAGCGCGCCAGATCATGGCGCAGCTGGGCATCCGCAGCTTCGACGAGCTGGTGGGCCGCGCCGACCTGCTCGACATGCGCGCCGGCATCGCCCACTGGAAGGCACGCGGCCTGGACTTCAGCCGCCTGCTGGCCACGCCGGCCGTGCCCGCCGACGTGCCGCGTCTGCACACGCAAACGCAGGAACACGGCCTGGAGAAGGCCCTGGACAACGTGCTGATCGCGAAGTCGCGCGCCGCCATCGACAAGGGCGAGCGGGTGCAATTCATCGAAGTGGCCCGCAACGTCAACCGCTCGGTCGGCGCGATGTTGTCCGGCGAAGTGACCAAACACCACCCCGAAGGCCTGCCGGACGACACGATCCGCATCCAGCTCGAAGGCACGGGCGGCCAGTCCTTTGGCGCCTTCCTGGCCAAGGGCATCACGCTCTACCTGATCGGCGATGCCAACGACTACACCGGCAAGGGCCTGTCGGGCGGCCGCGTGGTGGTGCGCCCGAGCATCGATTTCCGCGGCGAAGCCACGCGCAACATCATCGTCGGCAACACCGTCATGTACGGCGCCACCAGCGGTGAGGCCTTTTTCAGCGGCGTGGCCGGCGAGCGTTTCGCGGTCCGTCTGTCGGGCGCCACCGCGGTCGTGGAGGGCACGGGCGACCACGGTTGTGAATACATGACCGGCGGCACGGTGGCCGTGCTGGGCAAGACCGGCCGCAACTTCGCCGCCGGCATGAGCGGCGGCGTGGCCTACGTCTATGACGAGGACGGCAGCTTCGCCAGCCGCTGCAACACCGCGATGGTGAGCCTGGAGCCGGTGCTCAGCGCCAAGGACCAGGAAGCCACCGTCGACAAGGCGGTGTGGCACCGCGGCCAGACCGACGAGGCCCAGCTGAAGAAGCTGCTCGAAGAGCACAACCGCTGGACCGGCAGCAAGCGCGCCCGCGAACTGCTCGACCACTGGGCGACCGCGCGCGGCAAGTTCGTCAAGGTCTTCCCGAACGAGTACAAGCGCGCGCTGGGCGAGATCCACGCCCGCCAGACCGCGGCCGCCGCCACCGGCAAGGCCCAGGGTTCGGCGAAGAAGGCCGTGGCCGCCGCCAAGTAAACCCACCCAGTCAACCCGCGAAGAATCCCCCGCGACAACGCACACCCGCAAGGACACGCATCATGGGAAAAGTCACCGGCTTCATGGAGTTTGAGCGTCTGGAAGAGGGCTACGCGCCCGTGCCGGAACGCGTGAAGCACTACAAAGAATTCGTCATCGGCCTCGACGAGCAGCAGGCCAAGGTACAGGGCGCCCGCTGCATGGACTGCGGCACGCCCTTCTGCAACAACGGTTGTCCGGTCAACAACATCATTCCGGACTTCAACGATCTGGTGTACCAGGGCGACTGGAAGAACGCGATCACGGTGCTGCACAGCACCAACAACTTCCCCGAGTTCACCGGCCGCATCTGCCCGGCGCCCTGCGAGGCCGCTTGCACGCTCAATGTCAACGACGACGCGGTGGGCATCAAGTCGATCGAGCACGCGATCATCGACAAGGCCTGGGCTGAGGGCTGGGTGTTGCCGCAGCCGCCGCGCCACAAAACCGGCAAGAAGGTCGCGGTGATCGGCTCCGGGCCGGCCGGCCTCGCCGCGGCCCAGCAGCTCGCCCGCGCCGGCCACGATGTGACGGTGTTCGAGAAGAACGACCGTGTCGGCGGTCTGCTGCGCTATGGCATCCCCGACTTCAAGATGGAGAAGACCCACATCGACCGCCGCGTGGCGCAGATGGAGGCCGAGGGCGTCACCTTCCGCACCGGCGTGCTGGTGGGGACCATGCCCGAGGGCAGCAAGGTGACGAACTGGGCCAAGCAGACGGTGAGCCCGGAGCAGCTGCAGGCCGAGTTCGACGCGGTGCTGCTGGCCGGTGGCGCGGAGCAGAGCCGTGACCTGCCGGTGCCCGGCCGCGATCTGGAAGGCATCCACTTCGCGATGGAGTTCCTGCCCCAGCAGAACAAGGTCAACGCCGGCGACAAGCTCAAGGGCCAGCTGCGTGCCGACGGCAAACACGTGATCGTCATCGGCGGCGGCGACACCGGCTCCGACTGCGTGGGCACCAGCAACCGCCACGGCGCGGCCAGCGTCACGCAGTTCGAGGTGATGCCGCAACCGCCCGAGCAGGAGAACAAGCCGCTCGTGTGGCCCTACTGGCCGATGAAGCTGCGCACCAGCTCCAGCCACGAGGAAGGCTGCGTGCGCGAGTTCGCCATTTCCACCAAGGAATTCCTGGGCAAGAACGGCAAGGTCACCGGCCTGAAGACGGTCCACGTGGAGTTCAAGGACGGCAAACTGGTCGAGATTCCGGGCACCGAGAAGGAATACAAGGCCGATCTGGTGTTGCTGGCCATGGGGTTCACCAACCCGGTGGCCACCGTGCTGGACGCCTTCGGCGTGGACAAGGACGCCCGCGGCAACGCCCGCGCCACCACCGAGTTCACCGGCGGCTACGCCACCAACGTGCCCAAGGTGTTCGCCGCCGGCGACATGCGGCGCGGCCAAAGCCTGGTGGTCTGGGCGATCCGCGAAGGCCGCCAGGCCGCGCGGGCGGTGGACGAGTTCCTGATGGGTTATTCCGACCTGCCGCGCTGACGCGGGCCGACGCCGCCCCCGTGTCCTGAGGGCCGGGCCGGGCGCCAGACCCTGTGGCGGCGCGCCGACAGCGCTTCGCTTATCATGAAACGCCGGGTTGGAACACCCGGCTTTTCATTGATGAGCACCACCCAGTTGCCCCCCCTCGTCGAACTCCGCAACGTGACCTTCGGGTACGGGGCGCGGGTCATTCTCGACGACGTGTCCCTGACCGTGCCGCGCGGCAAGGTCACGGCGCTCATGGGCGCATCCGGCGGCGGCAAGACGACCGTCCTGCGCCTGATTGGCGGCCAGATCCGGGCCCAGCGGGGGCAAACCCTGTTCGACGGCGCCGACATCACCACCATGGCGCCCGAGGCCTTGTACGCCGCGCGCCGTCGCATGGGCATGCTGTTCCAGTTCGGGGCGTTGTTCACCGACATGAGCGTGTTCGACAACGTGGCGTTCCCGCTGCGCGAGCACACCCGGCTGCCCGAGCCGCTCGTGCGCGACATCGTGCTGATGAAGCTCAACGCCGTGGGCCTGCGCGGCGCTCGCCAGCTCATGCCCAGCGAACTGTCGGGCGGCATGGCGCGACGCGTCGCGCTGGCGCGGGCGATCGCGCTGGACCCGGAACTGGTGATGTACGACGAGCCGTTCGCCGGGCTCGACCCGATCTCGCTGGGCACCGCCGCCCGACTCATCCGCGAGCTCAACAACGCCATGGGCCTGACCAGCGTGATCGTGTCCCACGATCTCGACGAGACCTTTCACATCGCGGATCAGGTGATCGTGCTGGCCAACGGCCGCATCGCCGCGCAGGGCACGCCCGACGAGGTCCGCCACAGCGCCGACCCCTTGGTCCACCAGTTCGTCAATGCCCTGCCCGACGGACCGGTGCGTTTTCACCACCCGGCGCCCGAGCTCGCCGCCGATTTCGGCCGGGGAGGGCGCCCATGAACGCCCTGCATCCCGTCCGCGTCGGCCGCGCCGTGCGCGAAACGATCACCGCGCTCGGTTTCGCTGCCCGGCTGTTCGTGCGCCTGGTGGGGCTGGCCGGCGTGGCGCTGCGGCGCTTCGGCCTGGTGCGCGACCAGATCCATTTCCTGGGGAACTACTCGCTGGCCATCATTGGCGTGTCGGGCCTGTTCGTTGGCTTTGTCTTGGGCCTGCAGGGCTACTACACGCTGCAGCGCTATGGCGCGACCGAGGCGCTGGGGCTGTTGGTGACCTTGTCGCTGGTGCGTGAGCTGGGGCCGGTGGTGAGTGCCCTGCTGTTTGCCGGGCGGGCCGGTACCTCGTTGACCGCCGAGATCGGCCTGATGAAGGCGGGCGAGCAGCTCAGCGCCATGGAAATGATGGCGGTCGATCCCATCCGCCGCGTGCTGGCGCCGCGTTTCTGGGCCGGGGTGATCACGATGCCACTGCTGGCGGCGGTGTTCAGCGCGGTCGGCGTGATCGGCGGCTGGATTGTCGGCGTGGGCCTGATCGGGCTGGACGGCGGTGCGTTCTGGAGCCAGATGCAGGGCGGCGTGGACGTCTGGGCCGATGTGGGCAACGGTGTCATCAAGAGCGTGGTGTTCGGTTTTGCCGTGACCTTCATCGCCCTGTTGCAGGGCTACCTCGCACAACCCACGCCCGAAGGCGTGTCCCGTGCCACCACCCGCACGGTGGTGGTGGCCTCGCTGTCCGTGCTGGGGCTGGACTTCATCCTCACCGCCATGATGTTCAGCATCTGACGGCCGACGCATTTCTCGGAGTTCCGCATGACCTCTTCCAAAAACGATTTCTGGGTCGGCCTGTTCGTGCTCATCGGCGGTGTCGCCATCCTCTTTCTCGCGCTGCAGTCGGCCAACCTGCTCAGCCTGAGCTTTGAGCCCACGTACCGCGTCACGGCGCGCTTCGACAACGCCGGTGGGCTCAAGCCCGGCGCGGCGGTGCGCAGCGCCGGCGTGGTGGTGGGCCGGGTCGAGCAGATCGCTTTCGACGACAAAACCTTCCAGGCCAGCATCACGCTGCGCCTGGAGAAGCGCTACGGGTTCCCGCGCGACAGCTCGATGAAGATCCTCACCAGCGGCCTGCTTGGTGAGCAGTACATCGGCATCGAGCCGGGCGGCGACCCGGAGAACTTCGCCGAGGGCGCGGTGATCACACAGACCCAGTCGGCCCTGGTGCTGGAAAACCTGATCGGCCAGTTCCTGTTCAACCGGGCGGCCGAGGGCAGCGACGACAAGAAACCCTGATCCGGCTTTGCGGGAGCGACACCATGCCATTTCTGTTTTCCTGGTTGAAATCCCTCGGCGCCGTGGCGGCGCTGGCGCTGGTGACCGGCTGCGCCACGGGCCCGGACGCCAACCCGCGCGACCCGTTCGAGCCTTTCAACCGGGGCGTCTCCTCGTTCAACGAAGCGGTGGATGAGGCGGTGCTCAAGCCCGTCGCCACCGCCTACGTGGAGGTCGCGCCCTCGCCGGTGCGCACCGGCGTGAGCAACTTCTTCAGCAACCTGACCGACCTGTGGTCGGCCGCGAACGCGCTGTTCCAGCTGCGTCCGCAGGAAGCCGGCGAGAACCTGATGCGGTTCAGCGTGAACACCGTGCTGGGGCTGGGTGGTGTGCTCGACATCGCCAGCGAAATGCAGATTCCGCGCACCCGCATCGATTTCGGCCAGACGCTCGGCCGCTGGGGCGCGCCCCCTGGCCCCTATCTCGTGCTGCCCCTGCTCGGGCCGTCGACGGTGCGTGACACCGCCGGTCTCGTGGTGGACGCCCAGGCCGATCCGGTGGGCGACGTGGACCGCGTGGCGAACCGCAACGTCCTGACCGGCTTGCGGGTGGTCGACACCCGCGCCAACCTGCTGGGCGCCACCACGGTGCTGGAGGGCGCCGCGCTCGACAAATACAGTTTCACCCGCGACCTCTATCTCAACCGCCGGCAGAGCCAGATCGATCGCATGATCGACAAAGGCATTGGCCTGGGCGACGGCGAGTGAGTGGGTGCCAACATCCATCGCGCCGATACCTCTCGACACGCATCGCCAGCCCCCCGACACACACCCGCCGCGCCGCATGCCTAGCATGCGACCCACACCCCGCCGTCGCGGGGCACGAAAGGATTTCCGATGATTGACCGCCGCTCCGCCCTGACCGCCCTGGCCCTCACCGCCGCTGCCACCGCGTGGCCCGTCTGGGCCAACGACGAGGCACCTGACGCGCTCGTCAAGCGGGTGTCGACCGAGGTGCTCAACGCGGTGAAGGCCGACCCGGCGATCCAGGCCGGCAACATCGACCGCATCGTCAACCTGGTCGACACCAAAATCATGCCCCACGTGAACTTCACGCGGATGACCGCCTCGGCGGTGGGCCGCCACTGGCGCCAGGCCTCGCCGGAGCAGCAGAAAAAGCTGCAGGACGAGTTCAAGACCCTGTTGGTGCGCACCTACGCCGGCGCGCTGGGCGAGGTCAAGGACCAGACCCTGAGCTTCCGCCCCCTGCGCATGGCGCCCGCCGACACCGAGGTGGTGGTGCGCTCCGAAGTGCGCGGTCGCGGCGAGCCGATTCAGCTCGACTACCGCCTGGAGAAGGCCGCCGACGGCTGGAAGATCTACGACCTGAACGTGCTCGGTGTCTGGCTGGTGGAAACCTACCGCACCCAGTTTGCGCAGGAGATTGGCGCCAAGGGCATCGACGGCCTGATTGCCTCGCTGGCCCAGCGCAACAAGAGCAACGCTGGCGCCACCGCCAAGACCAGCTGATGCCTTCCTCCCCGCCGATGGCCGACGCCCGCCTGCCCGAGCGCCTCACCCTGGCGGAGGCGGACGCCACGCTCGCCAGTCTGGTGCAGGCTGCGCGCGGCGGGCGTGGGGCGTTCACCGTCGACGCCACCGCGCTCAACGCGTTCGACTCGTCGGCCGTGGCCGTGCTGCTCGAACTGGCTCGCCAGCTTGACGCCGACGGCCGCGGTCTGCGGGTCACGGGCTGGCCGCCGCGCCTGCGCGACCTGGTGGCGCTTTACGGCGTGGAATCGCTGCTCCCGGCCCACTGAGCGCGCCCGCTCCGCGGAGGGCCACCGCCGCCTGGCCCGGCGCGCCACCCGCCCCCGCCGTAAAATCTCCGGTCACCCGCCGCCGCAGACCGTCTGCGCTTTGCCGGTGAACCCCGTGGAACCCCGTGGCGTCGCCCGCGCATGTCTGCCGTCTCTTTCCAGCACGTTTCCAAAACCTTTCGCACCGCGCGCGGCCCGTTCTCCGCGCTGCAGTCGGTCACGTTCGACATCGAGCCCGGCGAGTTCTTCGGTTTGCTCGGTCCCAACGGTGCGGGCAAGACCACGCTGATCAGCATCCTGGCCGGCCTGACCCGCGCCTCCGACGGTCGGGTCACGGTGATGGGCCACGATGTGCAGTCGGACTACGCCGCGGCCCGGCAGGCTTTGGGTGTGGTGCCGCAGGAACTGGTGTTTGACCCGTTCTTCAACGTGCGCGAAACCTTGCGCATCCAGTCGGGCTATTTCGGGGTTCGCCACAACGACGACTGGATCGACGAACTGCTGACCGGACTGGGCCTGGCCGACAAGGCCGAGGCCAACATGCGGCAGCTCTCGGGCGGCATGAAGCGCCGTGTGCTGATCGCGCAGGCGCTGGTGCATCGCCCGCCGGTCATCGTGCTGGATGAACCCACCGCGGGTGTGGATGTGGAGCTGCGCCAGACGCTCTGGCAGTTCGTGTCCGGCCTCAACAAGCGCCTGGGCAGCACGGTGTTGCTGACCACCCACTACCTCGAAGAGGCCGAGGCGTTGTGCGGTCGCATCGCCATGCTCAAGCAGGGACGACTGGTGGCGCTGGAAGCCACCTCCCGCCTGCTGGCCCGCGCGGCCTCGAACGTGTTGCGCTTCAAGACGGACGCGACCCTGCCCCCGGCGATCGCCGCGCAGGCCCGCGTGACCGGCCGCGTGGTGCAGTTGCCCGCCCCCGACGCCTCGGCCGTGGAAGCGCTGCTGGGCCAATTGCGCCAGGCCGGGATCACCCCCGAAGACATCGAGATCCGCAAAGCGGACCTCGAAGACGTGTTCCTCGACCTCACCGGCGCCGCACCGCGCCCGCCCGTTGCAGTCCCGCAACCCGCCTCGCCGGAGACCGCCGCATGACCGGCTGGCAGACCCTGTTCTACAAGGAAGTGCTGCGCTTCTGGAAGGTCGGCTTTCAGACCGTGGCCGCGCCGGTGGTCACCGCGATCCTCTACCTCATGATCTTCGGCCACGTCCTGGAGGACCAGGTCAAGGTGTACGACGCGGTGAACTACACCGCCTTCCTGCTGCCCGGGCTGGTGATGATGAGCGTGCTGCAAAACGCGTTCGCCAACAGCAGTTCCTCCCTCATCCAGAGCAAGATCATGGGCAACCTGGTCTTCCTGCTGCTCACGCCGCTGTCGCACCGCGCCTGGTTTGTCGCCTACGTCGGCTCCTCCGTGTTGCGTGGCCTCACCGTGGGCGCCGGCGTGATGCTGTTCACCTGGTGGTTTGCGCGTCCCACGGTGGTGGCGCCGCTGTGGATTCTGGCGTTTGCGCTCCTGGGTGCCGCGCTGCTGGGCGCGCTGGGCGTGATCGCTGGGCTCTGGGCCGAGAAGTTCGATCAGATGGCGGCGTTCCAGAACTTCGTGATCGTCCCCATGACCTTCCTCTCGGGCGTGTTCTACTCCATCCACTCCCTGCCGGCGTTCTGGCAGACGGTGAGCCACCTCAATCCGTTTTTCTACATGATCGACGGGTTCCGCTACGGCTTTTTCGGCGTGAGCGACGTCTCCCCCTGGCTGAGCCTGGCGCTGGTGTCGGTGGCGCTGGCGGTGGTCAGCGCGTTTGCGCTGTACCTGCTGCGCACCGGCTACAAGATCCGCCACTGACCCACCCGCTGACACACCCGCTGCGATGACCGCTGAAGACCTGCAATCCCTGATCGCCGCCGGCCTGGCCTGCGACCACCTCGAAGTCACCGGCGACGGACGCCACTGGTCGGCCGTGATCGTCTCGCGCGCGTTCGAAGGCAAACGCCTCATCCAGCGACACCAGGCCGTCTACGCCACGCTGGGCCAGCGCATGCACACCGACGAAGTGCACGCGCTATCCATGAAGACCCTCACCCCGGCCGAATGGGCCGCCCAGGCCTGAGCGCCCCGAAAGCCACCCATGGACAAACTGCGCATCCGCGGCGGACGTACCCTCACCGGCGAGGTGCCGATCTCCGGCGCCAAGAATGCTGCCCTGCCCGAGCTGTGCGCGGCACTGCTCACCGAGGACACGGTCACGCTGCACAACGTGCCGAGGCTGCGCGACGTGGCCACCATGCGCCAGCTGCTGGACAACATGGGCGTGAAGACCCAGACCCACGGCGAGCGCGGGGGCATCAGCCTGCGCGCGGCCGGCGCGATCAAGCCGGAAGCGCCGTACGACCTCGTCAAGACCATGCGCGCGTCGGTGCTGGTGCTCGGTCCGCTGCTGGCCCGTTTTGGTCATGCGCGGGTCTCGTTGCCCGGCGGCTGCGCCATCGGTTCGCGGCCGGTGGACCAGCACATCAAGGGCATGCAGGCCATGGGCGCGCAGATCGAGGTGGAGCACGGCTACATGGTGGCCCGCCTGCCAGCCGGCCGCAGCCGCCTGCACGGCGCGCGCATCGCGACCGACATGGTGACCGTGACGGGCACGGAAAACTTTCTCATGGCGGCCGCCCTGGCTGAGGGCGAAACCCTGCTGGAGAACGCCGCGCAGGAGCCCGAGATCGCCGATCTGGCCGAGCTGCTGATCCGCATGGGCGCCAAGATCGAAGGCCACGGCACCAGCCGCATTCATGTGCAGGGGGTCGAGCGCCTGCACGGGGCGGAACACGCTGTCTTGGCCGACCGCATCGAGGCGGGGACCTTCCTGTGCGCGGTGGCTGCCACCGGCGGCGATGTGCTGCTGCGCCACGGCCGCGCCGACCACCTCGACGCGGTCATCGACAAGTTGCACGAGGCGGGCGTGGACATCGAGGCCGGCAGCAACGCGGCCGGCCCGTTCATCCGCGTGCGCGCGGCGGGTCGCATGAAGGCCCAGAGCTTCCGCACCACCGAATACCCCGGTTTCCCCACCGACATGCAGGCCCAGTTCATGGCGCTCAACTGCATCGCCGAAGGCGCCAGCAAGGTGACCGAGACGATCTTTGAGAACCGCTTCATGCACGTCAACGAGCTGGTGCGTCTGGGCGCCAAGATCCAGACCGACGGCAAGGTCGCGGTGGTGGAGGGCGTGCCGCGCCTGTCCGGCGCCACCGTGATGGCCACCGACCTGCGCGCTTCCGCCAGCCTGGTCATCGCCGGTCTGGTGGCCGAGGGTGAAACGGTGGTGGATCGCATCTACCACCTGGACCGCGGTTACGACCAGATGGAGCTCAAGCTGCGCGCCATCGGCGCCGACATCGAACGGATCTCATGAGCATGTCCGCCCCCACCCTGACCCTGGCGCTGTCCAAGGGCCGCATCTTCGACGAGACGCTGCCGTTGCTGCGCGCGGCCGGCATCGAGGTGCTTGAAGACCCCGAGAAATCGCGCAAGCTGATCCTGCCGACCAACCAGCCGAACGTGCGCGTGGTGCTGGTCCGGGCCACCGACGTGCCGACCTACGTGGAGCAGGGTGGCGCCGACCTGGGCGTGACCGGCAAGGACACGCTCATCGAGCACGGCGGTCAGGGCCTGTACCAGCCGCTGGACCTGGGCATTGCCCGCTGCCGCGTGAGCGTGGCGGTGCGTGCCGATTTCGACTACGCCCGCGCCGTGCGCCAGGGATCTCGCCTGCGCGTGGCCACCAAGTACACGACGATCGCCCGCGAATTCTTCGCCTCGAAGGGCGTGCACGTGGACCTGATCAAGCTGTACGGCAGCATGGAACTCGCGCCGTTGACCGGCCTGGCCGACGCCATCGTCGACCTCGTCTCCACCGGCAACACCCTCAAGGCCAACCACCTCGTCGAGGTGGAGCGCATCATGGACATCAGTTCCCGCCTGGTGGTCAACCAGGCTTCGCTCAAGCTCAAGCAGGCGGCCCTGCGTCCGGTGATCGACGCCTTCGCCCGCGCCTGCCAACCCGCCGTGCCAGCATGAACGCCGCCGCCACGCCCCTGCGCCTGTCCACCGCCGATGCCGATTTCGAGGCGCGCTTCGCCGCGCGCCTGCACTGGTCCAGCGAGACCGACCACGCGATCGAGCAGCGCGTGGCCGACATCCTGGCCGACGTGCGCGCCCGCGGCGACGCGGCGGTGCTCGAATGCACCGCGCGTTTTGACGGGCTGAACGCCGCGCGCGTGGCGGACCTGGAGCTCAGCGCGACCGAGCTGAAAGCGGCTTTTGATGGCCTGCCCGCCGCGCAGCGCGAAGCCCTGCAGGCCGCGGCCGCCCGCGTTCGCCGTTATCACGAGGCCCAGAAGAAGGCCAGCGGCGAGAGTTGGACCTACCGCGATGAGGACGGCACGCTACTGGGCCAGAAGGTCACGCCGCTGGACCGCGTGGGCATCTACGTGCCCGGGGGGAAGGCGGCCTACCCCTCCAGCGTGTTGATGAATGCCATCCCGGCCCACGTGGCCGGCGTCGGCGAGATCGTCATGGTGGTGCCCACGCCGCGCGGCGAAAAGAACGCGCTGGTGCTGGCGGCGGCCTATGTCGCCGGCGTGTCGCGCGCCTTCACCGTCGGTGGCGCGCAGGCTGTGGCCGCGCTGGCCTACGGCACTGACACGATCCCCAAGGTCGACAAAATCACCGGCCCCGGCAATGCCTACGTGGCCAGCGCCAAGAAGCGGGTGTTCGGTCTGGTGGGCATCGACATGATCGCGGGCCCGAGCGAAATCCTCGTGCTGGCCGACGGCACGACGCCGGCCGACTGGGTGGCAATGGACCTGTTCAGCCAGGCCGAACACGACGAGCTGGCCCAGAGCATCCTGCTGTGCCCGGACGCCGCCTACATCGACGCGGTGCAGGCCGCCATCGACCGGTTGCTGCCCACCATGCCGCGCGCGGCCATCATCGCCAAGAGCCTGAACGACCGCGGCGCGCTGATCCACACCCGCTCCATGGACGAGGCCTGCGCCATCAGCAACCGCATCGCGCCCGAACACCTCGAGGTGTCCAGCGCGGACCCGCACCGCTGGGAGCCGCTGCTGCGCCACGCCGGCGCGATCTTCCTGGGTGCGTACACCAGCGAAAGCCTGGGCGATTACTGCGCCGGCCCCAACCACGTGCTGCCCACCAGCGGCACCGCGCGTTTCAGTTCGCCGCTGGGCGTCTACGACTTCCAGAAGCGCAGCAGCCTGATCGAGGTCAGCGCGGCCGGCGCCCAGTCGCTGGGCACGGTGGCGGCCGAACTCGCCTACGGCGAAGGTCTGCAGGCCCACGCGCGCGCCGCCGAGATGCGGCTGCGAGAGGTGCCGCCGATGCGGGGGGCCGCATGACCGCGCCCGATTCCCGCCCTGCCGGGCAGCCGCTGCGGCGCATCCGCGCCGATGTCCAGTCCATGCACGCCTACGCCGTGCAGGACGCCGCCGGCCTGATCAAGCTCGATGCGATGGAAAACCCCTTTCCGCTGC
>Ga0209278_1001581_pt1 | contig 13651 bp, 21 predicted proteins | sample JI81BgreenDNA_FD_187504 | JGI IMG/M metagenome (GOLD analysis project Ga0209278, IMG submission 187504) | Wastewater effluent complex algal communities from Wisconsin, to seasonally profile nutrient transformation and Carbon sequestration -... | ecosystem: Engineered > WWTP > Effluent > Algae... | reverse complement strand
CATTTCGACGGCTGATACGCTCGGCCAGGATCGCTGTCGCCAGATCACTTCAGCTTTGTAGAGACCGTTGATCGTCTCGGCCAAGGCATTGTCATAGCTGTCGCCGACGCTGCCCACCGACGGGACGAGGTTGGCCTCTGCCAGGCTCTGGGTGTAGTTCATGGCAAGGTATTGGGTTCCCCTGTCACTGTGATGGATCAGCCCGTCCTCGGCACTTGGCCTGCGGGCATGGATCGCCTGTTCCAATGCATCGAGCACGAAGCCCGCCGGGGCGCTGGTGCTGACCTTCCAGCCCACGATCCGCCGGGCGAAGGCATCGATCACAAAGGCAACGTAGACGAACCCCGCCCAGGTGTGGACGTAGGTAAAATCGACCACCCACAGAGCGTTCGGCCGGCCGACGCGGACCTCGCGGTTGACCTTGTCGAGCGGGCACGGCGCCTTCGGGTTGCTGACGGTGGTGACCGTCGTCTTGCCCCGCGCCTGCCAGGCCCATGGCGCGCATCAGCCGCTCCACGGTGCACTTGGCGACTGCCATCCCTTCGCGGCGCAGCTGATGCCAGACCTTGCGCGTGCCGTAGAGACCGAAGCTGGCATCGTGAACACGCTTGATGGCCTCGCGCAGCTCGTCATCGCGGCGGGCACGAGCCGGTCGCCTGTCGTGATCGGCAAGCCGGGCAGCATGCTCGTGATAGGAGGACGGGGCGATCGCCAGTTCCCGGCAGATCGGCTCGATACCCAGATCCTCGCGGTGCGCGTCGATAAACGACATCACCATTTGCCGTGGCGGTCGAGCTCCGCCTGAGCAAAATATGCCGAGGCCTTGCGCAGGATCTCGTTGGCGCGGCGCAGTTCCTTCACCTCGCGTTGCAGCGCCTTAACCCGATCCCGATCGCTGGCCGCCCGCGCCGCTGGTCCCGCTCGTCGGCTCGCCTCCTCGCGACACCAGCGGCGCAGCGTCTCGGTCGTGCAGCCCACCTTGGCAGCAGTCGAACTCATCGCCGCCCACTCCGACGGGTAGTCCCCTCGATGCTCCTCCACCATCCGCACCTCACGGTCGCGAAACCACGGCGAAAACTTGTTCCTCGTAGCACTCATCGTGGCTCCTTCTCACAAATAGGAGCCTCCGGAAAACCCGGGACGCTTCAGTGGTTTCCCTACCGATTTGCCCGTGGTAGGACGAAGCGGCTGCCCGGCGAGAGGCGGCTCAGGCCGTGGTTTCCCTACCGATTTGCCCATGGTAGGACGCTGCCTGGTTGCGTCCGCTTTCTCTTCTGGCCGTGGTTTCCCTACCGATTTGCCCATGGTAGGACTCGCCCAGCGTGATGGATGCAGCGCCGCCTGCCGTGGTTTCCCTACCGATTTGCCCATGGTAGGACGAGCCGAGCAGTGGCAAGCCGACCTGAACAGCCGTGGTTTCCCTACCGATTTGCCCATGGTAGGACATTGGCTGGCAACTAGAACGCCAAGTTCTAGCCGTGGTTTCCCTACCGATTTGCCCATGGTAGGACCGGGTGATGCAGGGTAAACCTTCGTCGGGCGCCGTGGTTTCCCTACCGATTTGCCCATGGTAGGACTCCCGTCTGTGTTGAGATAGCCGGGGGTCAGCCGTGGTTTCCCTACCGATTTGCCCATGGTAGGACCGAACCCGGAGATGGCGGGCGCGCAAATGTGCCGTGGTTTCCCTACCGATTTGCCCATGGTAGGACATGAGCACATCGGGCACGACCAGCTTCAACGCCGTGGTTTCCCTACCGATTTGCCCATGGTAGGACTGCTCCGGGAGCGTGATGATCTCGTCCGCTGCCGTGGTTTCCCTACCGATTTGCCCATGGTAGGACGCGGGTCATTGCGCTGCCTCCAGCGCTTGAGCCGTGGTTTCCCTACCGATTTGCCCATGGTAGGACCTTTGCCGCGCCTTCGACGCGCGGTGCGCCGCCGTGGTTTCCCTACCGATTTGCCCATGGTAGGACGGCACCGAGCGCATAGATGCGCAGTTGCTTGCCGTGGTTTCCCTACCGATTTGCCCATGGTAGGACGCGCTGAAGGCGATGCAGGCCGACGCGCTGGCCGTGGTTTCCCTACCGATTTGCCCATGGTAGGACTTGGCCGACGCCGCCGCTGCCTTCCTGTCGGCCGTGGTTTCCCTACCGATTTGCCCATGGTAGGACCTGGAGCGCGAAGCTGACAAGACGGGCGATGCCGTGGTTTCCCTACCGATTTGCCCATGGTAGGACCACGGCAGAAGTTGAGCGCCGCTGTTGGCGGCCGTGGTTTCCCTACCGATTTGCCCATGGTAGGACTGGGACAGCATCAACGGCGCTGGCGCATGGGCCGTGGTTTCCCTACCGATTTGCCCATGGTAGGACCGACGATGCGCGCTCTTTGGCTGCGGTAATGCCGTGGTTTCCCTACCGATTTGCCCATGGTAGGACCCGTGCATTCGATGTATTCGTTAGGCTCGAGCCGTGGTTTCCCTACCGATTTGCCCATGGTAGGACAGCATCCGCCCGCCGGGCTGCGCGGCACCGGCCGTGGTTTCCCTACCGATTTGCCCATGGTAGGACCGAGGAGAGGTTGATCCAGTCATCCGTCACGCCGTGGTTTCCCTACCGATTTGCCCATGGTAGGACGAGCGGGTCGATGCCCTGGTGCATTATCTGGCCGTGGTTTCCCTACCGATTTGCCCATGGTAGGACCCGATCCAATGCGCCTGGCGACAAGATATTGCCGTGGTTTCCCTACCGATTTGCCCATGGTAGGACGTTCTGCACCGGCTATATCGATCAGCATTGGCCGTGGTTTCCCTACCGATTTGCCCATGGTAGGACGCTGCCTGGTTGCGTCCGCCTTTTCCTCTGGCCGTGGTTTCCCTACCGATTTGCCCATGGTAGGACATCCGCCGTTAGCGTAATTCCGCTGATCGGGCCGTGGTTTCCCTACCGATTTGCCCATGGTAGGACTTCGATTTCGCGGTTCCACGCAACAAAATAGCCGTGGTTTCCCTACCGATTTGCCCATGGTAGGACCGCGACAACTGGCGCTGAGCATCTTCTCGCGCCGTGGTTTCCCTACCGATTTGCCCATGGTAGGACAGATCGCAGAACACGCCCATGGTGTTCTTCGCCGTGGTTTCCCTACCGATTTGCCCATGGTAGGACGTTACCTGGTCGATCGACATCAACGCAGAGCCGTGGTTTCCCTACCGATTTGCCCATGGTAGGACCTGGACCCAGCGCTGGCCCTTCGTTATCTGGCCGTGGTTTCCCTACCGATTTGCCCATGGTAGGACGCCGGGACGCTGGGCAGCAGCGCGACGCTGGCCGTGGTTTCCCTACCGATTTGCCCATGGTAGGACCCTGCCATGGGCGTTTCGCCGCAGGTGTGGGCCGTGGTTTCCCTACCGATTTGCCCATGGTAGGACTTTCCGTTGCGCATGGTGGGCTGTGTTACCGCCGTGGTTTCCCTACCGATTTGCCCATGGTAGGACAGTCGACGTGTTGCCGCTGCTACGACTGGAGCCGTGGTTTCCCTACCGATTTGCCCATGGTAGGACACCAAACATGCCGCCTACACCGAAGCTCAGCCGTGGTTTCCCTACCGATTTGCCCATGGTAGGACCTGGCTTAGATCATCGATTGTCGTCAGCAGGCCGTGGTTTCCCTACCGATTTGCCCATGGTAGGACGGCAGGATTGGTGACGCGAGCGCCAACGTGGCCGTGGTTTCCCTACCGATTTGCCCATGGTAGGACGCCGCCATGGAGGGGCCGCAGGCCCCAGCGGCCGTGGTTTCCCTACCGATTTGCCCATGGTAGGACAGTTCCGAAGATCGCGTCGAGATCGCCAACGCCGTGGTTTCCCTACCGATTTGCCCATGGTAGGACACCTCTCTGGAGGTCCGACATCGGCAGCGGGCCGTGGTTTCCCTACCGATTTGCCCATGGTAGGACACCTGCGCCTGGATCGTCGCATCCTGCAACTGGCCGTGGTTTCCCTACCGATTTGCCCATGGTAGGACTCTTCGATCTGGTTGGCAACCAGATATCGCGCCGTGGTTTCCCTACCGATTTGCCCATGGTAGGACAGGAAGCGCCTCGTAGATGGCGTCGACGATGCCGTGGTTTCCCTACCGATTTGCCCATGGTAGGACCTAGGGAAGCGCATAAAGACGAAATTCTAGGCCGTGGTTTCCCTACCGATTTGCCCATGGTAGGACGGGCAGGAAGCCCTTGTCGAGTGCATCCACGCCGTGGTTTCCCTACCGATTTGCCCATGGTAGGACTGGATCGGGAGGCGTGAACCGGCTCGCTGCGCCGTGGTTTCCCTACCGATTTGCCCATGGTAGGACATCGGCGGCGCGACCGCAGCGGCCTATGGGGCCGTGGTTTCCCTACCGATTTGCCCATGGTAGGACAAAAAGCGGAACGGGCAGCCCGCTGATGAAGCCGTGGTTTCCCTACCGATTTGCCCATGGTAGGACTGCGGCAAGACCGGGGCGACGATCCTCTACGCCGTGGTTTCCCTACCGATTTGCCCATGGTAGGACGCTGATCGTGAACGGAAGGAAGTGCAATGAGCCGTGGTTTCCCTACCGATTTGCCCATGGTAGGACATCCAGACGGACAGGCCCGCCGCTTCCCACGCCGTGGTTTCCCTACCGATTTGCCCATGGTAGGACCGGCGGCACTTGTGGCCGCCGGGGTTTTCAGCCGTGGTTTCCCTACCGATTTGCCCATGGTAGGACCCATGGCCTGCTCGATAGTGTCTTCGATCTGCCGTGGTTTCCCTACCGATTTGCCCATGGTAGGACCGTCGAGTGCGGCGTGAGGGGGATAGCTGCGCCGTGGTTTCCCTACCGATTTGCCCATGGTAGGACAGCTCGACGGTAACGACTTGGAACTGCTGTGATTTTCGCGGAAAAACTCCGCCGAAATCACAGCAGAACCATCTGGGATGGCGCGACTTGTTCAGTTTTTGGTGCGGTCCCCAGCATCAATTCCATTCTGCCATACTGCTTGTCCGTAACCTGGAGCGTTCTCACGCTGCCTTCCTTGGGCAGGCTGCTTCGCACCCGGCGGATATGCTTATCAACAGCATCTTGCCCCCGGCAGACCCTGGCGTAAACCGAAAGTTGCAGCATCATGTAGCCGTCCTTCTTGAGGAACTGGCGAAATTGGCTGGCTCGCCGTCTCTGCGGTTTTGTTTTCACCGGCAGGTCGAAGAATACCATCAACCACATGAAGCGTACCTCGTCGGTCTCCATGCTTAGTTGCGCCGGGCCAGCGGAAGCGCTGGTGTACTCAGCGGTGTAGCGTTGCCGGCTTCTATCGATCTGACCATACTGGCGGCGACCGCCTCTGTTGCTGCAAGGATCGTCAAACGCTCTTCGCCGATCGAGATGTTCTCGCTTAGGATGCCCGCCATATGGCGGCGATCCTCAACGTCCATCTCGTCTCGCTCATCGGCAGTTACCCGAGCACGGGCCATGCGATCGACGACCGGTCGGAATGGTTCAATGAGGTCATCGACAAGATTGAACGGGTTCGTTCTGGATCTGTGGTGAATGCCGAAGGCAGGAAGCAAACCGGATGCAGCGCAGGACCGCGCAAGAGCCGCGCGGACCACAGCGTATCCGTAGTTCAGAAGGCCATTGCGCCGGTCTTCGTCATGGCGCCGGAATCCTTCAAAGAGACGCTGCCAATAGGCGCGGGCAGCCTGTGCCTCCAGGTTGTCAGGATCTCCCGAGCCAACCCGTCCGGCCATGGCGGACAGGGCGGTTGCGTGATCACTGCCGATCCCGCGCAGGACAGCGGCCTGGTTTTCAATCTTGGCGGAAACAAGCTTTTGCCACAGCCGCTTTTTGAGCGGCTGGCTCATCCCGATCTGAGCATGGGCGATAGCAGCCTGCGCATGATGCCGGTGGAATGACATGAGCATTCCCGCCGGATGGTGCTTCGCGTCTGGCACCACCATCGCAACACCGCTTTCCGCCAATGCGCTGAGCAGAGATCCGCTCACGGAGACTTGCGGGGTATCAAGAATTATCCAGGCAATGTCTTCAACCGGGAAGGTGAGCGCCTCATCGCCATCCTCTGGATCGACAACGATCTGACGGCTACGCTGCGTCAGTCTGGCGGGATTGGAGATGTGCAGACCACGCCATGCCATGTCCGGACCTCGGATTTCACTTCGGAACGCATGCCGAAGCGATCCACACTGTACTTCTTCATGGTTAACAAAGTTTTCACGCCTAGACCCCTGAATGAATTCTTGGGGTTGTTGTGTGACTGAAGGCTTATTGCACCAGTGCTGCGATCCATCCCGGCAAAATAGCCTTCACAGACCTCACCGGTCGACTTCACTACCTCAACAAAATTTCTCGGATAAAGGCTGAACCGGAATGCAAAGCTGTGATCGATCAGTGTCCAATCCTCTTCATCCTTGTAGGCGACCACGGCGCGCGTAGGCGGCACCGGCCAATCACGCTTGTTCATCACATGATGAGGGTAGATCGGCACAAGGTAGAACTCGTCCTTACCTCGCTTGTTGGGCCGCGCAAACACATCGACCCGGACGATCTCGCCGCGATCTGCCGTGCCGCCCCTGACCTGCACCGCAGGTTTTCCTTTTGTGCGGAGCCGAACCTTGCGGATTTCATCTCCGGCTGGGGAGCGCGGCAGACTGTCGGCAGGCCTTCCTCTCGCAATCCAATCCCGGATTGCCTCGATCACGCCCTGATTCCGTTCCGGATCTTTGATGTCTTGCAACCGCTTCTCGGAAAGGTCAGTGATCGACTTACGTTCATAGACTACCAGCGCGCCATCGCGCTCCTTCACCTGGCGAATGGTCGCGGCATGTCCTTCGCCGCGCGCACGTCTCCGTTCCGGCCTTGCGACGAAAACATTGTCATATGCCTCCTTGACCTCCCGGCGGAAACTGGCGGCACCGCCCCACGGTGGATCAACCTGACGTAGCGGGCGGGCAAGACCCTTTTGCTCCCATTCCTGATAGGACCGCGTGAGCCGCTGCACTTCCCACTCTCCGATCGCAGCAACCACGAGGGCATCGAGCGCATGGTGACGGGCATCTTCAATGCGCTTGCCGTCGACCTTTTTGAGCGATTCCACGCCCCATGCGTGACGCAGGGCTGAGGTGAGTCCGCCCGGTCGCGTGAAAACACGGCGGTTGCCGCCCTTTTCCTGCCGGTCGCCTTCCGGATAAAACAGCTTCACTGCTTCGGCGAGCAGGCGCGCTGCATAGCGGGTGTCATTGAGGTTGCGGGTGCGGAAGCGTTCTTCCGCCTCCTTCGCGTTCTTGAGGACATAATTGCGCTTCTTCGCGCCCCGGAACGCGGTGTTCCCTTCGATCCTGGCCAGAAAGGTATTCCATGCATCCTCGCCTTGCGAAGACATGATCCATTCGAAGGGGGTTTGTCCTTTCTTCTCCTGATTTGCCCGCGCCGTGCAGAGCACCTTGTTGGAATAGCTGTCATCCCCGAACCGCGACCATGGAAGGATATGGTCGACCTGATGGCTGTTGTCGGTCGCAATGATCGCGGTCGCTGGAATCGCCTTGTCAGTATAGGGGCAGCGTCCGGCTTGTTCCTTCCATAAACGGTACCGCAGCAAAGTATCGCCGTTCACGTCCTCGATGCCCAGCAGTTCGCGGACTTCACCGCGCTGCCGTTCGCGCTCTGCCGTATTCTTGTCGATGCCGCGCTTGATCTCGTTTCGCTTTTCAAGGCTATTGCCGACATCGCGCGCCATCTCGATGTGCACGGCGTCCGGAAGACCCCAGCGATTGCGCATCGCCCAAAGCTGCTTCAGCCCTTCGGTAAGAGACTTTCGCGCAACGGGATTGGCGATTTCGTCGCCCATGGATTTCACCAGCGCGTTGAACGCCGCCTTGTCCGCTACTTGCTCACGTTTGCTCCAGCGGGACGCCGCATGGTCGTAGCCGACAGCCTCGCAAGCCTGATCGTAGCGCATCCCCGCTTCGAGGTGCGGGATCAGCGCGCGTGCTGCCTTTGCGGAGATATGACCAGCACCCTTGAAGCGCGAGAAGGCGGACAGGTCGTCCAGCAATGCGTCCGCTGTGCCGGTGGGCAAGCCCAGCTTGCGAAGTTCAGCGCCAATCTTGTCGGCAGTTTCATGGAAACTGATGACATGGGCGATCCGGTCAAGCTGTTCAGGTTTGTCCTGCATTTCCGCCCACAGCGCTTCGCCCATGGCATCGCGCAGCTTCTTGGTGCCGTGCATGGCCTCGCCTGTGCGCGCGGCAATGTCCTGTGTTTCTTCCTCCGGTTTGATTGCGGTGAAACGCTGATCCGCGGGCAGCCCGATCCGCTTGCGCACTTCCTTGACGGAAAGCTTGGCTGTCTTGCCCAGATCGCCAGTCGCCAGCCTGATTTCCTCGGGCGTGAGCGGGCGCTCGCCATCCGGAGTGGTAATGCGCAGGTTCACCAGCTTGCCAAGCAGGCGGAACTTTTCGAATGATGGCGCAAATCTGGCGGCGCGCTTTTCATGAGGCTCGAACCGGCACATGCCGACCAGCTTTTCGCTGTCCTGCATCTCCAACTGTCGAAAAGCCGTGGCAGTGAAGTCGGATTCTAGGGCTGCTGAGGCCGCAGCATTACCAAGGCGGCGTTGAGCTTCGAACAGCTTTCCGACTTCATCGATCAGATCGTCACGGCTCTGGGTCCGGTCGAACAGGCCATCACGATTGCGCTTCCGGTCAGCAAAATCGGCATCACGGCCGAACATCTCGCCCACCGTTCGATATCGTCCGAGCCGCTCACGCGTTGCCTCCAGCGCCTTGAGCATCTTCTGATCGTCCCCAGCGGCGTTTGCTTCCTTGCCCTTTCTCGCCGATTTGAACCCGCGTCGCTTCGCGATGTGGCCCAGAGCGACGGCAAATTCGGCGGGAGAGAGTGGCTTATCGAGACCCCGTGCGCGCAATTCCCATGGATCAAGTCCGGCGCGCTTCAGCGCATCCGGTTCGTTGCCTGCCAGCAGACCGTGTTGCGCAAATAGGCGTCGGATTTCCGCCATGCGTTGTGCCCGGCGACGAATGACACGGCGCAGTAGGCGATTGCCGCGCCGAATCTGGTTCGTGGGCGTGCGCTCCTTGTCAGTCTCGGGAACGTCAAACATCCATGATCCCATGGCGACGATCTCGCCGGACGGATCGCCGGGGGTAGGGTGGCGCAGCACGGCCCAGCCGCAAGATGCAATGCCCAGATCAATTCCAAAAACGAAGCCGTTCATTGCTGTCTCCTTTCTTTTGAAAGAAGCGTCTTGACCCGGCAAGGTCAATCGGTAAACGTGACGTCGGCAAATCGGTAGGGAAGCCACGGTAACAGAGCTTCACTGTGAAGGATCATCCCACAAGGGAAATTCCTTTTTGAAGCACTGATACAGAGGCTTCTGTATTCACAAAACCCTCCCCGGGGAACCGGTGAGGGTTTTTTGTTTCCGGATAACCAGCGGCGGTATCGGCAGAGACCATCCGGCCGAGGTAATTTACGTTCTAGATGTGGCGGCCAATAGCGCACTTCGACAAGTTCGGGTGGCGGGTTTGGACGATATCTGACATTAGCCAAATCAAACGGAACGACTCGCCCATTGCGATTACCGCTATATAAATTCTGTGCCGCATTATGAAACGGAACATTGTAGGTAGCAGTGACAGGAGGCGCGCGCCCGTGAAGATGATGCGCTGGGACTTGCCAAGTCAGCGCCGCCAGCGGCGAGTTGGAAGGCGTGAGAGGCTTTTCCTTGACCGGACGTCCGCCGATACCGGCTTCCCAAATGCGCTCTTGGCTCTCAGAAAAAACATTTCATCTTGACCCCTGCGTATGGCCAAATGGGAATTTTTGGCGGTTTCGAAGTGGATTTCAGGACCCACGAGGGCTAACAAGGCGTCACGGAAACGCCAAACCATCAGCGAATCCAGCAGTTTGAGTTTTCCAATATCAGCAAGGAATCAGTCCCTAAGAGCAGCACCCCGTAAAAACCGAAGTTCTGGGCAAAGACGCGCAGCACCTCTGGCTTCAGATCCCGATCGCGCCGAGAACGACCCGATAGTCTTCCTGGATATCGTCGTTGAGCGACACGCTCATGATAGGTGGATGGGGCGATCGGCACAGAACCCGGCAGATCGGCTCGACCCCATAAACCTCACGATGCTCGTCAATGAAGGCAGTCATCCCCTAAACGGGCGGTCGAGATTCGTCTGGGCAAAATATGCCGACGCCCTACGCAAAATCTCGTTGGCCTGCCATTGCTCACGGCTCTCGCCCTCGAGCGCCTTGAGGCGATCAGCCATCTCGGTCGGCGCACCGGCGCGCTTGCCGCTATCTACCTCAGCCTGCTTCACCCATGCATGAAGCGTCTGCGGAACGCAGCCGATCTTCGCTGCGATCAAAACAATCGCTGCCCATCGTGATGGATGATCGCCTTTATGATCCAGGACCATCCGGACCGCACGTGCGCCAACCTCAGGCGCGAATTTGTTGGTTGTCTTACTCATCGTAGGCCCTTTCTCTCAGCAGTTAGGGCCTCTGGTAATCCCGGGGCGGTCCAATCATGTCTGCACCAAGGACGTAGGCAAAATATTTGGACCCGGAGAAGCAGACCTCCAATTATTCTCGATTCGCTGAAATCCAGTATGCGCCCGATTAGCCGCCAAATGGACGACGACGTTCGGGAGCCCCAGCGGGCCTGCGTAATGACAGCGATTTGGGCGCATTGCTGACATTCTGCTTCGCTATGATACATCGGCCGCTTCGGTATGAGCGCAACGTTCGAGGCTGGTAGGTTGAATGCCGGATTTCTGCAAGAACCGTTCATCCAACCCGACCAACACTTGACTAATTTCGTCCAGGCGGCTCGTATGTTTTTGTTGTGCTTAGCACCACGTGGGGGAGCGAAATTTAGGGGAAGGCGATGTCTGATCTGGAAAAGGTCCGTCAGTTTTTGAAGGAGCATGAGAAGTCCTACCTCGAACTACTCTACAGGGTTAAATCAGCCTGCAGGGAGGTCGGAGCCGAGCTCGGAAGTCAGGTGGTGCTTCGGGTCTATGATCGCACTGATAAACAGGGAGGCGAACCGCTTAAGGATGCTGCCAAGGTACTGGGCGCGAGCGCGAGGCCCGTGCGCAAGGTCGAACTGAAGAAGATCAATGACATCATCGGCGTAACTATGGTTGTCCAATATCCCGACCAAATCAATCTGGCGCTGGATAACCTGAAGGCGAAGCTGAAGAATGACGCCGAGCAAATTGCTCGCAAGGACCTTAAGGAGACTTATTTCGCGACGCATGCGACCTATAAGTCGAGGGCAGTCACCCACAGTGGAATTTTGTGCGAGGTTCAATGCAAGACCGTCTTGCATGATGCATGGTCGGCCAAAATGCATGATCTGACGTATAAGCCGCTGGGCTCTATGGACCCCAGGATGAAGGGCCTAATTGAAGCCATTAGTCTTTCACTTGAAGGACTTGAGCGACAGAGCCAAATTGCGCGGGATATGATCCTCAGTCGCCAGGCAGGTGAGCGTAAACCGTTTCAGGCGGCCTTGATTGCGTTCCTTGAGGGTGTGGAGGGAGAGCTGTTGAAACGCTTTACTGGGAAGGGAGCCCCGCAGGATCCCCTCGCAGAACTACGGAACGCCGTGAAGGACATAGCCAAAAATGGTGACAAGTCCGACGAGTCAGTGGCGGAGATCGGCAGCAAGATCCAGGCCTTGATCGAGAGCGAAGGTGAAGCCGGACCGGCTTGGCTCATCGCAGTGCGTTTCGCAGGAGCACTACCTGGCCCGGAGGCCTTTCGCTTTCTCGGCAACGCCGCAGATGCGCTCTTTGACAGTTTGCAGTCCTTACGGGATAAGGGACTGATTACAGAGCCGGAGATGCGCGCCATTCCGATCGGTTTCTACGCGCTGCAGGATTTCGACCGCGCGCTCGAGCATGTCGACAAGCTGCTAGCTCAAGCGGGCGCGCTCAAGCTCTCGGAAGAGTGTATGCGCATTCTCAAATTCAACAAGGCCACATGGCTTCTCGAACGCGAGAGTATGCGCCCGAGCAAGCCGGCATTGGCGAAGGTGATCAGAGAAGAAGTTGAGGCTTTAGTAGCCCAGGTACGCCCAGCCCTCGAGATGAACGACGAGGCCGTAGTCAAGGATACGGACGGCTTGATGCTAATCGTCTACGGGCAAACCAAGGAGGAGGTACGCATCGGCATCGAAATGTGCATGGCTGCGGGGGAGCCTGTCGAAGATGACGAGCTAGAGACAGCCGTAGCACTGGCATATGCCGAATGGCGCAACCAGATAGGCTGGCGTCGCTTTCTCGAGTTGGCTGAAATCGAAACGGAAAATGCCGGTTTTAACGAAGGATCGGACGACGCATCAAAAAGCTCCATCTAGGCGTTTTGGATTCTATGGCTTTCCGCACCTAGCAATTAAAAATTAAGAACGGATTTAAGGCTTGTCAAGGAAACAAAGGGTGAATGGTGCCGTAACGGATTTTTCTGACGTGGAGAGCATCCTCTCGCTCATTCCCAAATTCACTCCGCTCCAAGAACACTCGAGCGCCTACTTCATCTCCGATCCCGCGTCCATTGAAATCCCATTGTCGGAGCTCATCTCCACGCGTTTGCGGCCCGACGGCCTTCGGAGTGCAGCGAAATTCATGGCTCTCGCCGCAGCCGGAGAGATGGATAGACGCAAGCCGATCAGCGTCTCCAAGCGTGGCGATGGCAGATGGGACGTCGTTGATGGGAATTCCACTGTCGCGGTCGCCCGCGCCTCGCGCTGGAATTCGATTCCCTGCAAGCCGGACACATAGTGCCTCCGCACTTATGCAAATCAGAGTGAGGCAGAGAGCGAATCCTGCTACACGAAAAGCAATCTGGTTTCAGGAATATCATCGTTTCCTAGAATCAGTTGTTTGGGACTAGATCGGTCGTGATGGGGTGGTTTTATCAACCAGTCTCACAGACTGGCATAATTGACGGATGATCTGGATCGGCTCGACCAGATCAAAACGCGCAGTCCGAAGGCGATGCTCGTCAGCACCGAACAACGACTCGGCATCGATGCGTCGGCGGCGGCTTTTTGCTCTTGGCGCCATCGCCGCTGCCTCCGATGCGCTCCCGCTCTATGTCTGGCTGAGCATGATCCATGTCAAAGACGACCAAGCGAGCGCGATCGCGACAGCCTTGCGGGCGATGGCTCCGGCGAAGACGGCATGGCTGTTAGAAACTAGCCAGGAACACTTCGGCTGAGCGGTTGCTGCTGTTCGTGCGGCAATGCTGGTAATCGCAGGCACGGAAGCGCGTCATAATCCTCGATAAGCGGCCATTGTCCGATCCAGACGCTCGCACCACCGCCATTGACCGGGTTAGCTGTGCCGCAATCCGCCTTACCTTGGCTGTTTGAAAGTGCTTGCCGACCATGGCATACCAACTTTTTTCCAGCTCAGATGTTACCTAAGGCGTTACCTAGAGCAATTTGTCTTCAATCTGACGCAAACTGCGGCACAGTAACAATCTAATTTTTCAGGGAAAAATGGTGGACGCACTAGGGCTCGAACCTAGGACCCGCTGATTAAGAGTCAGCTGCTCTACCAACTGAGCTATGCGTCCATCCA
>Ga0209278_1001578_pt1 | contig 13655 bp, 15 predicted proteins | sample JI81BgreenDNA_FD_187504 | JGI IMG/M metagenome (GOLD analysis project Ga0209278, IMG submission 187504) | Wastewater effluent complex algal communities from Wisconsin, to seasonally profile nutrient transformation and Carbon sequestration -... | ecosystem: Engineered > WWTP > Effluent > Algae... | reverse complement strand
CCATCCCACCACCACTGGCCGTCGATCTCCACCGGCGGGAGGCCCGGCGGCAGCGCACCCGATGCCATCACGTGGCGCGCATCCAGCCGTTCCCGCGCCGTGTCGAAATAGCGGAAATTGCCGGTTTCGACATTCACCGCCCCAACCGAAAGCCGCACCGGGCCATTGTTCAGCAGATCCCAGTCAACCAGTTCGGCCAGCGTCTGCTGAAGGGCCTGCGTGTCATAAAGAGCCACCTGCCCCGGCCACCAGCCGGGCAGCCAGGGCCATTGCGGGCGGAAGAAGCCCGGCGCCCCCAGCAGCGACGTGGCAGCGGCCGCCCACTGGTGTCGGGCAGAGGACATCAGGCCGGCGGCAGGCCGGGCGGCATCGTCGAGCCATTCCCACGGCAGATGGCCGGTCACGCGCTCCCAGAAAGCCGTCAGCCGCTGGCGCCGTCGTTCTGGCGGATTGCCGGCGATCAGGGCGGCGTTGATGGCGCCGATGGAGATGCCGGCAATCCATTGTGGGCAATAATCGGCCGAATCGAGCGCGGCGAACACGCCGGCCTGATAACTGCCCAGCGCGCCGCCGCCCTGCAGCACCAGCACGCGGTGCCCCGGCAGCGGCGGGATGGCCAGTTCGTCGCCTGAGTCGCCCGACATGGCCTCTCCCCCAACGGTTGCAGCGATCACTCGACCGCCAGCAGCTCCACCTCGAAGATCAGCGTGGCGCCGGGCGGGATGGTCTCCCCGGCGCCATTCTCGCCATAACCAGCCTGCGGCGGCACGATCAGCGAGCGTTTGGCGCCCACCCGCATGCCGGCAACGCCCTCATCCCAGCCGGAAATCACGTCACCAGCGCCCAGCCGGAACACGAAGGGCTGTCCGCTGTCCAGCGAACTGTCGAACTTCTTGCCCTTCATTCCGTCCACATACAGCCAGCCGGTGTAATGCACCGCGACCAGCTTGCCGGCTTCGGCCAACGGCCCGGTGCCGGCGCGGATTTCGGTGATGCGGGTGCCGCCGGGCGCGACCGTGACGGTCTGCGCAACGGCCGAGGCAGCAGCGACAAGGGCGATCGGGATCAGAAGCGTGCGGATCATGGGCCGTCTGTGGCGCGGCGGCACCGTTCAATCAAGACCCAGGCGTTGCCGCAGGAAGGCAATCACCCGGGTTTCGGCGTGCTTGCCGGGGCCGCTGTCGGGCAGATGGATGGTCAGCACCGAGTGGGGCGCCAGGCCGGTATCGGGCCTTGCGTCCGCATCCTCCAGCTCGATCGTTTCCACCCGGCCGGGAAATTCGCGTTCGTATCGGCGGAAGCGGGCATCGGGCACCAGCCTGTCGGACTTGTAGCGCAGTGCCAGCAGCGACAGGTCTTCCGCCTCGAAGCGCCGGCGCGCGCAGGCAATCTCGGCCGGCGTCGCATCGATACTGCCGGCCTTCGCGCCCAGGATGGGCAGGCTCGGCTGGCTCAGCACCGGGGCGATCACCGCGGGTTCCGTCATCATCGCCAGCGCAAAGCCGCCGGTGAAGCACATGCCCAGCGCCCCCACCCCCGGCCCGCCGCATTCGGCATGGGCGCGGGCGGCCAGCGCCCGCAACCAATCCACGATGGGGCTGGATCGGCCATCGCGCCAGGCGGCAAATTCGCGGCGGATGCAGATGTTCAGGAACAGTTGCACCGCCGCCGCGCCCTTGGTGGGCTCGGCGCCCGGCGTGCCGAACAGGCTGGGGCAGAACACGGTCATGCCCGATGCTGCCAGCCGATCGGCAAAGGCGATGACCTGGGTGTGGAGGCCGGGCACCTCGTGGATGACGATCACCGCCGGGCCATGGCCACGGCGATAGACCGGGCGGGTGATGGGGCCGGCGGTGAAATCGGCGCGCATGTAGTCGCAGAGGGGCATTTCGGAAGCGTGGTCGGGTTGCGGCGCGTGCGCAAGGGGGCACGGCCGGCGGCGGAGCCGCCGAGTCCGTTTGGGGGGAGCAAGGGAAGGAAGGCAGGGCGTGGCAGAGCCACGCCGTCAGACGAGTCAAAAAGGGGCGGCCTGATGCCCGCCCTTTTCGCTCGCTGGCCGGCCTTGCGCGAGTCTGTTGCCTGCGCTTCGCACAGCCACCAAGCCGCGCTGCGGCTTGGTGGGTCCTCCGGGACTTGAACCCGGAACCTACCGCTTAAAAGGCGGGCGCTCTAACCGATTGAGCTAAGGACCCAGCAGCACGAAGCCGCGCACCCTCGGGCGCGGGCGCCGCTTTAGGGCGAAGTGCCCGCGCGCGCAACTGTCTTGCGGTCAATCCCGATACGGGATGCCGCCAATCGGGCGCCACCATCACCAACGGGTCCAGCACGAAACGCCGGCGCGCCAGTTCGCGGTGCGGCACCGTCAGCGCGCGGGTGTGCACCACGGCATCACCCGCCGCAATGATATCCAGATCAAGCACGCGATCGCCCCAGCGCCGGCCGCGCCGCCGGCCGAACTCGCGCTCCATCGCCTGCAGTTGCGTCAGCAGTTCCGGCAGGCCACGCGCCCAGTCCAGCGCCACCACCGCATTGGCATAACGGCGCGTGCCCGGCCCCAGCGGAACTGTCTGGAAGATGGGGGAGACCGCGACGACGCCGGGCAGCGCAGCGATGGCCGCCTGCACGACGCGGCCGGGGCTGCCATGCCGTCCGTGGCGGCGGTTGGATCCGATGGCGACAAGGATGATTGCCATATGGCCGCAAGCCCCTACAGGCTTGCCGCATGACTGACGAGACCAACATTGGCGCGCCCGCGCACCCAGGCACCCCTCCGCGTGATTGCGCGCTGTGCCCGCGCCTTGTCGCCTACCGCGCCGAACAACAGGCCCGCCACGCAACGTGGTGGAACGCGCCGGTCCCGCCGATGGGCGATGCAACCGCCTGGCTGGCCATCATCGGCCTGGCGCCGGGGCTGAAGGGCGCCAACCGCACCGGCAAGCCCTTCCACGGCGATGATGCCGGCAAATTGCTGTTCGCCACGCTGGCCGAACTGGGGCTGGCCACCGAAACGCCTGAAGCGTGGCAAGCGCCGGGCCTGTTCATCACCAATGCGGTCGCCTGCGCGCCGCCGAACAACCTGCCCGCCTCCGATGAAAAACACGCCTGCCGGCCATATCTTGCGGCGCAACTGGCCGCCCTGCCCCATCTGAAGGTCGCCATCGCGCTGGGCGAAACCGCCCACCAGGCCGCCATCAAGGCCATCGGCGGCAAGCTGCCCAAATATCGCTTCGCCCACGGCATGGCGCACAAACTGCCATCGGGCGTGACGCTGATCGATTCCTATCACCCAAGCCGGCTGAACTTGAACACCGGCACCATCACCCCAGACATGCTGAAGGCGGTGTTCGTGGCGGCAGCAGCCTTCAACCGCTGAAGCGCTGTTCCAGCCACGCCACCGCAAACTCCGTCATCGCCGCAGCCGGCACCAGCACGGCGGCGGCATCACCCACACGCCCCTGATGGCCCTGCCCACTCGCCAGGAATGCAGAAACGATGGTGGCGAAATAGTCATCGTCCAGTCCGTCCACCACGGGATCGACCGTGTCGAACTCCTCGATCATCTGCCAGCGCGAGCCTGCGGCAGTGGCCAACGGAACCTCCATACGGCGCAGGCGTTTGCCCGGGATGGCGGCAAGATGTTCGGCATGGTGCAGCAGGCTCATCGTATCAAGCGGGGCACCCAGCATCAGCACCTTGCCGCCCGCTGCCACCAGCCGGGCAAAGGGTGAGCCGGCGCCATAACCATAATCCAGCGGGTGATCGGCAGTGAACGCTTCGGCGCCAGCGCCCAGCGCCGCCACTGATGCACCGGGATTGCCGCTGCGCCGCGCGCCAGGCGTGGTGCGCAGCGCCTCGGCAAACCAGCCGTGATCGGGATTGGCGCGAGAAGTGGCCGGATCAAAGGCCGGAATCAACGGCTTGATCGCCGGATGGAGCCGGCCGTTCTCATCCTGCGCATCTTCGAACTGCTCAAGCCAACTGACATAGGCAAGGATGCAGCCGTCCGGCTCAACCGCTTGCCGCAAGGCCGCGATCACGCCGTCGGCACCGCCCAACACCGGGCCAAGCTTGCGCAGGCTGGCATGCACCATCACGGCATCGCCTGCCTCCAGCCCCAGCCCAGCCAGATCATCGGCCAGTGCCTGGCTGGTCCAGAAACGTGCGTCACCAAGGGTGACGCGGCGCATCAGATATCCTGCGCCAGCCGCCCGTATAGATCGGGGCGGCGATCACGGAAGAAGCCGAAGGCGGCGCGGTGGCGGGCGGCCAGATCGAGATCGAAGGTGGCCATCACCGTGCCCGGCGTCGCATCATCCAGATCATGCACGATATCGCCGCGCTGGTCGCAGGCGAAACTGGTGCCATAGAATGTCTGCGCGTGCGCCGTAGCCGCTTCCTCCGTACCGATGCGGTTGCAGGCCAGCACCGGCACCACGTTCGACACCGCATGGCCCACCATCGCCCGGCGCCAAAGACGGCGGGTGTCGAGGTCGGGATCATGCGGTTCGGTGCCGATGGCCGTGGGGAACAACAGCACTTCGGCGCCCATCAGCATCATGGCGCGGGCGGTTTCGGGATACCACTGGTCCCAGCAGATGCCGACACCCACGACGCCATGCTTCGTCGGCCACACCTTGAAGCCGGTGTTGCCGGGGCGGAAATAGAATTTTTCCTCATACCCCGGCCCATCGGGGATGTGGCTCTTGCGGTACACGCCCATCACGTTGCCGCCATCATCGATCATGGCCAGGCTGTTGTAATGATGGTGCCCGTCCTTCTCGAAGAAGGAACAGGGGATATAGGTGCGGGTTTCCAGCGCCACTTCGCGCATCGCCGCCACAGCCGGATGCCTGTCCAGCGGCAGGGCGTTGGCAAACAGGCCCTCGTCCTCGTGCCGGCAGAAATAATGGCCTTCGAACAATTCGGGCGGCAGCACCACCTGCGCACCGGCCGCAGCAGCGGCACGAGCGGCATCGGCGGTCATGGCGATATCGGCATCGCGGTTGCCGGAAAAGGCCAGTTGCAGGCCGGCGACGGTGATGGTGCGGATCATGCCGGCCCGTTAGCGCCAGATTGTGGCGCAGGGAAGACGGCTACGAAGACGGCTATTGGGGCTGCTGCTGGGTGATGCAGTGGAAACTGCCGCCGCCGGTAAGGATATGATCGGCGCGATGGCCAACCACCTCGCGATCGGGGAAAATCTGGGCCAGCGCCTTCACCGCATCTTCATCGCTGGCGGTGCCATACAGCGGCACCACCACCACGGCATTGGCGATATAGAAGTTCATGTGGCTGGCCGGCACGATGCGGCCATCCATCTCCACCTTGCCCGGCGATGGCATCGGCACCACATCCAGCCCGAAATCACGGGCACGGTCCCACGCGTCTTCAAACACGTCCTTGTTGGGATCATCGGCGCCCGCCGCCACCGGCAGCATCAGCCGGCCGGGGCCAACAAAGCGCGCCAGATTGTCGACATGGCCATCGGTGTGATCGTTCATCAGCCCGTCGCCCAGCCACAGCACGCGATCAAGGCCCAGATCGCGGCGCAGATGGCTTTCCACCTCCACCATGTCCATGCGCGGGTTGCGGTTGGGGTTGAGCAGGCATTGTTCGGTGGTCACGGCAAGGCCAGTGCCGTCCACATCAATGGCGCCACCTTCCAGCACCCAGTTGTGCCGGGCCAGCGGCAAGCCACACTGGCCAGCAATGAAGGCGGCCACGCCATCATCGCCCGGCAGATCATATTTGCCGCCCCAGCCATTGAAGCGGAAACCGGCGGCCGCCGCGCCGTGCGGGGATTGCAGGAACAGGGGCCCGGTGTCGCGCAGCCAGATATCGCCAAAGCCATAATGGTGCAGGCGCACATCGGCATCGCCCAGCAGGGCGCGGGCGGCCGCGGCGGCCTTGTCGTTGGCGACCAGCAGGTCCACGCGTTCCCCTTTGGCGATGGCGCGCACCATCGCGGCCACCTCGTCCTGTGCCGGGGCCAGATCGGCCTCCCACAGTTCGGGATGCGAGGGAAAGGCCGTCCAGGTTGCAGCGTGCGGGGCCCACTCGGCGGGCTGGCGGGCAGTCATTACTTCGCTCCTGCGCGGCTTTGGTCGCGAATGGCACGGAATTCACTGTCGGGCAGCCAGTTCGGCCAATCGCGGCCATTGGCCAGGGTGCGGGCGAATTCGGCGAACAAGGTCAGATCCTGCACCGCGCCGCCCCAATCCCAGTTGGGATCATATTCGTCCGATGGCTGGTGATAGCGATTGTCGACAAAATCCCTGGCGGCCGCCTCCGCCGCGCCCGCCGGCTTGCCGATCAGCTCGCCGCCGCCGATGGCCATCAGCATCGGCACACCCTGGCGGGCCAGGCTGAAATGGTCCGACCGGAAATAGCGGCCCTTTTCCGGCGAGGCCTCTGGCACCTGCCGGCGCCCCTGCGCGGCCGCCAACCTGATCGCCAGCGCTTCCAGCTCCGACTGTCCAGCGCCGGTGATGGTGAAGCCGTCGAGCGCGCCATTCATCGACAGCACATCCATGTTGACGCCCCCCACCGTCCTGGAGAGCGGGAAGATCGGATGTTCTGCATACCAGGCCGAACCCAACAGCCCGGCCTCCTCCCCGGTCACCGCCATGAACAGCAGGCTGCGTTCCGTGCGTGGCGACCGGGCAAAATGCCCGGCCAGGGCCAGCACGCCGGCCGTGCCCGACGCATTGTCCAGAGCGCCGTTGCAGATATCATCGCCGCTCGCATCCGCCTTGCAACGGCCAACATGGTCCCAATGGGCGGTGACCAGCACCACCTCGTCCGGCCGCTTCGTGCCGGGCAACAGCCCGACGACATTGTGCGAAACCGACCGCACCACCGTGCTGTCGAGCGTGAGCGAGGCGGTCAGGCCAGTGTTGATGGCGCGGAAGTCGGGCCGCGTGGCGGCCTGTTCCAGCCAGGCCAGATCCTGTCCGGCGCTGGCCAGCAGCCGTGCTGCTGCCTGCCGCGTGATCCAGCCCTGATACTGCAACGCCGGCTGCACGGTGCTGCCCAGATCAAGCCCGATCGAAGGCCGCCCGACGCCGGTGCCGATCACGTGCCAGGGATAGCCTGCCGGCTCGTCATCATGGATGACCAGCGCCGCCGCCGCACCCTGGCGCAGCGCTTCCTCATATTTGTAGGTGTAGCGGCCATAATAGGTGATCGCCCGGCCGTTGAACGGCCCCGCGGCCTTGCCCATCGCCGGCGTCCGCCAATCAGGGTCGTTCACCAGCACCAGCACCGTCTTGCCGCGCACATCGACGCCGGCATAATCGTTCCAGCCGCGTTCGGGCGCATTGATGCCATGCCCGACAAACACGATGTCGGACGCGTTCACCGTCACGCGGGCCTTCGGCAGCCGCGTCGTCACTGCAACATCGCTGTTCATCGCCAGCGTCATCGGCCCCTTGCCGCCGGCGATGCGCAGTTGCGCGGATGGATCGGTGGTGATCGACACCATCGGCACAGGCTGCAGCCATTGGCCATTGTAACCGGGCTTCAGGCCGATGGCAGCCATGCGCTGCGCCAGATAGGCGATGGTCTTTTCCTCGCCGGGCGTGCTGGGCGCGCGGCCTTCGAACGCATCCGATGCCAGCGTTTCGACATCGCGCTTCATCTGGGCGACATCAATGGCGGGCGGCGGGGCGGCGGCGGTCAGCAGCAGGGCAAGTGGCAGGAGGAATCGCATGGCAGATGCTTGCCAGCCCCGGCCCTGCGACGCAATGTCCCTCATTCAACAGGTGGTTGGCCAGCACCGCCGGCTGGCTTGAAGCCCTGCGCCACCACATACCATTCGCTCGATCCCTTGCGGCTGGCCGGCGGCTTCACATGCTTCACGCTGGTGAAATGGCGACGCAGCGCCGCTGTCAATTGCCCGTCGCCGCCGCCGGCCAGCACCTTGGCCAGAAACGTCCCGCCCGGTCGCAACAGGCGCGTCGCCATGTCCAGCGCCGCCTCGATCAGGCCCATGGTGCGCAGATGGTCGGTCTGCTTGTGGCCCACGGTGTTGGCGGCCATGTCGCTCATGACAAGATCGGCCGGGCCGCCCAGCGTGGTCAGGATCAGCGCTTCGCTGTCCTCGTCGGTGATGTCCTTGATGAACAGTTCGACGCCGGCCATCGGCTCGATGGGCAGGAGGTCCATGCCCACCACGCGTGCCTTCGGGCGCTTTTCCTTCACCACCTGGCACCAGCCACCCGGCGCCGCGCCCAGATCGACCACGCGCTCCACGCCATTCAGCAGGCCGAACTGTTCGTCCAGTTCCTTCAGCTTGAAGGCAGCGCGGCTGCGATAGCCCTGCGCCCTGGCAGCGGCGACATAGGGATCGTTCAATTGCCGCTCCAGCCAGCGCGTCGATTGCGCGCTGCGCCGCTTGGCGGTCTTCACCCGCACGCGCCCGCCGCGCGATCGGCCGCCCGGCCCGGTTGGCGCCCCGCTCATCGCACACATCCCGTCATCGGCCGATCCACGCCCCGTCGCGCGCCATCAGCGTGCGCAAGATGCCTTCCCGGATGCCGCGGTCCGCCACCTTCACCTGGCCGCCCGGCCAGCGGTTGAGGATGGATTCCAGGATGGCACATCCAGCCACGATCAGTTCGGCACGATCTGGCCCGACACAGGCGATGCGCGCCCGTTCCGCCACGCTCCTGAGCCCGATGGAACGGCACAGCGCCGCCAGTTCCGCTGCCGCCACCGCACAGCCGTCCACGCGTCGCCGATCATAGCCGGGCAGGCCAAGCTGCACGCTGGCCAGCGTGGTGATGGTGCCCGACGTGCCAAGCAATTGCACCTGCCGGATGCCGCGCGCTGCCAGCCGCGCATCGAACCGGTCCAGCCACGGCCCGACTTCGGACAGCATGCGTTCATAGGCATCCAGCCTGTCACCGGCATCGGCCCATTGCGGTTCGGTTTCGGCCAGGCTCACCACACCCCAGGGCATGGAAATCCAGTCGAGAATGGCGGGCTGGCCATCGTTGGTGGTGGGTTCCACCAGCATCAGTTCGGTTGAACCGCCGCCGATGTCGAACACCAGCGCCGGCGGGCCATCGGGTTCGATCAGCACATGGCAGCCCAGCACCGCCAGCCGCGCCTCTTCGGCCGGGCTGATCACATCGAGTGCGATGCCGGTTTCCTTGTACACACGTTCGACGAAGGCGATGCCGTTGCTGGCGCGCCGGCAGGCTTCGGTGGCGACATTGCGGGTGAAGCGCACCTCGCGCCGGGCCAGTTTGTCAGCACAGGCCGAAAGCGCAGCAAGGGTGCGGTCCATCGCGGCATCGGAAAGCCGTCCGGACTCCAGCAGCCCCTCCCCCAGCCGCACGACACGGCTGAAGGCATCGATCACGGTGAAACCATCGGGGCCCGGCCGGGCAATCAGCAGGCGGCAGTTGTTGGTGCCCAGATCCAGCGCGCCATAGGCACGCGATCGGCGCTGCGCAAATTGTGGCGCCCGCGTGCGGGGTATCTGGGGATCGATCGCGGCGCGGCCCCCTGCCATCTGGGGCGGCGCGGAAGCCTTGCGGGCCGGCATCGGCAAGTCCAGTTCATTCATCCATCGCCTTGCGCGGCGCCGATGAAGCCGGGCCGAACGCAGCGAAACCTGTCGCCACGCTAGCCATTTCCGCACCCCAAGGCAAATCATGCCGGCTCTGCAAGGGTGCGGGGTGTTGACCGCCGGCCACGGCAAGGCTAAACGGCCGCCCTCGCTGAGCACTGCCCCGTCGTCTAAAGGTAAGACTCCGGACTCTGACTCCGTTAATCGAGGTTCGAATCCTCGCGGGGCATCCAGCGAATTTCCATAACACATTGAAACATAATAGACTTCTGGCGAAGCGAAGAGCTAGACCCCACACCAGTGCCCACAAATGACTTAGGCTACCACACGCTAGCCGCTGGCAACTCGCCGCCCAAGCCCCCCTCCCCCACCCCTCCAGGGAGGCAGTTTTTTCGTGAGGGCGGGGGTTAATGCTGACTACACACCCTCCTGCTGGCACGCTTCTAGCACTAATATCCGGAAGCCGGAGCACCCTCTTCTGCTGCTGGAGCTTCGGCAGCAGGGGCTTCGTAGGCAGGCAGGAACCTCTCTCGACAATAGTTGCGCACAAATTGCATAGCGTTCGAGGAAGCCCCCTTGGACTCACGCAGGAGGCATTCATCGTATGAGCCATACCAAGGCAAACTCCGCCCGATGAGCACGCCGACCAGAAAGCCCGCAGCAACAGATGCCAGGATGACTTTCCGACTTTGAGAAATTTTCATTAAACTAACCGTCCGTCACAATCTTACGCTGTAACATGACCAAATCCTCCACAGCGCACATCTGATATATCAGATGGCACATTGCAACTTCATCTAACACTTTGCTCTAACTGACCAATTTGACGCTCAACGCACGATCCAAATTGAGGAGTGCCCTGCTTGTGACCGATCGCGTTGCACCTGATCATCGCCTTCCGAAGCACAGGATCATCGCCAGAGATTTGAGTTTGATCTTCCGATCTCCTGTTTGCCCCCTCCACGCGAATTTGCTGTCCAGTCGTAGCGGAGCTTTGGCTATATGGGCTCACATAGATTTGGTAAAATCCAAAAGTTGGAAACGATCCTTCGATTTTGGGGCTAAACTGCTGTCGAGCCAGTATTTGACAGGACTGCGTTTCTAAAGACCGATTTGCCCCCTCAACAAATGAACGACATGATTTGACGCGACCTTCTTTTGTAATTTCCGTCTCAATGAGAATTGACTTATCGCTGATCGGCCGTTCGGAGAAATGAATATTTTCCACGATTGAAAGCGGCGCGACAGGAAAAGGATCTCTGTCGGTCAGTTTATTTGCCGTCATAGAAGACGGAACCGGGCTCGACCTCCATGAGGCTACCTGTTCGAAGCTGTAGGGAAGTCCGACCGAAAGGCATCCATTCACCAATGTCTTCGAATAAGCCATCCCTGCCTCATAAGAGGACTTAATCTGAAGTCTCCACTGACGAATGTATCTATTCATTAAATCATCAAAACTAGCATAGTCACTCATAGAGTTTTTTGCTGACTTTATTACTTCACCTCTCCAAGATGTTGAGCGATTCCCGGAAAGATTTGGATCTAGAACGTTGGCGTTATAAGCTGCGCACATCGCATACTGTCTTTGAACTGGCGTAGCTTCGATTTTGTCAGGATCGGATGGACCGCGAGGAATAGGAAAGAGAAAAAAGAACTGCGCGCTAGCAGAGGCAGATGCTCCGAGCGCAACGAAGCCAATCATGAGATAGCCTAATTTCTTTGCGCTCATCGCTGTTGTCCCAATAGCTCAGAAACTAACGAAAAGATAGCGTGGGATACTTCGTATGCCAAGCGGAGTCGTGAAGTCTGGGTCCCTGATAGGGCCGCTGGACATCGAGCACAGAGCGGTCAAAAGCTAGATAAGTAGATCAGACAATTGAATAAATTTCACTTCAAATAGGATTAACGGGTTCCTTGGAAGAGGTTGACAGGCTGAGGAGGTTGCAGCCGATCACCCGTCTAATATCGCATTATCGAGCGCCCCACGAGCAGCTAACCCACGAAGCTGCGCCATCAGCTGCTCCAACGGCATTTCTGTAACCGCACGGAGGTCGTCCCCGTCTTGCGTCAGCAGCACCATTGCCCGCTGATCGACCGGGCGTCCGAAGCCCCGGTCCAATAGTGCCACGCTGGCCGCGATCCTAGCCGACGCCGGCGCGTTGGTGTCGCCCATGATCTCCGCCAGCACCTCGATGGCATCTTCCGCATGGCGCTGCGCCATGTCGCGCACGTGGCCGACGACGCGCGGCCTCCCGCCCGGATTGCCAGACTTGCCCGGCAGGAAGCGGCCACCGGTATCACGCACGTTCACCTCCTGAGATCACGCCGCATCAGGTTTTCAATGTATGGTGGCGTTCAATCCGTTCAAAGTGCTCAATCTTCATCATCATCAGGCAAAGATTGAACGGTTTGATCAGTTTGAACGGCCTTCCACTTGCCATAACCGCACTTGGCCACCAGACCGTCTGCCGCCAGCTTGCGCAACAGATGAGAGCAATTGGACGTGCTTCGACCGCAGGCCTTCGCGATCTGCGCGGTTGTCAGTGTGCCGCCATCAGCATCTGCAAGCGCATCCAGCAGAGCTTGACGCTCAGACGTGCTTGCTCGCTCGGCGGCATCGCCGGCTATGCGCCATCCAGCTGTAACGCGATCGCGCTCCAGAACCTTCTCGTAGCCCTCGATATCACGGCCCTTGCCCGCCAGAATGGTGACGCCGCCTTGCTGGGCCAATACAACCAGTGTGTCGCACATGCCGGTGAGGCCATGCGTGCCGGAGATCGTGTCGAAGGCGTCATCGGCCTCGGCCTTTCTCGTGTGGTGTATCACAACCAAGGCCAAGCCCGGATGCCTTTTCGCCAGCAGATGCAGCGGCTTCAATCCTTGCGCGTCCTCGTCATAGGCGCTGGCCCTGCCGGCGCTTGCGGGCTTGATGTGAACCCAGGTGTCGAACACGATCAGTCGCGCATTGGGATGCCGATCTATCCACGCTTCAACCGCTTCGATCAGACCTTCACCAAGCCTGGGCGCGACTGTTTCGAAATATACGGTGTCTGGCATGTTGCTGTTTGGCAACAGCATCCGGATACGGTCTTGCAGGCGGCGCGCGCTGTCTTCGAGCGCTAGATAAAGCACTTCACCCTGCTCGCATCGGATTGAACCCAGCGCCAAGCCACCAGTGCCAACCGCCAAGACAATGTCCGTGGCGGCGAAGCTTTTGCCGGCTTTCGGTTTGCCCGCCAGAATGCACAGACCCTCGGGCAAAATGCCGGGCACAACGTATTGGACTGGAGCAAAGTGCATCTGATCCAGCTGGGCCGCTGTCAGGCTTCCAAAGGTCCGCGCTTCCGTGTGCACCTGCGTCGGCTCAGCATCAGGCTCCGACCGGCATCGTGATTCAGCATCCGCAACCATCGCCTTTACATCATCGCGCGCCAGCAGCCGCTCGGCCTGCAGGGCCATGCGATACATCGGGTTCTGAACGCCGGCATGTCGAACAGCCTCTGGCGCGTCGCCGGTTCGAGCATAGTGTTCGGCGAACACGCGGAGGCGCTCCGGCTGCTCCCACGGCAGCGCCACTGCCTCGCGGATCAACTTGGTCACCGGCGCGTGAGCCATGTACCTAGACAGAGGCAAATCGGAGGGCACACCTGCAATCCGTGCAGCCTCCTCAGCATCATGCAGCTCCACAAACGCGTTGGCAAACCGTTGTGCGGTTTCGCGCTCGGCTTCACCCGGCCACTCCGGAACGGCCAGCGTTTGCTCGCATAGGGCTTCAAAGGCTTCCAGCATGGCCACCTCGCTTGACCCATCCTGCAAGGCCGCCGGGGAAGTCCAGCACCCTCACAGAGGCAAACTGGTCGCTCAGGAATGCTGCTGCAAAGTTCGCTTGTTCAACAGCATCAGGATAGTCGCTATCGGTGATGAAGATGGCGTTGCTCTCCGGGTTCTCACTCTGGCCGCCGAAAGCATCGCGGCGCAGGCGACTCCAGTGGATGCCCATCTCTTCGGCCGAGTAATAATCATCGTCCGTATCAAGGAACAGAATGGTCGTCATTGCGCGGCCTCCGCATCGAGCAGA
>Ga0209278_1001577_pt1 | contig 13661 bp, 12 predicted proteins | sample JI81BgreenDNA_FD_187504 | JGI IMG/M metagenome (GOLD analysis project Ga0209278, IMG submission 187504) | Wastewater effluent complex algal communities from Wisconsin, to seasonally profile nutrient transformation and Carbon sequestration -... | ecosystem: Engineered > WWTP > Effluent > Algae... | reverse complement strand
GGCAAGAGCTGATCACCATGGCCGACGCCCTGAAGCTGCCCGCCAACGCCACCATCGACGAGACGGCGGCGCTGGCCGCGCAGCTGCCGGCCCAGGTGCGCGGCGGCAGCGGCGTGCTGCGCGTGGATGCCTCCGCCGTGACGGCCTCGGACAGCTCGACCATCGCGCTGCTGCTCGAGGCGCGGCGCCAGGCCGAGGCCGCCGGCCGCGGCTTCGAGGTGGCCGGTGCACCGGCCAAGCTGGTGGACCTGGCGCGTCTCTACGGCGTCGACGCGCTGCTGTCGCTGGTGCCTTCGCCGGACGCGTCGCCCGCGTCCTCGTCGTAGGCCACCGCACCCGGCGCGCCCACGTAGCGCCGCTCGCGCAGGTTCTTCTTGATCGCCTGCAGCGCCGGTCGCAGCTGCGCCGAGCCCAGGCGCAGCGCCACGCCCGTGGTGAGGATGTCCACGATCATCAGGTGCAGCAGCCGCGACACCATGGGGCTGTATCGGTCGGCGTCTTCCGGGTGGTCGGCGGCCAGCAGGATGCCGCTGGCGCCGGCAGCGCGGCTGTCCACGGCCAGCGGCGAGCCGCTGGCCGTGATGGCGATGACGGTGGCGCCGCGCCGGCGCGCGATCTCGGCCACGTCGATGAGGTCCTTGCTGCGGCCGGAATTGCTGATCACCACGGCCACGTCACCAGGCTTGAGCATGGTGGCGCTCATCACCTGGATGTGGCTGTCGCTCACGGCGTGCGCGTTGACACCGAGGCGGAAGAACTTGTGCTGCGCGTCGGCCGCCACGATGCCCGAGTTGCCGACGCCGTAGAACTCGATGCGCGCACCCTCGGCGCTGCGGCGGCCGGCCTCGGCCAGCGCCGCGATGGCGCGCTCCACGCTCTGGTGCGCGGCGGCGTTGCGGTAACGCAGCAGCGCTGCCACGGCGTTGTCGACCACCTTGACGACGATGTCGCCGGCCTTGTCGTCGTCGTCCACCGAGCGGTGCACGAAGGGCACGCCCTCGTTGACGCTGCCGGCGAGCTTGAGCTTGAAGTCGGCCAGCCCGTCGTAGCCCACGCTGCGGCAGAAGCGCACCACCGTGGGCTTGCTGACGTGCGAGCGCTCGGCCAGCTCGGCCACGGGCAGCGTGGCGAAGCTGCGCGGGTCGGCCAGCAGCAGCTTGGCCACGCGCTGCTCGGCCGGCGGCAGCGCGGGGATGGAGGCGCGGATGCGTTCGAGCATGGGGCTTCAGTCGGGTTGTGCGCCGGGCGGTGCAGGCCGCCCGCGCAGGGTGAAGCGGCCAGCGGCGATGTCGGCGGCCGCCAGGGGCGCGCGCTGGTTGCCGGCCGCGGTGTCGTCGAAGGGCGGCGCCACCTGCAGGGCGCCGAGGTAGAGGTTGTCGCGCGCGCTCACGGCCACGGCCGAGGCCAGGCGGTCCTGGTGCACACGCACCGCGCGGCCGGCGCCCCCGGCCAACTGCACGAAGCTGTTGCCCAGCAGCTGCAGGCAGTGCGGCCGCGGCGCGCCACCCTCGCCTTCGGCACCGAAGGCCAGCATCACGGCGTTGCCGCCGGCCGGGCCCTGCACGAGCACGTTGCCGCGCACCTCGGCCAGGCCACCTTCGGGCAGGTCGATCTCGTAGGAGGCACCGCCCCCGCCATCGGCCACGGTGCCCAGCTGGTTGCCGACGATGAGGTTCTCGCGCGCGCGGCTCTTGAGCAGGTGGCCGTGGCGTCCCGCACCGAAGCGGCAATGCGCGACGCGGGCGCGCGCGATGCGGCCCACGTACAGCAGGTGGGTGTAGCCCGGCGTGGCCTTGCGCGGCACCTCGGCGAACGTGCAGCGCTCGAGCTCGATCTCGGCGGCTCCGTCGTTGCTGGTGAGCAGGCCCAGCTCGTTGTCGAAGAAGCCGCAGCCCTGCAGCACGAGCCGGCCGCGCTCGTGGCGGATGCCGGCGCCGTTGCCGTCGGGCACGCGCGCGCCGCGGAAGGCCAGGCCCTCGATGCGCACGTCGCCGCCCCGCACCACCAGGAGGGCCTTGCCTTCGGCGTGGGCGCCGTCGGCCAGCAGCACCGCACCGCCCTCGCCGCGCACGCGCAGCCGGGCCTGCTCGATGACGCCCGCCTGCGCGCGGTGCACGCCGCCCAGCAGCAGCACGGTGTCGCCGTCGCGCGCCCGGCGCAGCGCCGCAGCCAGGCTCTCGCCGGGGGCCACGCGCAGGGTCTGGGCGGCGCGGGCGTGCGGCGCGGCCAGGGCCACGCCGGCCAGCGCCGGCAGGGCCTGCAGCAGCCGGCGCCGCGGCGCCCTCACGCGCTCACTGCTCCTCGGCCCACGCGCTGCCGTCGCGCGCCACCAGCGCGCTGGCCGCGGCCGGGCCCCAGCTGCCGGCGGCGTAAGGCCGCGGGCCCAGCGTGTCGGCGCTCCAGGCCTGCAGCACGGGCTCGACCCAGCGCCAGGCCTGCTCCTGCTCGTCGCTGCGCACGAACAGGTTCAGGCGGCCGGCGATGGCGTCCATCAGCAGGCGCTCGTAGCCGCCCACACGCTCGGTGGCGAAGGCCTTGTCGAAATCGAGGTCCAGGCTCACGGGGTACAGCCGCTCCTCGCCGCCACCGCCCTTGGCGGCCAGCAGGTGCAGCTCCAGGCCGTCTTCGGGCTGCAGCTTGATGACCAGCTTGTTGGCCGCCCGCGTGCCCGGGAAGATGGGGTGCGGCACCTCGCGGAAGTTGACGACGATCTGTGCATCGCGCGCCGGCATGCGCTTGCCCGTGCGCAGGTAGAAGGGCACGCCGGCCCAGCGCCAGTTCTGCACCTCGGTGCGCATGGCCACAAAGGTCTCGCAGGCGCTGCCGGCGGGCACCTTGTCTTCTTCCAGGTAGCCGGGCACCTTCTGCCCGCCCACCGTGCCGGCCTTGTACTGGCCGCGCACCACGTCGCGCGCCACGGCCTCGGGCGTGAAGGGCTTGAGCGACTTCAGCACCTTGAGCTTCTCGTCGCGGATGGCGTCGGCGTCGCCGGTGCTCGGCGGCTCCATGGCGATCATGGTCAGCAGCTGCAGGGCGTGGTTCTGCACCATGTCGCGCAGCGCACCGGTGCGGTCGTAGAAGTCGCCGCGCGTGCCCACGCCGATGCTCTCGGCCAGCGTGATCTGGATGTTGGCGATGCTCTCGCGCCGCCACAGCGGCTCGAACAAGGCGTTGCCGAAGCGCAGCGCCATCAGGTTCTGCACCGCGGGCTTGCCGAGGTAGTGGTCGATGCGCAGGGCCTGCTCTTCGGTGTAGGCGCTGCGCACCACGCGGTTGATCTCGCGCGCACTGGCCAGGTCGTGGCCCAGGGGCTTTTCGAGCACCACGCGCATGTGCGGCGCGTTCAGGCCCGCAGCGCCCAACTGCGAGCAGATCACCGGGAACAGGTGCGGGCTGGTGGCCAGGAACAGCACCACGGTGTCGGCGCCGCGTGCATCGACCCAGGCCCTGAGGCCACGGTAGTCCTCCGGCTGGGAGAGGTCCATGCGCCGGTAGTGCAGCATCTCGGCGAAGCGCGCGTACTCGTCGTCGGTGGGCTGCTTGGCCTCCTCGACGCCCGCGAACTTGGCGCGGATGTAGTCGCGGTACTCGGCGTCGCTGCGCTCGTCGCGCGCCACCGCCAGGATGCGGCCGCCCTCGGGCAGCTTGCCGTGGCGGAAGGCCTGGAACAGCGCCGGCATCAGCTTGCGCCAGGTGAGGTCGCCGGTGCCGCCGAAGAGAACGAGGTCGAAGGACATGGGGCGTGTAATTTAGTTACGCGCCGGATGATGCCCAAGTTTCAGGGGCGGGTCAAACCCCGCCCGGGCCTGCTCAGGCGTGCGCGGCGGCCAGCGCCTGCTCGAGGTCGGCGATGAGGTCGGCCGGGTCTTCCAGGCCCGTCGACAGCCGCAGCAGGTCGGCCGGCGCCGGCGTGCCCGGGCCTTCGACGCTGGCGCGGTGCTCGATCAGGCTCTCGGTACCGCCCAGCGAGGTGGCGCGTTTCCAGATCGCCGTCTTTGCGGCCACGGCGATGGCCGCGGCCTCGCCCCCGCGCGCGCGGATGCTGAGCATGCCGCCGAAGCCGCCCGCCATCTGCCGCTGGCTGATCTCGAAGCCCTGGCAGCGCGGCAGGCCCGGGTACAGCACCTCGGCCACCAGCGGGTGGCCGTCGAAGTGCCGGGCGATCGTCAGCGCCGAGGCGCTGGCCGCGCGCACGCGCAGGTGCAGCGTGCGCAGGCCACGCAGCAGCAGCCAGGCCTCGAAGGAACCCAGCGTGCCGCCGATCTGCGCGCGCACCTTGCGCACGCGCTGCCAGTACGGGCTGTCCTCACGAACGACCAGTGCGCCGGCGATGACGTCGCTGTGGCCGTTGAGGTACTTGGTGGCGGCGTGCATCACCACGTCGGCGCCCAGCGCCAGCGGCCGCGTGAGCAGCGGCGTGGCCACCGTGCTGTCCACCGCCACCAGCGCGCCCGCGGCGTGCGCCAGGCGCGCGGTCTCGGCGATGTCGGTCACGGTCCACAGCGGGTTGGCCGGCGTCTCGATCCACACCAGCGCCGTCCGGCCCGGGCGCAGCGCCGCGGCCACGGCGGCGGGGCTGGTCATGTCGATCAGCTCGATCTCCAGGCCCCACTCGGTGGCAAAGCCCATGAGCCAGTTGCGCAGGCTCCAGTACATGACCTTGGGTGCCAGCACGTGGTCGCCCGGCTTGAGCGCCTGGAACACCGCCGTGGCCGCGGCCATGCCGCTGGCGAACAGCAGCGCCTGGTGACCGCCCTCGAGCGTGTTGATCACGGCCTCGGCCTGGTCGAAGGCCGGGTTGTGGTCGCGCGCGTAGACACGGCCGCTGCGGTACTGGTTGTCCTCGTCGCGGATGTAGGTGGTGCTCACGTGCAGCGGCGGGATCACGGCGCGCGTGGCCTCGTCGATCCAGCCCAGGGCCTGGGCGGCGACGGTGTCGGGGTGGTGCGTCTTGTCGGTCATGGTGCGGGTGTCACTTCTGGAAGGCGCCGGGCGACCAGCTCGTGCGGCGCGGCGGGGGCGGGTCGAGCGGGCGGCGGCCGTCGGCCCAGTGGAATTCGGCGTCGGGCACCAGGGCCGCCAGGCCCAGCGCGCGCAGGTCGGCCGCGGCGCCGCGCAGGCGCGACGACGGCGGCAGCTCGAAGGCGTAGGTGTCGATGTCGACCAGCGCGCCGCGCGTGGCGTGGTGGTTGCCTTCGAAGCGGCCCTGGTTGGTCCACTCGAACACACCGCCGCCCACGAGCAGGTTGTTCACGGCCACGAGCTCGGTGCCGGCGGGCAGGCGGTCGCGGTGCACGCGCAGGAACCACGCCGGTGTCCAGCCGTGGTTGATGAACGTGTTGTGCGCGACGCGCAGGCGGTTCACTTCCCAGGCCGAGCCTTCGCTGCCGAAGGACAGCACCACCGGGTTCTGCGTGTCCGCGCCCTGGCCGATGACGTTGCCCAGCACGGTGGCGTCGCCACCCGCCGCGATGTCGATCTCCAGGCTCGCGCCGCCGCGCAGGCCGTCGTGGATGAAGTTGTAGGCGATGAGGTTCTCGCGCGCCCGGGTCTTGATGAGGTGGCCCTCGAAGCCCTGCTGGAAACGCGTGCCGCTGATCTCGAAGCGGGCGATGCGGCCGACGGTCAGCAGGTGGTGCAGGCCGCCTTCCACGCGCGGCGCGCGGCCGAACACACCGCCTTCGACGACGATGCGCGCCTGCGGGTTGTTGAGCGCCACCAGCCCGTGTTCGTTGTCGAAGAAGCGGCAGCGGCGCAGGGTGAGCTGGCCGCCGTCCAGGCGCAGCGCGGCGCCGGCGCCGTCGGCGCTGCGGGTGCCGCGGAACTCCAGGTCTTCGAGCAGCACCTCCCCGCCCTTCACCGTCCACAGCGCGTTGGCGGCCACGGGTTTGCCGCCACCGTCGATGCGCACCGCTTCGCCGCCGCGCAGCGCGCGCAGCGTGAGGCGGCGGTTCTCCAGCGTGATGCGCTCGGTGTAGGTGCCGGGCATGAGCTCGATGACGTCGCCATCGGCGGCCTGCCGCAGCGCCTCGGGCAGCGTGACCGCCGCGCCGGGCGGGCCCACCAGCCAGACCCGCCCGCCCGGGGCGCTGGCCGCAGCCGAGGCCGCCGGTGCGGCCGGCACGGCCACGGCCTGCGGCGCGGCGGGTTGCGCGGCCGCCAGTGGCGGCATGGCAAGGGCCAGCAGCCAGGCGCTGATGCGCCAGAGGTTCAGGGTGGGCAGGTGGCGGGGACGGAACAGCATCGGGAGGTGTCGGCGGCGGCGCGCCGGAGTATCCACGCTGCGCCCGGGGGCCGGCCGCGACGCGCTCAGAACGGCACCTCGATCAGGGTGTCGCGCCAGCGCAGCGTGGCCGAGCGCGGCGCGAGCTTCACCAGCACCAGCCCGGGCGCGGCAGCGTCTCCCTCGCGCAGCACCTGGCCGTCGAGCACGACGAAGCGCGCCGAGGCCTGCTCGGACCACACCGAGCCGCCCACCACCAGCGGCGGCAGTTCGCGGCGCTGCTCGGGCGGCAGATCGGCCAGGCGGCGCACCTGGGTGAGGATGGGCGCAACCACCGGTGCCGCTGGCGCAACCGGCGCAGCCTGCGGGCGCGTGGGCAGCGCTGGCGGGAGCGGGGTCACCGCCTCCGCGCCGGCGGGGCCGGCCGCCGCCGCGGGCGGCGCCGACACCACCCGGGGCAGCGGCGCAGGCGCCGGCAGCGTGGCGGTGGCCGCGGTCGCCGCCACGGCAGCGCCGGCGGGTGGCACGGCCGGCGCAGGCGGCAACGGCAACACCCGCCAAAGCACGAGCGCTGCCACCAGCAGCAGCCCCAGCCCCAGCGCGGCGCCCGGGGCCGCGCTGCGCCGCCTGGGCGGCCGCAGCGGCGGCGGCGCCGCCACGTGCTGCAGGCCGGGCGTGGCGCCCCGCTGGCGTTCCGCCTCGGCCTTGCGCAGGGCATCCAGGATCAGCGACACGCTCAGCCCCCGTCGGCGGCCGGGGCCAGGCCCAGCCGCGGTTCATCGACACCCGCCGCGCGCGACAGCTGCATCAGCGTCAGCGGGCCGGCCTGGCCGTCCACCGGCAGGCCCTGCAACAGCTGGAAGGCCGCCACCTGCTCGGCATAGCCTGCGGGCGCGGGCGCGGGCAGCGCCGCGCGCAGGCGGGGCTCGGCCCAGCGCTGCACCACCGCCTGGCCGGCGGCACCCGGCACCCAGCCCGGGGGCACGCGCCAGAAGGTGCCGAACTCGCCGCGCCAGCGCCGCGCCAGCTCAGGCAGCGCCAGCCGCAGCTGGGCGCGGCCCGCCTGCAGCGTGGCGGCGTCGTCGTCCAGCGCCACGAGCAGGGCGTGCACGCGGCGGCCGTCGTCGCCGCGCAGCGCCAGCACGGCCGGCCGCGACAGGCTGCGCAGCAGGCCCAGGCTGCCCCCGCCGCTGCGGAAGCAGGCCAGCTCGGCCTGCCGCACGGCCACGCAGGGGTCGCCTTCACCGATGGCCACGTTCCAGCGCAAGCCCAGCTCGCGCCAGGCCTGGGCCTCGTCGGCCAGGGCCAGCGTGGCCAGGGTCGCCGGCTCGCCCATGGGGGCGGCAGGCGCCGCGCCAACCGGAGCCCCGGCCGCTGCCGTGGAGCCTGCAGGTGCCGCGGCGACGGGCAAGGTGCTGCCGGGTTCGGCCTCGGCCAGCGGCAGGGCCGGGTCGAGCAGGGCCCAGGCCACCGTGGCAATCGCGGCCAGCACGACGCCCGCACCCAGCAGCCCGCCGGCGCGCCACGCCGCCGCCGGCGCCGTGCGGCGCTCGAAGACCTCGCCCGCGGCCCGCTCCACCAGCGCCCGGCCGACCTGGCGCTGGCCCTGGCCGTAGGCACCCAGCAGCGCGCGGTCGGCCAGCAGGTTGATGCGCCGCGGCACACCCGCGCTGTGGCGGTGCAGCGCACGCAGCGCCGCGGCGTCGAAGGGCAGCGGCCCTTGCAGCCCGGCCACGCCCAGGCGGTGCTCGACGTACTGGCGTGTCTCGGCCTCGTCGAGCGCGCCGAGGTGGAAACGCGCCACCACGCGCTGCGCCAGCTGCTCGATGCCGGCGATGCGCCCGCGCAGCTCGGGCTGGCCGATGAGCACGATCTGCAGCAGCTTGCGCTCGGCGGTCTCGAGGTTGGTCAGCAGCCGCAGCTGCTCCAGCACCGCGGGCTGCAGGGCCTGGGCCTCGTCGATGACCACCAGCGCCTGCTCACCCCGCGCGTGCACCGCGAGCAGGAAGCGGTTGAGCGCGTCGATGTGGGCCTTCAGGCTCGCGCGGTCGCTGCCCTCCAGCGGCGGCAGGCCGAACTCGCCGGCCAGCGTCTGCAGCAGGTCGAGCTCGCTGAGCTGCGGGTTGAACACCCAGGCCACCACGCAGCCCGGCGGCAGCTGCTCGAGGAAGCCGCGCGCCACCGTCGTCTTGCCGGCGCCGATCTCGCCCGTGAGCAGCACGAAGCCACCGCCGCCGCGCACGCCGTACAGCAGGTGCGCCAGGGCCTCGCGGTGGCGTTCGCTCAGGAACAGGAAACGCGGGTCGGGCGCGAGCGAAAACGGCTCGCGCGACAAGCCGAAGTGCGCCGCGTACATGGGGCGGGAGGATAGCGGTGCGGCGTGGCCACCCGCACCCGCCGTGGGCTCAGGTGCGCCAGATGCGCGGCGGCTGTGCCGCCAGCCCCCAAGCCTCGGCGCGCCAGGCCGCGCGCACACGCTGCAGCAACTGCATGGCCGGCTCCACGCGCGTGGCCAGGGCGCGCAGCACGATCACGCGCTCGTGCGGCGAGGTCACGCCCGCGCGCAGCGCCGCGCCGGGCGCCGGGGCCAGCGGCTCGGTGTGCTCGCGCGCGGCATCCAGCAGGCGCTGGCGGCGTTCGCGCGCGATGGGCTGGCCCTCGGCCCACCAGGCCGTGGCCAGCACCAGCGCACCGCCCAGACCCAGGGGTGAATCGCGCAGCAGCCGGTCGTCGGCCGCGATGCGGCCACGCTCCAGCCAGTGGCCGGGCAGCTCCAGGTGCTGCTGCACCACGCCGGCCTCGAAAGCCTGGTTTGACGCCGGCAGGCCCAGGGCCAGCACATCCCAGCCCATCATCTGCGCGCCCGGTGCCAACGCCAGCTCCAGCCGGTTGTCGGCCAGGCAGCCGCTGTAGGCGATGGCCTCCATGGGCAGCCACTCCAGCCGCGCGCCCGCGTCCAGCGCCAGCCGCACCCGCTGCGTGCCGGGGGCGCCATCGCTGCGGTAGTAGCGCGCCGCGCCGGGTGTGGTGATGACGGCGTGGGTGCCCTCGCCCAGCGTGGCCTCAAGCTCCAGCCGGTCGCCACCGACGATGCCGCCCGGCGGGTGCACCACCACGTGGTGGCAGATGGCCGGGCCTTCGGGGTACAGGCGCTGCAGCACGCGCAGCGGGCCTTCGTGCAGGTCGTGGGCCCGCGTGGTGGGCGTGCCGGTGCCGGCGTCGTTCCAGTAGCGCAGCGCAAGCCGCGCGTGCCAGCCGCCGGGCATGGGCTCAGGCGGCGCCAGGCGTGGCGTGTGTGCGCCAGAAGTCGCGGTGCAGCGCCGCGATCTCCTCCTCGACCTCGGGCACGGGGCCGACCACGTGCATCGCCTTCTGGCCGCGCTCAAACACCTCGCGGCAGGGCAGGTCGAGCGTGGGGTTCTCGACGTGGTTGCCGGTCATGGCCAGCAGGCGCGACTCGCTCATGCCGTAGACCAGCTGCCCGATGTGCGCCCAGTACTGCGTGCCGGCGCACATGGCGCAGGGCTCCACGGTCGTCACCAGCGTGCAGCCCCACAACGTGGCGGCGTCGAAGCGGTGCGCCGCCACGCGCGCCAGCACGGCCTCGGCGTGGTTGACGCCGTCGACGTTGCCCTGCTCCAGCAGCACGGTCTCGCCGTCGGCCGCCACGAGCACGGCGCCGAAGGGGTGCTTGCCCTTGGCCAGCGCCGCCCGCGCCACCGCGTTGGCGGCGCGCAGGTGGCGCAGGGTCTGCTCGTGCGTCAGTGGCATCGCGTGAACCGCGTTCAGTGGTTCTGCGAACCGCGGTGCGCCCAGCCCGTGGTGCGCTTCTCGATCCAGCTGAACAGCTCGTACATCGCCATCGCCATCGCGCCGATGGTGACGAGCCCCGCAAAGGCCAGCGGCATGCGCTGCTGGCTGCCGGCGCTCTGCATGAGGTAGCCGATGCCGCTGTCGCCCGCCGTCATCTCGGCCAGTACCGTGCCCACGAAAGCCAGCGTGATGGCGATCTTGAGCGAGCCGTAGAAGTAGGGCATCGATCGCGGCAGGCCCACCTTGATGAGCACGTCCCAGCGCTTGGCGCCCAGCACGCGCAGCACGTCCTCGAGCTCCGGCTCCAGCGTCGCCAGGCCGGTGGCGATGTTCACCGTGATGGGGAAGAAGCTGATGAGGAAGGCCGTCAGGATGCCCGGGCCCAGGCCGATGCCGAACCACACCACCAGGATGGGAACGACCGCCGCCTTGGGCACCGCGTTGAAGGCCACCATCAGCGGGTACAGCGCCGTGTAGGCCAGCCGGCTCGAGCCGATGAGAAAGCCCAGCAGCACACCCACCACGATGCTGAGCGCAAAGCCGAGCATCGTGACCCAGAAGGTCTTCCAGGCGGCCTCGAGCAGCGGGCCCTTGAACTCGATGAACTGCTCGCCGATCTGCCAGGGGCTGGGGAAGATGAAGTCCGGGATGCCGAAGCCAGCCACGATGGCCTGCCACAGCAGCAGCGTGGCGGCCAGCACGATCAGCGGCGACCAGCGTTCGACGTTCTTGCTCACGACCATGGTGATGGGCTCTCCCCGGCCCTATTGCGGCGCGTTCATTGCGGAACCACGACACCGGTCTTGCGCATGGCCCCGATGTGGCCGCGCAGCTCGTGCACGATGTCGGTGAACTTCGGCGTGTACGTGACCTCCAGGTCGCGCGGGCGCGGCAGGTCGATCTCGCGCTTGACGACGAAGCGACCCGGGCTCTTGCTCATGCAGTACACGGTGTCGGCCAGGAACACGCTCTCGCGCAGGTCGTGCGTCACCAGGATGACGTTGAACTTCTGAGCGGCGTGCAGGTCGCGCAGCGCGCACCAAAGCTCCTCGCGCGTGAAGGCGTCGAGCGCGCCGAAGGGCTCGTCGAGCAGCAGCATCTTGGGCTCGTGCACCAGCGCGCGGCAGATGCTCGCGCGCTGCTGCATGCCGCCGCTGAGCTGCCACGGGAACTTGTCCTCGTAGCCGGCCAGGCCCACGCTCTGCAGCAGCGCGCGCGCCTTGGCCTCGAACTCCTTCTTCTTCGCCTTGTACTGGCTGCGGTAGGGCTCGACGATCTCCAGCGGCAGCATCACGTTCTGCACCGTGGTGCGCCAGGGCAGCAGGCTGGGCGCCTGGAAGGCCATGCCGGTGATCTTGAGCGGGCCCGTGACCTCCTTGCCGTCGATGACGACGGTGCCCTTGCTGGGCCGGCGCAGGCCGGTGGCCAGCTTCATGAAGGTGCTCTTGCCGCAGCCCGAGGGGCCCACGATGGCGATGAACTCGCCCTCGTTGACCTTGAGGCTGATGTCCTCGACGGCGAACTGCCCTTGTGCGAGCAGCTCGTCGTTGTAGGCGAGCCAGACCTTGTCGAAGTCGACGAACGCCATCGTGCCCGCCGTCGGATCAGCGGCGCGCCGGCGGCAGGATGTTCAGCTCGGCCTTGGCCGGCAGCATCGTGTCCGTCCACACGGCGGTGGGGTCGATGCGGGTCTTGGTGCCGAAGGCGTCGCTCACCTGCGAGGCCATCAGCGACAGGCGCCCGGGGTTGACGACACCGAAGCCCTCGGCGCGTGCGTCGGGGCTGGCCACCACGGCGTCGATGGCCATGCGCAGGCGGCGCTTCTCGAGGTCGACGTTGATGATGCCGTCGCGGGCCTTCACGTAGTCGATGGCCGCGTCGGGGTTGGCCATCACCTCCTTGGCGCCCTTGAGGAAGGCGCTCAGGAAGGCCTTCACCGCGGCCGGGTTCTCCTTCAGCAGCTTGGGGCTGGCGATGATGGCGTTGCCGTACAGCTTGACCCCGTGCGCCGGGTAAGGCATGACGACGATGTCGGCCGGCTTCACGCCACGCGCCTCGAGGTTGAGCTGGCTGGTGAAGCTGAACCCGGTGATGGCGTCGATGTCACCGCGCACCAGCATGGTCTCGCGCAGCGGCGGGTCCATGCTCGTCCACTGCACGCCGCTGATGTTGTTGGCCTTGGCGAAGATCGGGAAGGCCTTGCGGCCGGCGTCGAAGCCGGGCGCGCCGAGCTTCTTGCCGTTCAGGTCGGCCGGCTTGCTGATGCCGCTCTTCTTGAGCGCCAGCACGGCGGCCGGCGTGTTGTTGTAGACCATCATCACCGCGACGGGCTTGTTCGGCGCGTCGGGGTTGTTGGCGTGGAACTCCATCAACGCCGCCATGTCGGCAAAGCCCATGTCGTAGGCGCCACCGGCCACGCGCGTGACGGTGCCGCCACTGCCGTTGCCAGCGTCGATGCTCACGTCCAGGCCGGCGGCCTTGTAGTAGCCCTTGGCGGCACTGGCCAGGAACAGCGCGGCCGGGCCTTCGAAGCGCCAGTCGAGCTGGAACTTGATCGCGGTCTGCGCCTGCGCGGCCAACGGCGCGGCGAGGACGGCGGTCACCGCCAACGCGGCGGCACGGCGGGTGAGGGCAAACGAGGACATGGCAGGGCTCCGGGGCAGAGAGTCAGAAAGAGAAATCGAACACGAACAACCGATTCATTCTGCAAGTTCCATGCTCAAAGGGAACCCGTGGTTTGCACCACGGTGCAGCACGGCACGGGCGCTCGCACCCATGCGGGGCGTTCATGCGGACAACAGATCGAACAAGGTGCGCGCAATCACCTGCGTGGCGCGCTGCAGGTCGGCGAGCACCAGGTGCTCGTCGGCGCGCTTGGCGTTGCTCTCCAGCACCGTGCGCGGGCCGGCGCCGTAGATGACGGCCGGCACGCCGTGTTCGCCGTACAGGCGCACGTCGGTGTACAGCGGCGTGCCGCTTTCGGGGATGGGCTCGCCGAACACGGCCTGGCCGTGGCGCTGGATGGCGGCCACCAGCGGCGCGTTGCCGGGCAGCGGCTTGAGCGCCCGGGCCAGCAGCAGGCGCCTGATCTCGCAGCGCACGCCGGGCGACAGCGCCACGGCGGCCTCGATCAGGCCTCGCACCTCGGCCTCCACCTGCGCGGCGTCTTCCTCGGGGATCATGCGGCGGTCGAGCTTGATCACCACCTTGCCGGGCACGACGTTGGTGTTGCTGCCGCCTTCGATGCGGCCCACGTTCAGGTAGGGGTGGGTGATGCCCTCGACGCGGCTGCGGCGCGTGCGCAGCACGCGGTTGTGCTCGTACAGCGCCGTGAGCAGGCGGTTGGCGGCCTGCAGCGCGTCCACACCCGTCTGCGGGTAGGCGGCGTGCGAGGCCAGGCCGTGCAGCGTCACCTCCATCTGCAGGCAGCCGTTGTGCGCCGTGACGACCTGGTAGCTGAAGCCGGCGGCGATGAGCAGATCGGGTTTCGTGAGCCCGTGCTCGAGCAGCCAGCCCGGGCCGAGCTCGCCGCCGAACTCCTCGTCGTAGGTGAAGTGCAGCTCCACCGCGCCCTGCTTCACGAGGCCCAGCGACTCCAGCGCGCGCAGCGCGAAGGTGTAGGTGG
>Ga0209278_1001576_pt1 | contig 13666 bp, 11 predicted proteins | sample JI81BgreenDNA_FD_187504 | JGI IMG/M metagenome (GOLD analysis project Ga0209278, IMG submission 187504) | Wastewater effluent complex algal communities from Wisconsin, to seasonally profile nutrient transformation and Carbon sequestration -... | ecosystem: Engineered > WWTP > Effluent > Algae... | reverse complement strand
GATTTCGCCGCACTCGTCCGCGCGCAGGTCGCGGCGGATTTCGACTACGTCTCGCTGTTGCGGCCGTTCTCGGAGCTGGCCGTGGCGCGGCAGTTCGCACGGCTCGAGCACTACGACGCGCATTTCTCCAGCTGCAACCGCAACTTCCACCTGCTCGGCGAAAAGCCCACGCAGCGCTGGTGCGGGGCCTGCCCGAAGTGCCACTTCGTCTTCCTCGCGCTGGCGCCGTTCATGCCGAAGCCGCGCCTGCTCGGCATCTTCGGCCGCAACCTGCTCGACGATGCCGCGCTGGCCGCGGAGTACGACGCGCTGCTGGAGATCGAAGGCCACAAGCCCTTCGAGTGCGTGGGCGAGGGGCGCGAATCGCGCGCCGCGATGGCCGCGCTTGCCGCCAGCCCGGCCTGGCGCGAGGACGCCCTCGTTTCCCGCTTCGCCGCGACGCAGCAGCCGGCCCTCGATCCGGCTACCCTGCGCCTCGAACCGCTGCTGGGCCCGCAGGGCGAGCACGGGCTGGGGACGGCACGGATGGAGGCGCTGGGTGCGCATTTCGGAGCTTGACGGCAAGAAGGTCGCGATCTGGGGCTATGGCCGCGAAGGCCGTGCCGCGCTGGCGGCGCTGCGCTGGCGCCTGCCAGGCCGGCCGCTGACGGTCTTCTGCAAGGAGGACGAGGTCGCCGACCTGCGGGCGCAGGAAGACCCGACCCTCGTCATCCGCACCGATGCCGACGCCGCGACCCTCTCCGCGTTCGACGTCGTCATCAAGTCGCCGGGCATCAGCGCGTATTCGTCGCCGAAGATCGATGCCGAACTCAACGGCGCACGCTTCACCAGCGGTACGGCGATCTGGTTCGCCGAGAACGCCGGCGCGCATACGGTCTGCGTCACCGGCACCAAGGGCAAGAGCACGGTCAGCGCGCTGATCGCCTTCCTGCTTCGCGCGGCGGGCGAGCGCACCGCGCTGGCCGGCAATATCGGGATGCCGCTGCTGGAGTTGCTCGACGTGCAGCCGCCGCCGGATGCCTGGGCCATCGAGCTGTCCAGCTACCAGACGGGCGACGCGCAGCGCCCCGCCGTGGCGGTGGTGCTCAACCTGTTTCCCGAACACCTCGACTGGCACGGTTCCGAGGCGCGCTATTTCGCCGACAAGCTGAAGCTCGTGACCGAAGCCCAGCCCGGCATCGCCCTGCTCAATGCTGCCGATGCCCGATTGCTTGAGGTTGGCACGACGCTGGCCTCGCGTGGGCAGCGGGTGCAGTGGTTCAACACCGACGACGGCTGGCATGTGCGCGACCGCTGGATCATGCGCGGCGGGCGCGCGGTGATCGACGTGAAGTTCCTGCCGCTGCCCGGCCGCCACAACTGGGTGAACCTCTGCGCCGCGATGGCCGCGGTGGAAGCGCTGGGTATCGACCCGGTGCCGCTGGCGGCGAAGGTGGTCGACTTCGCGCCGCTGCCGCACCGCCTGCAGCGCATCGCCGAGAAGGACGGCCTCGTCTACGTCAACGATTCGATCAGCACGACGCCGATGGCCTCGATCGCGGCGCTCGACTGGTACCCCGGCAAGACCACGGCCATCCTCGTGGGCGGTTACGACCGCGGCTTGGATTGGGGGGTGTTCGCCGAGCGGGTAGCCGCCGATGCGCCGGGCGCGATCATCACCATGGGCCAGAACGGCCCCGCGATCTTCGAGCGCCTGAAGTCCATCGCCACTGCCACCAAGTTCGTGCTCCGCGAGTCGACCTCGATGGAGGAAGCGGTGCGCTACGCGCAGGAGGCGCTCGGGACGAAGGGCACCGTGCTTCTTTCCCCGGGCGCGCCGAGCTTCCCGCGCTACCGTGACTACGCCGAACGCGGCAAGCATTTCGCCCAGGCTGCGGGCTTCGACGGCACCCAGATCAGCACGATCCCCGGCCTCGGCGTGCGCTGAGGCCGGTCGCCCGGCCCTTCGGCGCGACCACGCCGCGGTCACGGCAGGCGGCCGTGATCGGCCTACACTTCCGCGTTCCTTACCGCCGGAGTCCCGCCATGCGCCTTGCCACGCGCCTTGCCGCCCTTGCCGTCGCCACGGCCATCGCGTTCGCCTCGACCCTTTCCGCCGCGCCGACCACGAAGCCGGTGAGCTGGACCGTCGGCGGCACCACCTTCGACGGCGTGCTCGTCTACGACGATGCCAACGCCACGCCACGACCGGGCCTGCTGATGGTGCCGAACTGGTACGGCGTCACCGATGCGGCGATCGAGAAGGCGAAGACGGTCGCCGGCGACGATTACGTGGTGCTGCTGGTCGACATGTACGGCCGCGGCGTGCGCCCCGCCAATCCCGACGAAGCCGGCAAGGCCGCGGGCGCCGTCTACGCGGACCGCGCCCAGATGCGCGAGCGCATCAACACCGCCCTGGCCACGCTGCGCGCGACCGAGGGGGCGCCGCTGGCCAAGGACGACATCGGCGCGATCGGCTTCTGCTTCGGCGGCGCGACGGTGATCGAGCTGGCCCGCAGCGGTGCCGAACTGGCGGGCGTCGCGAGCTTCCACGGCTCGCTGGGCACCAGCGCTCCCGCCAGCGCCGGTGACGTGAAGGTGCCGCTGCTGGTGATGAACGGCGCCGACGACGCTTTCGTGAGTGCCGAGGAGATCGACGGATTCGAGAAGGAGATGCGCGAGGCCGGCGCCGATTGGCAGTTCGTCAATTTCGGCGGTGCCGTGCACTGCTTCGCCGAGCCGGACGAGGACGGCAGCGTCATCCCGGGCTGCAAGTTCCACGAGCCGAGCTACCGTCGTTCGATGGCGATGATGCGCGGCTTCTTCGACGAGCGTTTCGCCGCGGAGTAAGGCCTTTTGCTCCGGCGCGCCTCAGTGGGCGCGCTGGAGGGCGTATTGCGCGAGGCCGGCGAGCGCCGCCTTCGTTTCGGAATCGGGAAGACTGCCGAGGGCCGCAACGGCCGCGTCGGCGTAACCCTGCGCGACCGTACGGCTGTAGTCGAGGCTGCCGCAGGCGTCGATGGCGGACAGGACTTCCGGGAAGCCGGCGGCGTCGCCATCGATCACGATCTGCTTCAGTCGAGCCTGCACCCCGGGCGCGCTGTGCGCCATGGCGTGGATCAGCGGCAGCGTCGCCTTGCCCTCGGCGAGATCGTCGCCAAGGTTCTTCCCCAGCGTCGCGGCGTCGCCGGCGTAATCGAGCACGTCGTCCGCGATCTGGAAGGCGTAGCCCAGCGCCATGCCGTAATCGAACAGGGCCTTCTCGCCCGCGGCGCCGATCCCGGCGAGGTGCCCGCCCAACTGGGTGGCGGCGGCGAACAGCACGGCCGTCTTGCGCTCGATCACGCGCAGGTAGGCGGCCTCGTCGGTGTCCGGGTTGCGCACGTGCAGCAGCTGCAGCACCTCGCCCTCGGCGATGCGATTCGTGGTGTCCGCGAGCACCTTCTGGATCGTCATCGACTCCAGCTCGACCATCAGCTGGAAGGCGCGCGAGTAGAGGAAATCACCGACCAGCACGCTGGCGGCATTGCCGAAGGCGGCGTTGGCCGTGGCCCGGCCGCGGCGCAGGTCGGATTCGTCGACCACGTCGTCGTGCAGCAGGGTGGCGGTGTGGATGAACTCGACCACCGCCGCGAGCTGGTGGTGGGCGTCGCCCCGGTAGCCGGCCGCGCGGGCCGCCAGCACGGTGAGCATCGGGCGGAGGCGCTTGCCGCCGGCGCCGATGATGTATTCCGCCACCTGGTTCACCAGCACGACGTCCGAGGCCAGGCGGCGGCGGATCAGGGCGTCGACGGCGGCCATGTCGGCCGCAGCGAGGGCCTGGATGGCGGGAAAAGGCAGGGCGGGCGCGGGGCGCGGATCGACGGCGGCGTGCATGCCTGAATTATAGGGGGCTGACCCATGGTGAAGGCGTGTTCCGACGCGCACACGGGGCCTCGGCCGACCCCGGGCGGGTGGGGGCTGTCATACTCTGTGGCCTGTTTCGACATTCAGCGGCCGGAGGACCCCATGGCGCGCGGTATCAACAAAGTCATTCTCGTTGGCAACCTCGGCAACGACCCGGAAGTGCGCTACAGCCAGAGCGGCTCGGCGCTGACGACCATCAGCGTGGCCACGTCCGAGAGCTGGAAGGACAAGGACGGCAACATGCAGGAACGCACCGAGTGGCATCGGGTGAAGTTCTTCGGCCGTCTGGCGGAGATCGCCGGCGAGTACTTGAAGAAGGGCCGTCAGGTCTACATCGAGGGCCGCCTGCGCACCGAGAAGTACACCGACAAGGCCGGCGTCGAGAAGTACAGCACCGACATCATCGCCGACGAGATGCAGATGCTCGGCGGCAACCCGGGCATGGGCGGCGAAGGCGGCGGCGAGCGCGCCGAGCGTCCGGCCCGTTCTGCGGGTGGCGGTGGCGGCTACGGTGGCGGTGGCGGCGGTCGCGGTGCAGGCGGCGGTGGCGGCTACGGCGGAGCGCGTGGCGGCAGCGGCGGCGGCGCGGGTGGTGGTGGCGGTTACGGCAACCGCAGTGGCGGCAGCGCGCCGCCGGCCCAGAGCAACGACCCGTTCCCGGATGACGACATCCCCTTCTGAACAGGTGTCGCTGGCCGCTCCGTTGCGGCCTCGACCCATATCGGATCAACAACAGAGGCCCGCATCGCGGGCCTCTGTTGTTTTCCCAAGGTGCCGGGATGCGGTCAGTCCGTGCGCACCAGTCGGTTCAGCAGCGGGGCCGCGACGAACATCGCCAGGCCTGCCCCGAGGCCGATCCACATCATCTGGGTGAAGAACGGGGCGTAGACGGCCAGCGCTTCGGCGGCGGAGATCACTCCGTCGGCCCCGGGCGCCACTTCGGCCATCGTGCCGAGCCGGCCGGCGATCATTTCGCCGAAGGCCGAGAACAGGAACCAGGCGCCCATCATCGTGCTGACCACGCGCGGGATCGACAGCGACGTGACCGCGGCGAGGCCGATCGGGCTCAGCGCCATTTCGCCCAGCACCAGCACCGCGTAGGCGAGGATCAGCCACCACAGGCTGATGAGCCCGTCATTGCCCGGATTCGCCGCCGCGAAGGCCAGCACGCCGAACGAGCCGCCGCAGAACACCAGCGCCCAGGCGAACTTGGCCGCGTAGCCCGGATTGAGTCCCGCCCGGTCAAGGCGCGGCCACAGCCACGCGAAGAGGGGCGTCATGGCGATGACGCAGAAGGCGCCGATGGCGGTGGTCTGGCCGGCCGTCCATTCGATGCCGAAGGTGCTGCGGTCCATGGCGCGTTCGGCCAGCGTCACCCAGGGGCCGTAGCTCTGCTCGTAGAGGCCCCAGAACAGTGCGCTGACGGTGGTGAGCACCAGCAGCAGGATCATCTTGCCCCGCGCCACGCGGTCGATGCCGGAAAACATCAGCGCGATGAACCAGCCGTACAGCAGGGTGCCGGCCACGACGGCGACCAGTTCGGTCAGCGTCACCTGGTGGCCGCCCAGCACGGCGTTCAGGGGCGCGAAGTCAATGCGCGTCTGCAGGATCTGCCAGACCGCGACCACGCCGACGAGGGCGCCAAGATAGATGACCCACTCGCGATTGAGGCCCGCGAAGGCCGGCTCGCGCAGCCGGGCCGGATCGGCCGGCTCCGCTTGGCCGAGCAGGTGCGGCTGGCCGAGGACGAAGATCACCAGGCCCACGGCCATCATCAGGCCGCCCAGCGCGAAGCCGTAGCTCCAGCTGATGTTCTCGCCGACGTAGCCGACGATGAAGGACGCGAGCAGGGCGCCGATGTTGATGCCCATGTAGAAGATCGAGAAACCGGAGTCGCGACGCGGGTCGTTTTCCGCGTAGAGCCGCCCCACGATCGTCGAGATGTTCGGCTTCAGGAAGCCCACGCCCATCGCGATCAGGGCCAGCGAGGCGTACATCACCTGCACGGCGGTCTCGTCGCGTGTGCCGCCGTCGATCGGGGTGCCGATCCACGCCATGCCGAACTGGCCGAGGACCAGCAGCGCGCCGCCGAAGACGACCGCCTTGCGCATGCCCAGGTAGCGGTCGGCCAGCATGCCACCCACCAGCGGCAGGGCGTAGGCGAGGCCGGCGTAGGTGCCCATCAGCAGGTAGCCGTCGGCATCGGAGAAGCCGTGGTGCTTGATGAGGTACAGCACGAGGATGGCCTTCATCCCGTAGAACGCGAAGCGTTCCCACATCTCGGTCAGGAAGCAGACGTAGAGGCCTTTCGGGTGGCCGAGGAACTCGGCTGGCGCGGTGGTCGTGGTGGTCAAGCGGCGTTCCTGCGGTGGTGGCCGGGGTGTGAAACCCGAGTGTACGGGGCGTGATGGCTCAGGGCTCGCGTTATCCTTGGGGCCTCGCCCCGGAGACCGAACCGCCCATGCGCCTGTCCGTCCTTGCCCTGTCGCTGGCCCTCGTGGGGCCCGCACTCGCCGCCGAGCCCGCCGCCAACGCCAATCCGCGTGGGTTCACCGCGAAAGACCTCGTGATGCTCGACCGCGTGTCGGCGCCGCAGTTCTCCCCGGACGGCGAGCGCATCCTCTATGCGCTGCGTGAAACGAATTGGGAGGCCGATCGCGGCGTCGGCTCCCTGTGGGTGACGGAGGCTTCGGGCGGCCCGGGCACGCGCCTGACGCCCGCGGACCTCCCCGCCTCGGCCGGTGCGTGGTCGCCGGATGGCGCCTTCGTCTATTTCCTGAGCGCGAAGTCCGGCTCGATGCAGGTCTGGCGCGTTCCGGCCGCCGGCGGTGACGCCGCGCAGGTGACCGATTACCCCTTGGATGTCGGCAGCTTCCGTTTGGCACCCGATGGCCAGGCCATCGCCCTGTCGTTCGAGGTGTTCGCCGACTGCGGCTCGCTGGCCTGCACGGCCGAGCGCCACGCCGCCAACGCCAATGACAAGCGCACCGGCGTGCAGTACGACCGGATCTTCGTGCGTCATTGGGACACGTGGAAGGACGGTACGCGCTCGCAGGTGTTCCTCGCCTCCCTCGGTGACGACGGCAAGGCGGCGGGCGAGCCGCGCCTGCTCACCAAGGGCATCGACGGCGACGTGCCGGGCAAGCCCTTTGGCGACCAGAGCGACTACGTCTTCTCGCCGGACGGCAAGCAGCTCGTCTTCAGCGCGCGCATCGCCGGGATGAGCGAGCCGTGGTCGACCAACTTCGATCTCTTCGAAGTGCCGGTGGACGGCAGCGCCGCGCCGAAGAACCTCACCGACGCCAACGACGCGATGGACACCAACCCGGTGTTCTCGGCGGACGGCAAGACCCTGTTCTGGCGCGCGATGAAGCGCCCGGGCTTCGAGGCCGACCGCTTCGGCCTGATGGCCATGGACCGCGCCACCGGTGCGACGCGCGAGATCGCCGCGGACTGGGACCGCAGCTTCGACACGCTGGTGCCCGGTGATGACGGCCGCACCATGTACACCGCCACGCTCGACACCGGCACGCACCCGGTGTTCGAGGTGAACCTCGCCAGCGGCGCGGTGCGCAAGGTCGTGCAGGGCGGCAACATCGGCGCATTCGACATCGACGGCGACCGCATCGTCTTCACCCGTGACAGCATCGCCCAGCCGGCCGACCTCTACCTCGGCGCGATCCGCGCGCGCATCGCCGAGCGCCGCCTCACGAACTACAACGCCGAGCGCTTGAGCGGCGTGCGCATGGGCGAGTACGAGCAGTTCAGCTTCAAGGGCTGGAACGACGCCACGGTGCACGGTTATGTCATCAAGCCGTGGAACGCCGAGCCGGGCAAGAAGGCGCCGGTGGCCTTCCTGATCCACGGCGGCCCGCAGGGCAGCTTCCACAACCAGTGGCACTACCGCTGGAACGCGCAGACCTATGCCGGCATGGGCTTCGCGGTGGTGATGATCGATTTCCACGGCAGCACCGGCTACGGCCAGGCCTTCACCGATTCGATCTCGGAGGACTGGGGCGGCAAGCCGCTGGTCGACCTGCAGAAGGGCTGGGCCGCCGCGCTCGAGAAGTACGATGTCCTCGACGGCGAGCGCGCCTGCGCGCTGGGCGGCAGCTACGGCGGCTACATGGTCAACTGGATCGCCGGCAACTGGAACGAGCCGTGGGACTGCTTCGTCAACCACGCTGGCGTGTTCGATCTGCGCTCGATGGCCTACTCCACGGAAGAGTTGTGGTTCACCGAGTGGGAGAACGGCGGCGTGCCGTGGGAGAACGCGGCGGCCATGGAAAAGCACAACCCGGTGAACTTCGTGCAGAAGTGGCGCGTGCCGATGCTGGTCATCCACGGCCAGAAGGACTACCGCGTGCTGGTCGAGCAGGGCTTGGCAACCTTTGGTGCGTTGCAGCGTCGCGGGATCGAATCGGAACTGCTTTACTTCCCGGACGAGAACCACTGGATCCTGCGGCCGCACAACAGCGTGCAGTGGCATGAGTCGGTGAACGCGTGGCTGCAGGAGCACACGGGGCGCTAGTCATGAGTTTGATCGAACTGAAGGCCCTCGCCGGCCAGCGCAGCTGCGACGAATGCGTGCTGCACCCGATGTGCAAGCCCGCGCTGGTCGGCATCGAGGACATCGAACGGCTGTCCGGGGCGGTGTTGGCCCGGCGCCCGATGGGCAAGGATGCCGTGCTGTTCCGCGCGGGCGAGCCGATGCGCTCGGTCTTCGTCGCCCAGAGCGGCGGCTTCAAGACCGTGGCCACGAACGAGGCCGGCGACGAGCAGGTCATCGGCTTCTACTTCCCCGGTGAACTCATCGGCCTCGAGGGCCTGCGCGACGGCCGGTTCAGTACCGATGCGGTCGCGCTGGAATCCGCCCAGGTCTGCGAGGTGCCGCTGCCGGCACTGGAGCGCGTCGCCACGCAGCGCCTCGAGTTCCAGCGACAGATGATGCGTGCGTTGGGCGAGGGCATGGCGCGCCATCAGGACCACCTTGAGCTGCTCGGTCGCAAGCAGGCGCAGGAGCGCTTGGCGATGTTCCTGCATGGCCTGTGCGAGCGGCAGCAGCGGCTCGGCCGCGACCCCTCGCGTCTGCACCTGCCGATGAGCCGCTCGGACATCGGCAGCTACCTCAGCCTGGTGATCGAGACCGTCAGCCGCGGGCTCTCCAAGCTGCAGGACGAGGGCGTGATCGCCGTGAAGGGACGCCAACTCGAGGTTCTGGATGCCGATCGGCTCGTTCGCCTCGCGCACGGCGAGGAGGGCGAGGGCGAGCGCGTCGCCGGGCGGCGCTGAGCGCGGCCTCGATCAGCCAGCGAGGCTTCGGCAGCCCAGCGCGGCGAGCGCCGAATGCAGCATCGGGAGTGAAACCAGCCACGGCGCGGCAAGCGTCAACACGCCACTGGTGCCGATGGCGAACGCCCCGATCGTTCGCCAGCGTGGTGTGTCCAACCCGAGCCGCGCGCCGCTCCAGCCGAGGCTGGTCATCAGCGGCAGCGTGCCAATACCGAACGCGCCCATCAGCAGCGCGCCGTGGAGGGCATCGGCTTCCAGCCAGGCCGCGGTAAGGACCGTCGCCGAGAAGCCGCAGGGCAGCCAGCCCCACAGCAGGCCCAGCAGCCAGGGCCGCAGCGGGCCGTCTTCGGGCAATCGCGCCCGCAACGGCGCCAGCCAGCGCCAGATCGGCAAGGCCGGCAGCGCCGCGGTGAAGCGCGGCCGCGCGATGCGGATCGCCGCCAGCAGCAGCACGAGGCCGACCCCGGTGCGCAGCGCCGTGCCCAGCCCGTCGATGGCCACCACGCCGAGCAGGCCGGCCCCAAGGCCGCCGACCAGCGCGCCGGCCGCGGCGTAGCCGAGCACGCGTCCGAGGTTGGTTGCGAGGGCGCGGTAGGCCGCGCCCGAGGCCGGCCCCGCGCTGCCGAGGCCGACGGCGATGCCGCCGCACATCGCACCGCAGTGCGCGCTGCCGAGCAGGCCGGTCAGCAGGGCCGCGCCGAGCACCAGCAGGTCAATCGGCATCGCGTGTCCCCTCCGTCGGCGGCTCCGCGGCGTTCGACGGCGGGGCGCGCTCATCGCCCAGGATGTCGAACGATGGCGTGTCGAGGTCTTCGAACTGGCCGCTGCGCACCGCCCAGACGAACACGGCCAGCGCCAGCCCGACCAGCAGCAGGGAGATCGGCACGAGGAACAGCAGGACCGTCATGGCGCCACCGTTCCGAGATGGCGGCCGATGCGCCAGGCATTGGCAGTCACGGCGAGCGACGACAGCGCCATGCCGAGCGCCGCCAGGCCGGGGCCGACGATCCCGATCGCCGCGAGGGGCAGCATCAGTGCGTTGTAGGCGACGGCCCAGACGATGTTCTGGCGGACGATGTGTTGGGTCTGCCGCGCGAGGCGCAGGGCGTCGTGCAGGGGCTCGAGGCGCGACCCCATCAGCACCAGGTCGGCCTGCCGCTGCGCGAGGGACGCACCGCTCGCCATGGCCGCGGAGACGTCCGCTGCAGCGAGCACCGCGGCGTCGTTGACGCCGTCGCCGACCATGAGCACGCGGTGCCCCGCCGACTGCAGCGTGCGCAGGGCGGTGAGCTTGCCGTCTGGCGAGAGACGGCCCTGGCGGTGGTCCGCATCGATGCCAACCTGCTCGCCGAGCGCGGCAACGCGGGCGTCGGCATCACCGCTGAGGATGCGCGGTGCCATGCCGTCTCGCGCGAGCGCCGTGACGGTGGTAGCGGCATCGTCGCGCGGGGCGTCGTCGACCTCGAAGCGCGCTTCGAGCCGACCGTCGCAGGACAGCCACAGCGCGCCTTCGTCCGGCGTGTCCGGTGTGGCGGCGGGATCGGCGAAGCGCCGACGGCCGAGGCGCCAGCCGGCGCCGTCGATGCGGCCTTCCACGCCTTCGCCGGGATGCAGGACCACGGCGTCGGCCGCACGGCCCTCGGGCGCCGGGCCGAAGGCCTTCGCCAGCGGATGGGCGACGCCAACCTCGAGGCGGGCGGCGATGCCGCGCAGGGTGTCCGCGTCGCGGCCGCCAAGGGCGTGGATGTCGAGCAGGCGCGGTTCGCCGAGCGTCAGCGTGCCCGTCTTGTCGAAGGCGACGCGGTCGATGGCGGCGAGCCGCGGCAGGGCGTCCGCTCCCAGCGCGAGCACGCCGCGGGCCAGCAGCCGCGATTGCGCGCGGGCAATGGCGGCCGGCACGGCCAGCGCGAGGGCGCAGGGGCAGGTGGCGACCAGCACGGCCAGCGTCGCCGGGAAGGCGTTCGACGGTTCGACCTGCAGCCAGATCAGCGCGACCAGCGCCGAAAGCACCAGCGTCGCCATCACGATGCGCCGGGCGATGGCCTCGGCCCAGCCGGCCATCGCGGGGCGCTGATCGCGGGCGTGGGCGACGTGCCGTGCGATCTGCGAGAGCGTGGTCGACGCGCCGACCGCCGTCGCGCGCATGCGCAACGTGCCGGCATGCACGTGGCTGCCGGCCAGCACGGGATCGCCGTGGCGGCGTCGATGCGGTGTCGGTTCGCCGGTGAGCAGGGCTTCATCGACCCAGGCATCGTCGCCTTCCACGCGGCCGTCGCAGGGCAGGGCATGGCCGGTACCAACCTGCACCAGATCGCCGATCGACAGCTCGCGCGCCGGCACGGCTTCCAGACGGTCGTCGCGCACCCGCCATGCCGTGGCCGGTTGTGCGCCGGCGATGGCATCGAGTCGTGCCGTGTTCGCGTCGCGCAGGCGGGCTTCGAGGAAGCGTGCCGCCAGCAGGAAGAGGACGAACATCACGGCGGCGTCGAACCACACCTGCGGCCCGCCGCGGAAGGTTTCGAACAGCGAACCCAGCCAGGCCAGCAGGATGCCGCCGCCGATCAGGGTGTCCATGCCCGGCAGGCGCATGCGCCACTCGGCCCAAGCGCCCCGCAGGAACGGGGCACCGGCGATGAAAACCACGGGCGCCGAGACCGCGGCCGTCACCCAGCGGAAGGCGTCGCGCGTCGCTTCCGACATTTCCCCGGCGGTGTCGAGGTAGAGCGCTTCGGAAAACATCATCGCTTGCAGCGTGCCGAGCCCGGCGATGCCCAGCGCGATCAGCTGGCGGCGGCGTTCGCGCCGCTGTGCGGCCTCGCGGCCCGGCGAGGCCAGCAGGGCGGGGCGGTAGCCGAGGCGGCCCACCCGCTGCAGCAGCGCCGACAGCGACGTCCGCGACGGGTCCCAGCGCAGGCGCAGTCGGCCATCGACGGCATTCGCCTGCACGTCGAGCACGCCGGGTGCCTGCCGGAGCGCCTTGTCGACCAGCCAGGCGCAGGCCGCGCAGTGCATGCCGCCGAGGGCAAGGCGCATCGTGCGGCCGCCCTCCGCCGGCTCCGTGTGCGCGTCCTGCACCTCGTCGCGGTCCCAATCGCCGTAGTCGTCCGTGGCCTCCACGCGCGGGCCGGGAGCGCTGCGCCAGCGGTAGTAGTCGCCGAAGCCTGCCGACGCGATCCATGCCGCCGCGCCGGCGCAGCCGTGGCAGCAATAGATGTGCTCGACCCCTTCAAGCGTGGCGCGCACGGCGCTGGTCGCCGTCTCGCCGCAATGCGCGCAGCGCGCGGCCGTCCCCGTCGAGCCGGCGTCGCGGAGCACCGCAGGGGGCTGGCCGTCAGCCGGGGCCATGGCCGGCCTCGTCGACCGGAGGGGCGTCGCTGGCGACCGCCGGGGCCAGCCCGATGGCTCGTGCGCCCCGCGGCCAACGCGCGACAAGCCGCCACGCGCCGTCGGCAGGCAGCAAGGCGAGACGCCATCCCACGTTCGCGTCGAACGCGGGTGCCCGCCAATGATCCGTTCCCGGCGTCAGAACGATCTCGGTGTCCTGCGCCGCATCGAGCGGGTGTTCGAGGCGCAGTCGGAGCGTCGTCCCCGCGTCGATGCCCGGCACCGTCACGCGCACGCTCGTCCCGTCCACGGCGACGTGGCCGACGAGGTCCATGCGCCGCGCTGCTTCGTCCGCGGCCAGATCGACCTGCTGGACCTGCGCAGTGCGCCGGACCGGGTCGCCCACGGTGTCGAGCCCGCCGCGGCCGATGATGGCGAGCGTGGCGAAGCCGGCGGCCAGGGTCGCCACCGGCAGGCCGATGAGCACCAGCAGGACGGGATTCTTCGCTTTGGGGCGCATCTCGGGGGCAGGCGACGCCCGACAGGCCGGGCAGGATGGCGCTCAGTGTGGCGGAGGCGGCCACGGCGGTGTTTGCGTTCGATCAAGGGGCGGCATGTCAGCGATGGCAAATCCTTGATCCAGCCCCCGGTGGCCGCGCCCCGGACACCGTAAGCTGCGCGTGATGATCAAGCCCGTCCCCATTACCCGCGCCCGCCCCGGCATGTGGTTCCACCGCTTGGGCGGTTCGGGCTTCCACCATGCCTTCGTGAAGCATGGGTTCCTGCTCGAAGCGCGCGATATCGAGGTGCTGGCCGAAGGTGGCGTCGAGGAACTCATCATCGACACCGACAAGGGCCTGGACGTCGACGGCGAGGACCGCGTGGCGACGGTGGTGGACGCGCCTGCGCCCGCTGCGGATCCCGGGGTCGATGCGTCCGAAGCGGGCCTGCCCGACGACGCGGACGCCGCCGCCGCCCCGGTGGCGCCCGCCGCGCCGCTGTCGCCGCGCCACAGCATGGACCAGGAGCTGCATCGTGCCCGGCGCATCTGCCAGGACAGCAAGGCGCAGGTGATCGCGCTGTTCAACGACGCGCGCCTGGGCAAGGCGATCCAGCCCGAAGCCGTCATGCCGATGGTCGAGGAGATCAACGATTCGGTGAGCCG
>Ga0209278_1001575_pt1 | contig 13668 bp, 10 predicted proteins | sample JI81BgreenDNA_FD_187504 | JGI IMG/M metagenome (GOLD analysis project Ga0209278, IMG submission 187504) | Wastewater effluent complex algal communities from Wisconsin, to seasonally profile nutrient transformation and Carbon sequestration -... | ecosystem: Engineered > WWTP > Effluent > Algae... | reverse complement strand
GATTGTAGATTTTTTAGTGTTTCTTCTCTTTGTTTTTATTGGATTTGTTTCACAATACAATACCATTTATCAATTTCTAATTGACAAAAAAGTTCCTATAAAATCACTAATTTATATAGGAATTGCTGGAATAGTAATGATGATTATTTTTATTCTAATTTGGATTTATGCCGAATGGAAAATCATTAAAAAACTAAAGAAAAAACTATCCGGATTAATTGAGGGAATGACGACAATCTATAAAATGAAAGATAGATGGAAATACTTATTTCACTCTTTTTTCATTTGGTTTTCCTATCTTTTGATGTTTTATGTTGCCAAATTTGCTTTACCTGAAACTTCTGAAATTAGTTTTGACATCATCATCATGGGATTTGTTTTTGGTAGTTTAGCTATCGGGTTTTCAAACGGTGGTTTAGGCGCATTTCCATTTTCTATCGCATTAATTTTTTCGCTTTACGGAATTTCAAATAATGTTGGAACTGCTTTTGGCTGGCTAGTTTGGACATCGCAAACCATTTTAACGATACTTTTAGGTTTAATTTCTTATGTTTTGCTTCCTATTTTAAATAGAAATAAATAATTTACTATCTTGCTAATCATTTTTAGCAACCATTCTATTTAACCAAAAACCAAAAATATACATGAAAAAGCTGTTCTTTCTACTAGCAATATTTATTTGCACCAACAGTTTATTTGCCCAAAAAACAATTACTGACACTATAAATTCTCAAAAATTAGGCGAAGAACGAGAAATAAAAATCTCGCTTCCGCCATCGTATTCCAAAAATAAAACCCAAAAATATCCATTGTTAGTTTTACTTGATGGCGATTTTCTTTTTGATCCATTTTATGGAACATTAAGTTATGGTTACTATTGGGATGATTTACCCGAAGTAATCATTGTAGCCATTAGCCAAAATAAAAATGGCGAACGCGAATATGATTCTGCTACTGATGAAGTAACAGGTTTACCAACCGAAAAAGGAGAAAAATTCTTTGAATTCATTGGGATGGAATTAATACCAACCATTCAAAAAAACTTTAGAACAGCACCTTTTAGAATCGTTGCTGGATTGGATGTAACTGCTGGATTTATGAATTGTTATTTGTATAAAGACGATCCAATTTTTAACGCGTATATTTCGTTAAGTCCCGAACTTCCTGTTGGTATGGAAGAACAAATTCCAGAAAGATTGGCTGCCATAACAAAAAATATTTTCTACTATCATTGTACAGCCGATGGCGATTTGAAAAAAATGAGAGCTCGAATTCAAGCGATGGATGAAGAAATAAAAAAAATAAACAAACCCAACTTGAATTACCGCTACGAAGATTTTAAAGGTGCGTCACATTATTCGTTGGTTCCACATGCTATTCCAAGTGCTTTGTATCAAATTTTCTCGGTTTATCAACCTATTTCTACTACCGAATTCCAAGAGAAAATTGCCGTTTTACCTTCGGGATATGTTGATTATTTAATTGCAAAATATGATGTTTTAGAGAAAGAATTAGGCTTAAAACTTCAAATTAGAATGAACGATTTCAAAGCCATTGAAGCCGCAATTATCAAGAACAAAGCCTATAATGAATTTGACCAATTAGCCCAATTAGCGAGCAAAGATTATCCAAAAACAATGTTGGCTGATTACCACATGGCACAAATGTATGAGAAAAAAGGCGACAACGCTCGAGCGGTTAAATCGTATATGAAAGCGTTTCAAATGGAAGAAATTGGCGATTTGACTAAAGACATGATGATTAATCGTGCTGATGAATTAAAAGCTTCATTACCTAAAAAAGGAAAGAAAGGTGAACCTGTTGTTGAAGAAACTCCAGTGGAAGAAGTTCCAGCTGAAACGCCAACCGAAACTCCTGCGGAAGAGAAAAAACAAGAATAATAAAACAAAGATTACGGCTCAATGTCCAAACTAAAAACTACTTTTTTTTGCCAAAATTGCGGCACTCAATATGCCAAATGGCAAGGACAATGCAATTCGTGTAAAGAATGGAATACCATTGCCGAAGAGATTATCCAAAAAGAAGAAAAAACATCCTGGAAACCTACAACTTCTGAAGTAAAACGTGTTTCCAAACCATTAAAAATAAAAGAAATTGATTCTGCCGAAGAAGTTAGAATGGATTCAACTGATGGCGAGCTTAATCGTGTTCTTGGTGGCGGAATTGTTCCTGGTTCGTTGATACTTCTTGGTGGCGAACCTGGTATTGGAAAAAGCACATTATTACTTCAAATTTCACTAAAATTACCTTATAAAACGCTATATGTTTCGGGCGAAGAAAGTCAGAAGCAAATAAAAATGCGCGCTGAAAGAATAAATCCAAACAGCGAAAATTGTCTTATTCTGACTGAAACCAAAACGCAAAATATTTTCCGACACATTCTTGAAACCGAACCCGATATTGTTATTATCGATTCCATTCAAACGCTTCATACCGATTATATTGAATCAACCGCCGGAAGCATTTCTCAAATTAGAGAATGTACTGCCGAATTGATAAAATTTGCCAAAGAAACTAATGTTCCTGTCATTTTGATTGGTCATATTACCAAAGATGGAAATATTGCTGGACCAAAAATTTTGGAACACATGGTTGATACCGTTTTGCAATTTGAAGGCGACAGAAATCATGTGTATCGAATTTTACGAAGCTTAAAAAACCGTTTTGGTTCAACTGCCGAACTCGGAATTTATGAAATGCAAGGTTCAGGTTTAAGAGAAGTTTCCAATCCGTCGGAAATATTGATTTCGCATCGCGAAGAAGAACTTTCAGGAACGGCAATTGCTTCAACTCTCGAAGGAATGCGACCGTTAATGATTGAAATTCAATCCTTGGTTTCCACAGCTGTTTATGGAACGCCGCAACGAAGCACAACTGGTTATAACGCCAAACGACTGAACATGATTTTGGCAGTTTTAGAAAAACGCGCTGGTTTTCGTCTTGGAACCAAAGACGTTTTCCTGAATGTTACCGGAGGAATTTCAGTTGACGATCCAGCAATTGATTTGGCCGTTGTTGCTGCCATTCTTTCTTCCAACGAAGATATTGCGGTTGGCAAAGACGTTTGTTTTGCTGGCGAAGTTGGTCTTTCGGGAGAAATTCGTCCAGTAAATCGAGTAGAACAACGCATTCAAGAAGCCGAAAAATTAGGGTTTTCAACTATCTTTGTTTCTAAATACAACAAAATTGCAACCCAATTTCCGGGAATAAAAGTGATTTTAGTCTCAAAAATTGAAGAAGTTGTGGAGCAATTGTTTGGGTAAGCTTTACTGAAAAATGAAATCCAAAAAACAAAAAGCATTTCTCATTCTGAAAATTGGTAGTTTGATTTTACTACTCGGAATTGTATTGCTTTTTGCCTTCCGAAACAGTATTTTAAACAAAGTAATTCATCGCATTGATGCCAAAATGGAACGCGACTATCAATGCCATTTTAACGTTGGAAAAGCCGAATTTCAAGGATTAACAAACTTAGAATTTCAACAAATTACTTTGATTCCTATAGAAGCCGATACATTAGTTAGAATTGACGAATTAAAAACCAGCGTAAATTTTTGGAAACTTTTAGTTGGTGATATTCAGCTGGGAAAACTAGAAATCAATAAAGGTTTTGTACAATTCGTGAAAAACAAGAATGGAAGCAATTTTGAAGCTTTTCTTCGTTCCAAAAAAGAGAAAGACGAAAATCCCGAAGTCAATTATGCCAAATTACTCCATCGTTTATCTTCTAAACTTTTGGATTTGGTTCCAACCGATATGCACGTAAAAGGATTTGCTTTTAAAATTGATGATAATGGTAATCAAGTAGCTTTTGATTTCAGCAAATTGATTTTAGCCAATAAAAAACTGAACACATTAATTCAAGTTTCTTCTGAAAATTTTACTCAACAATGGGCTGTAAATGGTTTTGCCGATCCAAGAGAACGAAAAGCCGATTTGCAATTTTATAATCCTAAAAGTGACACAATCCAAATTCCTTATTTAGACAAAAAATTCAATCTGAAAACCGGTTTCAAATCCATTCATTTCAATTTAGATAACCTGTCGATGAGTGGCGGAAAATTGAATATTGATGGTTATGCTTCTATTCAAAATCTATTAGTCAATCATAAAAAAATTGCCAGCAAAGATGTCATCATCAAAAATGCCCGATTTGATTACCGCTGGGTTGTTGGTTCACGATTTATAGCTTTGGACAGTTCTTCAACAATGCAGTTGAACGACATCAAATGCAAACCGTTTGTTTCGTATACCAACGAAGAAGATAAAATTTATGCTTTACAATTGAGAATTGACAAAATGAAAGCGCAAGATTTTATCAATTCATTGCCAATAGGATTGTTTCATCATTTTGAAGGCATGGAAGCACAAGGAAATTTCAGTTATACTTTAAATTTTGAATACAATAACCATAAACCAAACGACATAATTTTTGATAGTAAATTACAACCCGAAGGTTTACGAATTACTAAATATGGAGAAGCGAATTTAAACAAAATCAATAGTGAATTTATCTATTCGGCTATCGAAAACGGAAAACCGCAACGTGCCATCACTGTTGGTACCAACAATCCCTATTTTACCCCATTGGAAGCAATTTCACCATATCTTCAAAAATGTGTTTTAACTAGCGAAGATCCATCGTTTTTCAATCATCGCGGCTTTATCAATGAAGCTTTTAAACAATCCATTGCAAAAAATATCCGAACCAAAAAATTCGCTCGCGGTGCTAGTACTATCAGTATGCAATTGGTGAAAAATGTTTTTTTGACCAGAGAAAAAACACTATCCCGAAAATTGGAAGAAATTTTATTGGTTTATATCTTAGAAAATCAACGAATAGCTTCCAAAGAACGAATGCTTGAAGTATATTTTAATGTCATTGAATTTGGTCCGAATGTTTATGGTATTGGTGAAGCTTCTCAATATTATTTTGGAAAAACACCTGCCGAACTTACGCTGAAAGAATGTCTTTTCTTAGCTACAATTATACCAAAGCCAAAAGGATTTATGTATCGTTTTGACGAAAATCATCAATTGAAATCCTTTGCCAAAGAACAAAGTAATTTTTTGACAAAAGTAATGTTACGTCGAAATCTGATTACAGAAACCGATACGATTGGAGTTACTTCACCGCTTGAAATTACTGGCGAAGCTAAAAATCGACTGAAAGTAAAACAAAACACGGCTACAATCGACAGCCTTCAGGTTGATGATTTTGAATTTTAAAAACTATGTTACCATCGTCTGATTTACTCTTGCAAATAGAAAGCTATCACGAATTGGGCGAAACCATCAAAGCCGCCGAATTTTTGATTAAGACATACAACATGGAACATCCCAATTTAAAAGGATTTGAACTTCGAGAAAAAGCCAAACCCGATTATATCATGATGACAGCCGAAGGAAATTTTGGCGAAAAACAAATCATTAGAATTCCCGAAAACACCTTTCAATTTGAATTGGTTTTAATGCTCAACTTGATTGCTCACGAAATGATTCATGTGGAACAAAAAAGTTACCTCGACAAATTCCCCGATAGAAACGAACGCGAATGGCAAGCCTATTATGAAATGTTGTTTCACAAACGCTATCCGCAAGTTCCAAATGCAAGTACTTTTCATAGAAAATTCTTTGCCAACAAAGCTTTTGAATATTATAATCGAATGGAAAAAGACGGCGAATTACAACAAAAATACGCTTCGCAAAAAGCTGAAATTGAACAACTTTTAGCAACATTGGAATAATTTTCAATACTATTTCCAACCTTTTCTCGTTATTTGTTATCTATTAGGATATAAATCATCAACACTATGAAAAATTTAATTTGGATTACGTTTTTATTTTCAGCAATTTCTTTTGCTCAAAAACCCATTTTTACTACAGCAAAAGTCAAATCGGCAACGGTTTATTTTAATGCCGCCGAGTTATCGCAAACTACATCGGTGAATCTTCCTGCCGGAACAAGCGAAATCGTGATTAAAAACGTAGCCGATTATTTGAATGAAAGTACGGTTCAAATTGGCGCGCCAAATTCGGTAACCGTTTTGTCGGTCCAGTTTACTCAAAATTATATTTCGGAATATGAAATTGACGAAACCAATCCAGCGATTAAAAAAGTGCGAGACAGCATTTCTTGGACTGAAAAAGAAATCAAGAAAACTCAAATTGAAAGTAATTCTAATGAACAAACCATTATATTACTAGATAGAAATCATAGCGTGGCTGGAGCAAATTCGGGTTTAAATGTAACCGAATTGATAAAAATGGTTGATTATTACAAAGCCAAGAGAACCGAATTAAACAACAACATTGTAACTTTAAAAGAAAAAGAAACAAAGCTTAACCAAAAATTAAATGCGTTAAAATCTAAATTAGAAATCAATACGCAAAAAGAAGAGAAAAATTCCAAAGGAAAATTGATAATCCAAGTGATGAATGAAATTGCTGGATTAGTGAATTTGGACATTAATTATATTACCAACAATGCAAGTTGGCAACCGTTTTATGATTTGCGTGCGGATAATGTAAATTCGCCCATCAACATGATGTATAAAGCGCAAGTAACGCAATGGACAGGAATTGATTGGAAAAAAGTAAACCTAACTTTATCATCTGGAAATCCTAATCAAAATAATCAAGCACCAATTTTGAGTTCGTGGTTTTTGAGATATGGTAATTTTAATTATTATCGCGGAAATGTTAATTCAAAATTTAGAGAAGGTGATAAACAAAACGTTTATAATCAAATTCAAGGAAGTGTCGCAGGAGTTGTTGTTGAAGAAGATAATGCCGTTTACAATGTTGCTTCTGTTTCTGGTTATACAACAATCCAAGAAAACCAACTCAACGTTTCTTTCGACATCGATATTCCGTATGATATTTTATCGAATAGCAAACCGCATAGTGTGGCGTTAAAAGACATCAAACTTCCGGCTACGTATAAATATTATGCTGCGCCAAGAGTTGAAAAAGAAGCGTTTCTTTTAGCTGAAATTAATGATTATTCGAAGTACAATTTGTTGCCAGGCGAAGCCAATATTATTTTTGAAGGCATGTATGTGGGTAAAACCAATATCAATCCAAATCAAACATCGGATACGCTGAATTTAAGTATGGGAAGAGACAAAAAAGTTTCTATCAAGCGCGAAAAAGTAGTCGATAAATCGGGAACTAAATTTTTATCGTCCAAAAAAGAACAAACGTTTACTTTTGACATTACGGTTAGAAATAATAAAAAAGAGACGGTCAATATGTTACTAAAAGATCAATATCCATTAAGCACCGATAAAGAAATTGAAATTGAATTGCTCGAATGCAACGGTGCCAAAGAAAATAAAGAAACTGGAATTCTAACTTGGGATTTAAAACTCAATCCAAACGAAACCAAAAAAATCCGAATTATTTATAAAGTAAAATATCCAAAAGACAAAGTCATTGACAATCTATAAAATTAAAACGCAATCCTAACCGATTGCGTTTTTTTATAACCTTTTGATTGTAACTATTTTATTTATAACTTTACAAAAAAACCAACCTACTATGAAAAAAATTTTACTCTCATTATCGCTACTACTTTGTGGCGTTTTGCATTCGCAAACTTTAAACCTGCAAAGCTTTGCTACAGGATTTTCGTCTCCAGTAGAAATTACTCATGCGCCAAATGATTCACGATTGTTTGTGGTGCAAAAAGGCGGTTTAATCCGAATTGTGAATGCAAATGGAACGGTAAATTCAACACCATTTTTAACCGTTTCTGGTTTAAGTAACGGAAGCGAACAAGGATTGCTTGGCTTGACATTTCACCCAGATTATGCCACCAACGGAATGTTTTTTATCAATTATACCAATACTGCTGGCGATACGGTAATTGCTAGATATTCGGTTTCTTCTTCCAATCCAGATGTTGCCAATCCAACGGGAACGATTTTAATGACAATCGACCAACCGTATTCCAATCACAATGGTGGAACTTTAAAATTTGGTCCAGATGGTTATCTTTATATTGGAATGGGCGATGGCGGAAGCGGTGATGATCCACAAGGTTATGCACAAAATATGACAGTAAATCCTTCATTTCCATCCAGAATTTTTCTTGGAAAAATGCTCCGAATTGATGTTGGCACAACCGAAGGAAGTACGTACACTATTCCAAGTACAAATCCATTTATTGGGCAAACTGGCAAAGAAGAAATTTGGGCAAGAGGTTTGCGAAATCCATGGAAATTTTCGTTTAGTAAAGTAAATGGCGATTTGTGGATTGCTGATGTTGGTCAATATGACATTGAAGAAATAAATAAAGTCGCTTATCCATTTCCAAATACAGGTTTAAACTTCGGTTGGCGATGTTATGAAGGCAATGTTTCTTACTTAACTTCGGGTTGTGAACCAATGAATACGATGACTTTTCCTTTAGCGCAATATACTCATGCCTCGGGAAGATGTTCCATAACTGGCGGATTTTTCTACACAGGAACAACGTATCCAAATTTACAAAACAAATATGTTTTTGCCGATTATTGTTCAGGCGAAGTTGGTTATATCAACGATGCTAATCAAGTCGTTTGGTCATATGACTCGCCAGGATTTATAACCACTTTTGGCGAAGACGTAAACGGCGAATTATATGTAGCAAGTAGCGGAATTTTATACAAAGTAATCGATACTTCATTGAATACAAATGAATTTCAAAAAAATGGAATTACTGTTTATCCTAATCCAGCTTCGGATGAATTATTTGTAAAAAATGAAAATAACATCGAGTTATCTTCGATAAAAATAACCGATTTGGCTGGAAAAGTGGTTTTAAATCAAAACTCAGAATTGAGTTCAATAGAAGTTAGTGAAATCTCTTCTGGAATTTATATTATTATAGCTGAAGATAAACTGGGTAATGTTGTTAAAACAAAATTTATCAAGGAGTAAAAATTATTTTTAATTCATATTAAAGCAATCATTTTTGGTTGCTTTTTTGCTTTTGTAGAACAATGTGATTATGTTTGTTAATCATTTAAATATTTTCACATGAAAAAAAATATTTTATTAGCATTACTTTTTTTTTACACTAAATTTTTCTCTCAAACAATTGAATTAGAGTTTTTTGCTGGAGCTTTTTCTTCACCAGTAGAAATTACACATCCAAACAATGATAGTCGTTTATTTGTTTTAGAACATGCAGGCGTTATTAAAATTACAAACAATGAAGGAAGTGTTTTTGAAAATCCTTTTTTAGACATTTCATCATTAGTATTAAATGATGGTGAAAGAGGTTTACTTGGATTAGCATTCCATCCAAATTATAGTACCAATGGATTTTTCTATGTAAACTATATAAATCTTGAGGGTAATACAGTAATTGCAAGATATTCTGTTTCTAATAATCCAAATCTAGCAGATGATACATCCGAAATGATAATGATGACAGTCAACCAACCATTTGCAGAACACAAGGGTGGAACTTTAAAATTTGGTCCGGATGGCTTTTTATACATTAGTCTTGGTGATGGCGGTGGCGGTGGCGATCCATTTGGTTCAGCTCAAAATTTAATAATAGACTCTACAAATCCTTCAAGAGTTTATTTAGGCAAAATTCTACGTATTGATGTAGATTCTGCAACTCCTTACGGAATTCCGCCAACTAATCCATTAATTGGTCAAACAGGAAAGGAAGAAATTTGGGCTTTAGGATTAAGAAATCCATGGAAATTTTCATTTAATAGACTTAACGGAGATATGTGGCTTGCCGATGTTGGACAAGAAAATATTGAAGAAATTAACAAAATAAACTTCCCATTTGCAAGTAGTTTAACTAATTTTGGCTGGAGGTGTTATGAAGGAAATACCAATTATAATAACGAAACAGACTGCCCTTTAATTAATGAAACACTGTTGCCATTTGCTCAATATAATCATACCCTAGGATGCTCAATAACAGGTGGTTACTATTACACGGGAAATCTTTATCCTAACTTTCAAAATAAATACTTTTTTGCTGATTTCTGTAGTGCAAAAATAGGCATGGTTGATTTACTCGGAACAATTACTTGGTCTGAATTATTACCATATAATTATATTACAACATTTGGCGAAGACATAAATGGAGAATTATATATAGCCAATATTCAAAACGGGAATATCTATAAAATAATTGATACTTCATTGAATACCAATGAATTTCAAAAAAACGAAATTTCCGTTTATCCAAATCCAGCTTCGGATGAATTGTTTGTAAAAAATGAAAACAACATCGAATTATCGTCTATAAAAATAACCGATTTAACTGGAAAAACTGTTGCTTATCAAAACTCACAATTGAGTTCGATAAACATTTCTAATTTGTCAAAAGGAATGTATTTTGTAACGATTGAAGAAAAAAACGGAAATATCGTAACGTCAAAAATTATCAAACAATAAATTAAGGCGCAGGATTTGGAACAATTTCTTGAATGACATTGATTTGTTTCACTACATCATCTGATAACGTGATTTCAAAGGCATCGATGTTTTCTTTGAGTTGTTCCAAAGTCGTTGCTCCGATAATGGTTGACGAAACAAAATCTTGTTGGTGTACAAAAGCCAAAGCCATTTCGGTCAACGTTAAACCGTTATCATCGGCTAATTTTTTATAAAACTGAGTTGCTTTGAAGCAATTTTCGTTCGTGTATCTAATGAAATTTGGGAACAAACCTAATCGTGAACTAGGTTGAATACCATTCAAATGTTTACCTGTCAAAAACCCAAATCCTAACGGCGAATAAGCCAACAAACCTACATTTTCTCGCATAGCTATTTCGGATAAACCCACTTCAAATAATCGGTTTAAAAGAGAATACGGATTTTGAATGGAAACAATTCTCGGTAAATTGTGTTTTTCACTTTCGTTAATAAATTTCATTACACCATAAGGATTTTCGTTGGAAACGCCAATGTGTTTTATCTTTCCTTCTTTGATTAAACCATCAAAAATGGTTAGTATTTCAAAGAAATTTTCTTGCCAATTTGTATCGATTTTTGAAACACCACGTTGACCAAACATGTTCATCACGCGTTCTGGCCAATGCATTTGGTACAAATCGATATAATCGGTTTGAAGATTTTTTAAACTTAATTCAACCGCTTCGGTAATGCTTTTTTTCGAAAAATCTAGCGGTTGACGGATGTAATCCATACCACGATTTGGTCCAGCAATTTTAGTAGCAACAACCAATTTTTCTCTTTCTGAAGCGCCAATTTTGTTAATCCAACTTCCAATAAAACGCTCGGTACTTCCAAAAATTTGTGCATTTCCACCAATTGGGTACATTTCGGCAGTATCAAGAAAATTAATTCCTCTTTCTAAGGCATAATCCAATTGACTGTGTGCTTCGGCTTCGGTGTTTTGATTGCCAAAAGTCATCGTGCCGAGACATATTTTACTAACTTTTAAATCAGAATGTGGTAAAGTGGTGTAATTCATTTTAAATGGAGTGGATTTTGAAAGTGCAAAAGTAAAACATTAAACGTTTTTTCTCTTTTGATTAACAGATTTTTTGGAAACAAAATGTAGAAAAAAAGGTTCCAAGAAAATCTTAGAACCTTTTTATAGCAATACCTATAAAGTTTAAAAAACCTTGTAGGAATTATTAAAACTCATTTAAAAGTTTTGAAATTTCGTCCAATTTTGGAGTTAAGATAATTTCAATTCTTCGGTTTTTAGCTTTTCCTTCGCTGGTGTCGTTTCCTTTAATTGGTGCATATTCGCCACGACCAGCTGCGGTTAAGTTTTGTTTGTTAATTCCGCTGTTTTCGGCTAGAATATTTACAATTGCAGTTGCTCTTTTAGTTGATAAATCCCAGTTGTTTTCAATTCCTCCGCCAATGTTTCCAAGAATTTTGTCGTTATCAGTATGACCTTCGATTAAAACGGTAATGTCTGGATTTTGTGCCAAAACTTTTCCAACTTCAACTACGGCTTTTCTACCTTCAGCACCAACCGACCAACTTCCAGTTTGGAATAACAATTTATTTTCCATAGAAACGTATACTTTTCCGTTCTTTTGTTCCACTGTCAAACCTTTTCCTTCAAAGGCATTCAAAGCTTTTGATAACGTTTCTTTCAGTTTGTTCATCGCTGCATCTTTTGCCGCAATCATACTTTCTAATTCGTTCAAGCGTTTTGAGCTTGATTCTAATTCAGAACGAAGTTTGTTTAAACGATTTTGTTCTGCTGCCAATGCTTTTTCTTTAGCATCCAATTGTGCCAAAAGCTCACGGTTTTTGTTCATATTGCTTTCCAATGCATCGTTGCTGTTTTTCTCCAATGCATTATATGAAGCTTGCAATGTTTTTAAATTATTTGCCGTTGCAGCACAATCGGTTTGTAATTTATCGCGTTCGGCTTTCAATTTTGCCAGTTCTGATTCAAGCGAAGCTTTATCGGTTTCAAGCAAGTTTTTTGCTTTTTTTAGCTCTTCATTTTCATCGGCTAAATTGTGATTTTCTTTCTTTAAATCGGTGTATTTGTTTTCCAAATCATTGTAGATTTTTTTGGAAACACACGACGACATTGATGCTAAAAGCAATGTCAACAAGACTGTTTTTTTAATCATTTTGTTATTTTTATAATTAGTAATTTGGGGATTTTAATCAATTTCTACCAAAACCGGACAATGGTCGGAATGCTTCGCTTCGGGCAAAATAACCGCTCTTTTCAAGCGTTCTTTCATTTTTTCAGTGGCTAAACAATAGTCAATTCGCCAACCTTTGTTGTTTTCTCTCGCATTCGCTCGATAACTCCACCAACTATAATGGTGTGGTTCTTTGTTAAAAAATCGAAACGTATCAATAAATCCGCTTTTCATAAATCCGTCAAGCCAAGCTCGTTCTTCGGGTAAAAATCCTGAAACCGTTTTATTTCGAATAGGATCGTGAATGTCAATTGCTTCGTGACAAATATTATAATCGCCACAAATAATCAAATTCGGAATTTCTTTTTTCAGATTATCAACATACACCTGAAAATCATCCATATACTTGAATTTATGGTCTAATCTTTCAATATTCGTTCCCGACGGCAAGTACAAACTCATCACCGAAACATCGTCAAAATCTACACGGAGATTTCTTCCTTCAAAATCCATGTGTTCAATTCCGGTTCCAAAAACTACTTTTTTAGGTTCAATTTTTGATAAAATTGCCACACCAGAATATCCTTTTTTCTGTGCCGAAAAATAATATTGATAAGGATAACCCGCCAATTGAATTTCCATCACAGGAATTTGATCTTCAGTGGCTTTGATTTCCTGCAAGCAAATCACATCGGGATTAGCTTGTTGCAACCAATCCAAAAAACCTTTGGAAATGGCTGCTCGAATTCCATTTACATTATAAGAAATTATCTTCATGTTTCAAATTTCCCTAAAAATAACTAAAACAAATACTAAAACTTGGTAACTTTTTCAACAAACTTATCACCATAAAATTAAATTGTAATTCTAACAATTTACTGATGCCGTTTGAATAGAATTATTATCTTTGTTTCTTGCTCAAAACAATAAAAACAATACATGGGTTTAGTCACTGCTAAAGAAGTTGCAAAAGCAATAAACGCTGATAAATATGGTATTTTCGGGACTTTTTCTGGCTGGCTACTAATGAAAGTGCTCAAAA
>Ga0209278_1001574_pt1 | contig 13671 bp, 13 predicted proteins | sample JI81BgreenDNA_FD_187504 | JGI IMG/M metagenome (GOLD analysis project Ga0209278, IMG submission 187504) | Wastewater effluent complex algal communities from Wisconsin, to seasonally profile nutrient transformation and Carbon sequestration -... | ecosystem: Engineered > WWTP > Effluent > Algae... | reverse complement strand
GTTTCCGACTTGATGTACTGGAACATCGCGGTCATGAAGCCCAGGTTGTACGAACCGGCGATGTTGAAGCGGGTCCAGTCGACGGTCGGGGTCGACTCGGTCTTGCCGTAGGCAGCCGCGATGTTCAGCGGGCCGGCGGCGTAGCCGAAGCGGAAGCCCAGGTGCTTGTTGCCCGTGGCGCCTTCGCCAGCGGCGAGTTGCACCTGGCCGTACAGGCCACCCAGGCCGCCCGGCAGGAAGTAGCCGACGGTGTTGTTGGCACGCACCACGGTGGTGGCGCCGCTGCCGCTGGCGTCGAACACGTTCACCGAGCTGCCAACGCCGTTGGTGCCGAACGGATCGAACACGGTGTGGTTCCAGAAGTCGGGCGTGTAGTCACGGCCGAGGCGGACTTCACCGAAACCACCCATCAGGCTCACGGTCGAACGGCGCTGCCAGTTCTGGCCAGCGGCGTTGCCGGTGTCGGCCTGGAGCGAGCCCTCGAGCCAGAAGCCGGCGCGCATGCCGCCGCCGAGGTCTTCGATGCCGCGGAAGCCCAGACGGCTCGAACCCATGCCGTCGGTGCTGAGCGACTTCAGCGAGCCGCTGCTTTCCTTCACGTTGCGCATGCTCACGTCAACGATGCCGAACAGCGTCACCGACGATTGGGCCGAGGCCACACCCGCAAACGCCGTCAGAGCGGCCAGGGCGAGCAGAGATTTCTTCATTGCGACTATCTCCTTGGTTTAACAAGAGGTCCCGATCGGGCGGGTGTCACCCGGCGTGGGGTTGATCAGGCCAACCTCCGCAGCGGAAGTTGTCGGTATTGCACCAGACGGGTTTGCCGTTTTCCATCGGTTGAGCCCGAAAAGCCGTTGCCTTGTGGTTTGGCTACAACGAGAAACACGGGCACGAGCACGAGGATTCCAATGGCACTAGATTGGTGCCTCATGGATTACCCGAAGCCCCACCTCCCCTCGCTGACGGACCGCCTGCTGACCAGCGCCGACAACGCCCTGCGCACGCTGGCTGGTGCCGTGCACGCCGCGCGGCCCAACCCGGCGGCCGCGCAGCGCGCCGAATCGGCCGGCCTTTCGGACGACGAGCGCCGCGAGGCTGCCGCGCTCATGCGCGTCAACCACGTCGGCGAGGTCTGTGCGCAGGCGCTCTACCAGGCGCAGGCGCTCACCGCGCGCACGCCCGGGCTGCGCCAGCAGATGCAGCAGGCCGCGCGCGAGGAGATCGACCACCTGGCCTGGTGCCAGCAGCGGCTCGACGAACTCGGCGACCGCCCCAGCCTGCTCAACCCGCTGTGGTACGCCGGGGCCTTCGGCATCGGGCTGCTGGCCGGCCGCCTGGGCGACCGCACGAGCCTGGGCTTCGTCATCGAGACCGAGCGCCAGGTCGAGCAGCATCTGGCGGGCCACCTCGACCGCCTGCCGGCGGGCGACGCGCGTTCCCGCGCCATCGTCGAGGCCATGAAGGCCGACGAGGCACGCCACGCCGAGGACGCGCGTGGTGCCGGTGGCGCCGAGCTGCCGCTGCCCGTGGGCCTGCTGATGCGCGGCGCGGCGAAGGTGATGACCACCGTCGCGCACCGCGTCTGAGGCGGGCGCCTCAGCCGGCGGCGCTGTCGACGAGCTCGAAGCTCGTCGTGATCTCGGCGGTCTTGCCCAGCATGATGCTGGCCGAGCAGTAGCGCTCGTGGCTCAGCGAGATGGCGCGCTCCACCGCGGCGGCGGGCACGCCGCGGCCGCTGACGACGAAGTGCATGTGGATCTTGGTGAAGACCTTGGGGTCAGTGCCGGCGCGCTCGCTGGTGAGCTTGACCTGGCAGCCCGTCACGTCATGACGGCCGCGCTTGAGGATGAGCACCACGTCGTAGGCCGTGCAGCCGCCCGTGCCGGCGAGCACGGTTTCCATGGGCCGCGGGGCCAGGTTGCGGCCGCCGCCGTCGGGCGCGCCGTCCATGGTCAGGAAATGGCCGCTGCCGGTCTCGGCAACGAACCCCATTCCGGTGCCTGGGGTCCAGTGGATGGTGCATTCCATGGTCTGTGTGCTCCTCAACGCCGTGGTCGTGGCCGTGGATTGGAGTGCATCCACTAGGAATCTGTCACCAGGAGGATATTGCACTGCAGCATCGCGGTGATAGACTGCTTCGCATCGAGGTCATGCAAGGCGCGCATCGCGCGGCAGGCGGGCCTCCACCGGTTGTCTCCTCCACCTCCTCAACGGTGGATTCGGCCCGGAGCCGCAAGGCTCCGGGCCTTTTTTCGCTGACCCCTCGCCGACGCTGGAAGCCTGCCGATGCCCGCTGGTCGCCCAACCGCCCCCACCCCTGCGCCGGTGGCGCCCGCGCTGTCGCCGCGCCAGCGCCGCGTCGCCACCGACTACCTGCAGCGCATCCTCACCGCGCGTGTCTACGACGTGGCCCGCGAGACGGCGCTGGACCCCGCGCGCAACCTCTCGCGCCGCATCGGCAACACCGTGCTGCTCAAGCGCGAGGACCAGCAGCCCGTGTTCAGCTTCAAGCTGCGCGGCGCCTACAACAAGATGGCGCAGCTCACGCCCGAGCAGCGCGCCGCCGGCGTCATCTGCGCCTCGGCCGGCAACCACGCCCAGGGCGTGGCGCTGGCCGCCAGGCGCATGGGCTGCCGCGCCGTCATCGTGATGCCGGTGACGACGCCGCGCCTGAAGGTCGACGCCGTGCAGGCCCTGGGCGGCGAGGTCGTGCTGCAGGGCGACAGCTACTCCGACGCCTACCAGCACGCGCTCACGCTGCAGCAGGACCAGGGCCTGACCTTCGTGCACCCCTTCGACGACCCCGACGTCATCGCCGGCCAGGGCACGGTGGCCATGGAGATCCTGCGCCAGCACCAGGGCCCGATCGACGCCGTGTTCGTGGCCATCGGCGGCGGCGGCCTCATCTCGGGCGTGGCCGCCTACATCAAGGCCGTGCGCCCCGAGGTGCGCGTGATCGGCGTGCAGACGGTGGACTCCGACGCCATGCGCCAGTCCATCGCCCGGGGCCGGCGCGTGGCGCTGCCCGACGTGGGCCTGTTCTCCGACGGCACGGCCGTCAAGCAGGTGGGCGTCGAAACCTTCCGCGTGGCACGTGCGCTGGTCGACGAGATCGTCACCGTGGACACCGACGCCGTCTGCGCCGCCATCAAGGACGTGTTCCAGGACACACGCAGCATCCTCGAGCCCGCCGGCGCGCTGGGCGTGGCCGCGGTGAAGTCCTACGTCGAGCGCGAGCGTTGCAAGGGCCGCACCTTCGTGACGATCACCTGCGGCGCGAACATGAACTTCGACCGCCTGCGCTTCGTGGCCGAGCGCGCGGAGTTCGGCGAGCAGCGCGAGGCCCTGTTCGCCGTCACCATCCCCGAGGAGCGCGGCAGCTTCCGCCGCTTCTGCGCCCTGGTGGGCCCGCGCGCGGTGACGGAGTTCAACTACCGCATCTCCGACGAGCGCGTGGCGCACGTCTTCGTGGGCCTGGCCATCCACAAGCGCGACGAGGCCGAACGCATCGCGCGGCAGTTCCGCAAGCAGGGCTTCGCCACGGTGGACCTGACCGACGACGAACTCGCCAAGGAACACGTGCGCCACATGGTGGGCGGCCGCAGCGAGCTGGCGCGCGACGAGCGGCTGTTCCGCTTCCAGTTCCCGGAGCGGCCGGGTGCGCTCATGCGCTTCCTCGAGGCCATGCACCCGGGCTGGAACATCAGCCTGTTCCACTACCGCAACCAGGGTGCCGACTACGGCCGCATCCTCGTGGGCATCCAGGTGCCGGCGGGCGAGGAGGCCGCCTTCGACGGCTTCCTGCGCACGCTGGCCTACCCGTTCTCGGAAGAGACGGCCAACCCCGTCTACGGTTTGTTCCTGCGCTGAGCGGCGGCTCACTACACTGCGCCCCATGGTCGGCAGCCGCTCCCTCGTCACCCCCACCTCGAACCCGCTGCTGGAGCGGGCGCTGCGCGACAAGCTCTCGCGCCGCAACGAAACCGGCGGCAGCCTCGGCGAGCTCGAGCCGCTGGCCATCCGCCTGGGGCTGATGCAGAACACGCTCAAGCCCGTGCTGCACGACCCGCAGCTGCTGGTGTTCGCGGCCGACCACGGCCTCGTCGTCGACGGCGTCTGCGACCCCGACACCCGGCCCACGCACGAGACCGTCCAGCTGGCCCTCACCAACCAGCTGCCACTGACGGTGTTCGCGCGCGCCCAGGGCCTGTCGGTCACGGTGGTGGACTGCGGCATGGCGCAGAACCTGGCGCCGCACGAGCGCCTGCTCATGCGCAAGATCGCCCACGGCACGCGCAACACGCGCGCCGCGCTGGCCATGACGCTGGACCAGGCGCACGCCGGCATGCGCGCCGGCATGGAGATCGGCGACAAGCTGCCGGGCAACGTCACCGTGCTGGCCGGTGTGGGCGTGGGCGCGCACGAGAGCGCGGCGCTGGTGCTCTCGCGCCTGACCGACAGCGCCGTGCGCGACCTCATCGTCAGCGGCCCGCACATGGAGATCGACTACCTGGCGCACGTGATGAACGTGCTCAGCCAGGCTCAGGGCCGCCACCGCGCCGCCACCGAGCCCATCGACGTGCTCGCGGCCTTCGGTGGCTTCGAGGTCGCGGTGATGGTGGGCGTCATCCTCATGGCGGCCAGCAAGCGCCACCTGCTCATCATCGACGGCGCGCCGGCCTGCGCGGCGCTGATGGTGGCCTCGCGCATCGCGCAGCCGGTCACCGACTACTGCGTGTTCTGCCGCAGCCACAGCCACCGCGGGCTGGACCAGGCGCTGAACCTGTTCCGCGCCTCGGCCCTGCTCGAGCTGGGCATGGAAAGCACCGACGGCACCGGCGCCACGCTGGCCTGGCCGCTGCTCAAGAGCGCCGCGGCGCTGCTGACCGAACTCGCCGACGGCGAGGACGCCGGCCCCTCGCGCCCGGGCGGGCTGCCCGAGCCGTTTGCGGAGCCGCAGCCCGAGCCGATGCCGTCGCCCTTCGGGCCGGCGCTGTACTGAACACGCGCGCCTGAAGTCGCGGCGCGCTACATCAGCGTCGGGGCATTGCCGCGCGGCTGCAGGGGCTGCGGCTCGGGCAGCGCATCCTGATCGACCGGCTGCGGCATCGGCGACACCGCGGCCGGCGGCCGCGCCGCCCCCGGGCGCGCAAACGGCGGCACGGGTGCAGGCGGGCGCGGTGCTGCATAGGCCGGCACGGCCGCCGGCGGCAGGCTGCCGGTGGCGGCGGGCTCGGGCGGCTGCAGCTGCAGTGCCACACGCGCCGGGCCACCGCGCGGGCCGAGCTCCACGCCGCGCTGGCTGACCGACTGCAGCACCGTGTCGCCATCGACCGCGCTGCCGATGCGGTAGGCGCGCGGCGGCCGGTCGTCCACGGCGATGAGCGCCACGCCCTCGCGCGAGCGTGTGGCCGCCGTGCCCCGCGGCGCCACCACGCCCACGAGCGTGAAGCGGCTGCTTTCGGGTGCGGGCGCGGCCTGCTCCGGTGCACCGGAGGCGGGCAACGGGTCGGCGCCGAGCAGGCGCGTGAGGTCGGCCTGCAGCACCGGCGCGGCGTCGGCCACGGCGGTGCCGGCCGGCACGGGCGCGGGCCGCACGAACAGCTTCAGGCCCCAGGCCACGGCAGCCGCCGCGACCAGCGCCCAGATCCCCAGCGTCATCCAGCGTGCCGACATGCGCCGATTATCATGCGCCGCACCCCCCGAGCCGCCGCGCCGACCGAGCCCCGACCCATGCTGCAGACCCTCTCCGTGCCGAGCCCGGCCCGCCCGCATGCCCGCCCGATCGCCCGCCGCCGCGGCCGCGGCTTCACGCTGATCGAGCTGCTGGTGGTGCTGGTGATCATCGGCGTGCTGGGCGCGCTGATCGTGCCCAACCTGTTCTCCAGCCTCGACGACGCCCGCGCCACCGCGGCCCGCACCGACATCAACACCCTGGTGGCCGCGCTCAAGCGCTACCGCCTCGACAACCAGCGCTATCCCAGCACCGAGCAGGGCCTGAACGCGCTGGTGACGCGCCCCACCGCGGGCACGCCACCGCCGAACTGGAAGCCCTACCTCGACAAGCTGCCGGCCGACCCCTGGGGCCGCCCCTACCAGCTGCTGAGCCCGGGCGTGCGCGGCGAGATCGACGTCTTCAGCTTCGGCGCCGACGGCCAGGCCGGCGGCGAAGGCCAGGATGCCGACATCGGCAACTGGCAGTAAGACGCGCCGCCCACGCCCGCCCCTGCGGCAGCGGCGGCGCGGCTTCACGCTGGTGGAGCTGCTGATCGTGATCGCCATCGTGGCCATCGGCCTGGGCCTGGTGGCCCTGGCGCTGCCCGACGGCGAGCGCGCCCGCCTCGACGAGGAGGCCGAGCGCCTGGCGGCGCTGATCGAGACCGCGCGCGCCGAGTCGCGCGTCTCGGGCGCGCCCGTGTACTGGCAGCCGCGCCGCAACGACGACCCCGCCACCGACGCCAGCGGCCAGCCGCTGCAGTTCCGCTTCGTCGGCCTGCCGCGTGCCCTGGCCCTGCCCACGCGCTGGCTGGACGCGCGCACCACGGCCGAGGTCGTGGGCGCGCCGCAGCTGGTGCTGGGCCCCGAGGCCATCCTGCCCGCGCAGCGTGTGCGCCTGGCGCTGGGCCCGCACCGGCTGGAGCTGGCCAGCGACGGCCTGGCGCCCTTTGGCGTGGTCGTGCCAGCGGCATCGCCATGAAGCCAGCCCGCGGCTTCACGCTCATCGAGGTGCTGGTGGCGCTGGCCGTGGTGGCCCTGGCCCTGGCCGCCGGCCTGCGCGCCGCCGACGCGCTGACCGACAACGCTCGCCGCCTCGAGGATGTGGTGGCTGCGCAGTGGTGCGCCGACAACCAGCTCACCGAGCTGCGCCTGCGCCGCGCCTTCCCGGGCGTGGGCGACGGCGACTTCGGCTGCGAGCAGCTGGGGCGCAGTTTCCGCGGCACGCTGCGCACACGGCCCACGCCCAACCCGAGCTTCCGCCGCGTCGATGCCGAGGTGGCCAGCGAGGACGGCGTGCCGCTGGTGACGCTCTCCACCGTGCTGGCGCGGCCATGAGGCGCGGGCCCTGGCGCAGCCGCGCCCGCGGCTTCACGCTCGTCGAGGTGCTGGTCGCCATCTTCGCCATGGCCATCCTCTCGGCCATGGCCTGGCAGGGCCTGGAGTCGGTGCTGAAGGCGCGCGACGCGAGCAAGGCCTCGGTGGAGCGCGCCGGCCGCCTGGCCACCGTGCTCACGCAGTGGGAGCAGGACCTGCAGGCCGTCACCGACACCGGCCTCGTGCCGGCGTTGCAGTTCGACGGCCAGAGCCTGCGCCTGACGCGGCACACGCCGGCCGGCATCGTCATCGTCGTCTGGAGCGTGCGCGAGGGCCGCTGGCTGCGCTGGACCTCGCCCGCCTTCGCACAGGCCGAGGCGCTGCAGCAGGGCTGGCTCGCGTCGCAGCAGCTGCTGGGCACCGAGCCCGGCCAGGTGCTGCTGGCCGAGCCGGCCGAGACCTGGCAGCTGTACTACTTCATCGACGGCAACTGGGCCAATGCGCAGAGCACGGGCAACCTGGCGCCGCTGACGCCGGGCACGCCGCCGGGCACGAACGCGGGCACGAACGCGGGTGCAAACGGCGGCGCCAACCAGGGCGCCAACCAGGGTGCCAATCCGGGCGGCACCCCGCCGCAGAACCCGCCGCTCGGCCCCACCGCCGTGCGCGAGCAGCTGCCGGCGGCCGTGCGCCTGGTCGTCACGCTCGGCGGCGCCACGCTCACGCGCGACATCGCGCTCGGGCCCCAGGGCTCATGAAGCACCGCGCCGTGCACGCCCGGCACCAGCGCGGCATGGCCCTGCTGCTGGCCATGATCGTGGTGGCACTGGTCACCGCCGCCGCCGCGGCCATGGTGTGGCAGCAGGAGCGCGCCGTGGCCATCGAAGGTGCCGAGCGCGCGCGCGCGCAGAGCACGTGGATCCTCAACGGCGCGCTCGACTGGGCCCGCCTCATCCTGCGCGAGGACGAACGAACGGCGCGCCGCAACGGCAACGCCGTTGACTCGCTCGACGAGCCCTGGGCGCAGCCGCTGGCCGAGGCGCGGCTGGCGTCGTTCCTGGCCGCCGACCGCGACAACAACGCCGACAGCGGCCCCGAGGCCTTCATCTCCGGCGCCATCGAGGACGCGCAGTCGCGCCTGAACCTGCAGGGCCTGGTCAACGCCAACGGCCAGGTCGACAAACCGCTGCAGGAGGCCCTGGCCCGCCTGGTGCAGCTGGCCGGTGCGCCGGCCGACGCCACGGATCAGCTGGTGGCGGCCGTGCAGGGCTCGCCGACGGCCGAGTCGGCGGCCCAGGTGGCCGCCGGCGCCTCGGGCGTGCCCATCGTGGCGCTGCGGCCCACGCGCTGGAACGAGCTGGCCTGGTTCGGCGTCTCCCCCGCCACGCTGGCGCGGCTGGCGCCTTTTGCCGACCTGCTGCCGCAGCCCTCGCCCGTGAACGTCAACACCGCCCCGCGCGAGGTGCTGGCCGCGGCCATCCCGCAGCTGGACCTGGGCGCTGCCGAGCGCATCGTGCAGCAGCGCCAGCGCCAGCCCTTCCGCTCGCTGGCGGAGCTTCAGCCGCTGCTGCCACCGGGCGTGGAGGCGCAGCCGCAGCGGCTGGCCGTGGCCTCGCAGCTGTTCCACGTGGCGGGCCGGCTGCGGCTGGAGGAACGCGTGCTCGAGGAGCGCTCGCTGCTCCTGCGGCGCGACGGCCGTGTCGACGTGCTGCAGCGCGAAAAACGCAGCTTCGCCCTGCCGCCGCCCTGAAGACACGCCGTGCCACGGGGCCCATGCAGGCCACCGCCACAATAGCCCCCGCCATCACCTCGCCCTGCCGCCGCCTGCCCCTGCGCCCATGTCCCTGCTCGTGATCACACTGCCCGCGCGCGAGCGCCTGGCCGGCCGGGCCGGGGCCGAGGCGCCCACCGCAGGCGCGGGCCTGCCGGTGGAGTGGCCCTTTCTGCTGGCCGACGACGCCGGCCTGGTGCTGCATGCCGGCCAGGCCCCGACGGCCCTGCTGCCACGCGCCGAGCGCCGTGTGCTCGTGCTGGCCGCGGCCGACGTGGCCTGGCACCGGCTCGACATCCCCAAGGCCCCCGCGGCGCGCCTGCGCGCGGCGCTGGCCGGCGTGCTCGAGGACGCGCTGCTCGACGACGCCGAGGCCCTGCACCTGGCGCTGGCCGAAGGCGCCGCGCCCGGCCGCGCCGGCTGGGTGGCCGTGACCGACCGCGCCCGCCTGGCCGCGGCGCTGGCCACGCTGGAGGCCGCGCCGGGCACGCCCGGCATCGACGCCGTCGTCGCCACGCTGGAGCCCGCGGCCGAGGGGCAGCCGCGCCGCGGCCATTTCCATGGCCTCGTGCAGGGTGGCATCGAGGGCGCCGCCGCTGCCGATGCCGACCTCGAGCACCTGCAGCTGCTGCTGGCCACCCCCGAGGGCGTGGCCGCGCTGAGCCTGGGCGGCACGCTGGCGCGTGGCCTCGTCGGCGACCCCGTGGGCGGCCAGTGGACGGCCACGCCCGCCGCGGCCGCCGCGGCCGAGCGCTGGCTGGGCGCACCCGTGAGCGTGCTGCCCGAGGCGCAGGTCCTCGTGGCCGCGGCCACGCGTGGCAGCAACCTGCGGCAGTTCGAGCTCGTGCCGCGCCACCGCGGCACGCGTGCGCTGCGCGAGGGCGGCCGCGTGCTGGCCAGCCCCGCCTGGCGCCCCGTGCGCTGGGGCCTGGGTGCGCTGGTGGCCGTGCAGCTGCTGGGCCTGAACGCGCACGCCTGGCAGCAGCGCCAACGCATCGCCGACAGCCAGTCGCAGATGGTGGCCCTCTTCAAGCAGGCCCACCCGGCCGTGTCCGTGGTGCTCGACGCGCCGCTGCAGATGCAGCGCGAGACCGAGCTGCTGCGTGGCCGCGCCGGCCGCGCCGGCCCGGGCGACTTCGAGGCCCTGCTGGCCGCCGCCGCGTCGGCCTGGCCGGACGGCGTGGGCCCGGCGCTGTCGCTGCGCTTCGAGCCCGGCCGCCTGACGCTGGCTGTGCCCGGCTGGGGCGACGCGCAGTGGCAGCAGTTCCAGCAGCGCCTGCGTGCCGGCGGCCAGGCCGCCGAGTTCGTGTCCGGGCAGGTGAGCATCGTGCCGCCGCCGCCCATGCGGAGGGCGGGTTCGTGAACGCCGCCAGCACCCTGGGCACACGCGCCCGCGCCGCCTGGCAGGGCCTGGCACCGCGCGAGCGCCGGCTCGTGGCCTTGGCCGCGGGCGTGGTCGGCCTCGCGCTGCTGTGGGCCGTGGCCGTGCAGCCGGCCTGGCGCACGCTGGCGCGTGCGCCGGCCGAGATCGACCGCCTCGACGCCCAGCTGCAGGCGATGCAGGCCCTGGCCACCGAGGCCCAGGCCCTGCGCGACACACCCGCCGTGCCGCCCGAGCAGGCCCGCGCCGCGCTGGAGGCCGCGACCACGCGCCTGGGCGACAAAGCCCAGCTCGCGCCGGCCGGCGAGCGCATCGTCGTGCGCTTCAACGGTGTGGCGCCCGGCGCGCTGCGCGAGTGGCTGGCAGAGGCCCGCGCCGGCGCCCGTGCGCGGCCCGTGGCCGTGGCGCTGCAGCGCAGCGGCGAGGGCTTCAGTGGCTCGATCGAGCTCGTGCTTGAGGGGGCCGCGCCATGAGCGCGCCGGGCCGCTCCCAAGCGCTCATCCCGGAGTGCGCAGCACGGAGGGTTAGGCCAGTGAGCGCGCCGGGCCGCTCCCAAGCGCTCATCCCGGAGTGCGCAGCACGGAGGGTTAGGCCAGTGAGCGCGCCGGGCCGCTCCCAAGCGTTCATCCCGGCGTGCGCAGCACGGAGGGCAGGCCCGTGAGGCGCTGGGCCGTGGCCGGCGCCGCGATCGGCGCGCTGGTGGCGCTGGTGGCCCTGCCGCCGGCGGCCTGGCTGGCGCGCGCCGTGGCCAGCGCCAGCGGCGAGCGCCTGCTGCTGGCCGACGCGCGCGGCACCGCCTGGGCCGGCAGCGCCGTGCTCGTGCTGGCCGGCGGCCCCGGCAGCCGCGACGCCGCCGCCCTGCCGGGCCGGCTGCACTGGCGCCTGGGCCTCGACGGCGCCGCGCTGGCGCTGACGCTGCGCCAGGACTGCTGCACCGATCGCCCGCTGGCGCTGCGCGTGGTGCCGGGCCTCGGCCGCCTGCAGGTGGTGCTGCCGCCGCCCGCGCCCGGCACGCCGCCCGAACTCGGCCACTGGCCCATGCAGGCCCTGGCGGGCCTGGGCACGCCCTGGAACACCCTGGCCCCGCGTGGCACGCTGGCCCTGGCCAGCCCCGGCTTCACGGCCGAGTCGGCCCAGGGCCGCTGGCGCTTCAGCGGCCGGCTCGACATGGCGCTGCGTGGCACCGGCAGCCGCCTGAGCACGCTGCCCTCGCTGGGCGACTACCGGCTCGAGCTGCAGGGGCGCGACGACGGCCACGCCGCGCTGCGCCTGAGCACCGAGCAGGGCGCGCTGCTGCTCAGCGGCGACGGCGAATGGGCGCCGCGCCTGCGTTTCCGCGGCCAGGCCAGCGCCGCGCCGGGCGCCGAGGGCGTGCTGTCGAACCTGCTCAACATCATCGGCCGCCGCCAGGGTGCGGTGAGCCTCATCGCGATCGGATGACCATGAAGCCACTGTCCTCGGGCCCGCCCCCAGGCCCCGCGCGCGGCGCCCATCGCCAGCGCCTCGTCGCCAGCCTGCTGGCGGCCGTGCTGGCGCTGCCGCCGGCCGCCGCGCCGCTGCACGCGCAGACGATCAACCCGCGCTCCCGCGCGCCGGTGACGGTGAACTTCGTCAACGCCGAGATCGAGGCCGTGAGCCGCGCCTTCGCGGCCATGATCGAGCGCAACATCGTCGTCGACCCGCGTGTGCGCGGCACCATCACCGTCTACAGCGAGCAGCCGCAGAGCATCCGCGACGCCTACAGCAGCTATGTCTCGGCGCTGCGCGGTCTGGGCTTCGCGGTGGTGGAGGCCGGCGGCCTGCTGAAGGTGGTGCCCGAGGCCGACGCCAAGCTGCAGGCCGGCACCGTGAGCGTGGGCGAGCCGCCGCTGAAGGGCGACACCGTCATCACGCAGATCTTTCCGCTGCGCTACGAGAACCCCAACAACCTGGTGGCCGTGCTGCGGCCGCTGATCAGCGCCAACAACACCATCAACGCGGCGCCGGGCAGCAACTCGCTGGTGATCACCGACTACGCCGACAACCTGCGCCGCCTGGGCCAGATCGTCGCCGCGCTCGACCAGCCCAGCAGCACCGACATCGACATCGTGCCGCTGCAGCACGCCGTGGCGGCCGACCTCGCGCCGCTGGTGCAGCGCCTGGCCGACGGCGGTGTGGGCGGCGTGCCGGGCGTGCCCGGCGGCGGCGCGGCCGGCGCCGTGACGGTGGTGGCCGATTCGCGCGCCAACGCGCTGATCATCCGCGCCGCGAACCCGTCGCGCCTGGCCACGCTGCGCGCCAGCATCGCGCGCCTCGATCGCCCCGGCGCGGGCGGCGGCGAGACCGGCGGCCTGTACGTGGTGCACCTGAAGAACGCCGACGCGACGCGGCTGGCCACGGTGATCCGCGCGGCCTTTGCCGGCGGCAGCGGCGCGGGCGGCAGCGGCACGCCGGCCGCTGCGGCGGCCGCGCCGGCCACGCCCAACGCCCAGGCGCAGCCGGGCGTCTCGGCCGCGGCGGCGGCGCCGCTGTCGGGCGCGGCCCAGCCCAGCACGGGTGGCTTCGTGCAGGCCGACCCGGCCACCAACAGCCTCATCATCACCGCGCCCGAGCCGCTGTACCGCCAGGTGCGCGCGCTCATCGACCAGCTCGACACCCGCCGCGCGCAGGTCTACATCGAGAGCATGATCGTCGAGGTCGCGCCCAGCGACAGCGCCGACTTCGGCTTCCAGTGGCAGGGCCTGCTGGGCAAGAGCGGCGACAACTACGGCCTGATCGCCGGCACCAACTTCGGCGCCAGCGGCCGGCCCAGCATCATCGACATCAACACCTCGGCGGCACAGGGCCAGATCAACCTCGGTCAGGGCATGAACCTGGGCCTGCTGAGCGTGATCAATGGCGTCACCTCGCTGGCCGCGGTGGCGCGGCTGCTGCAGAGCCAGAGCGACACCAACATCGTCAGCACGCCCAACCTCATCACGCTCGACAACGAGGAGGCCAAGATCGTGGTGGGCGAGAACGTGCCCTTCATCACCGGCCAGTTCACGGGCGTGGGCGGCAGCGGCGGCGCCAGCACCAACCCGTTCCAGACCATCGAGCGCAAGGACGTGGGCATCACGCTGCGCATCAAGCCGCAGATCGGCGAGGGCGGGGCGGTGCGCATGCAGATCTTCCAGGAGCAGAGCAGCGTCAAGGAGACCACCGCCGCGGGCACCAGCAACGCCGGCCCCAGCACCACCAAGCGCTCGATCGAGAACACGGTGGTGGTGGACGACGGCGCCATCCTCGTGCTGGGCGGCCTCATCGAGGACCGCTTCGTCACCACGCGCAGCAAGGTGCCGCTGCTGGGCGACATCCCGCTCATCGGCGGCCTGTTCCGCAGCGAAAGCCGCGAGCGCCGGCGCACCAACCTGATGGTCTTCCTGCGGCCCGTGGTGGTGCGCGACAGCGACAGCGCCAGCCGCCTGAGCCTGGACCGCTACGACCAGATCCGCGCCCAGCAGCAGCG
>Ga0209278_1001572_pt1 | contig 13684 bp, 10 predicted proteins | sample JI81BgreenDNA_FD_187504 | JGI IMG/M metagenome (GOLD analysis project Ga0209278, IMG submission 187504) | Wastewater effluent complex algal communities from Wisconsin, to seasonally profile nutrient transformation and Carbon sequestration -... | ecosystem: Engineered > WWTP > Effluent > Algae... | reverse complement strand
TCAGTGATTTCAAATGTTGAGATAGATAACATTAAGGTCTTTAATTCTTTGGGACAAAAAACAAATGAATTTAGTAATGTCGATTCTAAAGAAGCCACATTAAAAACCGTAATAAAAAACCAATCAACTTATCTATTGCAAATTCAATTGATTGATGGAAAAATTATAAATAAGAAAGTTATATTTTAAAAAAAAAGAGCAAATTTAAAATTTGCTCTTTTTTTTTAGTTTTCATTTGAAACAATTATTTTTTGAGAATATTCACCTTTATCAGTTTTTATTTTGACTATATAAACAGCTTTTGATAATTCAGATGTTGAAAGTCTATACTCGGCTTCAATATTTGGTTTATTTCTCTCTAAAATTCTTTTCCCAGTTAAATCAAATAAATTAATTTCTTTCACTTCCAATAAATCTGGGTTTAAGATTATCAAATTTTGGGAGAGATTATTTTGATACACAGCAACACTACTCTTTATGTTAGAGTTTATATTTAGAGATTGAGATAAAAAAGTTATTTCAAACCTATTTTCATATACACCTTGAGGCAATGAAATTTCAAAAAAATTGTTTTTTACGTCGTAATAAACATCAGTTAATGAGTCATAAATATAAACATTCTCTAGTTCATTAAAATTAATAATATCGCCTATTGCAATTTTAAATGTAGTCATTGCTAAACCAGACTTGATTGAAAATGGAATTCTTTTATTTATTTCAAAAGGTAATGTAGTTATAACAAAAGGCTTAGTATGACCATTTATCGACAAATAAACATCACTGCTTAAATCTTCATTGGAAGTTGCTTCCATAGCCAAATCAAAACCATCTGAAGAATTTGGATTAAAAGCCACTGTAACTTCTTTAGTGTATGCATTATTAATTATGGTATGAACTTTTATTTGAGGTAACAACGCTTTTGAAAACTGAGTGTAATCTACACCAGCAACATTTGGTATTTCTTCCCAATTACCAAATTGATTATCTAGCGAAGAATTTCTTTCAAACTGAGAATTATTAGAAACGCTTTCTTTTACAAACACTCTATATTTATTTTTCATCAATGCTTGATTTCCAGTTGTTCCAAAACCTTCAACAAAAAAACCTTGCCCAATTGGTGTAAACATCCTTTTATACCTTTCGGTTCCAGCTCCGCCACCTGTTGTATTCAAAGAACCGTCAATATTATAAGTATTCCAAGTAGCATTATTATATGTTCCTGGACTAAACGCATTAACATTGTTAGCAACATAAGTTCCATATCCTCCAACATATCCTAATAAAACATGCGTTGTTGCTGGTTTAATATGTTCCCAAAAAAAAGCTTCTCCATTAATTACAGTATTAGCTATATTTGGACCACTTATTGAACCATCAGCAGCTATTGAATAACCACTATTTTCTAACAAAAACATATTCAAATTTATAGCAGATGAATAAGGATTTCCTGTTAATGTTAATTTACCATCAGCTACATCAATACCAATATTTCCATCGTTTGGCTTTCCTCTAAAATCATAACGTTGCGCGCTTGGAACAAAAGGTGATGCATTATAGGGATTATTGACACTCAATTCAACTCCTCCGGGATTGTAGCTATCACTTCCCATTGTACCTTTCATAGTAAATCCTTCACCTGCGTTAATTGAATTAGCACTTCCAACTGGAATCCAATCTGCATAAACTAAAGCTCCATTAATTATTGGAGTAAATTTATATATCCAATAAGATGCTATAGAAAGAGGATTTGCTATTCCGTTAGAAATATTTAATGGTAAAATTATTGCTTGATTACTTTCGGTAACTGAAACAGGTTGATTTAATAATGATATACCAAAACTTTCATTACCAATTCCAGCTATGGTATTACCTATTGGTGAACACCAATAATTATATCCAAAATTATTTGAAGTTCCTTCTTGATAAACAGAAAGTTTTCCGCTTCCTGAATTTGTGGATGTACTTGTCGATCCTTGTAATAGCTGTCCTTCTCTTCTCAAAAATAATCTTCCGTTATCAATAGGCAAAGTGATATCTTCTTGCAAATTTATACCGCCATTTACAAAAACAAATTGATCTCCTACATACATGTAACTATTTGAACCCACAAAAAGTTGTGAAAAACTATTGTAACTAGAAATCACCATTATCAGTATTATAACTTTTTTCATACAAATAAAATTTAAACAAAAATAAGAAATTTAAAAATACTACTACGAAAAAATTATTTTAAAAACTTCAAAAAACCATACAACTTTCTAATTTTCAAATATTCAGCATTATTATCATGTAAATATGCTTCCTTTTCAAACGAAATATTGTAGTAGGCTTTTTTCCAATTTCTATACAAAATCAAGCGAATAAAAAACTCCAAAAAATACCAAACAAAAAAAGGAAAAACTAACATTTCCAACTGTTGCCGAATATGAATTCGCTCATGATTAAGCAAAACCCAATTCGATTTATCTTCCTTTTTTTTCAAAAAAACAAAAGGAAAAAAAGTAAACCCGCTAAATCCTTTCGGAATTAAATATTTAGAAACAATTATCAACATTCGTTATAAACTCTTTAAATTTGCATCTATGAATGACCAAAATAACGAAAAAAAAACAATAGAAGGTGAAGATTATTACATCACACCCGAAGGTTATCGATGTTTCACCGAAAAATACCATCTAAAACGTGGCTATTGTTGCAAAAGCGGTTGCCGTCATTGTCCATACGGATTTGACAAGAAGACTGGAACAATTAAGAAGTGATTAGTGAGAAGTATTAGTAAACAGTAAACAACAAACTATAAACCATAAACCCAAAATGACATTTCAAGAACAAATACTACAAGGAATTCCATCGGTTTTACCCAATCCAAAACCTTATGAACCAGAAATAAATCACGCACCAAAACGAAAAGAAATCCTTTCTGATGAAGAAAAAAAATTGGCTTTAAAAAATGCTTTACGCTATTTTGAACCCAAACACCATGCCGAATTACTTCCCGAATTCAAAGCTGAACTAGAAACCTACGGAAGAATCTATATGTATCGTTTGCGTCCTGACTACAAAATGTATGCGCGACCAATATCCGAATATCCTGGAAAATCCGAACAAGCAAAAGCCATCATGCTAATGATTCAAAATAATTTGGATTATGCAGTTGCACAACATCCGCACGAATTGATTACTTATGGTGGAAATGGAGCTGTTTTTCAAAATTGGGCTCAGTATTTATTGACCATGAAATATTTGGCAGAAATGACAGATGAGCAAACCTTAGCGATGTATTCTGGTCATCCAATGGGTTTATTTCCTTCGCACAAAGAAGCACCAAGAGTTGTAGTTACTAACGGAATGGTTATTCCAAACTATTCCAAACCAGATGATTGGGAAAAAATGAATGCGTTAGGCGTTTCTCAATACGGACAAATGACTGCTGGTAGTTATATGTACATTGGTCCACAAGGAATTGTGCACGGAACAACAATCACAGTTTTAAACGGATTTAGAAAAATTAAAAAATCCCCAAAAGGTGGATTATTCGTAACTTCTGGATTAGGCGGAATGTCTGGCGCACAACCAAAAGCAGGAAATATTGCAGGTTGCGTAACCGTTTGTGCCGAAGTAAATCCAAAAATCACGCACATTCGTCATTCACAAGGTTGGATTAACGAAATTATTGAGAATATCGACGAATTAGTTCCAAGAGTAAAAATTGCTTTAGAAAATAACGAAACTGTTTCCATAGCTTATCTCGGAAATGTAGTTGATATTTGGGAACGTTTTGACCAAGAAAATCTGCATATCGATTTAGGTTCCGATCAAACTTCGCTACACAATCCTTGGGCTGGCGGTTATTATCCAATTGGTTTCACTTTTGAAGAATCGAATGATTTAATGGCTAATAATCCTGATAAATTCAAAGAAGAAGTTCAAAAAACATTGCGTCGTCATGCGGCAGCAATTAACAAACATACAACAAAAGGAACGTATTTTTTCGATTATGGAAATGCCTTTTTATTAGAAGCTTCTCGCGCTGGCGCAGATATCATGGCTGAAAACAAAATCGATTTCAAATATCCATCTTACGTTCAAGACATTATGGGACCAATGTGTTTTGATTATGGATTTGGACCATTCCGTTGGGTTTGCGCATCAGGAAATCCAGAAGATTTAGCCAAAACCGACAAAATTGCTTGCGATGTTTTAGAAGAAATGATGAAAAATTCACCTGAAGAAATCCAACAACAAATGGCTGACAATATTCAATGGATAAAAGGCGCGCAAGAAAATAAATTAGTGGTTGGTTCACAGGCCAGAATTCTTTATGCCGATGCCGAAGGACGAATTAAAATTGCCGAAGCTTTCAATCAAGCGATTGCTCGTGGCGAAATTGGATATGTAATTCTTGGTCGCGATCATCACGATGTTTCTGGAACCGATTCACCTTACAGAGAAACTTCCAATATTTACGATGGTTCACGATTCACAGCCGATATGGCGATTCAAAACGTGATTGGCGACAGTTTCCGCGGTGCCACTTGGGTTTCTATTCACAATGGCGGTGGCGTTGGTTGGGGCGAAGTAATTAACGGTGGTTTTGGTATGGTTCTTGATGGAACTAAAGAAGCATCAAGACGTTTAGAATCGATGCTTTTTTGGGATGTAAACAACGGAATTTCAAGAAGAAGTTGGGCAAGAAACGAAGGAGCCATTTTTGCTATAAATAGAGCAATGGAGACGCAACCTTTATTAAAAGTTACCATCCCAAATATAGTTGATGAAGATTTATTATAGTTTCAGGTTTTCAAGTTTCAAGTCAAACTTTATAACCTGAAACTTGAAACTTTAAACAAATAAAATTATGAAAGCACTCAAAATTCTACCGTTACTTTTACTCTTTATTTTTGCTTCATGCAGTTCAGTAAGAGTCAATCAAGACTACGACAAAAATGCCGATTTTGGTCAATATAAAACTTATGCCTTTCACAAAAGTGGCATTGATAAAGTAGAAGTTTCTGATTTAGACAAAAAAAGAATTCTACGTTCTATTGATGAAGCTATGGCAGCAAAAGGTTTTACTAAAAGTGAAAATCCAGATGTAATCATCAATTTTTTCACTAAAGAAAGAGAACAAGTTGATGTAAACCAATTCAATGCTGGCTGGGGTTTTGGTTGGAATCCTTGGCTTTGGGGCGGAACAACTTCTGTTAATCGTTATACTGAAGGAACTTTGACTATTGATGTTATTGATGCGAAGAAAAAAGAATTAATTTGGCAAGGTCAAGGTGAAGGCGTTTTAACCAAAAACGTAGATAAAAAAGATGAAAAAGTAAAAGAATTTGTCTCTAAAATTCTTGAGCAATATCCGCCAAAGAAGAAATAAACAGTTTCTAATTAAGTTGTAAATAACAGTTGGCAGATTATAAAATCACAAACCGTAACATCAAAAGTTGCGGTTTTTTTTATGATTTTTATCACACTTATAAAAAATGGAATTTGTACTTTTGACAAAGTGAGAAACTGAATAAAATTACCATGGAAGCAAATTTTGAAAGTAACCCTTTAATTGACCGATTACCAAAGCATTTAAAACAATTTATCAAACCGCAAGATTATGACGATTACACTCCAATTAATCAAGCTGTTTGGCGTTATGTGATGCGTAAAAACGTTGATTATCTTTCAAAAGTAGCTCACGAATCGTATTTGGAAGGTTTGAAAAAAACCGGTTTAGAAATAGACAACATACCAAATATGTATGGCATGAACCGAATTCTAAAAGAAATTGGTTGGGCTGCAGTTGCCGTTGATGGCTTTATTCCGCCAAATGCTTTTATGGAATTTCAAGCGTATAATGTTTTAGTGATTGCTTCAGATATTCGTCAATTGGAACATATTGAATATACGCCAGCGCCAGATATTATCCATGAAGGCGCAGGTCATGCTCCAATTATTGCCAATCCAGAATATGCAGAATATTTGCGTCGTTTTGGCGAAATTGGTTGTAAAGCCATTTCATCTTCACGAGATTATGAAATGTATGAAGCCATTCGTTTACTTTCTATTCTAAAAGAAGCCGAAGATACACCAGAAGAAGACATCAAAAAAGCCGAAGAACAAGTTGATTTTCTGCAAAATAATATGGGCGAATTATCTGAAATGGCTCAAATTAGAAACCTTCATTGGTGGACAGTGGAATATGGTTTAATTGGAACGGTTGAAAACCCAAAAATTTATGGTGCAGGATTACTTTCTTCTATTGGCGAAAGTGCTTGGTGCATGACTGACGAAGTGACTAAAATTCCTTATGATATTTCGGCAATTAATCAAAGTTTTGACATCACAAAACCACAACCTCAACTGTATGTAACTCCCGATTTTGCTCATTTGAGTTTGGTTCTGGAAGAATTTGCCAACAGCATGGCATTGCGAACTGGCGGATTATCGGGTATACAAAAATTGATTGATTCCAAATCATTAGGAACAATCGAATTGAGCACAGGAATTCAAATTTCTGGAGTATTTACTAACGTTATTGAACACGAAGGCAAACCCGTTTATGTTCAAACCACAGGAAAAACGGCACTTTCTTACCGTGAAAAAGAATTAGTTGGTCACGGAACAGAATATCATGCCGAAGGTTTTGGTTCACCAATTGGTAAACTGAAAGGAATCAATTTGGCTATCGAAGATATGTCGCCACGTGATTTGCGCGCGTATGACATTTATGAAGCCGAAAAAGTTACCTTAGAATTTGAAGGCGATATTGTAGTTTCGGGAGAAATTATTACCGGTTCAAGAAATTTACAAGGCGAAATTCTATTGATTAAATTCAAAAATTGTACGGTTACTCATAAAGATACTGTTCTTTTCCAGCCAGAATGGGGAATTTATGATATGGTTGTTGGCAAAAAAGTAATTTCGGCATTTTCTGGCGCTGCAGATGTGAATAGTTTTGACATGATTACTCACGTTCCATCAAGCAAAACGATAAAAGCAAAAAAATCGACTGAAAGAGAAGAACTCGAAGGTTTGTATCTTAACATTAGAAATTTAAGAGAAGGAAAACAAGCTATTTTATCTGCCGAAAAAACATTTGAAATAGTAAAAAATAATCATCCTAAAGATTGGCTTCTTCCATTGGAAATTGCGGAATTATGCGACAAAACCAATAACAATGAACTTCTTAACCAAGTGCTTATTCATTTGGAAAAAGTGAAACAAGCTCGACCAGAAATTGTACATTTAATTTCGGGCGGATTGAAACTTTTTATGGAAAAAGTTAGCTTGTAAAGGTTGACTAGTAACTTTTGTTACAAACTAACATATAAATTAGATTTAGTTTTGCTTAAAAATTAAAACTATGGGATTATTAAGCATGTTAGGTCTTGGTGGAAAATCAGAAACTATTAAGGATTTTGTATCAAAAGGTGCCATTATTGTTGACGTTAGAACGGTTGGCGAATTTCGTGATGGTCATATCAAAGGTTCAAAAAACATTCCTTTGGATACTGTTTTTTCAAAAGTTAGTGAAATCAAACGATTAGAAAAACCAATTATTGTATGTTGCCGAAGCGGAATGCGAAGTGCTCAAGCAGCATCAATCTTAAAAAATAACGGCATTGAAACTTTAAACGGCGGAAGTTGGCAAAACGTAGAAAAAAATCTATAACGCTACTTTTTTAACCGAAGTTTTAGTCAATTCTTCTCCATTGTATTCCAATTTCCAACCCATTGTGTTGGTTAGAACTAAAATATTATAAAGTTCACTAATCAATCGGTTTTTGGCATTGGTTTTTAGTGTTGATTTATCAATTTTTTTGGCAAGATTTGCTCTAACAATTTTATTTACTTTGTTGTAATCATCGCCAGTAAACGGATTTAGCGTACTTTGTTCCACATCATAATATTCGATGTTTGAACTGATTTTGATTTCTTCTTTGGGAATATTTAAAACCGTAACCGTTTTATTTTTTTCGTCTAAATCATATTTTATCTGACGTAAATCATAAGCAACGGTAACATCGGCATTGACAATAATTAGTGCTTTTTTCTCGAACGAAACCAAATCCATTAGGTATTTTTTTTGATCTTTATACGTCAAAACTTCTGAAAAATGTCCTTCGGTTACGACCAATTTGCCTACATTTTTGATTTGTTTTTCAATCAAACTGGAATTGTATTCAACGCTAGATGTTTCATTTTTGGAAGTAAAAAATTTATAGGCAATAACAGCAACAACAATAAAAAGCAGCAAATAAATCAATTTACCTGAACGTCCAATAGCTTGAACAATTGGAATTAACACATTTTTCAAAGCGGTTTCGTTAGAATTTCTTCGGGTTGCCATTGGTTACAAATTTAAAACGAAGATAGAAAAAGGAATAATAGAAATGAAAAAACCGCCTCAAAATCGAGACGGTTTTAACCTACCTATTAAAAAAACCTATCATTTTTTAATCACTTTACTAATTTTAATTCCTCCATCATCAGCTTTAATTCTGAGAATATAAGTTGCTGTTGGCAGATTAGATAAATTAATAAAATCCTGCATTGAATTAAATTCTTTGACAAAAAGCACCTGACCAATCATATTGACTACTTCAACATTTTTTATTTGTTTTGTGCTTTCAATATTTACAATATCTATAGTTGGGTTTGGATAGATTTTTATGGTATTTTTTTCAAAATCATCAATACCTAAACAACCACCTAAAGTCATGGTAACTGCCAATCTTGTTGGACTTTCGCAACTTGTTACTGTTTGAGAAGCATAATAAGTTGTTCCTGAAACTAAAGCTGTTCCAGATGGAATTATATTTCCTCCTGAAGGTGCATCATACCAAATTATGTTTGAACCATTAACCATAATTAATTCGACTGTTTCTCCGGCACAGAAAGTTTGATTTGCAAAACCTGTTGGCGCAGCTATTGTGTTTATTGAAGCTGTTACTGCAACTCTAGAAGACGTACAAGAACCATTTGTTGCTTCTACATAATAGGTTGTAGAAACTGAAATATTAGGTGTTGTAAAACTTGTTCCAGTTGCGAGTAAAGTTCCTCCAGATGGCGCATTATACCAATTCAATGTTCCGATATTGGAAGTTGCATTTAATGTTAAAGTTCCTGCATCACATCTGCTGGCTGGCGTTGTTGAAGTGATTATTGCTACTGCAAATATTGTTGCGTTTACAGCTGTTCGAGCCGAATTACAACCTCCATTTACAACCTCAACATAATAAATTGTTGTTGTTCCTAAAACTGGAGTGGTAAAACTTCCACCTGTAGCTACTAATGTTCCGCCTGTTGGAGCATTGTACCAATTAATTGTTCCGATACTTGCTGTTGCTTGTAATGTTACACTTCCGTCGCCACATCTACTTGCTGGTGTTGTTGAAGTTATCACTGGAATTTCATTAATTGTTGCTGTAACTGATGTTCTTACTAATGACGTACAAACACCGTTAGTCGCTTCTGCAAAATACGAAGTTGTTGCAGTTAAACTTGGTGTGGTAAAGTTAGAACCTGTTCCAACTAAAGTTCCACCAACTGGAGCATCATACCAATTTACAGTTCCAGAAGAGAAAGTTGCTGATAAAGTAACGGAACCATTTCCGCATCTCGAAGCTGGTGTTGCTGATGTATTTGTTGGTCTATTAGTTACTGTTACCTCTACTGGATTTCTTACAGACGAACAACTTCCATCAATTGCTTGAGCATAAAAAGTTGTTGTTGAACTTAAGCTTGACAATGAATAATTACTTCCTGTTGCCAATAAAGTTCCTCCTGTTGGCAAGTTGTACCAGTTAACTGTTCCCGAACTTGCTATAGCTGTTATGTTAAATGCATCGCCACTACAAATACTCGCTGGAGTTGTTGACGTTATGGTTGGACTTGCATTTACTGTTGCTACAACTGATGTTCTCACAGAAGTACATGATCCATTTACTGCTTCTACATAATAGGTTGTAGTTGTAGCAATACTTGGTGTTGTAAAACTTGTTCCGGTTCCAAGTAAAGTTCCACCAGTTGGTGCATTGTACCAATTTAACGTTCCTGCATTTGCGGAAGCAAAAAGAGTAACACTACCTGCATCACATCTATTTCCTGGAGTTGTAGAAGTTATACTTGGTGTAACATTCACTGTTGCTGTTACTGCAGTTCGCACTGAATTACAAGTTCCAGAAGTTGCTTCAACATAATAGGTTGTTGTAGTTGAAATACTTGGTGTTGTAAAACTTGTTCCGGTTCCAACTAAGTTTCCTGCTGTTGGAGCATCATACCAGTTTAATGTTCCGCTTGAAGCTAGAGTTTGTAACGTTACACTTCCTGCATCACATCTGCTTGCTGGTGTTGTTGATGTAACCGTTGGTACGGCATTTATCGTTGCTATAACTGCAGTTCTTGGCGAGGTACAAAATCCGTTGGTTACCTGAACATAATAAGTTGTAGTTGTGGATAAACTAAATAAATTTAATGTTCCACCCGAAGCCAATAATGTTCCACCCGAAGGTAAATCGTACCATTGAATTGTTCCTGAGCTGGCAGTTGCAGAAAGCGAAATATTTCCAGTTCCACATCGAGTAGCTGGAGTTGTTGCTGTTATTGAAGGTGTATTATTTACCGTTGCAATAACCGAAACTCGAGTTGAAGTACATGAACCTACAACCGATTCTACATAATAAGTTGTAGTTGCTGAAATACTTGGTGTTGTAAAACTTGTTCCTGTTCCAACAAGATTTCCACCAGTTGGTGCATCATACCAATTTAAAGTTCCCAAAGTTGCTGTTGCTTGTAAAGTTACCGTTCCTGCATCACATCTACTCACTGGTGTTGTTGAATTTACAACTGGAACAGCAGTAACTGTTATATAATCGGTAAAGGTAACGGTGTCACTTCCGTTATAATTGGTTGCAGTAAATACCACCGTAAAAGTTCCTGGTGAATTGAATGTGAATGTTGGATTTTGAACTGTTGATGTGCTTGGTGTTGCACCAGTTATTGTCCAACTCCATACAAATGGAATGTTAGTTGACGTATCTGTAAATGTTACCGATTGACCTACACACAATGCTGTTGATGAAGCTGTAAAACTCGCCACTGGTGGTTGCGTTGGACAAATTGGAGCAGTTGCATCCAATGAAAAGCCATCTCCATTCCCACCAAAATAAGCATAAAATTGAGCTGGAAATCCACAAACAGTACTTTCAAGGGTTTCTACTCCTGCACCATCATTATTTCCTCCAAAATAGGCGAAGAAAGATGGCGGAATTCCACAAGTTGTGGCACTTAATTCTTCTGTTGCTGCACCATCTGAAACTCCACCAAAATAAGCATATTGGAAGTTTGAAAATCCGCAGGTAGTTGCACTTAACTCATCGACACTTGCACCATCGTTGTTTCCTCCAAAATAGGCATAAAAATGTGCTGGAGTTGAACAACTTGTTGCGCTAATTTCATCTAAAGTTGCTCCATCAGAAACACCTCCGTTGTATTGTGAAAAAGCGTTGAATTGTGTCAAAAGAAATGTTAAGCAAACAACTAAATATATTTTTGTTGTTTTCATCTAATTTGATTTTTAAATTATTATAATTCATTGTATTGCAAATCAAAACTATTGAGATGCAAATCAAATTAGAATATTATCTTACACCACGACCGCCATAAATTGGATATCTAGCCGCATCAACAGTTGTATTTCTATGGGAAATTCTTGCTTGTGTTGCAGGACTAACATAATCACCTCCTTTAAAACAAATACCAACTGCGGTTGTAGGTGAAGGCCATGTTGCTTGATTAGAGTCACCATTTGCTGTTAACGTACCATCTCCAAGTGTACCATTAAAAGCTGTTCCTGTAGCATTAGCAGTTGTAACACATCTTTCTTGCAAATTTCCACTCATTTCCATAACTCCATAATATGCAGCTCCTGATGAAGCTCTACCTGATGTTCCTGTTGCAAAAACTCCAACTTTTAATGGTCCATAAATACCACTAATACTTCCAACTGCCACGGCACAAGCACCGTTTACAGCTGGCGTATAAGTTTCATTTGCTTGAAAATCGTTAATTAATCCAGCTGAAACATTATATACAGGAACAATATCTGTTGAACCCCAAGCATATTCTCCAGCAACTCTTGGTTGAGTTCCTCTACATATTTTCTCAAATTCCATTTCTGTCATTGGTCTTAAAGCTGCCCAATCCAAATAAGCTGACAAATCTGCATAACTCATTCCACTGTTAGCAATTGCTTGACCGTCATCGCTATTATTTTCTACACCTGCAGTTGCATCACAAGCGTAAACTGCCGGAATAGCTGAATTGTTTCCTGGTGTTAAAATTCTAATTCCATTGCGGTAATTAAATCCTGTAAACATTGCATATGTACCTGCAGCACTAATTGGATCATTGAACGTTCTTGACTTTTGTTGATCATAGGTTAATGAATTTAAAAACTCAACATATTGCTGTTGAGAGATTTCATATTTCATTGTATAAAAAGAATTATAACCCATAGGAAAAGTTGAAGGAACTGCTGCAGAACCACCACCAATTATTGCTGATGTTAATCCAGAAGATTGAGATGTAGAAGTTATTGAAATACTGTTGTATGATGAAGTACTCACGCCATCTCCTATTTCAAAATTTCCTTGAGGAACATTTACCATTTCAATACCAAAAACTTTGAAGTTATATGGTCCAGCACCTAGTCCAGTCATTTTTAAAGTAATTGATGTAGCAGATATATTTCCACCACCAAGAGCACTTCTTCTGATGAAAACACCTTTACCGTCTGCTACTGAATCAACTTGCAATGGAGAAGCTGCTGAATGATCTCCTGCAATAGTACTCAAGTCAGTGTGAGCCCATAAACGTGTATTACAATCTTGGTATTTTACAAATACCCAAACGGCATCCCAATTAGCAGGAGCAACATTTGCATTCCAACTATTATCCCAAGAGATATTAAAAGTTATGTCATTACCAGAAACAGAAGTTCCTGTAATTTCTAAATTATTTGCATTTATGTTGATAGCAAATAATAAAAATAATGCCGAAGCAATTTTTAAAAAGTAATTTTTTGTTTTCATCATTTTATCTATTAGTTATTGAACAAATCTAAATGATGAAACAAAGCAAAAAAATAAGGCAATTGCCCTATTTTAATTAAATCAAATTATTATTTTTTGCTTTTTCTATTGCTTCGAGTTTATTGTGTACTTGAAGTTTGGTATAAATATTTTCAATATGCTTTCTCACAGTCGATGGCGAAAGTATTAAATTATCAGCAATAACATTATAACTCAACCCTTTACTTAACTGTTCTAAAACCTCAATTTCACGCGTGGAAAGCTTAATCTCTTCCTGTTCAATTTGCGCAAATTCGACAGGATTTCTAAGTAATTTTAAGGTTTTCAATGCAATAGAAGGATTCATTGCTGCGCCGCCATTTAGGGTTTCAATTATTCCTTGATGCAAATCTTTTGGATTTACTTCTTTGAGCAAATAACCATCGGCTCCAGCTTTTATGGCATTGAAAATATTTTCGTCGTTATCAAAAACGGTCAGCATGATAATCTTTAGTTGCGGATATTTGGATTTTACGATTTTCGTTGCTTCAATTCCGTTGCATTCGGGCATTTCGATATCCATCAAAATTAAATCAATGTTTTTATTTGCTTCT